>Ga0180009_10002384_pt1 | contig 22137 bp, 21 predicted proteins | sample OS_PC_MetaG_FD_123537 | JGI IMG/M metagenome (GOLD analysis project Ga0180009, IMG submission 123537) | Groundwater microbial communities from the Aspo Hard Rock Laboratory (HRL) deep subsurface site, Sweden - OS_PC_MetaG | ecosystem: Environmental > Aquatic > Deep subsurface > Groundwater...
CGCCCGCCTCGCCTGAGCGAGAGCGATGGCGGGCAGGCATACCCACCCCGCCCGCCTCGCGTTGCGAAGCATTGCGGGCAGGTCAGTTTGTAAGGAGCTAGACATGCACGGCATTTTATCCCTAGTGAAAAACCTTCTATGTGCCTGTCCTGGTCAAATCCCAAGGTATAGTGGTTTTAGAATATCAATCATATTATTTTGCTCTTTTAAAAAAACTATCTAATGCCTGCCCCTTAAAGCTTTTGCTGCATAGAGGGGTGCGAAACTTGAGTATTTAATATACAATATTATTTACTATTTCAATATAATGTCATAATAAAAATCTGTAGTTACTCAACTTATTAAATAATAATTATAAAATCAACCGAATAAGGCTGCAGCTCTCGGGGAGGTTATCATGTTTTTCGATAAACCAGGAAAAAATAATACCGAACAGACCCTCAAGCTCGCATTTGAGAGGGGAAAAGAATTAGGTTTAAACGAAGTTGTTTTAGCTTCTACAAAAGGAGATACAGCATACAAAGCCCTGGAAATTTTCAGTGGTTTTCGCATTACCGTTGTAACATATCACTGTGGCTTCAAAGAACCATTCAAAAAAGTAATGACAGATGATATTAAAAATGATCTTAAAGAAAAAGGTGTAACTGTAGTATCGGCTACACATGCTCTTTCCGGCGTCGAACGGTCTATCACAAAAAAATATACAGGTATATATCCGGTACTGCTTATAGCAGATACTTTAAGGCTTTTCGGTCAGGGAACTAAAGTTGCTGTAGAGGTATCAATAATGGCGGCTGATGCCGGCACACTTACAGGCAATGATATCATCGCAATAGGCGGGACAGCCAGAGGAGCTGATACAGCTCTGGTTATAAAGCCCGCAAACCAGTCCGATCTTTTTGATCTGCGTATCAGGGAAATTATATGTAAGCCCAGACAATTTTAGGTTTAAAGTGGGCTGATGACATGCTTTCTATGGCACTATTTTAATTGCGGAGTGCGGAATGCGAAGTGCGGAATGAATGAATTCTATCAATTTTATAAAAAATGGTGGAGCGAAGCGATACAATAAATCCGAAATCCGAAATCCGCAATGGGATGCATGATAGCCCAAGTTCAAAGGTTATTTAATGAAACACTCTCCTCGAAAAGCATTAATTGATTTTGACCTCCGACAACTGGAAATATTCTGCAAAGTTGTCGAGCTTAAAAGTTTTTCAAAGGCCGCTTCTGCTGTTTTTCTGGCACAGGCTTCAGTCAGTGAAAGAATATCAAATCTTGAGGAAATGATCGGAGCAAAACTACTTGACCGTTTAGGCAGAGAAGTCGTTCCAACTATGGCAGGGAAACTTCTGCATAAGCATGCCCGGCTTCTGCTTGATATGAAAAGAACGGCATGCCTTGAAATGGAAGACTTTATAGGAGTTAAGCAAGGAGAAATCCATATCGGCGGCAGCACAATTCCGGGCGAATATATACTTCCGAAATACATCCAACAATTTAACAAAAAATTTCCCAATATATCTGTTATTCTCACGATTGCTGACACCTGTAAGATTGAAGAGGGAGTCGCTGCAGGACATCTCGAGTTGGGTATTGTTGGCTCAAAAAACTCAATAAAAAATCTTAAATATTATGAATTATGGGATGATGAACTGGTAGTAGCTGTCCCTGCAGGCCATTGTTTTGCAAAGAAACAAAAAGTCACAATTGAGGAACTTTCTAAAGAGCCATTTATCTTAAGAGAAAAGGGTTCAGGTACTTTAAAAATTATGGAGAATTATCTCCAAAGTCATGAATTAGCATCCATAGAATCACTAAATATCGTGGCTCGACTTGGCTCTTCCACCGCCGTCAAAGAGGGTATAAAAGCAGGCCTCGGTATATCCATCTTGTCTTCTAAGGCACTTGAAACTGAGATAAAAACAGGTATTCTCAAGGCATTAAAAGTAAACGGGCTCGACATAAAGCGAAAATTTTATCTTATGAAAGACAGTAAAAGAACCGCTTCCCCTCTGTGCCAGGCTATTTCTGATTTTCTGCTAACAACCTCCTCCAACCAAAAAATTTCATAAAAATCCGGCTTAAGAAATTATAGGCGAATTTTCCTATCACCAACCCAGGATATATTGGTTTTTCCGATTTGACAAATAGGTTTTTCTTTTTGTATGATACTTATGCTTTATTAACAGATTATATAGGGGCAAAGGTGCTGGGCGCCCCACGGGCTTCAAACCCGCTGGCCCGGTCTGCAAAACCGGGAGGAGGTTCGATTCCCCTTGCCCCCTCCAATAAAAATATGAGTAACAATGGCAATTTCATCGTTTACTGAAAAGCATATCACCGTAGGCATAGCCGGACATGTAGACCATGGGAAAAGCACACTGGTACACTGCCTTACAGGTATTGATACTAACAGGCTTAAAGAGGAAAAAAAGCGTCGACTATCAATAGCATCCGGCATAGCGCCACTTAAAACATCCAGCGGAATCCAGATTGCTCTGGTTGACGTTCCAGGACATACTGATTTCCTCAAGAATACTATTCGGGGCCTAAGCTGTGTTGACATGGCTATTTTAGTAGTTGCAGCAGATGATGGAGTTATGCCTCAGACACGTGAACATCTGAGCATCCTTAATTTTTTCGGGGTTAAAAGCGGATTAATTGTCCTGAGCAAGGCAGACCTGGTAGATAATGAGACCATAGAGCTGGCTGAACTTGAAATCAGGAATGAGGTTGAAGGCACTTTTCTTGAACAAAAACCGATTATACCTTTTTCCTCATATAACCAGATTGGCCTTCAAGATATCAAGTCGAACATTGAAAAAGAAGCAAATAAGATAGCAGGGAAGAATTTTGCCTCACCTTTCAGGTTGTTTATCGACCAGGTTTGGAGCTTTACAGGATTAGGAACCGTTGCAAGCGGTACGGTTCTCTCCGGCACAATAAGAAAAGATGATTCTCTTATTCTTCTGCCGTCAGGAAAAGGAACCAGGGCACGCTTTTTAGAAGTCCATCATCAGAAAGTCTCACATGCCTTTGCCGGCCAGAGGCTCGGCCTAAACCTTCACAAATTATCCCTTAACGAGGTAAAAAGAGGAATGGTTCTGGCAAAGCCGGAAACAGTCAGCTCCGATTATCTTTTCAACGCAGAGCTTTCATTGCTGCGAAGCTCTCCCAAATCTATCAAAACCCGTCAAAGGGTAAAATTATATATCGGGACTTCTGTTACAAATGCTCTGATAGTAATAATCAATAAGAAAAAGATTAACCCCGGTGAAAGAGGACTCATTCAGTTTCGCTTGATGAAACGCATGGCAGCACTTCCGAGAGACCCTTTTGTGATATGCCCTCTTAACATTAAAAATGTAATCGGCGGCGGCAAAATTCTGGAAATCGCCGCTGAAAAATTCAGAGCAGTAAAAGCAGAAAAAACCATTCCATATATTATGGCTCTCCAACAGTCTGATCTAAAAGCTGTAATTGACTTTTTTTTTAATAGAAACCTCTTACGTCCTGTCACTGAAAATGAAATTTCTCAAAACACCGGTTTTTCTATCGAGGAAATTGAAAAAGCAATAAAACCAATGCTTGAGAATGGAGATCTTTATTGCTTTGAAGACCGGGGATTTTTCGAAAAAACTCATTATAATGCATTAAAGAATAAGCTGCTGGAAATAATTAAGAACATTTTATTGCAAAATCCATTAAAGAAGACAGCTATTTCCGGTGAAATAAAAAATCTACTTTCGCCGTCGCTTGATGAAGCAATTTTTCAAAGAATGCTTGAGGAGCTTTGCCGGGAAGAAAAGATTCTTAGAAGAAATGGAGGCTTTAATATCCCCAATCTATCAGTCAGTCTCTCAAAGGAGCATGAAAAATTGATAAACATGCTGCTCGATTTTGCCCGTAACATGAATTTTGTCCACTTTAGCGCAAACACATTCTGGAAGTTTCACCAAATGAAATTCAATAAAAACCTGATTCAGAAACTGCTCGACTATCTATATGCTCAGAAGAAACTTATCCGTCTAAATAACAGGCGTTTTTTGACACCTCAGGCCATGGAACAGATAAAAGAAAAAATTAAACAGGTAATAATCAGGAAGGGAGGCCTTACCCTTGCTGACAGCAAGGATATCCTCGGCTATGGCAGAAGCGGAGGAGTTCCTGTTCTTGAATATCTGGATGAGATCGGCTTCACCCGCAGGAACGGAAATGGGCGGGCATTAAATAATTAACGAATATAAAGGGGAAAATTACATGAGCGAAAATTACAAAGACATGTGGAAAAATTTGGGGCTGAAACTTGTTCCGCACGATGCCTTGCTCGAAGTCCTGGGTAAAGGCTATGAAGATATTTATCTTACTCAGAATAATCGTCCGGAGAGTATGGCTTACTTTAATTTTGTGATGAGCGAGATCCATGGCCTGCGGATTAAAGAATTGCTGGACGAGAAGGCCGCCGGCCGTAAAGTGATCGGCAGCTTTTGCGTTTTTGTGCCGGAAGAGATTGTGCGGGCTGCAGATGCAACACTTGTAGGCCTCTGTACGGGCGCAGATTTTGCTACTGAAGAGGTAGATAAGCTTCTTCCGAGAAATACCTGCTCCCTTATCAAATCGGCATTTGGATTTAAGCTGGGAAAGGTTTGCCCGTATATCGAATCCGCAGACATGATCGTAGGGGAAAACACCTGTGACGGGAAAAAGAAATCCTACGAAATTTTAAAGAATCTTGTCCCCAACCTTTATGTTATGGACTTGCCGCAAATGAAGTCCGATGAAGGGAAAGCCCTTTTGAAAGCGGAATATCTGCGTTTTAAGGAGGCGGTTGAAAAGCTCACAGGGATAAGCATTGACGTAACCAGGCTCAAGAAAGGTATCGATATCGTCAATAACAAACGGAAGGCCATCCACAGGCTTTCGGACTTGCGAAAGGCCGACCCAAGCCCCATTTCCGGTCTGGATGCCCTGCTGGCCAATCAGGTCTATTTCTATGATGATCCGATCCGCTTTACCGGTTCGGTAAACAAGATCTGCGATGAACTGAAAAAACGGATCGAAAAGAAGGAAGGCGTGTTCCCCAAAGGAACGCCGAGAATCCTCCTTTCAGGTTGTCCCATGGCTGTTCCAAACTGGAAGCTCCCCTGGATTATAGAGACTTCCGGCGCTGTTATTGTGGGAGAAGAATCTTGTGTAGGGGAGCGTGGCACGCGCAACTTGACCGATGACTCCGGAAACACTGTAGACGAACTAATGGAGGCCATTATTAACCGTTATTTCAAAGTAGATTGCGCCATCTTCACACCCAACCCTGATCGTCTTGACCACATTGTCGAGATGGTTGAAAAATATCAGGCAAATGGCGTCGTTCATTATGGTCTGCAATTCTGCCAGCCCTATCTCATGGAATCAATGCCTGTAGAAAAGGCCCTTGAAGAAAAAAATATCCCCACGCTTCGGATTGACACCGATTACAGCATGGAGGACGTAGGCCAGCTCAAAACAAGGGTTGAGGCGTTTGTGGAGTTGTTGAAATGAGATATGCAGGTATAGACATCGGGTCCCGAACCATTGAGCTGGTTGTATTGAGGGACGGTGAGATCATTGAAAGCAGGCAGGCGGATTCCGGCTTTGATCCGATGACACAGGCCAAAGAGCTGCTTGCTGGTGTGGAACATGACCATATCATAGCCACCGGGTATGGCCGGCACCTCTTTGAACTCTCCTTTGATGCGCTGACGGTCACAGAGATCAAGGCTTATGCAGTAGGTGTGAGCGCCTTGTTTCCCGGCGTTCGAACAATACTGGACATCGGCGGTCAGGATTCCAAGGCTATTGCAGTCAATGATAAAGGCAAGGCGATCAAATTCGAGATGAACGACAGGTGTGCAGCAGGAACAGGCAAATTCATGGAAATCATGGCGAATACCCTTGGCTACAGCATAGATGAGTTTGGAAAGGAAGCGCTCAAGGCAACGAAAGATATACAAATCAGTAGTATGTGTACGGTTTTCGCAGAATCTGAGGTTACTTCTCTATTAGCAAGAGGAGAAAAACCTCAAGAAATCGCTCTGGGTCTTCACAGATCTATCGTACGCCGCGCTGTGGCTATGTTAAAACGTGTTTCCATAAAAGAAGCAATTGTCTTTGCCGGTGGTGTGGCGCGAAATTCGTGTATGCACCATTTGTTGGAAGAAGCTCTTGAAAAAAATATCCTGGTTCCCGAAAACCCACAAGCGATGGGGGCCTTTGGCGCAGCGCTTCTGGCAGGTGGAATCTGCTAATTTTTGTTTTGTTTGCCTTGAAGAAAAGACCATTCAAAAAAAGCTGAAAAATTTGATAAAAGGAGGACTATATTCAAAATGTCAAAAAATTTTCTTGCAACGCGTTGGGGGATTATTGGAGTAGGAGGGCTTATCGGTGTATTTGCCGCTCTTTTACAGAAGCTGGGGAATCCCGGAAACATGGGTATCTGCGTGGCATGCTTTGAAAGAGACATCGCAGGTGCGGTAGGATTGCATAGCGCAGCGGTAGTCCAGTACATGAGGCCGGAGATTATTGGTTTTGTGTTAGGTTCGTTAATCGCTGCATACATTTTTAAGGAATTCCGGCCAAGATCAGGTTCTGCGCCTATGGTTAGATTTATACTTGGAATATTTGCAATGATTGGAGCACTGGTATTTTTAGGATGCCCCTGGCGTGCCCTTCTGAGACTGGCGGGAGGAGATGGAAATGCCATAATTGGTTTACTTGGCCTTGCCTGTGGTGTCTGGATAGGCACATTATTTCTTAAACAAGGATTCAACCTCGGCAAGACTAATACAACCCATGCCTCTGCTGGATGGATAATGCCTCTGATGATGCTGGGTTTTCTGGTGTTGATGTTGATTTTCCCGCAGATCGATGGTGAAAATAAAAGTGGAATCTTGTTTTACAGCACTAAAGGCCCCGGAGCCATGCACGCTCCTCTGTTTATTTCCATATTGGTCGGAATAGTCATTGGATTCGGAGCCCAACGGAGCCGTTTTTGCACGATGGGAGCCCTGCGCGATCTGTTTTTGTTTCGGCAAATTCATCTCCTGTCAGGTGTAATAGCTCTAGTTGTAAGTGCATTTGTGGTCAACCTAATTCTTGGCCAGTTTAACCCGGGTTTTGCGGGACAACCTGTTGCGCACAACATGAGCATTTGGAACTTTGCCGGAATGACTCTGGCAGGTCTTGCATTTGCTCTTGCCGGCGGATGTCCGGGACGCCAACTGTTTCTGACAGGCGAAGGCGATGGTGATGCAGGTATTTTTGTCCTTGGAATGATTATCGGAGCAGCCTTTGCACACAACTTCGGCCTTGCAAGCTCTCCTGCAGGAGTCGGGCCACATGGCATTGCCGCTGTGGTTATAGGACTGCTTGTCTGTTTGTTTATTGGCTTTACTATGAAAAATAAAACAACATAGGAGGTGAACAATGAGTGTTATTGTTGATGCCAGCGGACTTTCATGCCCTCAACCGGTTATTTTGACTCTTAATAAAATAAATGAACTCAAAAAAGGAGAGATAAAAGTATTAGTAGATACTGATACCTCCAAAGAGAATGTAAGCAGGGCAGCGGAAAGCCAGGGCTGGAAAGTTACTGATATTCAAAGTAATTTAACAGGATATGAGATTACCATTAGAAAGTAGTCGAGTAGTCGAGTAGTCGAGTAGTCGAGTGGTCGAGTGGTCGAGTGGTCGAGAGAAGGGAAAAAAGAAAGTGTCATTTTTGGGGTTTTTAAAACCAAAAAAAGAAAAAAGACCTCCTGTGTCAGGTCAGGACAGGGGTATACTGGTCTTTGAAAATACCAGCGAAGTAATCCGCGCTGAAAGTTTGCTTAAAGCAGAGGGCTGGAAGATACGGGTTATGGGGCCGCCTCCGGAGATTAGAAGCGGCTGCGATCTTGTTATAGAGTTTCCTCTTATAGAAAAGCTGAGAATTCTTAGAACGCTGAATAAAGCAAAAATTCAGCCTAAAGAGATAGTCCCGGTCATACACCCTCTGCTGCAACCTGTTGATCTGTTCCAGATAAAAGATTTTGGCCGATATCTCATGGTCCGGGCAGCCAATATGAAATTGACCGTTGAAAAAGATACCAGAACTATCGTAAATGTATCTGGCGGCGGCTGTCCTGATGTACCCTATCTGGCAAAGGAAATGGTAGGCAAAACCCTGTCGGAATCACCAGTCCCAAGAGATATCGGTCATACACTCTGCGGATATGCACTACAATTAGCCTTTGAGGAAACAACTCGCATATGCTGTCTATAGTTGGAACTATTCCTGATAATGCCTTCCCTCTAATAGCGGGTAATATTACAATGGAGGGTGAAGAGTTATGTATTCATGGACGAAAAATTCCTGTGAACCGCGGGACACCGGCTCTGCTGGCTGCGGCTATAATGACCGGGAATATGCTTGACCAGCCGGCCCCGTTCGTGTATCTGGCAGGAGATATCGGTCTTGGAAATGGAAGCCGGCAAGTTTATGAATACCTGACCGGGCATGTAGGTCAATCAGATGCCGATGCTATTACATTTCACTATCTTCAGCCTGATGTTGACTGGCATAACAAAATTATGTTTGCCTTAGATGAAATGCCAAAGAAGCCTTTACTTATTGCAGATGCAGGATATATGTATGCAGCTAAGATGAGCGGACAGTCAGAGGCATATGATCTTTTTACTCCGGATATTGGAGAACTTGCTTTTCTGGCAGATGAAAAAGCACCGCATCCATTTTATACGCGCGGCTTTATTCTTCAGGAGGAAAACCTGGCGCCGGATCTAATTGCCCGGGCATACAAATATAATAACGCTTCACAATATCTCCTGGTCAAGGGGATGAAGGATTACCTGGCTGACAAACAGGGAATTCTGGAAACTATAGATTATCCAATAGATGATGCAATGGAAGCAATTGGAGGCACAGGTGATACGCTTACAGGTATTGCCTCAGCTCTTATCGGGGCTGGTATGAAAATCAGCGATAGTGCTATTATTGCAGCAAAGGTTAACAGACTGGCCGGATTCTATGCAAAGCCGACACCGGCAACGCAGGTCATAGAAATTATCCTGCAAATACCCAAAGCTATAAAGGAAATCCTAACTAAAATTAAGGAAAAACCATGAAAGATCAAAAAGAGCTTCGCCTGACTCAAACAGTTAGCGGTTCGGGTTGAGCTTCGAAATTACCTCCAGGGGCTCTGGATAAGGCACTTTGCGGAATGGAATTTCCGACCGATTCAAATCTGATTGTGGGACTGAAGCATGCTGACGACGCGGGTGTTTACAAAATCACGGATGATATCGCTATTATTCAGACAGTCGATTTTTTCACACCAATTGTGGATGATCCTTACTGGTTCGGACAGATTGCCGCAGCCAATGCTTTAAGCGATGTCTATGCCATGGGAGGCGTCCCAAAAACAGCTATGAATATCGTTTGTTTCCCGATCAAGCAGATGGACATTTCCATCCTCCGACGTATTATCCAGGGCGGGATAGATAAAATGAAGGAAGCGGATGTTGTTCTGGTGGGCGGGCACAGCGTTGAAGATAATGAACTGAAATATGGTCTGGCTGTTACCGGTTTCATTCACCCTGATCGTATCCTTACAAAGAGGAATCTCAAGGTTAAAGATCGTCTGATCCTGACCAAGCCACTTGGAACCGGCATAATAAACACCGCCATCAAGGGAGGACTGGTTTCTGCAGAAATAATTGAATCCGTCACAAAACTTATGGCCTCTCTAAATCGGGAAGCAGCCGAAATAATGAAAGACTATCCCGTGCATGCCTGCACAGATATTACCGGCTTCGGCCTGCTGGGTCATATGGCGGAAATGGTTGTGGACTCAGAATTCAGCATAAAAATTCAGTCCGACATGATACCAATAATCAAAGGTGCTCTTGATTATGCAGCGATGGGGCTTATCCCGGCAGGAGCATATAAAAACCGAGAGTTCCGTGAAAAAATAGTAGATGTTTCGTCTTCTGTAGATCGTTCCATTCAGGACATTCTGTTTGACCCGCAAACATCCGGAGGCCTGTTGATATGTGTTGATGACAAAAGCGCAGACGATCTTCTCATCAGACTGAAAAATAAAGGTATGGACGCAGCTATTATAGGAGAAGTATTGCCTGAGCCAAAGGGAAGAATAGTTGTTGACTAGAACTGCAACCCTGAACCTTGAACCTTGAACCGTGAACCGTTAATAGACATATGTTTTTGATAGCCGGCATATCACCAAAAACAGTAAATATAGATAATAACCCCAGGTTGTGCCCTGTTTGCGGGCTTGCCCAGGCATATTATAAAAAAGTGGATCATTATTTTAACCTGTTTTTTATCCCTTTATTCAGGGTCAAAAAAGGCGAGCCTTTTATAATGTGCGAAAGGTGTGAAAGAAATGTAAATGATTATGGAGAAGATTTATGGTCCGGCAAACAGGATATTAAGTGCAAAAACTGCGGAAACTCTTTAAATAATGATTTCAAATACTGCCCTTTTTGCGGCAAACAGATTAAGTAACCGTTCACGGGTTCAGGAGTTACCAAAAAGTGAACCACCAATGTTGTTGACTTAAGCGTATTTTGTTTTGAACCGCAGAATATCGAACAAGGAATGTCGAAGTAATGAAAAACTTTATTAAACTTCATAATTCGACATTCTACATTCGTTATTCGTTATTCTCTTTCAAATAACTAAATTAGTGTATGAACGAAAATCCCCTGGTTCTGAGCAGTCATTGCGAGGAGTGAGGAACGAATGACGAAGCAATCCCCTTGTTTGTGGGAGATTGCTTCGGTCGTGCCTCCCTCGCAATGACAGGAAAACCGTAATTCAGGGGTTTTCGGTCAACCACCAATTAAGGGGGTATGAAAAATGGATAGAGAGACAGAAAAAAGCGAATGGGAAGAAATATTATTCGAAACAAGATATCCTTCATGGATATTATTACTTGTTGTAAGTATTTATGCTGTTGCCTTGCTTATCGTTCTTATTACATGAACATAGGAGGACTTTTATGGACAAGCCTATTAAAAACTATTGGAAGATTCGCCTTGAAGATCTTAAGGAATCTTTGGAAGAAAATAACTTTGAGGTTTTTCTGGCAAACAGCTCCAATGATGCAAAGAGTATTGTAATTGAAGAAATTTTGCCAAAAGTAAACGCGAAGACTGTATCATGGGGTGGTTCCACGACGTTTATCGAGACAGGCCTTTATGATGATATCAAGAACAATCCGGATCTGGAAGTTCTGGATGTTTATGATAAAAATCTTTCTGATGAAGAAAAAAATAAACTTCGCAGAAAAGCGCTTCTCGTTGACCTTTTTATTACAGGGACTAATGCGATAACAGAAACAGGCAATCTTGTTAACCTCGATATGTACGGCAACCGTACAGCAGGTATTACTTTCGGGCCTAAGAATGTTGTAATTCTCGTTGGCCGTAACAAAATTGTTCCGGATTTAGAGGACGCTATGTTTCGTATTAAAAACTATGCTGCTCCGGTTAATTCCATGCGGCTGGACAAGAAAACGCCCTGTAACAAGACCTCTTTTTGCGAGGAGTGTAAAAGCCCTGATCGTATCTGTAATACCTGGACAATAACCGAGAAATCTTTTCCCAAGGGGAGAATTAAAGTTGTTTTGATTAACGAGGATCTGGGATTTTAATCCACAGATTACCCCAGTACGATCTCCCGGACCTACGGGGCAGGCGCAGATTACGCAGATTACACAGATTTATTGGGTTAAATTCTGGCAATCTGACCACTGTTCACATAAGCAACAGGAGCGATACCGCAAATCTTCAATCTTCAATTTTCATAAATCACTTTGCCCGTTTTCTTTATCACCCCGAGGAACTCAAAGTAACCGGCGTTTTCGTATTCTTCTGGGGTATAGCCGAACGTTTCTATATCAACAGGGGGTTCACATTTGATTCGATGTGCACAATCGAGAAGCAACCTAATACGTTCAAGGTCATCCATGTCAGCAAATTTAGGAGAGATTACGGCAATGTCGATATCGCTCCATTTTTTAGGAGTTCCTTTGGCGTACGAACCGAAAAGGATGATCTTTTGTACCGGGATTCTTTTTTTGGTTTCTGTTATAAATTGGGCAAGTATTTTTTCAAGTCCAATTTTTCTGCGAACCATTTTATAGTTTCCTCTGTCTCTTTGATTGTTTTCCCTGCAGTAGCTTTGTTATAAACTTCAGGATCAAAGCGTTGGGGTTTATATCGAGCAACAATGTAATGGGGATTGATATTTCTTAAAATCTTATGAATATCTTCTGGAATTTGAAGATCAATTTTCTTGGATAACATAATTAAATCGTGGATGTAGGGAGGGTGATCTTTAGTTTGAATCATGATGATGGCCTTAAGCAGCTCTTCCAAAGATTGTTGACACATAAATATGGCATAGTTGTACCGATTAGCAGCAAGCATTGCCTTCGCTGTATTAAAGTCATCTAAGCAGGAGCTTAACCAGAATTTTATGGATTCTTCTAAAGTCATTATTGCTACCTAAAATAAATCATACCGCATTTTGAGACAGAGAGTCAAGGTGATTGAAGAATTGACTATTGAAAATTTAAGGAATCCTTTCGATTTTAATCCACAGACCCGCCTGCCGCTGCGAGCCAGCCCGCCTGCTGAGCATCTATGTCATCGTAAGCCACCAGCGGGTAAGCAGAGCGAGGCGGCCAGGGGCACGAGCGGGCAGGTTACGCAGATTTATTGGGTTAAATTCCGGCCAAAATCTGAGTACCTCTCTGTCCGTTTTCTGTGGCAGTTTAAGCATGGTTTCCAAAATCCAAAATCGAGTATTCCTCCAAGGTAAAACTCTTGACTTTCAATGGCTGCTTAGTTTATAAGTATTTATGCAACAGACTAATGAAATCAAGGTATCGCTGAGGCGTGAGTATGAACTGTATTCAAATGCAGTGGCATTTTACAAAAAGGCCTTACAGGAGTTTGAGGAGAAGTATCACCTCAGTACCCAGACTTTCCTAAAAAGGTTTGAGGATGGCCAGATGGGAGACGAAGCTGATTATTTTGACTGGTACGCCTTTGCAAAACTCCTTGCCCGGTGGCGGAAAACACGGTCTGCAATTCGCTCAGCAATCCAGTGATACTAAAATTCGTCGAAAACATTGAACAAACCATTGCCTCCTCCTCTATCGTCCTGTCCTCAAATATTGAAAAATATTTTGGTCCTGCATTAGAAACAGTCTATATAAAGGGTCATCTCGTGATCATAGATTCTTCAATTTTGGAGATCGCCATATTCGCTACTGAATCGCGAAAGAGCCTATTCATTGAAAAATACAGGGTGCACTACATGAACAGCACCGGACAAATGCTGTTTCGTTATGACAACGCTCCTCATCATCCTGAAATAGATTCCTATCCATATCACAAACACACATCTGATAGAACACTGCCGTCAACCATGCCTTCCCTGAAAGATATTCTAAATGAGATAAGCGCTATTATCATTGGAAGATAAGTCCGCAATCGACTCATAGAAAATCGAGAGCGCTTCCCCTAACTTTATAACTAAATTGCATGAAGCCCTTATTAAACTTCATAATTCGATATTCGCATTTTACTAAAACCACTGACCACCGACCACATAAGCGCTAACTTAATAATCAATAATCAATAACTAATAACTAATAACCTCCGACCTCCGAACCTCTGAACCTCTGAACCTCTGACCTCTGACCTCTGACCTCTGAACCTCTGCCCACTGACTACTGACTACTGACTACTATCCCCTATCCCCTATACCACCAGTGCCATAATTGGGGTGGTAATGCCATACCATCTTCAAGACAATCTTTATTTCTAATATATTCTTGATTTTTATATAAATTAATTATATAATTAGTTCAAAGGGATATGATAATACCTGTCATTTGGCATGGAAAATGCGTTTCAATATCCGAATACAAATAGCGCTGACGTATTCTGACCTTGTCATTCTGACGCTTTTCTCTCCGAGGTGTAGGACCTGCCTTCGGGTCTGTATTCTTTCCGAGCCTGCGCCTCGGAGAGGCGTAAACCGGGCATCACTCCTCACAAAAAGGGGAATTTTACTAACGGTCGTGATTTACACACCTATAGATCTGAAGATTGAAGCTATACAAATTTTGGTAGAGAACCCAATGGCCGGAATACTGCCACCTGTGGGTTTTTTGTTTTCAAACCCGGATAGGGGTGGCCGAGATAGTCATATCATGAGTTTCTCAATATCCTGGCGGAGGTAGTCGAAATGAGGGACCCATACATGGACAGCCATCACAAGCGTGTTTCCCAGCTTGCCTGTGCCATAGCCAGGGAGATGAATCTTCCCGATGAGCAGATCGAGGGAATCCGTGTGGCTGGAAATATTCATGATATCGGCAAAATATCTGTCCCTATGGAAATCCTCAGCAAGCCCGGTCGAGTAAACAAAAGCGAATTTGGTATCATAAAGAACCATGCACAAGCTGGTTACGATATATTAAAGACCATAGAATTTCCATGGCCGATTGCCCAGATTGTGCTTCAACATCACGAAAGGATGGATGGTTCCGGATATCCTAAAGGGCTTTTGGGTAAAAAAATGCTAATTGAAGCCAGGATCCTGGGGGTTGCGGATGTTGTTGAGGCTATGGCTTCTCACCGGCCTTACAGATCGGCTCTCGGTATTGATAAAGCTTTAGAAGAGATCTCAATTAATAAAGGTAAGCTTTATGACGCTGAAGTAGTAAATGCGTGTTTGAGGGTTTTTAAAGATAAAAAATTTAAATTTAAATAGATCCAGCCACTAATAGCTGACCATAAAACAGGGAGAAGTTAAAATGTTAGTAAAAAATTGGATGAGCAAGCTGGTTATTCAGGTAAATCATATTTTGCGACCATTCTCTGGATTCCGTGTCAAGCACGGAATGACAAAACATGTTATCCTTTGATACCCCGTAGCTTGCCGCGGGGTAGTTCATCTGTTTTCTACTAATTCATAAACTTTATCCAGCGCCTTATCAAGCATTTCCGGCTTTGTTCCACCGGCCTGAGCCATATCCGGCCTTCCGCCGCCGCCGCCGCCTACTATTGCCGCAACCTGTTTGACAATATTTCCTGCATGGAAGCGATCAACAAGATCGTTTGTGACAAGTGCAATCAGCAGCACTTTTGGCCCTGTATTGCTTCCAAGGACAACTATTCCTGACTTTATTTTTTCTTTGAACTTGTCGGCAAGGTCTCTTAGAGCGGCAGGATTGTCAACTGCAACCTTTTTTGCAAGCACTTTAATGTTGTTTATTGATTTAATGTCATCTTCAATCCTGTCCGCCGATCTGGAAGCCATCTGAGCCTTTAATCTTTCAATTTCTTTTTCATGAGACTTTTGCTCAGACAGGATTTTCTCAACTCTTTGTGTTAAAGCTTCGGGCTTTTCTTTGACCAGCCTGGCTGTATTACGAACTATATTTGAAGTTTTCTGTGTGTACATCAACGCGGCATCGCCTGTTAATGCCTCAATTCGCCTGACTCCTGAGGCCACGCTGGATTCTCCGATTATCTTGAAAAGACCAATGTCTCCTGTTCTTTTAGTATGTGTTCCTCCGCAAAGCTCTTTGCTGAAATCGGAAAGAGAAACAACCCTGACTCTGTCACCATATTTTTCCTCGAAAAGAGCTGTAGCACCGGTTTTTAAAGCATCTTCAGCATCCATTTCCTCGAGTTGGACGGGCAGATTCTCCTGTATTCTTTTGTTTACGAGGCTTTCAATTTTATCAAGTGTTTTTGTATCAACCTGAGAAAAGTGAGTGAAATCAAATCTGAGCCTGTCTGGAGCTACAAGTGATCCTGCCTGTTTTACATGGTCACCAAGAATCTGCCGCAAAACAGAATGCAGTATATGCGTTGCAGTATGGTTGCATGCAGTTGCATTGCGTTCATTTTTATCAACGATTAAGAAGATATTATCTCCCTTTTTGATTGTTCCTGAAATGATTCTTCCCTTGTGTATCACCAGACCGGTTGGATCCTTAACAGTATCGGAAACTTCCAGAATAAGATTTGTTCCGCTTATCTTACCTGTATCACCAGCCTGGCCTCCTGATTCAGCATAGAAAGGTGTAAAATCAGTTATAACTTCAACCTCTTTTCCGCTGGAAGCTTCATGAACTTCATTGCTGTTTTCTACGATAACAAGAACCTTTGCATTGCAGGATAGTTTGTCATAACCAACGAACTCGGGTTTTATTCCTTCAGACGAAAGTTTTTTATAGGCATCACTGATTTCTGAAAAGATTATAATAGATCTGGATTTAGCCCTTTGTTCTTCCATGGCATTATTAAATCCCTGTATATCGAGACTCATATTTTTGTCTCTGACCACATCTTTGACTATATCAAGAGGGAATCCGTAGGTGTCATACAGTTTGAATATTAATTGTCCTGGAATTTCTTTTTGTCCCTTTGCTTTAATTTCCAGAAGGTTGTCATTTAAGAGCTTGAGACCTTTATCAAGGGTTTCTGAAAACCTGACTTCTTCGTTTTTTATTATATTTGTAATAAAAGATGCAGCACTGCTCAATTCCGGATATACGGGCTTCATAATATCAAACACCACGCTTGTGGTTTTATGAAGAAATGGCTTTGTAAGACCTATATTTCTTCCATATCGGATAGCTCTTCGTATAATGCGGCGCAGTACATATCCCCTTCCTTCATTGGATGGCAGTATCCCGTCTCCTATGAGAAATGCAGCAGCCCTGCTGTGGTCAGCAATTACTTTCATTGCTATATCATCTTCAGATGAATCGCCAAGTTGCTTTTTAGAAAGATTTTCGGTTTTATTTATTATGGGAATGATAAGATCGATTTCATAGTTTGTAGGTACATTCTGGATAATGGAAACTATTCTTTCAAGCCCCATACCAGTATCAATGCTGGGTTTTGGAAGAGGAGCCATTTTACCTGAAGCATCCCGGTTAAACTGCATAAATACGAGATTCCAGATTTCAAGATACCTGTCACATTCACATCCGACGCTGCAATCCGGTCTATCGCATGCAAACTCTTTTCCCCTGTCCATGAGTATTTCAGAACAAGGCCCGCATGGGCCTGTGTCGCCCATGGACCAGAAGTTATCTTTTTCTCCGAACCTGACAATCCTGTCTTCCGGCACACCAATATTTTTGTTCCATATATCATGGGCCTCATCATCATCTATGAATACGGAAACCAGCAATTTGTCTTCAGGAAGCCCGTATCCGTTTACAAGCAAATCCCAGGCAAACTCAATTCCTTTTTCCTTGAAATAATCACCAAAGGAGAAATTGCCGAGCATTTCAAAAAAAGTATGATGTCTGGCGGTATAACCTACGTTTTCCAGATCGTTATGTTTGCCCCCGGCCCTGACGCATTTTTGAGATGAAGCCGCTCTGACATAGCTTCTCTTTTCTTCACCGAGAAATGTTCGTTTAAATTGCACCATCCCTGCGTTGGTGAACAACAGGGTCGGATCGTCTTGAGGCACAAGGGATGAGCTTCTAACTATCTTATGGTTAAGCTTTTCAAAATATTCAATAAATTGTCTGCGAATTTCGTTGCCGGTTATTTTCATTAGTCACTGGTCACTGGTAAATTGAATATTGTATATTGAAAATTGAATATTGAAGGAATTCCGTTAATTTTATATGAATTAATGGAGCGAAGCGATTCCACAAATATACAATATACAATATTCAATTTTCAATTTCTTTGGTCTTCAATTCTTCTTTATGGGAAAGCTCCAGTTTTTCTCTAACTTTTTCCAAAGCTGCCTTATAAATGTCCGGATTTTCCTTCAGGAATTTTTTTACACTTTCACGCCCCTGTCCTATCCTTTCTCCATCATATGAATACCATGAACCGCTTTTATCAATTACTTCCGTTTCAACTCCCATGTCAAGAAGGTCACCTGTTTGAGATATCCCTTCACCATACATTATATCGAATTCTGCCTCCTTAAAAGGGGGAGCCATCTTGTTTTTAACAACACGTGCTCTGGTTCGGTTTCCTACAATTTCCTGTCCATCTTTGATGGCGGCTAATCGTCGGATATCTATCCTGACCGACGAGTAAAACTTGAGAGCATTGCCTCCTGTAGTTGTCTCTGGATTTCCAAAAACAACTCCTATTTTCATTCGTATCTGGTTAATGAAAATTAATGCGGTCATGGTTTTGCTTATTGAGCCGGTAAGCTTTCTTAATGCCTGCGACATAAGTCTTGCCTGGAGCCCCATGTGCGAGTCGCCCATTTCGCCTTCTATTTCCGCCCTTGGAACAAGCGCTGCAACTGAATCTATGACTATTATATCTATTGCTCCGCTTCTTACAAGCATGTCTGTGATTTCAAGGGCCTGCTCGCCAGTATCAGGCTGCGCAACTAAAAGTTCATCGCAATTTACACCGAGTTTTCTTGCATAATTGGTATCAAGCGCATGTTCAGCATCTATAAAAGCCGCAATGCCGCCCTGTTTCTGAGCGGCTGCAACAGCGTGAAGTGCAAGTGTTGTTTTGCCGGATGACTCAGGGCCATAAATCTCAATAACTCTACCCCTTGGAAGTCCGCCTACGCCCAGTGCTTTGTCGAGTGCGATTGAACCCGAAGGTATTGTAGGGACATCTATTATTGCCCTGCTGCCCAGCTTCATAATAGCGCCCTTGCCAAACTGACGTTCAATCTGGAGCATGGCGGTTTCAGCTGCTTTTTGCTTATCAGGTGAAGTATTCATAATATCCTCCTATTTGAGTATGGCTCTAACTTCAGCCACTATTCTATGCTTGTAAAAGATTGAAGATTGTATATTGAAGACCAAAACAATTGAAGATTGAATATTGTATATTGAATATTGAAGGAATTCTGTTAATTTTATATGAATTAATGGAGCGCAGCGATTTCCACAAATCTTCAATCTTCAATCTTCAATCTTCAATTCTGAAAATTTATTCAAAGATATACTCTTAATCTCTGTATAAACAGAGCCGGTTGAGTTCAGATCGCTTTTAAACAAAAAAACCTTATCGGCAATAAATAATTCTGATTCAAATCTCTCAAATTTTTTCATTGCATCCAAGAGTTTTTTGGGATCAATTTTTCCTTTTATTCTTCCAAGCGTCAGGTGCCCTCTAAATGGTCTTTTTTCCCGAGGAAATCCGAGTTTTTCTAAATTTTCTTCAATATCTTTTTGTATGCCGGCAAGTTTTTCAATTTCTCCTGTAATTCCCACCCATATGACACGCGGGCGTTTAATGCATGGGAACACGCCTGCACCCTTTACTGTAAGTGATATGGGAGCATGACCGTTAACAGTATTTATTATTGATTCACTGACCTTTTCAATATCAGTAGCACTAATATTTCCTAAGAATTTAAGTGTAAGGTGAATGTTTTCCGGATTAACCCATCTTACCTTAAAAGCATAAGATTTAATATCTTCCTGAATTTTTCTGATGGATGATATTATGTTTTCCGGAAGCTTAAAAGCTATGAAAGTTCGTATGGTATCAGGCATTTGGCAGCGTAAATTGTGGTTCGCAAAGAGTAAATTTTCCTTCGGAGATCCAGTTTTTCAGTGTTTCAGCGATCTCACGAGCCCTGACCACGCTGGAAAGCGGTACGGCTGGAACTATTTCGCCGTTAAACTTTATTGAACCGCTTTTAAGTTCAGCATAACTGACCTGACCATAACTTTTTGATATTCCATTAGGATAATCGTATCCATAATCTACAATCTGAGTAAATATCTCTTCATCAGAAACAGCGGTGTACTTAACAATTTCTTCATTTAATATGGGAATCGGTATGCCTAAGCCTACCGATAGTGAACATCCATAACCCTGGATGCTCACTCCTACAAGCCACTTTGGGCTCATTTTTTTTAAATCTCCCATTACCCATAGAGTTCCTGCAGGCGAGACGGGAACACCTGCTTTTGTCCTCTTTACAGAAGGGTTATGTTGAGTACCATTCCAGCTTACATAGCCTGTTGCTCCACCAAGGAAAATCCTGGTCCCGAGACCGATTGTTTTGTAATAAGGGTCATTTAAAAGCGGGCTTAATTGTCCTGCAGAGCAATAGTTTACGTTGCCTGCTTTAGGTTTGAGAGCCCCCATGTATGTATAAACGGTTTTTTTACTCAGGTTTATTGCGCAGTTGTAATTCTGGTAGCCATTTCTAGGGTTGCAAAGAACGGCATTGGGAAGTGTGCGCAGAGTTATCTCTTTCTCGATCATCTGGTTAGGATAGCATGATGTTCCATATGATACCGCCTTTAAATGCACCTTTTTTTTTGCAACCAGCTCCTGTATAACATGGCCACCGCCATAGTTAAATTCACCCGGGTAAACCTTGTTTAAAGGATCATCCTCGCACAATTCCGTGGCACCTATAAAGCAATCTACGGCAGCCAGTCCGGCATATGCGGGAACCTTGTTAAGCCATACCTTTGAGGCTCTTATAGTTGGAACAGATTGCCCAAAATTAATAAAGGCCCCTGAAGAGCACATGGGAGAGAAAGTGCCTGTTGTTACAACATCAACATGTCTTGCGGCTTCAACAGCACCTTCCTGCTTAACAATATCGATTATTTCTTCTGCCGTAACTACAACGACCTTACCTGATTTGATCTTTTCGTTGATCTCCTGATAGGTTTTATTTATTTTATATTTTTTCACCGCAGGATTCCTTTATGGATTGAATATTGTATATTGAATATTGAATATTGAATATTTGTGGAATCACATATGGATTGAATATTGAATATTGAATATTGTATATTTGTGGAATCGCTTCGCTCCATTAATTCATATAAAATTAACGGAATTCCTTCAATATTCAATTCAAAACGGAATTCCTTCAATATTCAATTTTCAATATACAATCTTCAATTTTCTTTGGCATTCTCTATCTTGCTTGAGATATTATTTTTTATCCATTCCTTATCCCACCATTCAACAGGATTTACAAAAGTATTATGGATAAGAATGCTGTAATGGAGATGGTCACCGCCGGCCAGTCCTGTGATGCCGGTAATGCCGATGATTTCACCTTTAGATACCATTTGTTTTTCTTCTACATTATAACTGCTTAAATGAGCATACATGCTGTGCAATCCAAAACCATGATCAATAATTACAGTTTTTCCGTAGATACCTATTGATCCGGCAAAAACAACCTTTCCTTTATTGGCTGCCTGAACCGGCGAGTGTGCAAGTGATGCGAGATCTATACCCAGGTGAATCTGACGGTCAATTATTTCGTTTTTATATTGATAAACGCGATTATCAGCAAAACCCGCTTTGTTTGCCGATTTTGGAAGCCTTAAGAATACTCCGTCCCAGTATAAAACCTTGTCGGTGTTTTCAGCTAATTCAATTACTTTATTGTAGCTGTCCTTTCGTATATCCTGGTTGACCTTAAGAAATTTGTCTATTATCGTTAATTCAGAAGGTTGTGGAATATAAATATCAAATTCAGGCATTTTCCAGTTTAGAAATTTGTCGGAAATATTGATAACATCTTTTTTGAAGACTTTTCTTTTTATATTGTAATTGAAACCTGCTTTTGAAGTGTTGCCTGCACTGTCGATTGCTTCAATAAAGATCTTAGTCACGGGTTCCTGTTTATGATTTAGAGCAAAAAAGGCCATTAAAATGTTTTTATCTTGAAAGTGCCCTGAATAACCGGGGAAGAAATTTTCTTCAACATAAACTCCGCTCCTATCGCATTGTTCTGATAATTTATATATTACGAGGCAAGCCCCGCCCTGGCTTATATTGTGAAATCTGCTTATAATATTTATTCCAGGCGGTTTTGTGTCGATAATTATGTTTTTTTCCAGATATGTTAAATTCCCCTTAAACCATCGTCGCCAGGAATAATCACTTGCAACAATACGCAGGATAGCTTTGCCGTCTTTTATTCCACTTTTCCCCGGATCTATCTTAACCTTGAGGGCTTCTTCGTGTTTTATACCCCTGCTAATAAGGCCTTTAGCTGGAAAATCCTTTTCAAGTAAAATAGTTTCTCTGCCGTTTTGTAAAAGACCTATC
>Ga0180009_10002385_pt1 | contig 22135 bp, 16 predicted proteins | sample OS_PC_MetaG_FD_123537 | JGI IMG/M metagenome (GOLD analysis project Ga0180009, IMG submission 123537) | Groundwater microbial communities from the Aspo Hard Rock Laboratory (HRL) deep subsurface site, Sweden - OS_PC_MetaG | ecosystem: Environmental > Aquatic > Deep subsurface > Groundwater...
ATTTATTCAGAAAAACGCATGAATCCATCCTTGGAGCTCCTGGAATCCATCCCTGGCTTCCAAGGTTTTCTGAACAAACAACCTCTTTCCGCTTACAGGTACCCACACATATTGGGTGCACCCTCTCAGGAAACCCATTTGACAGATGTGGAAAAAGACGAAATGATAAATAACATTCGGTATATGCATTCCCAAGCGAATCGGACCGGGTGGTGTCCAGGCAATTCTCTGGAACCGGTCAAGCGGATGAGGGGGCCTCTTCCGGATAGCACTCGTTGCGATCGAACCGGTGGTCGAAGCCATCGGGATGTCTGGGGGGGTATGCTGCTGGCAACCTCTCGCTTGGGGCTTCAGAAGGAGGACAGGCCGGGAAAACCGTCTCCTGTTGATAGAAGCAGAAGGGCCATTTGTTTAGCTTCAAAAGGATTCATGAAAGTCAAGCTCTCGGTGGTGATCATCTCATTTAATGAGGAACGGGATATCGAAAGATGTCTCAGGTCGGTTGAAGCGGTCGCGGATGAAATGATTGTCGTAGACTCTTTTTCAACTGATCGGACAGCGGAGATCTGCAAAAAATTCCCGGTCACATTTATCCAGCATCCGTTTGAGGGGCATATCGAGCAGAAAAACTGGGCAATCAGTCAGGCCAGTTATCCGCATGTATTGTCGCTGGACTCAGATGAAGCCCTGGATGAAACCCTGAGACGCTCGATTCTGAATGTCAAGGAGAACTGGCAGGAAGACGGATATACCATGAATCGTCTGACCAACTACTGTGGGACCTGGATTCGACATTGCGGCTGGTATCCGGATGAGAAGCTGCGGTTATGGGACAGCAGGAAGGGAAAATGGACCGGTTTCAATCCCCATGACCGGTATGAACTTCAGCCCGGGTCGACAACCCGTCATCTCGCAGGGGACATTCTGCACTACAGCTACTATTCCATCAGCGAGCATATTCGGCAGACCAATTATTTTACAGATCTTTCCGCCAGGGCCTATCTCGAAAAAGGGAAAAAGGGATACCTGGTAAGAATACTCTTTAATCCGGTGGTGAGCTTTCTTAAAAGCTATATCCTGAAAATGGGTCTGCTGGACGGGTATTACGGGTTTGTGATCAGCCTGCTGGCAGCGCAATCGACGTTTTTAAAATATGCCAAGTTGAGGCAGCTTCAGACCCGTCATCCGGATCATGAAACTCAACCATGAACCGGCGCGGGATCGACCCGTGACGCCGGTGGGCCGCGATACCATGCATCTTCTCATTGTCATCGAACAGGCGGACTTGCCGTCCAGCCGGATCCGGTTTGTCCAGATCAAGCCCCTGCTGGAAGAGCTGGGGGCGGTGGTGGAGATACAGACATATCCACAACACCGGCGTGGGCTTATCCGCTTGCTGGGGCAGATGAAACGTGCTGATCTGGTGATTCTGCAGAAAAAGCTGCCCAACCCGTTGGAAAGCCTGCTGTTCAAATGGTTCTCCAAACGCCTGGTGTATGACTATGATGACGCGGTCAACATGCGGCATCTTCCCAGAAACGGGTCCTATCGGTCCCGTTCGCGGGAGGTTCGGTTCAACGCGATCATTGCCTGTGCAGATGCGGTCATATGTGGAAATGACTTCCTGGCCGGCCTGGTGAGGTCCAGCCGGCCGGTTCATATTTTCCCATCCCCGGTACCCACGGCGGTTCCGGTCAGAGATTACAGGAATCAGGGGGGCAAAACCAGACTGGGCTGGGTCGGGCTGGGCAGTAACCTCAACAGTCTGGAGAAAATTATCCCGGCCGTTCAACGCCTTTCCAGGGAGATGGCCGTTGAGCTGGTGATTATTTCAGACCAGGGTCTGAATATCGATGGGGTTACCGTTGAGCACCGGGTCTGGTCGCTGGCGGCACAGGAAAAATGGATCAGCCAGCTGGATATTGGTATCATGCCCCTTGATCCGGATTCTCCCTATGATCAGGGTAAGTGCAGCTACAAACTCCTGCAGTATATGGCCGCCGGTGTGATTCCCATCGCTGATGCCGTGGGAATGAACAAGACGGTTATCCGTGACGGTATCAATGGCCGTCTGGTTTCTGACGGCGACTGGTACGCAGTCTTGAAGGAATTGACGACATTGGAGCCGCTGGAGAAGGTAAAAATGGGTCAGAATGCCCGTGAGACGGTTCTGGCTGACTATGATTATCCGGGACAGGCAGAGCGGCTGTTCCGGTTTCTGCACAGGGTCGTTTCCGGTCAGTGCAGTCTGACTGGAAAGGCCGAAGCTGGAAAATCTGAACCCCTGCGATAAAAAAGATGAATATTGCATTTGTAATACGTACCAAAATCTGGGGCGGGGTGAAAACCTGGATGGTTGAGTTCGGCAACGAACTGCAAAAAAATGGACACCGGGTCTATTACTTCTCCAACGATCCCATCTTAACGAAAGAGGTGCAGGCGAATGGGTGTGTGGGGCACTGCCTGACCTTCGGGTCCGACTACAGCCCTTTCACAATCCGGTATTTCCTGAAGAAGTTCAGACAGTACCGGATTGAGGTGTCTTGTATGAATATTCAGAAGGAGTTGCGCACAGCAGGGATTGCGGCCCAGTTCATGAAGATTCCCGTCATCCAGCGTCTGGGATTGCCGACGGATATCAATTTCAAGCTGGATCAACGCTTTTCCCAGCGGTACATGGTGGATGAAATTATCGTCACCAGCCAGTGGATGAAGCGGGAGGTTGCCAGGCGGTTTTCCTTCATCCCTGAGGAAAAAATTACCTGTATTTACAGTGCTAAATCGGTAACTGCGCCACCCAAAACATCCAAAGCAAACCCGATGCGGTTTGTGATCACCTCCCGGTTGGCCGATACCAAGGGACATGGAAGTCTGATAGACGCATTCAGGATATTGGCGGATCAGGGAATCGATAATTTCAGCTGTGATATTTTTGGAAATGGACCCTTGAAAGAAGAGATTGAAAGTAAAATAGCAGAGGCGGGTCTTGGCAGCAAGGTCATCCTTAAAGGCTTTACCAGAAAACTGCATGAAAAGCTGGGAAGCTATGATTGCGGGATTTTAACCTCTTCGAGAGAGGGTCTGGCACACACGGTCAGTGAATACCTTGCGGCCGGACTTCCCTGCATCTCAACGAACGGCGGTGCATTGCCAGAACTGATTGAGCATGAAAAAAACGGGTTGCTTTTTGACTACAAAGATGTACCGACCCTGGTCAACCACCTCAAGACCTTCCTGGATATGGATGAAAAACGGTATACAGAGTATTCAAGACAGGCCAGTGACACGATCTCCCGGAAGTTCAACCTCTCAAAAAACGCCCGGGAACTTGAACGCTATTTTCAGGCCTGTATTGATAAAAAAAATGGTAACTATTCAGCACTTTTTCCGAGTTAATAGTGTCGTGACCTGTATGTGATTGAACAGATTGGGAGTGGTTAAACATCGTCAGGATGGCGATGTGAAAGACCGGCCTCAGAGGCCGGCATGATCGAAGCCGCGAGTCTCGTTTCTCACCTGCCGAGAATGAGTTCAATGATATGCAGGTCTCGGCCTGTTAGAGATATTCAGCTTATAAGTAACACACTATATAGGTCCAGAAAAACAGACTTGCCCGGCACTCCTGGTAAGGTTTTTCCATAGAAAGAAGCAGGGGGATTTCAGGATGCTTGGAAAGCGTCCCGAAATCAGTATGACTCGAACCATCCGCCGCAACCGTACGAGAATATAACGGAGAGATTGCTTTGTTCCAGGATTCCATCCCGGTGATCTGCTATCACCGCATCGATAAAAGTGATTCCATTTCGCCCGAGATCTTTGAAACCCATCTGCGCTATCTGCAGAAAGCGGGGTATCAATCCATCGGCCAGATGGATCTGCGGGATCACCTGAGCGGTGCAAAACGATTACAGGGGAAACATGTTCTGTTAACCTTTGATGACGGGTACCAGGATTTTTATCATCACGCTTACCCGCTGCTAAAAAAATACAAGACCCGGGCCCTGGTTTTTCTTATCGGGAGTCATGTTGTTTCAGACCCCGGGCGGTCCTTTCCGGATCCACCCCCGGACTACGACAGGTTACACAGGATGGCTTCTGAAAAGAACTTCAGCGGGTTTCTGTCTCTGGAACAGATCAGGGAGATGCAGGCCTCCGGCATGGTCGAGTTTGGCGGACATACCCAGACCCATGGCATATCGCTGGTTTCGTCTCAAATCTCCGGGGCCTATGCCGGAGAGCAACTGAAATGGTATGTGCCTGCGGATTTGAACCTTACCGAAGGAAGGCCCCTGTTTCAGATGGCCCCGAATCTCTATGGGCCGCGTTTTGTTCCAGACAGGGAGTTTGTAAAACGCTACACTCAGCTTTTAAATGGTGATGGTTTGACAGCGGAAGAAACGGCGGTCCGTCTGCAGCTCCTTCCCAGAGGCGTGATGGAGCCTGAGGCCGATTGGCAGCAGCGTCTGCAAACCGAGATTGTCGAAGCCAGAAACCTTCTGGAAGGGATGTTGGAACAGCCGGTGATCAGCTTCTGCTGGCCATGGGGGATTGAGGGTGAAGAAGCACGGGAAACGGCACTGGTAGCGGGCTATGAACTTCTTTTTACGCTGCAGCGTGGCAGCAACAGCCGTCCTGAAGATGCTGCCTGTATCAAACGCTTCTCTGCCAGAAGAAAAGGGGCTTTCTGGCTTTTTTCCCGTCTGCTGGTGTTCAACAACCGTTTTCTGGCGGCCTATTATGACAGAAAACAGCGGCAGCAGAACCCCTACCTGCCTTATTCCTGATCGTGGTAGACTGTTGCAGAATCTTTAGCTCATGGCCATATTTCTTAGAAAACTGAAAAAAATTCCGCAAAGAATCCTGGTGGCGCGAACCGATCGGATTGGTGACTTTGTTCTAACCCTGCCGGTACTCGAAGTACTCCGAAATGCAGGGCTGGCACCATCGGTCCTGTGCCGGGAATTGGTGATCCCGCTGCTGGAAAATAACCCGTTTGTGGATCAGGTGATCACAGTGGACGGGGCTGATTCGGATCCACTGGCAGAGATTCTTTCCGCAGGGTTTGATGGTCTGCTGGTTCTGGTGAATGATCCAACCATCCGTCGTCTCCTTCCACATTTGAAAGATATTCCGGTACGCATCGGTCCGTTGAGCAAACCGGCGGTATTTTTTTCTTATACCCATCCCGTGCTTCAAAAACGGTCCCGGTCATTGATGAACGAAGCTGAGTACAATCTGGAACTGCTGGAAATCTTTGGCCTGAAGCCGGTTGCTCCGCCCCGCCCCCGTCTCTATTTTCAAGAGGCGGAAATGGGCGCCCTGCGCAAGGCACATACCGATATTTTCAGGGTGGGGCCAGGGGCGCCACGGATCGTTTTTCACCAGGGGATGGGAGGGTCGGCACTGAACTGGGGCGAGCAGCATTACCAGGATTTGTTGCAAGGATTGCTGGACGCAGGCTATCGAATCGTGTTAACTGGGGATGGTGCAGAGGAAGCAAAACGCAACCGGCGACTCAGGCTTGAAATGCAATCCGGTTTTTCGGATCAACTGTTTGACTTGACGAATGGTCTGTCCCTGAGACAGTTTAGTGTATTGATTCATCTCTGCGATTTGTTTATTGGCCCCAGCACGGGGCCGACACATTTGGCAAATGCGGCTGGAACCCGGATTATCTCCTTTTATCCGCCCATACAGGTTCAATCTGCGAGAAGGTGGGAACCCTACCAGTCATCATCCCATATCTATACCCCCGATGTCCCGTGTGGGCAGAAATATCGGTGTATCAGGGAAAAATGCCCCCATTTTTACTGTATGGATAATATAAAACCTGGTGACGTTCTGAAAACCATCCAGGATCTTCTGCCTGTTCAAAAACGGTAACCTCGCATCAACGATTGTCTGATCGGATATTGTGCATGAAAATTGGATTTGACGCAAAACGCTATTTTGCAAACTATACAGGGTTGGGGAACTATAGCAGGACCCTGATTGAAAACCTGGTTACCTATCATCCTGAAAACCAGTATCTCCTCTATACCCATGGAAAAGATCTGGAAACATCAGACCAGTTTCCCATTTCCGATCCGATGGTCTCGGTCATGACCCCTGGTACACGGCTGGGGCGGTCCAATGGGGCCCTCTGGCGGTCGTTTTTCTTAACCCGGGATCTGGCCGCAAACAAGCCGGATATCTATCATGGGCTTTCCCATGAAATTCCGGTGGGAATCCATCGTTTGAAAGGCCTGAAAACTGTCGTGACCATTCACGATCTGATTTTTCTACGCTATCCCAGGTTTTATCGCTGGTCGGAAAGGGCAATCTATCTGCGCAAGTTCAAATATAGCTGTCGCCATGCAGACCGGATTGTTTCGGTCAGCGAACAGACAAAACAGGATATCATACAGTTTTTCGGAACACCGGCAGAAAAAATCGAAACCGTCTACCAGAGCTGCGACCCGGTATTTCTGCTGCCGGTAACGAATATCAAACGACGCAGGATCAAAGAACGCTATCAGCTTCCTGATCAGTATGTCCTGTACGTGGGCTCCTTTAACGAGAGAAAAAACCTGTCCAGTCTGATCGATGGGCTTGCCATCATGAAACGGAACCTGGACGTGCCGCTGGTGATGATCGGCAGCGGGAAACAGTATAAGTCGACGGTCATCGCGAAAATCAAGATGCTGGGACTCAATCACAGGGTTCTCATCCTGTCGGATGTCCCCAATAAGGATCTACCGGCGATTTACCAGCTGGCAAAACTCTTTGTATATCCCTCCATTTTTGAAGGTTTCGGGATCCCTATTATTGAAGCCATCTCCAGCAGGATACCCGTCATTACATCCAGTGGCAGCTGTTTCATGGAAGCGGGGGGACCGGCCACCCGCTACGTGGATTCCAGCAACCCTGAGGAGATAGCTGCTGCGATGGAAGCGGTTTTGACAGATTCGGCGCTGGCTGCGAGGATGATTGCAGAAGGAATGGATTATATCAGCCGATTTCACGGCCAGGAGACCAGTTCCCGCCTGGTCCGGATCTACCAGGACCTGAAAAAATGAATGACGCTTCAGGGTTCTCAGTCCTCAGGGGAACTGAATGTGAATGCGGGTGTTACAGGACATGGCAAAACAATAGCAGATGCGCATGAAACCCATCGGTAAAATCACATCAGAAGATTTTCGCAGTTTTTTCCTGCTGGTGCTGTTCATCGCCATTCCGTTCAGTATTGCCGGAGATGATTTTGCCATTATCGGTCTTTACCTCGTCACCCTATACCGACTGATAAAAAAGCAGGAACCATGGACAGGGGCGCCCATCATTTACGGGATGGGATTGATGCTGCTGGGGGCTTTGATCAGTTCACTCCTGTCAGGTAATGTCCTGCAAAGCCTGGCCTATTTTAGAAATTTCTGGCGCCTCGGTCTTCCCTTTCTGATCTTTTTTGCCTTCAGGAGCAGACCCTGTGACCGCTATCTGAATATTCTGGCTGTCGTTTCGAGCTTGATTGCGATCTATGCCGTCGTTCAGTATTTTACAGGACTTGATGTACTAAGATCAAAGGCCATGCAGGCGGAATTTCGACCCCAGGAGGGTGTATGGTATGCCGTGGGTGTTTTCTCGCATCATCTGACCTATGGCGGTGTTTCACTGATGTTATTCACCCTCTTTTTGCCCAACATCTTCAGCCAGGGAGGATCCAGCCGACAGAGGCTGCTGCATGCAGGGGCCGCCCTCTGCAATCTGGCCGCCATCGTGGTTTCCATGGGCAGGAGTGTCTGGCTGGGCGCACTGACGGCAGTCGGGGTGATGGTTCTCACGTTTCTGGGTTTGAAACGGTCACTGATCGTTATTACCCTTCTGCTGGTGCTGGCAGGCGGATTTTGGATGTTTCAAAGTTCCCGGGAAAATACCTTTCTTGAATCGACAGCGCTGGGAAAACGAATCAAGAGTATCTCTGTTGAATCAAACGCCGACCGGATCCTCATGTGGCGTGCCGCCGTCCAGGTGATCCGGGACCATCCCATTCTGGGTCTGGGTCCAAATCGCCGGAATGTCATGGAACCTTATTACAGCCGGATTGCCCGTCAGGAAAATCACCAGTTTCAGCATCCTCCCAGTGTCGGCAGCCACAATATTTATCTGCAGAACTGGATCGATTTCGGCTTGCTGGGTCTGCTGGGATACCTAGTCTGGTGGGGAACCCTGCTCGTACAGATCCTTCTGACGCTGAGACAGGGGTCTATCAGAATGCAGACAAATGCTCAGCTGTCTGGATTACTGGCAGGTCTGGCAGGAATCATGGTGGCAGGGGTATTCGAAAATAATTTCAGGGACGGTGAGGTCCAGACCGCTATCCTGCTCGTAATGGGTCTTTCCCTGGTCCTGCTCGACAGACACAGGCAGCAGCGGGTCATCGGAAATCCTTGACAGGATGGGTGCTGTGTGTTTATTCAGGTGGTTCAGTCACACACAGGTCGCAGCTTCTGCTCAGAATATGGAGTGAATCGTAACATTGAAACTTGTAAGTGCAGCTCATGGCAGTCAATAATAACTACAAGAAAATCGGATCGATCCCACGCCTGAAAAGGGCCGTTATTGTTTCCCTGAATGGATTGAAAGAAGCCTGGAAGGGAGAGGAAGCATTCCGTCAGGAGGTATGTGTCGCGGTGATTTTTGTCCCGCTGGCATTTTTTGTACCGGTTTCTCTGGCGCTGCAATTGCTGCTGGCAGGGAGTCTGTTTCTGGTCCTGGCTGTTGAACTTCTCAATTCGGCGATTGAAGCTGCCATAGATCTGATGACAGAGGAGGAGCACCCCCTGGCGAAAAATGCCAAGGATATGGGTAGTGCGGCGGTTCTGATCTGTCTGATTCTGGTGGTGCTGGTCTGGTCTGCCGTTCTGGTCTCCTGTGTTATGGACCGGGTCTCCTGACCTGGCGGGTGCTCAGTCAGTCCACCTGCTTCTGTTATAGTTCGCCCAGTTTGATCTGGCCGGTCATGACCTTGTTTTCGATCAGTGAGCGGTCCGGCAGATGAAGTTCACCGTCTTCACAGACCAGGATGACATTGCCACGCAATGTCATGTTGTCCCCGAAATAGACGTTGCCGACAACGGTCAGCAGGTCCAGTTCCAGGATATCCGGAATGCTTTGGATACGCTGCTGGTAGTCCTCGATGGATTGAAAATTCTCCCCCAGTCGAATCAGGGGCAGCCCCTCAAATTGCCGTTCGGGATTTTTCATCAGGATGCCATCCTTGAATATAAAGAGATTGGACTGGACAAGCAGCAGGTCGTCAGTTTTTTTAATAGGGACAAACCGACTCCGGGGGACCTGGACGGCCAGACCACCATCAAAATTATTGATCCCTGAACCCAGCGCGGTTTCAAGCTGGATAACCGGCAGTCGATCGACTGTTTTCTGATTAACGATCACATCCAGATGCAGGCTGTTGGTTTCCAGTTTTTTCTTTAATTCGTGCAGATCGATCCAGATGTTGTTGGTGTTAAAAATCTTGAACTTCTTCACGCTTTTAAAGGTTTCCTGATATTCACGGGGAACCTGGGCAATCTCCAGCAGCCGCAGGGTCTGATTTTCCGTTTTGATCAGCGTTCCCCCCTTGACGTCCGCCCGTGTCTTTGACGTGACTTCCATGATAAAAGGGACGGCTTTGTCTTTCATCAGTTTGAGGATTTTCACATCCACCGAAGCCCCCAGATTGTCAGCGTTGGCGATGAAAAGATATTTTTTCCCCTCGCTGAGCAGGCGCTCCAGGATACCGGTTCCGCCAATGCTCTGATAAAAATCACCGTGACCCGGTGGGTAGAAGCTTTGATTTCCGAATTTTGCCACTGAGAGGGGCAGCAGGGAGTCCTTCCTCAATCTGGGAAACTGGTTCTGTAAAAAAGTCATGATCAGGAGCCGCTCGTTGTATTTCTTGATGATTTTTTCAGTATCGGTGTCCGTATTGAAACTGTTCATGAGCAGCAGGGGCACATCGACGTCGTACTTTGCATTCAGGGATTGAATCTGGCTCACGATGAGATCAAGAAAACTCTGCCCGTTTTTGACTTCAATGGCAGACTTGGGGCCGACACACCCCATGGAGGTACCCAAACCACCGTTGAGCCGGCAGACCGCCAGTTCTGACAAAAGCGACCTGCTTTCATCCTCTGAGACGGAGTCAAGCTGGTTATAGGCAAGGATCGATTCAGCCGCTGGTGAGGTGAGCTGGCTCCATTGGATTGGATCCTCCAGTTGTTCCAGATGGCGCCGGTAAAGCGCTTCAAAAAGGTTGATCTGAGCAGCGGTGGACCCCTGCTCGGTCATGATCTGTTCGATCTGCTTGAATGTCGTCATGGTCAGAAATGGTGTTTGGCGTGGTGTTTGGTGTATGGTTCGTTTTCGTCCACTCAGTCTGGGACCTTCTGACGGAAAATGCAATATCCGGGCAGTTCAAAGCCCCATAGACCACTTTTTTAAAAGGCGGAGCAGGGGCGGCAGATAAAAAAGGGCTTTAGAGGAACGCCCGTTTCTGAAAATCATGGCTGGAGGGCAGTCCAACCGGGACACGGGATTGTTGTGCAGAGATCTGCAGGTTTGTGATCTCCTTGGTAATCCAGGCCTCATCGCCGGGATAGTTGAAAACGGGCAGCCTGTCTTCGATTTCTGCCATGGAATATCCGTAAATGCCGTCATAGTCTTCAATGGATTCCCCCATTTCCACCAGTTGATTGAGATACTCCCGGATCGATTTAGACTCCACAATGAGCACTTTCCCCATTTTTTCAATAATGGGACTGTGAATCCGGGTGGCATCATGTTCAAATTCAAGGATACGTCGTCCATAGCGGGTAATGCCAATGACCCGGAATGTCATGCTCTTGCCGACCCCCGGCAGATTGAGGACGCTTCTGTCCGTTGCCAGAAAGGGTAGCCCCGCTTTTTCCTTGATAGTGGCAATATTTTCCACCATGTTTTCAGCATCCATGGGAAACTGCTCAATGGATTCGTGGAATTTCACGGGTATCCGACCATAAGTTTTCTCTTCCACCATCTCCTGGACGATCCTGGCGTTGGTTGCAAAATTGTGGCTGTTTTCCATGTATCCCTTGACGGTAAAGGTGTAATAGGAAAGAACGCCGATCTCGTTCAGCACCTGTCTGAGTCTGGCCGTATGCCCCCGGCGGGAGGCTGCCGCGGTGAAAACCAGCTGGTTGGTAACTGTCCAGCCGGCGGACAGAAGAGCCTGAATCCCGGCCCTGGACTCGGGCGTCACCTCCAACGGGGATTCGAAATGGGTCTGTACAATAAACTGCCGGATTCCGATGTTGGATGCTTTTTTCTTGAACTCTGCCAGTACCTTGATCAGGTCCGGTCGGATTCTCTGGGGGAGGTAAACCGGCAGTTTGGTCCCCAGGCGGACACGCACGATTTCAGCATATTTCTCAGAGGGCGGACGATGCCTGTTCGCATCTCTTTTCTTGATGGCCATTTCATAAATGGCATTGAGAATGGTTTCCAGGGAGGTATTGGAACTCATCAGTGCATCGCCGCCGGTGACGAGAATATCCCTGAGCTGCGAATCGTTTTCGAAATAGGCCATCAACCGTTGCAGTTTTTCCTTCCAGCTCTCTTTGGGTTTTAACCGCTCCAGATCGAAGTTCAATTCACCGCTCTGGAACCCGTACATTCTCTGGCAGGATGAACACAGTCCACCACAGGCCCGGCCAACAGTGTCTGGAATCAGGATTGCGACTTCTGGATAACGACGGTGCAGATTGTGCTCGGGGATCAACCAGCCCGCAGCGTTGGGTTCCCCTAGTTTAACCCGGTCCTCCTTTTCCCAGGCGGTGATGTCTCCGAACTCCTCCACCAGTCTGCGGCTGTAGAGGACATAGTCCCTCATGGCGAGATCCCCCCCAATGGCAAAAGAGGGAACCCTGACATACATCAGCGACAGGTAATAGGGGTTGACAAAGAAGGGAATGCCAGCGATTTTGGCATCCTCCAGGATTTTCATGGTATCGGGATCCAGCGAATGGCCCAGCATTTTATTGACCATTTCAGGTGTCCGAAAGGCGAACCGGAGATGAAAGAGGCGGTCCTGCCACCATTCGAGCGTTTGTTTGAATTTCTCTTCCCGGGAGAGCCCCGGTTTAAATTGATACTTTGGATCTCTTTTTTCACCACTATCAATCAGGTCAATGATGAGATTCAGAATTCGGTCCCGGTTTTCTTCCCTCAGCTTGATAATCCGGGGGTCCAGTCCGCTCGGATATTTTTCCATCCACTCTTCCACCTGCTCTCTGGATAGAATTTTTCGCTGGTTCTTGCCACTGAATTGCCGAAACAGGTACTGCATGTCTTCGAAAAAAGCCGGTTTGGCGCCACCGGTGCCATGATTGACAGCCAGCCATAACGACACGATCGGGTTGCTGATGGCAATTTTCCCTTTCAGATTCATATCCTCTATCTCAATCCCGGCGTTATCGATATAGTCCAATATGCGAATCGCCGCCAGATCACTCCACTTCAATGAAATGAAGGTCTGATGATCCGTTTTTTCCCGTCTGTAATATTTCAATGCGGCAGGACTGGTATAGAGGCTGTTCAGTACCCATTGCCGGATGCTTTCCAGGGCTTCGGTTTCATTTCTGGCATTTCTGAGGATCTCTTCAAGGATAGGATTTTCGTTCAATATTTGTTTCAATATTTTGTGCGATCGGACATTGATCGCGATTTTATCGAGTTCTTTGAGTGTTGGCATGGTATCCCCCTTTATATTCAACGGTTATTCCTGGTTATGTCTGGATCGTGTCTTCATGACACATTGTCTTGCCTGAATTCAATGGGGAACATTCACAACAGCGGTGCGTTCCATCAGAAATTGCTGTTCAATGTCCCTTCTATGAATGGTAGATTCCATTCTGAAAGACTTTTTTCAGCCACTGGGAGATTTTTTTGTGACCGCGGTTATTATATCAGAAAACAGGAGGAAAAACAATTTGCAGGAGGCGGTGCCATTTTTTATAAAAAACTGGCCGTATCCGGTTCCGGTGGGGAGGCGACGGATGGATCAGGATGAACAACCGTAAACAGGTCCGGGGGCGTTTTTTTGCTGCAGCGGTCTTCCCGCGGGGGAGGGGGGGGCAGAAATGCCGGTTCAGGCGTTGAACCTTTAAAAACAGAAGGGCTCGGTAGTAAGCATTCGTGTCACATACCCTGGGCGACGGAATAGTAATGGGTGGACTTTTCCCTGTTTCCCACCTTGAAATAGAGTCCCCCGAGCTGGTCTGCCAGGTCTCTGGTGCGGGATTTATCCCCCGATTGCTGCAGGTGATGGTAAAGCCATTCAAGGTGTTTGATGGCCTCTTCATTCATATTCGAAGCCAGGCAGATTTTCAGTAACTGCTCCTGCAGTTGAGCTGTCTGCTCGGTAGAACCTGTCTTTTCAAAAAAAATGGCGGCCTGATTGAGATGATGATATTGTGGCGAGGGTTCCTGCTGAATCCGGTAAATTTCTGCCATATTCAAATGGGTCTTTGCCAGCAGACTGCTGGAAATCGGTTGCTGGGGCTTCTTGAATACCTTTCTGAAGGAGATGGCTGCCTCCTTCAGTTTCCCGCTCTGGAAAAGCAGGTGGCCATCAACCAGCCAGAGTTTTGCCACATCGTTCTCATTAAGGCTTTTAAGGTCGAATTCGGCGTTATTGATGATCTTTCTGACCTTCTCGATCTCCCCCAGATCCAGCAATAACAGGGCAACCGTGATCAGGTTCTGATACCGGTGGGTAAAATTTTTGATATCGTTGTTCAATTGAATGACAGAGGTAATCAAACCGATGGCCTTTTCCTTCATATTCAGTCGGATATAGACGGAGGCCAGTTTCATCAGCAATTCGGCCACCTGGGGCCAGTTTCTCTGCTTTTCCTCGGTTTTCAGCAGCCACTGGTAGATTCGAATAGTCTGTTTCTCCAGAGGCAGGTTGCTGATGATATCCAGGATGGAAAATATGACTTTGGGGATCTCCCGTTTCTTCCGGGCTGCCAGAACCAGTTCCATGCTGGTACAGACATTGGGATAAAACAGGGGTGTTTTTACCCCCGGTAGACGGGAGAGTTTTCGCCCATATTGCAGATTCCGTTGCAGCGGATTTTCGATTTGACCCAGACGCGCCAGGGTATTGATGCAATACTGAAACCCGGCGATCTGGGCGGTTCCGGGCACCTCCGTTCCCTTCAGGGTGGCGATCTGTCGCTGCAGTAACTCACTACCGAATCCGAGCAGTTGTTTTTCTGAAATCAGATCATACCGGTCGATCGCCAGGCAGAGATTGATGGGGATCCAGATATGGGAACTGAAGAGATTCGTGCTGATCAGGTGCAGACGCAACAGGAAACTGAGTTCTGCCTCGATATTCTTGATGCTCAGTAGATCTGCCAGAAACTGTTTGGGGCAGTGTATCCGCATTAGGTAAAGGGTCAGGAAAATTCGGAAGCGAGGTGAGGAGAGCGTTGGCAGCAATGTGTGCAGTGTCTTTCGCCAGAGTTTTTCTGCCGGTTGCTCCTTTTGAAAACGATCAATAATCTGCTCGTCCCGGGAATGCTGGGCGATTTTCAGCAGTGCCAGATTCCTGAAATGTGCTGGCAGTGGGTCCTTGACCAGATCCAGCCACGATTCGGGGATTTCATCCTCGAAGGCATCGGAGATCTCACTGGCTGTGAGGGTATCTGTTGGGACAAGAATGACCGGCAGTCTTGTTAACGCCGAATCGTCTGCAAGAAAGATGATTCGCCATCCCTCCTTCTGTTTTTTACTCAACCAATCGTCGAAGGACGCGTCATATCTTTCCGGTGGAAAGAAGATCACCAGAAATTTCAGATCGGTTTCTCGGGTTTTGAAGAATGGATATGAAATCACGTATTGGTCAAAATAGTCGCCCACATTGCCGTGTCCGAAGTAAAAAGGAAACAGATTCCCGATGGGTGTCGCCGGCAGCTGCTCCCGCTGATTTTTATGATACCCCCAGCGTTGATAGTACAGGAGGGACAGCTGAAAGGGTCGATCCGGCGGGAGACGGCGCAGAAACTCCTGAACATACTCCTCCACCGGACTGCCGGCGGTGGTCTGCAGTAACAGGATTTCATCGACCTGCCCGGACAGAAGGTACTTTGAGATACGATTGAGTATCTCCGCACTGCCTGCAAACCGTCGGGCATTGATGAGCGCGTGGTGAGGCTGTCCTGGCGGGATCTGCTGGAATTCGGCTTCCTGGTGATAAAACTGAAAGGGTGGCAAAGGGGACTCGGATCCCTGTTCCAGGAGTTTCTGATTCAGATGCAATTGGATCCAGGACCAGTCCCAACTGAGCGGAAGGCTGGTAAAGATACTGTTGATGGCCTGCCGATGGGAACGGAGAATGTTCTCTTCCCGGATGAGTCCAACCATAAAGTTCTGGAAATATTCCTGGAACCGGTGGCTGGCGATCCGACCGTGAACGCTGATGATGTAGGGAATACCCAGATCGAAATACCGGGCCAGTGGATCAGACCCGTTATGGCCGTTTTTCTGCAGCAGCCGGGACGAAATCAGAATCAGGATGCGCAGTCCCCGGGTCACTGCCTTTCTCAAAGCGGGTTCCAGCTCTTCCCTGTGCCAGTTGTGGATGTTGTTTTTTCCATCCCCTGTCGCCAACAGCCATCCTTTCTCAGTCTCATGACCGGAAAACAGAAAAATGCTCGGCGCTCTCTCCAGCGCTTCCAGAACCGACTGCCGGCTGCTGTTTCCATTAACATGAAAATCCACCAGGGGAGACTCTCTGAATGTGCCGGTTGAGAGTCCTTCAACATAATTGATGAAACGGTTGCCGGGTGGTGGGGGAGGAATCGGCGCATACGATGTCAAGCAGGCTCTCAAGCACTGCAGAGGGCCCGGGGACAGATCGGGAAGCTCCTTGGCGCTGGAGTTGTTGATACGGACAATCCCCTGGGTCAGGGCGAAGAAGGATGAGCCGTCGTAAAGCAGCTCCCAGGGGATTTCTGAAATCACCGGTTCCAGGGTATAGATAAAAACCCCGCCGGCCTGGTGTGTCTGTGATTGATAGTCTGCGGGTATGATGGCATTGTACAGTTCCTGTCCATACTGCCTCAGCAGGGTGATCGCCTCTTCCCTTTCATCCCGGGTTGATTCAATCTGAATGGATTCGGACTGTCGAATTAACTGATAGGCCCCGATGGCGGCCTTGCTCAGGTTTTTTGCCGGTGGCAGAAACGGGAACTCCAGTTTGTATTTCGAAATAATAACTGTCTTTTTGGATACAAAAATAACCAGAGACATCCCTTAATACTAGAAAAGGTTGTTTGGACACGGTATCGGCTGTTCTGCCGTGGTTCGTCAAATAGTAGTCATGAGTCTGATGGTGTCCTTTCCAGTCTGAGAATCCGATGGTTTTCCATTCTCCGTGTCAGGTGCAGACCGTCGAAATACTCCAGCAAACCAACCGCATGCTTGCGGGATACGCCAAGCAGGTCCTTGAATTCAAGTACTGTCAAGGTTTCATTTTTTTCAAAATGGGAAAAAAGCTTTTCCTTTATTTGATCAACTATATCAGGAGGATACCATAAATCGTCTTTGACCCGGACAATCCACTTTTCCATCAAACCGATTTTCAGTAGTTTTTCAATATCGGATTGATCCACGTCCAGCTCACCGGCCAGGTTGACAATTCCTGGCGGTTGAAACCCTTTCTGCGCCATGAGTTCCAGGATCGTCTGCTTGAGCTGTTTCTGGAATTTGTTCAACCCCCCCTGAAAATCGGGTAGATGATAGGAACTGTCCGTTTGAACAAGGATTTTCTGTTTAACCGACCAGTTCAACAGCGTGGTAACCTCCTGGTGGACGTACATCCGCCCCATTTTGCCAAAAAAATCGGATCCCTGGGCCCCCACGTTCTCCGGGTTTTTCTGGTGGTAAATTTTCAGGGTCTTCGCGAAGAAACCGGCGATTCGCTGGCAATGAAACTGGTGCAGATACTTTTTCTTCTCAGCGTTGATTGAAATGATATCTCCCCGGGCAGAAAGCATCTGCAGGTTTTTCTGGATGGTTTTATGGGGAAGATCCACCAGGGGCGCCAGCTGATTCGCTTCAACACCCTTGGTGCCGGCCAGAAAAATTGCTTCCAGAATGCGGGTCCCCGGATCTTCTGTTGCCAGACCAGCTAGGGATTCAGTCAGTCTCTGCCTGTTCTTTCGACTGCGGTTTCCGAAGGGAGCCACGATCCGCCCGCCGGCGATGGTTTCAACCGGGGACAGGTTGCGGATAATGAAACGGTCTGCATAACGACAGCTGATGGCTTCTTCAAGGCGAACCTGGACAGTTTGCTTTTCCGTTGAATTGGGGTCGAAATCCTTGGATGTGTATATCCGTCCGGTCACTTCCTGGGCGTTGCTGAAAAACCGGATTTTACTGCGGTTTTTCAGGACACCTGTTTTTTCCGGAATGATGGTCAGTTCTACCTCAATCACCCTCGTTTTCACCAGCAGACCCGGCAGGGAGATCTGGTTGCCACGGAGGATCTCGTCTTTATGAATGCCTGAAAGATTGATAGCCGAGCGCTGGCCGGCAAAAATCTGATCTGTCGCCTGTTGGTGAACCTGGAATCCCCTGACTTTCAGCGGTTTTTCTTCGGGATAGAGAACCAGATTGTCTTTCAGGGATGCCTGACCGGACATGACCGTACCTGTGACCACCGTACCGAATCCCTTCAGTGAAAAACTGCGGTCCACAGGGAGACGGAATCCATCTCTGCGGAAGTCATCGGACAACAGGTCTGCCTGTCTGGCGATCTCTTCTCTGAGGAGGTCCAGGCCTTTACCGGTCATTGCCGATGTTTTGATCACCGGCATATCTTCCAGGAAAGTGGACTGTACCAGCTCAGTGGCTTCCTCTTCAACCAGTTCAATCATATCTTCATCGGCCAGATCGCAGCGGGTGATAACCACGATGCCCTGCTTGATTCCCAGCAGATTGCAGATATGCAGGTGCTCCCTGGTTTGGGGCATAACGCCGCCATCCGCCGCAATCACCAGGATGAGGATTTGGATGCCGCCAACGCCTGCCAACATATTGTGAACAAAGCGTTCATGTCCGGGAACATCGACAAAGGAGACGTCGAGGGCGTCGTTCCAGATATAGTGAGCAAAACCGAGATCAATGGTGATCCCCCTTTCCTTTTCCTCTTTGAAGCGATCCGGATCCGTTCCGGTAAGCGCCTTGACCAGGGCCGATTTTCCGTGATCAATATGACCGCTGGTTCCAATGACTATATGTTTCAAAATTCTGTTTTGAAAAAGGGTTATGGCAGTTCGCTGTCTGTGCCTGAAACAGGTAAAGATTTTACAGCAGTGGGTTCAGTTGTATATCCCGTCGTCCGCTGATTTGTGAACTCAATATTTACCATTTTATTCGTTTGATTTCCATTGTTTTCTTGGCCATTTATGCCTTTTCCTGAACCGTCTCATGAGGTTGGGATAGCTCTGGGATGGGAGCTGTGAACGCAACGGCGGCTTCAAACCGTGAAACCGGGAATGAATTTTTAAAGCAGGGGGTCGGGCCTGGAAGAAGCGGCGTTGCTGAGCGGCTTCTTCCGCATGCCGGGGTTAGAAATCGAAAAGCAGTCCCAACTGGGTCTGTTCCGTCGAAACCTGATAGCTCAATGAGACAGCACCGGCCGGATTATAGAGTTGGACACCAAATGCAGTATCACTGTCCAGCTGAGGATCCTGGTGATGGTAGATCACCGTATCCGCAAACAGTTTGATTTCCGATGTCAGTAGAAATTTGGCGCCGACTCCCAGGGTCTGGCTGTCAAGATAAAAATTGTAGAGGAGTCCCAGCGATTCAAGTTTGCCGGTTGCCGCCAGTAGGAGTGTCAGTTGGTTGTACTGGTCGTTTTTGTCATTGACACTTTTGGTGCTGTTTTTAAAATCGGTGTTGTCTTTGTCCCAGAGCAACCGTTTTCTGATTCCAATCGCCAGGCTGATCGGGATGCTGGAGCCGTCGGATACCTGGTACTTGGCGGATATATAGGTAGAATGGTGCCCCTGGTCCTTGCTGCTGTTGTTTATCGGAATATCGGCGTCTTTTCGCTCGACAATGGCGTTGGACTGAATCCCCATCTGCAGGACGTCAAACAGGCGCACATCATAACGCAGTCGCACCAGTCTGATATCGACTTCAGCCAGATGTTTCAGCCAGAGCGAGATATCAATGGACTGGAGATCAGGGATAATCTCAGCGGTGGGGGAGAAATAGATCCAGGCGTCGTTCTGACCTGCCACAAAGGATTTGGGGATAAAATCCATTTTGAAGGCTTCGAAAACGGACTTCTGTGGGGTTGACGACTGGGATACCACCCGGGCTGTCTGGTATGAAGCCGGCTGGTATGAATCTGTCTGGTCAGGTTCCAGAGGTAACTGTACTTCAATGTTGGAAATTTCTTCATGACGGTTGTTGACCAGCTTCATGCTGGTTTGCAGGTAGTCCTCTTTCAGTCTCAGCTCGATGAAAAGGACCTGGGAACTGTCGGTCCGGTCGGCGAACTGTTTCAATATTGAGCTGTTGCCTGCGATCTGTTGATAGTTGAGCTGATTGGTCTTGATGACTTCCTGTACGATGATCGGGTCAACCACCTCGAAGGACTTCAGCAGCTCATAGGACAGATCCTTTTTCAATTTGACAAGGTTGGTCCGCTTTTTGACATTCGGTTGATCCGGAATATAATAAACGATGGCGATGCGTTTGTTCAGGCCGGTTGTATTTGACGCAGCCAGATTGTTGTCCATCGTACGTCTAATATCACTGAAATCATAAGCGAATAGATTAATGCTGGTGAAAAGCAAAATTCCGGTAATGATCAGTCTGATGGGATAAGCGGCCTTGATGTCTGTCCGGAAAAAGGGAAGTTCTCTTTTTTTCATGATCATCTCCGACTTTGAAAAGGTTAATCTTTATAGGTAAATGTATCTGTTCGGGTCGGTAGGTGTCAAGTCCCTGGTGTTGCTTTCCAGGCAGCGACCAACGGCGGATGAAGATGGCAGGTGCCGCATGGAAATCAGCCTGCCGGCCGACCTTCTGGCAGGTGCTGCCTGAGGCGATCATTACGGATCAGCCAAAATCGAGACTGATGTCCAACGCTGCTGCTGAATGGGTCAGGGCGCCGGACGAAATGATATCGACCCCCGCTGCCGCAATGCTGGCAACGGTTTCCAGGGATACGCCACCGGAGGCCTCTGTCAGGGTGCGTCCATCAATCATCCGGACGGCCTCCGCCAGGGTATCGGGGGACATGTTGTCCAGCAGAATACAATCCACACCCGCTTCAAGGACGGCATTGATCTGATCGATGGTATCCACTTCAATCTCGATCTGGCAGGTGTGAGGCAGTCGATTTCTGATCTTTTGAACGGCATTCTGCAGGGAAATCCCTTCCTGCTTGAGAATGGCCAGATGGTTGTCTTTGAGCATCACCGCATCTGAAAGGGAGTAGCGATGGTTGTGTCCACCGCCCATGCGGACGGCATACTTTTCCAGGAACCGGAGACCGGGCGTTGTCTTGCGGGTGTCGGTGATTCTTACAGTGGCCGATACGGTTCGAGCCCGCTGCACATATTGTGAAGTAAGTGTCGCAATACCGCTCAAACGTTGCAGAATGTTGAGAGCAACCCGTTCCGCCATGAGGATCTTCCTGGTTTTCCCCGTCAGTCGAACCAGAATCTCTCCCTTTTTCCCTGAGGCGCCGTCTTCTTTGAGGGCATGCCAGATGAGATCCGGATCCAGATGTCTGAAGGTTCTTTCTGCAACAGGCAGACCGGCGATGATGCCATCTGCTTTCAGCAGGATCACAAAATCATGGTGCAGGTCCGGATCGATAACCGTTTCAGAGGTCACATCCCCCCAGGGCATATCTTCATGCAGCGCGTTTTCTATAATGTGGTCGACTTGGCTGAAATCCATATTATTCCCTTATGTTCAGGGTTACCCCATTTGGTTTTGTTCATCGTCCGTGATGTCCAACTGGGAACGGTGGTTTATATCAATGTAGGTTCCGGCAGCAATGTCCGCCCCCCTCCGGGGAAGATTGTCCAATACCCCCACCCCGCTGGCAACTCCTTTTACCCGGGGTCTCGCAGTTTCAGTTCCCGGTGGGATCATTCCGGGTCTGCTGAGGTTCTTCAGGACCCTGATATTATGAAAGCGGCTGGAAAAACAGTCACTGAGCCGTATCATCAATCCCTGCAATTGATGTGTAACCGGTTTCCATTAAATAACTGCTGGTCTTATCCTCTTTTAATCAGTAATATAACAGATTAAGTAAAAAACCAATGTTATGTTCCATGTTTTAGAATTGAAACGCCCCTTTTTGCAACAGCAGAACCGTAGGTTGGGGTCAATATGGAACCGAAATCTCAGATACCGATACCTGCTTGGAAGGCGCGGCAAAAGAGAGTCTAAGCACATCAATCAACAGGTAATCCGGGCGCCTGCAATCACGGGGAAACGATGCTGTTTTTTCCGCTGACCGATGGTATCTCTGTTTCAGAAAATTTATCCGCGACTCCCTGTTTCGGCTGAAATGAGCGGACAGAGACAGACCAGGCAGATGATCCATCTGGTTGTTGTCAGGGAAAGATGTGGTTACAGGTTTTCAATAACTATTTTATATAGATGAAAATGAGAAAAACGACGCAATTAAGGCGCATGCTGCTCAGCGACCAGCTCGAATTCATTATGGAAGCCCATAACGGTCTTTCGGCAAAAATTGTCGAAGAAACCGGATTTAAGGGTATCTGGGGAAGTGGTCTGGCCATTTCGGCATCTCTGGGTGTCCGGGATAACAATGAAGCCAGCTGGACACAGGTTCTGGATGTGATCGAGTTCATGAGTGATGCCACATCCATCCCGATCCTGTTGGATGGCGATACCGGTTATGGAAATTTCAATAACATGCGTCGACTGGTGAAAAAACTGTGCCAGCGGGATGTGGGTGGCGTGTGTATTGAGGATAAGATCTTTCCCAAAACCAACAGTTTCCTGCGGGGTGAGCGGCAGCCATTGGCGGATATCGACGAATTCAGCG
>Ga0180009_10002386_pt1 | contig 22132 bp, 17 predicted proteins | sample OS_PC_MetaG_FD_123537 | JGI IMG/M metagenome (GOLD analysis project Ga0180009, IMG submission 123537) | Groundwater microbial communities from the Aspo Hard Rock Laboratory (HRL) deep subsurface site, Sweden - OS_PC_MetaG | ecosystem: Environmental > Aquatic > Deep subsurface > Groundwater...
ACGTGGAGACCTGCCCCATCAAAGGCACACGGCCCCGGGGGGCGACTCCTGCCGAGGACGCGGCCCTGGCCGCAGAGCTCTGTGAGAGCGCCAAGGACGCCGCCGAGCTGGCCATGATCGTGGACCTGGAGCGAAATGACCTGGGGCGGGTGTGTGAGGCGGGCACGGTGGAGGTGGCCGACCACGCCGCGCTGTACACCCTGGCCACGGTGCACCACACGGTGACCCGGGTGGTGGGTCGCCTGCGCGCCGACGTGGACGCGGCGGCCCTTTTGCGGGCCACCTTTCCGGGCGGGTCCATCACCGGCGCGCCCAAGATCCGCTCCATGGAGATCATCGAGGACCTCGAGCCCACGCGACGAGGCGTGTACACGGGCTCGGTGGGTTATCTGGGCTACGACGGCCGGCTGGATCTGAACATCGCCATCCGCACCGTGACCGTCAAAGACGGCGTGGCCTATGTCCAGGCGGGCGGCGGCATCGTGGCCGATTCGGACCCCGCCGCCGAGTACGAAGAGACCCTCACCAAGGCCCGGGCGCTCCTGGCAGCCCTCGGCGCCACGGTCTGAGTCCTCGATCCGCGGCGCGCTGGGGCTATGGGCCCGCTACGGCCAGCCGCCTCTTGTACGGCAGATGCTTGATGGCGAAGTAGGCCTTGGTATCGCGTACGATCTCGGGCATCAGGAGCAGCAGGGCCAACAGGTTGGGCACCGCCATGAGGGTGATGGCCATGTCCGCGATGGCCCACACCACAGAGAGCTTCCAGATGGCGCCCAGAAACAGAAACACGCAAAAGGTGATCCGGTAGACGGTCACGGCGATCTTCGAGCGGATGAAGTACTCCAGGCAGCGATCCCCGTAGTAGGACCAGGAGATGGCCGTGGAGATGGCGAAGAGGCACGCCGCCGCGGTGACCAGGTGTTTGCCGGCATTGCTGTTGAATCCCAGCGTCTCGAGCCCGGTGGAAAAGGCCGCCGTGGTGAGGGCCGCGCCCTCCAGGGAGCGGAAGTCGCCGAACATCACCACCACCAGGGCGGTCATGGTGCAGATGAGCAGGGTGTCGATGAAGGGCTCGGTAAGAGCCACGAGGCCCTCCCGCACGGGGTACTCGGTCTTGGCGGCGGCGTGGGCGATGGGGGCGCTGCCCTGGCCGGCCTCGTTGGAGAACAGGCCTCGCCGGATGCCCCAGATCATCGTGGCGAAGAAACCGCCGCCCACGGCTTTGCCCGTAAACGCATCCCGGAAGATGAATTCGAAGGCGGCGGGCACGCGCTCATAGTTCGCGATGATGACGAGCAGCCCGGCGCCCACGTAGAAAGCCGCCATGAAGGGCACCAGGATGGAGGCTACGCGGCCGATGCGCTTGATGCCGCCCACGATCACCAGGAAGGTGAGCCCGGCGATGACCAGCCCCGAGATCCAGGTGGGGATTTGATAGGTGACGTTCAGGGCGTGCGCCATGGAGTTGGACTGGGCCATGTTGCCCGTGGCAAAGGAGCACAGGATGGCCGCCGCCGCGAAGGTGCCCGCGAGAATCGCCGCGAAGATGCCCAGGCGCTTTTTGAGCGCGGCACGGATGTAGTACATGGGCCCTCCGGCTACGGTGCCGTCCGCGGCCGTGCCGCGATACTTCACCGCCAGGGTGCACTCGGCGTATTTCAAGGCCATGCCGAAGACGCCGGTGACCCACATCCAGAACACCGCCCCGGGCCCGCCCCAGGCGATGGCCAGGGCCACGCCGGCGATGTTGCCGATGCCCACGGTGGCTGACAGGGCGGCGCACAGGGCCTGGAAGTGGCTCACGTCCCCGTGGTCCTTGGGGTCGTCGTAGCGCCCCGAGACCAGGCCGAAGGCGTGGGGCAGCCGACGCACCTGGATGGCCTTTAGCACGATGGAGAACAGCAGCCCCGTGGGCAGCAGCAGCGCCATGAGCAGGTAGGGCCCGACGTGGGAGTTGTATAACGAGATGACGTCGGTGGCCACGAGCCCCTGGGCGTAGTCGGCCAGGGGGCCCTTGGCCTGGATGAGGTCGCTGGGTTTCATGAAGTTTCGGCGCGCCGTGGGCGCGAGGCGCAACCATACCGTGAGTCGGTATCACAGTCGAGGGGTAGCAACGGGAAGGACGAGAGGGTTGGCACTTACCCGTGGCGGCGGAGATGAGCGCGGTAGGCGTCGAGGAAGTCGTTCACGCCGTCCACGTAGCCCGCCAGGAAGCCGCCTTCGTCCAGACCCACGCTGCGCTCCTCGAGGTAGCCATGAAGATCGGCGGGCATTTCGTGGCGGGTGTAGCTGGCGAGGTATCGGGCTTTCAGCGCGGCAAGGGCCTCGAGCTGGCCCAGGGTCAGCTTGCGGGCGCCGTCCTCGAAGCCCAGCTCGTGGCCGATTCTGCGGCTGGTGCCGAAGGCCTTTTTGCTGGCGAGCTTCCGCAGCTCGGGTCGGTTGGACAGGGCCTCCTGCACCAATCCTTCCCGCCACAGGGCGGTCTGCTCGGCGTCCACCGGAGGCGTGGTTGGCGTGGCCTCCGTGGCGAGGGCCTCTTCGGTGGTCTCTTCGGAGATCTCGCCCACGGTATCGGCGCCGGTCTGTTCGGTCTGCTCAGTGTCTGTCTGTTTTTTGTCGTCCATGCTGCCCCTCGTCGGCGGGTACGGCCCGCGCGCGTGCAGGTATCCTACTGCAAGATGCAACCGCGGACCAGGCCCAGAGATTCCCGGGAAATGGTATGGTGGAGCCGACGGAGGTCATCGGATGAAGAGGAAGCGACATTGCTCGGTGCTTTTATGTGTCGGGACCCTGGTCTATTGTGTCTCGGCTGCCTGCGGTGGGGGCGTCGACGGGGACACGCCGGTGGACCCTAATGGCGTGTGCCCCAGCCCTTGGCGGGCTTATCCTTACGAGCCCGCGGGCACGGACATCCGCTTCCCCATCGACGAGGGCGCGCACTACCCCGACGACCTGTCGGTGACCATGGAGTGGTGGTACACCATTTACCACCTCACCACGTCCGAGGGTCGCGAGTTTTCGGTCATGTCCAGCTTCTTCATGCCCCAGCTGGACATCGGCTATCGGCCCTTCAACATCACCGACGTGCAGACGGGGCAGATGTTCGACTCCGACGAGTGGGGCACCCTCGTATCCCAGACGGGTCACCTGGAGATGGAGTGGACCTCCGAGGTGGAGGGCGAGCCGAACAGTTGGTTCCGCACGCGCAGTGACCGCCGCGGGGAGCTCGTGCCCTTTGGCTATGAGCAGCAGCTCTATCACCACGCGCCCGAGACGGGTCACACCCAGGCGCTGCACCTGCTGGTGGACGCGGTGAAGTCCCCCTACCTCGTGGCCGGCGACGGGCTGATCACGATCGGCAACTCCGGGGACTCCTACTACTACTCCCTGACGCACCTGGAGGTGTCGGGCGAGTTGGAGCTGGCAGGCGAGGTGTTCCGGGTCACCGGCTACGGCTGGATGGATCACCAGTGGGGCCCCTTCATGCTCAGCCCCCTGTCCCTGTCGCTGAACTCCTATGAGTGGATGGCCCTGCACCTGGACAACGGCGACCAGTATATGGTGAGCACCCTGTTCGACGCGGAGAACCGCACCCACCGGGAGGAGGGTTTCGGCTCCATCGGCTGGAAGCTGCACGACTGCACCCAGGGCATCACCCTCGACCACACCATCGAGCGACTCGCCTATTGGCAGCAGCCCGAGACGGGGCGGTACTACTCTCATCGCTGGCACATTGTGGTTCCGGACACGGGGTTGGACGTGATCCTGGAGCCAGCCATCGAGGATCAGACCGTGGAGTTTTTTCACACCAGCTTCTACGAGGGACGCAGCGTCATCTCGGGCACGCTGGACGGCGAGCCCATTTCTGGCCTGGCCTTCGCCGAGATGGTGCACCACTACGCCGAGCCCGAGGTGCAGATCCTGAGCCCCACGGCGGACGCCACCGGATCAGCCGGGACGCCCCTCGCCGTGTTCTGGACCGTCACCAATCCCGATGACGGGCTCCCCCTCACCTTCGCCGTCACGGCTGACGACGGCGCGGGCGGCGTGGCCTCCTGCTCCGCGCCCGTACAGTCCCCCTGCGATCTGGATCTCGCGGGGCTCGCCGGGCCGGTGACGGTGCAGGTCTTCGCCTCGTCGGTGGACGGCGTGATCAGCGGACAGCAAAGCCTGTCCCTGAATGTGCTCCCCTGAGGATGATGCCGGCGCTGATGCCGCGGGCGCGGTGAGTCGCGGTCGACTGCGGTGCGAAAGACTACTCGTCGATGAGGTCTTCGGCCTCTTCCATCATCTTTTCGTAAATCTTCTGGGAGGAGGTCTCGAGCCGCTCCATGGCCTCCTTGATGGCCTCGCTAGCACTCTCGGGCTGGTCAAGGAGTCGCTTGAGCACGCGCAGATCCTCATGGATGTCGGTTCGGTCCTGCTCCTCCACGACGTCGCCGAACTCGTCGATGGCCTTTTCGGCGCCGTAGATGAGCGTCTCGGACTTGAGCTTGAGCTCGGCCACGTCGCGCTTGCGTTCGTCCTCGGCACGGCTGGCCTCGGCCTCGGCCTGGATGCGCTCGATGTCCTCCTCGGTGAGCCCCGACGTGGGGATGACCTCCACGGTCTGCTCTTTGCCTGAGGCCAGGTCCCGCGCGGAAACGTTGAGGATACCGTTGGCGTCGATTTCGAACGCGACCTCGATCTGAGGCACACCCCGTGGGGCGGGCGGAATGTCAGTCAGCTGGAATCGCGCCAGGGACTTGTTGTCCTCGGACATTTCGCGCTCGCCCTGGAGCACGTGCACGTTCACGTAGGGCTGGTTGTCCACGGCGGTGGAGAAGACCTCCGCCTTGCGGATGGGAATGGTGGAGTTGCGCGGGATAATGCGTGTGAACACCCCACCGGCGGTCTCCACGCCCAGGGACAGCGGGGTGACGTCCAGCAGGATGAAGGACTCCACCGCGCCGGTGAGCACGCCCCCCTGGAGGGCGGCGCCGATGGCGACCACCTCGTCGGGGTTGACGCCCTTGTGGGGCGGCTTGCCAAAGAACTCGGTCACCTTCGCCTGCACCAGGGGCATGCGGGTCTGGCCGCCCACCAGGATCACCTGGTCGATGTCAGATGGCTTGAGCCCCGCGTCCCGCATGGCCTGCTCACAGGGCTTGAGCGTGGCCTCGATGAGGTCGACGGTGAGGCTCTCGAGCTTGGAGCGCTTCACCTGGAGGTTGAGGTGCTTGGGACCCGTGGCATCCGCCGTCAAAAAAGGCAGGTTGATGTCTGTTTCGAGGGCCACGGACAGCTCGTGCTTGGCCCGCTCCGCGGCCTCTTTGAGCCGCTGGAGGGCCATGCGGTCGGTGGTCAGGTCCAGGTTGTTCTCGGTCTTGAACAGCTCGATCAGATGCTCGATGAGTCGCTGGTCAAAGTCCTCGCCGCCCAGATGCGTGTCCCCATTGGTGGCCACCACCTGGAACATGCCGTCGGACAGATCCAGGATCGAGATGTCGAAGGTGCCGCCGCCCAGGTCGTACACCGCCACGCGCTCGCCCTCTTGGGAATTCTTGTTCAGGCCGTAGGCGATGGCGGCGGCCGTGGGCTCATTGATGATGCGCTTGACGTTCAGGCCGGCGATCTGTCCCGCATCCTTGGTGGCCTGGCGTTGGGAGTCGTCGAAGTAGGCCGGGACGGTGATCACCGCGTCCTCCACCGTATCGCCCATGTAGGCTTCGGCCACCTCCTTCATCTTCGCCAGCACGATGGCCGAGATCTCCGCCGGGCTGAAATCCTTCCCCCGTACCCGGACCCGGGCGTCTCCGTTGGAGGCCTTCGAGACGCTATAGGCCGTGGTGGGCAGCACCCGCTGTACCTCGTCGTCGGCCAGCTTCCGTCCCATGAGGCGCTTCACCGCGTAAATGGTGTTCTCGGGATTTGTGATGGCCTGCCGCTTGGCGATCTGCCCCACCAACCGCTCCCCGGACTCGGTAAATGCCACCATGGAGGGCGTCGTGCGCGCTCCCTCGGAGTTGGGCACCACCACCGCGTCGTCGCCTTCGAGACAGGCCACGCACGAGTTGGTCGTGCCGAGATCGATGCCGATGACTCTGCTCATGTCACTTGCCGGTGGCGCCGGGCGCCGCTATTTTTCACTGGCCTTGTCCGCGGCGGTATCGTCGTTGACATCGCCGCCATCGTCAGAAGTCTTGTCGACTGCAGGCGCCGCGGCCACGACCACCATGGCTGGTCGAATGAGCCGGTCGCCCATCATGTACCCTCGCCGGTATTCCTCGACGACCACCCCGGGAGGGTGCTCGGCAGTTTCGCGCTGGGACAGGGCCTCGTGGAAGTTCGGGTCAAAGGGCTTTCCCAAAGAATCAAAAGCCTTGACCTCGTGTTTTTCCATGGTCGTTTGGAATTGGCGCAGCACCATCTCCACACCGGCGCGCAGGGCCTTGGTGTCGGACTCACCCTCGCTGCCTTTTACCGAGTGGGTCAGGGCCAACTCCACGTTGTCGATGGTTGGCAGCAGCTCCTGGAGCAGCTCGTTCCGGGCCCGGAAGGCGGCCTCGGTGGCGTCGCGTCGGCTGCGCTTTTTGTAGTTGTCGTAGTCCGCAGCCACCCGGAGCAGCTGGTTCTGTTTTTTGTCGAGCTGCGCTTCGAGCTCGGCCACGGGATCCACTTCGACCTCGGGCAGGGCTTCGGCCTCGGGCGCCCCGGCCTCATCGGCCGCGCCTGCGTCTGCGGCAGCCTCGGATTGGGCGGAGGGCTCCACGTCCACCGCGATGAGCTCGCCGCTGGTGTCCCGTGGGTGCCGCACCTTGGGCGCAGCGCCGGCAGATCCGGGGGCCGAACCCTGGCTCTCCTCCGCGGCTACGTCTTCTTTTTTCGAGGTTTTTTTACTCTCGTCGTTGCCGGTCATGCGGCAACCTCCTTGGGGATCGACCCATCAGACACCATGATCCACCAGCCTTCCCGTAGCTGCCATTTTTAACAACGATAACCGTTTGCTGCAAGCAAACACCGCGCGATTTTTCATCGGGGCTGGCGCATTGTGCGCCGGTTCTGGCTGGCTTTGGCCACGAGCGGTTGCCAACCCCGGCGGCCTCTGGTATGGGCCCAGGTGATGAGCGAGGGCGAGATCATTTACCTGGACCACGCTGCGGCCACTCCGTTGCTTCCCGAGGCCGCCGCGGCCATGGCGGACGCCTATCGGGATGCTCCGGGGAACCCCGAGGCCATCGGAAGGCCTGGCCGGGAGGCCGCGCGTGTCCTGCGACAGGCCCGGGAACGGCTGGCTGGCGCGGTGGGCGTGCACCCCGAGCGGTTGCTGTTTACCAGCGGCGGCACCGAGTCCATTGGCCTCGCAATACTTGGCATGCTTCGGGACCGCACCGGGGGGCACGTGATCACCTCTGCCATCGAGCACCCGGCGGTGCTGGGCTCGGTGCAGATGTTGGAGCGGCGTGGCTTTGAGGTGACCCGGGTCCCTCCGGAGCGCACCGGCGTGCTGGATCCGGAACGGTTTGCCGCTGCCGCGAGACCTGACACGGTGCTCGCTTGCCTGATGCACGTGAACAACGAGCTGGGCACCATCCAGCCGGTGCAGGCCGCCCTGGGCGGGGTGAAGGAGCGGACGCCTCGCTGTCAGACCTTCGTGGACGCTGTGCAGTCCTTCACCCGACTGGCCCTGGACCCGGACGGCTGGCAGGCGGACCTGGTGGCCCTGAGCGGTCACAAAATCGGCGGGCCCCGGGGCGTGGGGGCACTGGTCACCGGCAAGCGTCGTCCGGAGCCTCTGTTCGGGGGCGGGGACCAGGAGTGGGGGGTGCGACCCGGCACCCAGAACGTGCCCGGCATTGTGGGCTTCGCGGTGGCGGCGGAACTGGGTGAGCGGTCGCGGTCGTCCCGTCGGGCGCGCGTGTCCGAGGTTTCGGGCGCTTTTTTGGTGGCCCTCGCCGAGGGGGTTACCCAGGCCCTGGTCAACGGCAATGTCGAGGCGCGATCGCCCTGGATCGTCAGCGTGTCGGTGCCGGGACTGTCCTCCGAGGCGTTGGTGCGTGGGATGGAGGAGCACGGGGTGTGTGTCTCGGCGGGGGCGGCGTGCCACGCCCGGTCCCAGAAGCAAAGCCACGTGCTGCAGGCCATCGGTCTGTCGCCGCGCCTGGGCACCTTGCGGCTCTCCTTCGGCCCGGAAAACACCCCGGACCACGCCCGACGGGCCGCCGGCGCCCTGGCCCTCACCGTAAAAAGGTATGCCCTGTGATGACCCCTGTTCCCCCTTCGAGCGTGCTGTTTATCCTTCGCTACGGTGAGATCTTCCTCAAGGGCGGGAACCGACCTTTCTTCGAGCGGTGTCTGGTGGACCAGGTGCGGCGGGTAATGCTTCCCCTGGGCGGGCGGGTGACACGTCTGCACGGTCGCGTGGAGGTGGAGCTGCCGGCCGGTGGGGACAACGAGGCCTTCGAGCGGCTCAGCCATGTCTTCGGGCTCACGTCCTTTTCCAGGGTGACCGCCGTGGAACCGGAGCTCGAGGCCCTCTGTGCGGCGGCGACGGCTGAGGCGCTGGCCTCCCTGGAGGTCTGGACCGGTGAACCCCCGCGCACCTTCAAGGTGGAGACCCGGCGTTCAGACAAGCGGTTCCCCATGAAGTCTCCGGAGATCTCCCGTCAGGTGGGCACTGCCGTGGGCGAGGCCATCGGCTTGCCCGCCGATCTGCGCCGGCCGGACCTGCGCGTGGAGGTGGAGATCGGCTCCCAACGCACTTTTGTCACCACCCAGCGGCACCCGGGCCCCGGGGGGCTGCCGGTGGGGTGCTCTGGGCCCGTGCAGCTGCTGTTGTCCGGGGGCATCGACTCCCCTGTGGCCGGCTACTCGCTGCTCAAGCGGGGCTGCACCCTGCTGCCGACCACCTTCGAGTCACCGCCCTACACCGGGGAGGATGCCCGGGAGAAGGTGATCGATCTCTGCTCGCAGTTGGCCCGGTACGCGGGGCCGCTGCGGCTGCGGATCATGCGTTTTACGGAGGTGCAGCTGGAGATCCAGCGGCGTTGTCCGCCCCGCATGGCGGTGGTGCTCTACCGGCGCATGATGCTGCGGGCGGCGGAGCGGGCCGCCCGGTTTTCGGGCGCCCTCGCCTTGGCCACGGGGGACTCCCTGGGGCAGGTGGCAAGCCAGACCCTGGAGAACCTGAGCTGCATCGCCGAGGTGGCCACGCTGCCAATCCTGCGGCCCCTGGTGACCTTTGACAAAGCCGAGACCATCGCCGTGGCGCAACGCATCGGCACCTTCGACATCTCCGTGCGGCCCCACGTGGACTGCTGCTCACTCTTTGTGCCGGATCACCCTGAAACCCATGCGAGTAGCGAGGCGGCCGTCAAAGCGGAGGCGCAACTCGGCGACGTGGACGCCCTGGCCCAAGCCCTCGTGGAAACCTCCGAAATCATCGAGATCCCGGACCCATTTGCGAACGCGTAACAGGGTCCATTCAGATTTGCAGCCTAGCTGCTACTGAAGCGGGCGGAGAAGGTCCAGCGGTAGGTGGAGCCGAAGGTGGGCCAGCGCCAGCTCATGATGGTGCGGCGGATACAAATGCCCAGGCTGTTGGACTGGTGGCGCGCCGGTGAAACATAGACGCTGCGACATTTGCCCGAGGTGCTCACCTTCACGGTGATGCGCAGCCGGGGGTTTTTGATTTGGGAGTTGAGCCGCGCGGCCTTTTCGTAGCAGCGCCGGAGACGATTGTAGTTGCGCTTGATCACCGAGCGGAGATCTCCCGGACGACCCCCGCTGCTGCTACCAGTGTCGGGGCTGGTGGAGGGGTCGCCGAACCCCATGAGGCCCACGAAGCCCGGGCGCATGGTGGGCAGCCCGTAGAGGCTCCCAGAGCTGGCCGCAGTCATGGCCGTCATGGGCTCGTGGGACTTCATGCCGTTGCGTTTCCGGGAGCCGCGCATGGCATTGCTCACCTGGCCGGTGGACACGTCGATGTCGAGGTCCAGCTCTGCGGAGTTGTCCGCGTCCATGGGCTCTGGAACAGCGGACATGACGTTCATGGGCAGGGGCGCCGCGGTGGCGGCCCGCATGAGTGCCGTGGGGGTCATGCCCACGTCGGCGGTGGCGCCGCTCGAACCGCCGCCCGGCTTTTTGCCCGAAGCGATCAGGTAAAACACCAGCGCCACCACGCTGAGGGAGAGCAGCAGCACCCCCGCGCCGATGAGCAGGGTGGGGCGCCGGTCACGCTTGTACTCGATGAACTGCGAGTTCAGCGCTGATTGGCTGGCGCCGAGACTCACGTGGGCCCCGATCTGAGCCGCCGTGGGGGCGGCCGCCGCGGCCGAGGGCAGGAAGGGCTCGGGTGCCAGCGCTGCCGCGGCCGTCATGGGCGGGGGCGTGGGCGCCGCCTGGATGGGAGGCAGCTCGGGCCAGCCGTTCTCGGGGGGAGCGGGCGCGGCGCTCGGCACCGCCGCCGGAATTTTTACGAGGGAGTCAGCCGCGGGCGAGGCGGGTGTCACCTTTGCGGGCAGGGGGGCCTTGGGCCGTTGCGTGGGCATGCGCTCTGCCGCATCCATGCGCGGGCTCTTGGTATAGGGCGACGCCGGTGCGGGTTTGGAGCCGGCCACGGGGCGGGGCGGCGGCGCCACCCTCAGGTAGGGCTTGAGCGCCGAGATCTCGTCCAGGGCGAGCCAGTCGTCGAATCCCTCCTTCCACGCCTCGGCGTTTGGCCCAGGCTCGCCTCGCTGGCAACGGGCCGCGAGCTCGGCAAAAGTCATGGGGCCATACTCGCCCCGGTCGTCGCCCAGGAACCACCCGCCGTCGTCGTCGGCCGGCGCGGCGGGCTGGGACGGGGAGCCTCCGCTCCGGAACTCCCGGAGCAGCTCGGCGGGCAAGGCCGCCACGACGGTTTTGGGATCTTCGTCAACGCTGGGCCGCGGCGATCTTTTTGTGGGGACGGCGGGCGGGCGCTTGGCGAGCCCTTGGGGCGCGGGACGCTCTCGCCCCTTTTGTGACGGCACGGCCGGGGTGCGCGTGCTTGGCTCTCGCTGGGCTTGATCCGCGCGGGCGCCCAGATTAGAGCTGGACATGCCCGAACCCCGGGTCGTTACGCCCCCGGGTCCTAGCTTGGCCACCGCCGAGGAGCGTTTCCGCGTGCCCCCGTGCCGGCTCGCGGCTCTGAGCGCGCCCTGGGTAGTTGGCTTATTAATGGCGCGCGAGGTGGTGGAGGGGCTGGTGCTGGGCTCACGGACCTCGATGATATTGCCGCAGTTCTTGCAGCGAATCTTCAGGACCTTGCCGTGCACCTTATCGTCGGCGATGGTGTACTTGGTCCGGCACTTGTCACAGACGAACTTCATGAATGACGTTGATCAGAGGAGCTTCGCGATTCGACCGCGCAACTTCATCCTCATTTCCTCTTCTTTTGTAGCATGCAATGTTCTGGTCCAAAGTTCGACCGCTTTGTTGCGGAATCCCTTCTTTTCATAGAGCATCGCCAGGTTTTGCAGGGCGGCGGTCAGGCCGGGATTCAGCGCCACGGCCCGCTCAAAGGCGTCAATGGCGGCGTAGGGCTCCCGCTGCTTGACCAGCGCGATGGCCAGGCTCACGTGCAGCTTGGCCGAGAAGGGGTCCCGCTCCAGCCCCCGACGGAACAGATCCAACGCTTCGTCCACAGCGCCTTTGCGGTACAGGGAGGTCCCCTGAGACAGCCTCTCCCGGGCCTCGGTGATGGCCGCGGGATCCCGAAGCCCCACGGGCTCGGCGCGCCGGGCCGCGAGCGCGGTCTCCAGGGTCCATAACAGCGTGGGCGTGTCGTAGGGCTTCTCCACGTAGGCGTCCACACCGTAGGTCGTAGCGAGGTCCTGCACGAGCTCCCAGCGCCGCGGCAGCCGTCCGGAAATCACGATGGCCAGTCCGGCGTGGCGCTTCTCGGCGCGGAGCTGTCGCGCCAGGGTATACGGGTGGGTTCCGGTGAGGTCCGCGTCCAGCAGCAGCAGGTCCACGGCGCGGTTCTTTAGCCCCTCGAGCACGTCCAGCGTGCGGGTCGCGTCCCCGACGGCGAAGCCCAGAGTCTGGGCGATTTGTGAGAGACGTCGGCGCTCGGAGTCCACGCCGCTGGCCAGGAGGGCGTTCAACCCGACCGCCGGGCGGTGGTCGGGCACCCCCGTGGGCGCCCGCTCCCAGCGGGGTTGCTCCCCGGTGGCCGGCACGTCCTCGTCCTCCACTTCAAGCAGGTCCGCGTCCTCGACCAGGTCCATGTCCCCGAACAGGTCGTCCTCTGCCAGACCTCCGGACGCCAAGGTTGCGGTGGCGTCCGGGGGAGCCTTTTCGGCGATCTGGAGGGTGACCGCCTGTCTCTGCGAGGTCGGGATCCGAGGCTTGAGGTCCACCACGGCGGGGAGGGCGCCCGAGTCCGGGCGATCTTCGGACGTGGGTTGACCGGACGTCGAGGTCCGGGCCGCTGCGGCGCCGACGTCTGCCAGGTCGCCGATGCTGCCCAGCCCGGCGAAGTCCCCCGGCTCCCCGAAGGTGAACGCGCCCGAGGGCGAGGCCGACGATGTGTTGGCCGCAGCCAACGAGCCCAGATCTTCCAGATAGACTAGGTCGTCGTTTGCCACGGCTTTGCCCGCGCCGGTGGTCTGGAAGGTCCGCTCGCCCGTGGCCCAGGCCTCGATGCAGGCTTCGATGACCTTGGGTAACCCGTCGCCCTGGGGTGCGGTGGCTTCCACCCGGAGACCGGTGCAGAAGGCGATTTCGTCCAACAGCAGCCTGTCTTCGGGATGGGCGGTGATCAGCCGCAAGGTCTGGTCGACCACGCCATAGGGCAGGGCCCCATGACGGCGCACAAAGGCCGGACCGAGCACGTCCAGCAGGCCCAGCTGAACCGTGACGGATGAAAGCGCGATCTCCGCCGAAGGGCGGCCTGGGCCGGGGGTCTGCTGGTGTTCACCACTGGTCATTGAGTGTCCGGGAGCTGTCAGTACGACCGGGTCGCTGCTTGGGAATTATAACAAATCGATCGGCTCATCGGTTCACCGAAATCGCTTTGGAGTCACCGCTCCAGGAGTGATGCATTGTAGTCCTCGGGGGGCACATATCCCAGCAGCTCCAGCACGGTGGCCGCCACGTTGGCGAGGGCTGCTGCCGGATCCTGTCGCAGGCTCAGCCGCCGGTCGTGCCCCGCGTAGTCCGCCAGCACGAAGGTCACAGGGTTGAGCGTGTGGGACGTTTTTGCCTCTGGGTGCCCCTGTTCGTCGCGTTTGATGGCGCCGGTCTTTTTGTTCAGCTGGTACATCTGGTCGGCGTTGCCATGGTCGGCGGTGATCAGCGCCACGCCCTTGGCCCGTTGTACCGCGCGAAGCAGGCGACGCAGACACAGGTCCACGATCTGCACCGCCGCGATGGACGCCTCCAGATCTCCGGTGTGGCCCACCATGTCCCCGTTGGCATAGTTGACCCGGATGAGCGGGTAGCGACCCGAGCGCACTGCCTCCACCACGGCGTCGGTGACCTCGGCGGCCTTCATCCAGGGGCGCTGCTCAAAGGGGACGCGATCGCTTTGTACCTCCACGTAGGTCTCGGTCTTGTCATCGAACTTGCCGCTGCGATTGCCGTTCCAAAAATAGGTCACGTGGCCGTATTTCTGGGTCTCGGCGCAGGCGAACTGGCCGACGCCGTTTTGGGCCAGGTACTCGCCCAGGGTGCGCTCGATGACCGGCGGCTCCACCAGGTATTGTCGGGGGATCAGCAGGTCGCCGTCGTACTGCATCATCCCGGCGTAGAGCACGTCGGGGCGCGCGCCGCGGTCGAACTTGTCAAAGTCGTCGCCGGCCTCGAAGGCGCGGCTGATCTCCAGCCCGCGGTCGCCCCGGAAGTTGAAGAACACCACGCTGTCGCCGTCGGCGATGGTCCCCACGGGGCCGCCGTCGTCGTGGATCACGAACTCGGACATGAACTGGTCGATGAGGTCGGGATCTTCGGTGCGGTAGGTTTCGATGGCCTCTCGCGCCGAGGCAAAGGCGCGTCCCCGGCCGTGCACGTGGGCGTTCCAGCCCCGCTCCACGATGGTCCAGTCCGCTTCGTAGCGGTCCATGGTCACGAGCATCCGGCCGCCACCCGAGGCGATGCGGTAGGTCCGACCCTCTGCGGAGACCTCCCCGAGCAGCCCTTCGAGCTGATCCACGTAGATCAGCGCCGACTTCTCCGGCACGTCCCGGCCGTCGAGCAGCGGGTGTACCAGGAGTCGCCGGACGCCCTGTTCGGCGGCCTTGCGGATCAGGGCAAAGAGCTGGTCGATGTGGCTGTGCACGTTGCCGTCGGACAGCAGCCCGATGAGGTGCAGGGCGCCGCCGTTCTGGCCGCGCTTCACGATGGACTGCCACACCTCACCTTCGAAGAGGTGCCCGCTGGCCAGAGCGCTGTTGACCAGCTTGGCGCCCTGGGCGAAGACCCGCCCGGCGCCGAGGGCGTTGTGCCCCACCTCGCTGTTGCCCATGTCGTCGTCGGACGGCAGCCCCACCGCGGTGCCGTGGGCGCGCAGGGCGGTGTGGGGGCAGTCCGCGTGCAACCTGTCCAAGGTGGGCGTGCGGGCCTGGGCCACGGCGTCCTCCTCGCCACCGCTTCCAATCCCCACTCCATCCATGACGACGATCACCACGGGACCCTCCGGGGCCTGGATGTCTGGGTGTCTTTTGAGCTCGAGTGCCATGGCGCTGTCTCCTTGTAGGACACCGGTCAAAGTCCTGTCCTTGGGCCTGGTCGCCAGAACATAGACGCTGGGCGCCCCGGTGACCAGCGCGCGATTGTCCGCCGAGCAGTCCCCGTCCCCACGTGCCTGAATTTGCGGCCCGCTTCTGAACCCTGTTTGCGCGAAAATTGCCTTTGATTACGTACTCATTGCCGGTTGTCCGGAATTGCTCTTGCCACGCTGCGTCACGGCGCCTATGCTGCTTGGCACAGCGCGTCATTGGGACTCGCTTCGAGGAAAATCATGAAAAAGCCGCTTTGTCTGGTGACCGGGGCCTGTGGGTTCATGGGGTCCCACATGGTGGAGGTGCTGCACGAGCGGGGGTATCGGATCCGGGCCACGGATCTGGGGGCGGCTTATGAGGTGGACGATCGGCGCCGCGGTTGCTTCCCGAGCGTGTGTAAGCGTCTCGGGGTGGAGTTTGTTCCGGCTGACCTTACGGATCCGGCGAGCCTGGACGCGGCTGTGCGGGACGTTCAGCTCTGCTTCCACATCGCCGCGGTGTTCAGCTACTCGGCACCCTTTAGTCGGCTCGAGCGGGTGAACTACGACGGCACCCGGGAGCTGGTGACCCGGCTGCTGGCCCGGCCGAGCTTCTCCAAGATGGTGCACTGGGGGGCCGGCGGGGTGTACCGCTTGACGTCAACAATGCCCCTCACCGAGGAGTCCCCCATTGACCCGGGCAATGACTACCTGCGTTCCAAGTCCATGTCCGAGCAGCTCGTCTTGGACTATGGTGTCGATCAGGGGCTGCGTCACTCCATCCTACGGCCCACCAGCGTCTACGGCCCGCGGGGGGTGTACGGCGCCGGTCAGCTGCTCCGGGTGGCGGCCCGGGGGCCCGCGGCCATGTGTCCCACCAACTGGCACCAGCGCCTCCCCTTTGTCCATGTGCGGGACGTGTGCCAGGCGGCGCTCTTCCTCGCGGAAAACCCCGCCGCCGACGGCGAAGTGTATAACGTCAGTGACTCGTCCGAGCTGAGCACCGTGGAGTTTTTCCGCTTCGTGAGCGAGCTCTGCGGCAAGCCCTTTGTGCCGTTGCCTCCGGTGGGCGTAGGGACCGTCAAGGCGCTGCTCGCGCCGGTGGCCCGGGGCCTGAAGTGGCTGTCTGATAACGTCACCCATCAGCCGCCGTGGCTCGAGGCCCCCGTGGTGGAGTATCTGGGGCTGGACGTGGCCTACTCCAATCAGAAGCTGCTCGACGCCGGCTACGAGCTCACCTACCCTGACGCCCGGCAGGGCCTCAGCGACACCATCCTGTGGTATCAACGCAACGGCTGGTTGTAAGGAGAAACCAACAATGACCTCACAGCCCCGGACCGCGCAACCCCCGACCCAAGACAGAGAGCCTCTGCAGCCCAACGGGCAGCGATATGACTACGTCGCGTTGGCCCTGGCCTCCAACGACGAGCTCGAGCACGTCATGCGGTGCAGCGTGTCGCCGGACCCGGCCCGTCTCGTGGGGTGGGAGTTCCGGGGTTGGAACACCTTCGATCTCACCCAGGTGCTCGGCATCCGCAAGTTCAAAAAGGGCTTCTATCAAGAGGACCCGGTGGCCGACCCCGCCCACGGCATCAACGGCTACAACGTGCAGACGGTATTAAACGGCCTGGGGGAGGACTGGTTCGACAAGATCAAGGAGGGCAACTCCATCAAGCACGGCTGGTACGACTGCGGTCCGGTGGACCTGAGCGCAACCGACAACAAGTACCCCAACGGGTTGCTCATCAACTACGACTGCGACAAAAACCCGACCTTCGATCCCAGCCGCAAGCTGCGCGACTACATCGTCCAGCCCTACGCCGACAACGACGACCTTCTCCTCGGCAAAGCGTACATCGCCCTGGTGGGCCCCTTGCGCTTGTTCATCTCCTACTTCGTCCTCGAACGCTACAACGAGTCCACCCTCTAGCGCCCTGTATCAGAGAAACCTTCACACCCTCGCCGGCCCTTTCGTCCGCGGCCGGCGTTGCTCGTCGGTTGAATACACAAACAGCCAGAAGGTCGTTCCAGGATGGGGGCGGGTCTTTAGACTACGGGCAGGTGTTGGCTTGGCAGGCGCCGGCTTCGGCCGAGCAGTTGGTGCCCATGCACAAGAGGCAGGCGGCCGATTGCGGGTCGGCCACGCAGTCGGCCAGGCAGCCGCCGATCATGCAGTTGATCACGGCGTCGAAGGTGGACTGGGCTGAGGTGCAGCCGCTGCCCCGGCACTGGTTGACGCAGGTCATGTCCGTGCCGCAACTCGCGGCGCAGGTACTGATTTGGCCGCAGTCCCAGCCGGTGCCGCCGCAGGCGGGGTTGCCCGTGCAGTCGCTGTCCGTGCAATCGGTGTCGCCGTCATTGTCGTTGTCCACGCCGTCGTCGCAGACGATCTCCGTGATGGCCGAGCACAGGGGATCGGCGGCGCAGTCGGAGTCGGCGCAGTCGGTGTCGCCGTCGTTGTCGTCGTCTACACCGTTGCCGCAGTCAACCTCACCGCCGGTCTGGCACTGGTTGGACATGCAGGTGCTGACCTCCGTCGAGCAGTTGAGGGCGAGGCAGGTGGTACAGGCCCCGCCGCCGGGGTTGGCGAGGCAGTCGGTGACGCAGCTCCCCATCATGCACGAGAGCACGTCGTCGTAGGCGGTCTGGGCGGTGAGGCAGCCGTTGGCCCGGCAGGCGGACACGCAGGCAACGTCGCTGCCGCAGGCCTGGGCGCAGGCCAGCAGGTCGGCGCAGGGTTGTCCGCTGCCGCTGCAGAAGGGCTCGGCGGCGCAGTCGGAGTCGGCACAGTCGGTGTCGCCATCGTTGTCGTTATCGAGGCCGTCGGTGCAGTTGGTCTCTCCGATGGCTTCGCAGGTGTTTGCGGCGCAGTCGGCCAGCTCCCCGGTGCAGTTGATGCCCAGGCAGGTCAGGCAACCCGGGCTGGTGGGATCGTTCAGGCAGTCGAAGAGACAGTTGGTCATGAGGCAGTTCTGCACCAACCCGAAGGCGGCCGAGCCGCTGGCGCAGCCATTGGCTGAGCAGGCGTTGATGCAGGGGATGCCGGTGCAGCCCTGGGAGCAGGCCAGGATGTCCACGCAGCTGTCGCCGGCGCCGGAGCAGTCGGGGTCACCCACGCAGTCGCTGTCGGCACAGTCGATGTCTCCGTCGGCGTCGTCGTCGAGGCCGTTGCCGCAGTCGGTCTCGGTGGTGGGGCAGGCCAGGTCGCCGAAGCAGTCCGAGTCGGCGCAGTCGATGTCCCCGTCGTTGTCGTCGTCCACCCCGTTGCTGCAGTCGCTTTCCACGGCAGGCGCACAGATCGGCAGGGCGGCGCAGTCCGAGTCGGCGCAGTCCGTGTCTCCGTCGCCGTCGTTGTCCACGCCGTCGTTACAGGCCGTCTCGGTGGCGGGGGCGCATACGAGGACCTGATCACAGTCCGCGTCGGCGCAGTCGATGTCGCCGTCGTTGTCGTTGTCCACGCCGTCGTTACACAGGGTCTCGGTGGCCGGGTTGCACGCGGGGTTCTGGACGCAGTCGCTGTCGTCGCAGTCGGTGTCGCCGTCGCCGTCGTTGTCCACACCGTCGTTACAGGCTGTCTCGGTGGTGGGGCCGCAGACGGGATCCTGGGCGCAGTCGGAGTCGTCGCAGTCGGTGTCGCCATCGCCGTCGTTGTCCAGACTGTCAGCGCAGTCCGTCTCGGGCTGGCAGCTGGGATCGGCGGCGCAGTCGCTGTCGTCACAGTCGGTGTCGCCGTCGGCATCGTTATCCACGCCGTCGTCGCACACTGTTTCGGCTGCGCAGACCGGATCGGCAGCGCAGTCGGAGTCGAAGCAGTCGGTGTTCCCGTCGTTGTCGTTGTCCACGCCATCGTCGCACACCTGCTCGGTGCTGCCGCCCGCTTTGTTGTTTTCACAACCGAGGACTCCCGCGAACCCCAGGGCCACAGCCGCCGTCCACACTAATAGTCTATGGTTACGCATCTTCATCTCCCTCTCGCTAACGGTTTCGGCCACCTGAGGCCCAGCCTAGCACCGGAGCGTGGGTCATGCCAAGGGCGACGGCGATCCGGACCGGATTGGAACGCGCATTGTTGCGGGTGGCGGGGTCAGAGCGGAATGGCGGTGATCACGGCGGCGTAGGCGAGACCGGCGAGCAGTGACAGCGCGAGGATGCGGTTGGCCATGCGCCGGGAGGCCTCGGCCACCCGTGGGTCCGTGACCACCTGGAACCCGCCGCTGAGGTTGCTCGCCCGCCGGGCGGCCAGGACCACTCACGTGCGTTGCCGCGCCTGCAAAAACCCCAGTCCGGCCATCCAGGCCGGGAGAAAGAGGGTCGCCCGCCAGAATCGATCTGCGCCCAGGCCCAGCAGCAGCGCGGTGCCGACCAGGGTCACCACCGCGGTGACGGTCCCGAAGGTCCGACGCTTTCTCACCTCGCTGGGCCCGATGTTGTCCACGCACACGATCTGATTGGCCATCTGCTCGCTCCCATGGGTTGGCGAGACCCTGGTCTAGCAGATCTCCCGGTTCCCGTCCACGCGCGATGACGGTCTATCCTCAACGGCGAGAGGGTTCGCTCGGAGTCGGAGGCTCACGACGGTGATGTGGCGAGCGGCAGCCTGACCCGCACGATGGTGCCCTGGCCGGGCGTGGAGTCCACATCGATGCGGCCGCCGTGCTGTTCCACGATGCCGTAGACAATCGACAGTCCGAGGCCGGTACCCTCGCCCACGGGCTTGGTGGTGAAAAAAGGGTCGAACATGCGGCGGAGGGTTTCGCGAGAGATGCCTGTGCCGGTGTCCGACACCACGGCAAATGCCCAGGCGGGAGTGCCGGGTTCGGCGTGCGTGCTGGCGCGCAGGGTGCCGCCCTCGGGCATGGACTGTACGGCGTTGAGCAACAGGTTGTTAAAGACGAGTTTGAGCTGATGCTCGTTGCCGTGCACCGGGGGGCAGTCGGTGAGCTCTGCCTCCAGGTTGATACCGCGGTCAGCGCACTGCTGCTTCACCAAGCCCAGGGAGTTGCTCAGCACCGCGGCCAGATCCACCCGGCCCCGGGCGGTTTGACCGGGCTCTCCGAAAGAGAGCAGATCCTCGACGATGCGTTTGCAGCGTCGTCCGGTCCTGTGGATCATGCGGAGCGGCTTCTGCAATTGCGCCAGGGCGAGGCGATGCTCCGGCGGGAGTTGCTCGATCTTCTCCTCGATCAGCTCAGCATACCCGATCATGACGCTCAGTGGATTGTTCATTTCGTGAGCTACGCCGGCGGCCATGAGCCCCACGGTGGCCAGGCGGTCGGCCTGCGCTAGCTGCTCCTCCATGTGCTTGGCCGACGTAATGTCGGTCACGAAGCCGGCGGCGCCGGCGCTCTGTCCGTTGGCGAATTGCAAGGTCTTGATGTCCCGGACCCACACAACATCACCGCTTTTGGTGTGGATCCGGTACGCCTGATCCAGCCGGAGCTCGCCGTCCGTGCGGTCGCGGGACTCCTGCAGCACGCGCTCCCGGTCGTCGGGGTGAATGAGGTCGCGCCAGTTCACGGCTCCGGACCGAAACTCCTCGACGGTGTAACCCGTGATCTGCTCGGCGTGGTGGCTCACGATCTCCAGGCTCCAGTCAGGCCGTCCCCTGTACATCATGCCGGGGATCGCATTCCACAGCGCGCGGTGTTGCTCGTCGCGGTGCTGCAGCTCCTGTTGCAAATGGATTTGCTCGCTGATGTCCACAAACGAGCCAAACAGGTAGGCGGGCTGTCCTGTGGGGTCCGGCAGGATTGTGGCGGCGAATCGCACCGGGAAGATACTTTCGTCCCTGCGGCGTCCCCGGTCCAAGCCCTGGACGGTCCCCCCGCGGCGGAGCTCCTCCAACGTTTGCAGGATGGTATCGCCGTCGAAGAACTCGGTTACCGACCGGCCCAGGAGCTCTTCCGGGCGGGTGTAGCCCCACATGTGGACCAGCGCGTTGTTGACGTAGACCATCCGGCCTTCGGTGTCGGCGATGCCAATGGCGCTCAGTGACGACTCGGTGGCCAGGGTGAGCATGCGTAGCCGTTCGTCTGGGTCGGCGGGCCAATGGTCGTCGGTCGGTTTGTTTCGTTTGGAGGGCGGCATGGATCTCCTTCCGGCCACCTTGCCGCAGAGCGCATCAAAAGCCAAGTAACCAAGTGTGCAGTCCCCTGGGCTGGCCCGGGGCCGAAAAGTTGCCCACCCCACAGGGAGCGGTATGGTCGTAGACGGGGGTTCTGTCCCCGAGGAGCGACCTATGAAGCCGACCATCGAAGAGCGGAACATCCGGGACGAGCGGGCGCGGGTGGCCCTGCGCATCTTTTTACAGCGGTGTGCGGTGCGCATGGGCGTCGAGACGCTGGTACTGGCCGACGGGCAGGGGAGGTCGGTGGTGTGTACGGACGAGACCCTGGACGCCGAGGTGGCGGCCCGTCATGCCCAAGCCCTGTTCCGCGACGGGGTGCCCGTGCCCGACACCATGGAGCGCTCGCAGCAGGCCTGGCCGGTGGCCCTGGGTCGGGACCATGGATTCCTGCTCGCCCTGGGCAAGCCTTCCATTTCGGCTGACGAGATTACCGAAACGCGTCAGGGCATCGCGCGCATCCTGTCCCAGGCGGAGTAGGGCGCTCACCCCAAGCGAGAGGCGGGGGATCAGGTCCGTCGAAGGATGTGCACGGCGAGGTTGCCGCCGGAGACGACCTTCTGGATGGCGACCTGTACCGGTGCGTCGGCCACCAGCCCCGGCAGGCAGCCGTGGGCCTTGAAGTGGCGGTAGCCGGCATAGTGTGCGCGCCCGGCGGCGAGCTCCGCGGCGGTGGTGACCACGCGGTTGAACAGTCCCCAGAGGCCGTGGATCCCGCCGTCGTGGTAGTCGGCGATGGCCAGGACACCGTCGACCCGGGTGACGCGGATCATTTCGGCCAGGCTGGCCCGGCGGGTGACGGGGTCGAGCTCGTGCAGGACCATGGTGGCAAAGACCGCGTCGAGCTCCCCGTCGTCAAAGGGAAGTCGCCGACCGTCGCCATCGCGCAGATCCGCGGTATCGCCCAGGCGTCGCCGGGCCTCGCCCATCATGGCGGCCGAAGGGTCCACGCCGTGGGCCCGCAGCCCGCGCTCCACGCAGACCTCCAGCAGGATGCCTGTGCCGCAGCCCACGTCCAGGACCCGGCCCCTCGCGGGCGGGTCGGCGAGGCCCACGGTGATCTCTGCCAGGCCGCGCGCTCCGGACTCGAACAGCCAGTCGTAGTACCGGGCGATGCGCCGATATGGGTCCGCGGACATGTGCGTGAGTGTAACGGTCCCACGGGCTCCCGTCGAGGGGTGGGTCGGCCACGGGCAGTCGGGATAGGGGAGCGGCTCGACACCGGAGAGTGACGAGCCGTCCCCCCCCCACAGATCCGGACATGCGGAATTACACGCATCCGGCTCCTCTGGTCACGCCTTCGCTGC
>Ga0180009_10002387_pt1 | contig 22121 bp, 16 predicted proteins | sample OS_PC_MetaG_FD_123537 | JGI IMG/M metagenome (GOLD analysis project Ga0180009, IMG submission 123537) | Groundwater microbial communities from the Aspo Hard Rock Laboratory (HRL) deep subsurface site, Sweden - OS_PC_MetaG | ecosystem: Environmental > Aquatic > Deep subsurface > Groundwater...
ACTATCAAGAAGGTTCTGCAATAGATGCAGATTGTCTTTTGAATAAGTATTCAATACAATATTTAGATCATCAATAAATTTCTGCGTATCAACTTTGTCTTTTTGTGCAATCAAATAATTGTTAACGGCAAACGCAAAATTGTAATTCATCAAAGCATCAAAAGGTTTGTCTTCCCCAATATAATCGGGAGACAGTTCCCATAGCTCTCCAACAATAATTGCTTCGCGATTAATGGACTTAACAAGTCTGCTCCACTCATTCCAAAAACCGATTGGAACTTCTTTAGCTACATCCAGCCGCCATCCGTTAATTCCATCAGATGGATCGCCGTCATTATTGGGATCCATCCATCTCTTTGTAGATTCGAAAATATAATTCTTTGGACCCTCATTAAGATTTGTTTTACTGCGGTTAATTTCCGGCAAGGATTTGATTCCCCACCATCCTTTGTAATCGAATTCATCTTCTGCAGTTAACGGATTATCGAATTCATTTACAATGTACCAATCTTTGTACTTGGACTCGATTCCCTTTTCGCGGATATCATTAAATGCCCAGAATTCTGTACCAGTATGGTTAAAAACTCCGTCGATGATAATAAACATTTTCCGAGAGTGAACTTCATGAATTAAATTAAGAAATAATGAATCCGCAGCAGTCCAAACCCATGATGAGCTGTTGTCCGGATTTTCGGATTCAATGAGTCTTTGATCACTCACCGGTTCCGGTCCAAAATTTACGTCAATGTGATGAAAAGTTGAGCCGTCATATTTGTGAAGTGAAACGGCATCGAAAACGGGATTCAAGTATAACGCTTCAATGCCTAATTCTTTCAAATAATCCAGCTTGTCAATAATTCCCTGCAAATCGCCGCCGTATCTGCGGAGATAAATATCGCTTCTGTTTTCATCATCCATCCACTCATCTTTCTCGAACCAATTGGATGTCCAGTCAGTTACTCTCCAATTATCCGGTACAGTACGGCTAAGTTTGAATACTTTGTCAGTTGTAGGTTCATTTGATAAATCGCCATTCCTAAATCTCTCTGGGAATATTTGATACCACACAATTCCCTTCGCCCACTCCGGAAAAGCTTTTTGCGCTGTTAACAAAGCGGATGAACAAATAAGAGTTATTAAAACCAGGTGGAGATATTTTTTCACAAATCAAGCTCCTTTTTAATTCTACTAAAAGTAAAGTCAAGACTTAACGGTCTATAGCCTAATTCCGTCTGCGCTTTTAAGTTTAATAAACCCGAATTCAGTGGTCGCGGTGCAGGCTGATTTAACTCAGACGTAACAATCTGCTCAATTAACGATTTATCAAGTTCAAAGAAATCTGCAATTCTAAGGGTGAATTCATATCGCGAAAGAAGTTCTGACCCGCCGATATTGTATAATCCTTCCTTCTTGTATTCAATAATTCTGTTTATCCCATCAACAAGATCATCGAGAAAAGTTGGATTATTTATCTGATCGGTTACAATGCGGATTTTCTTTTTGCCTCTTAGAGAATTAACAACCCATTTTACAAAATCCGGGCGCCCATGTTTAGCCGGTCCATATAAAACATTAGTTCTAATAATTGTGTTTTTTATCGGAGCAGTTTTTAGAGCATTTTCACTCGCAAGTTTTGTGCGTCCGTAATAGCCAATCGGATTGGGCAAATCCTTTTCGGAATATGGACCATTCTTGCCGTCGAACACGTAATCAGTTGATATGTGAATTACGTGGGCATCGGATAAAATTGCGTGCCTTGCAATATTTTCAACTCCGGTTACATTCACTTTCCAGGCTAATTCCTTCTCCGTCTCGCAGCCGTCAACATTAGTATAAGCGGCGGCGCTGATAATAAAATCAGGATAAAATTGCTGAATGGCATCGTGTACATTTTTTTTAATTGTTATATCAAGCCGTAGATATTCCACGTTTTCAATAAATGAGCTTTCCTCTGCCGAGCAGCAGAATAATTCAACTTTAGAATCGGCTTTATAATTCTCGGTTAATCTTTGACCCAGCATTCCGTTTGAACCAATAATCATTATTCGCTTTTTCAGTAAATCACTATTCACAAGACTGTTCCCCAAAATGTTCAATAATCTCAAGACAATATAAAAAAAACTTCATTTGGATTTCATGAGTTTGGGCGGGATTGGGAATTGATTCCGGGGTATTCAGATTATGATTAGGATTATGATTAGGATTATGATTATGATTAAGAATAGTAATTGGACAATGATGAGGGTAAAGATAAGGACAAAGATAATGACGAGGATTATGACCTGGGAAAAATGAATTAAGTCAGCCGGGCGACAGAATCATTCCGGTTATAAAAATAATAATTAGCTAAATTTGTTTCACAAATAAACACTTCTGGGAAATAAATGAAAATCGGAATTACGTGTTATCCAACATACGGCGGGAGCGGTGTTGTTGCAACTGAATTAGGCAAAGTGCTGGCATCAAAGGGTCATCAAATACATTTTATAAGTTATGCTCTCCCAAGACGATTAAATCAATTCGTAGAAAATATTTTTTACCACGAAGTTGAGATGAGCAGCTATCCTTTGTTTGAGCATAGTTTGTACAGCCTCGCATTAACAAGTAAAATGGTAGAGGTTGTTCAATACGAAAAACTAGATTTACTTCACGTGCACTATGCAATTCCGCATGCAACTAGCGCTTTTCTTGCTAAAGAAATTTTGAAATCCAATGGAATAGATATCAAAATTATTACGACTCTTCATGGAACGGATATTACTCTTGTGGGCTTGGAACCATCTTTTCTGCCGCTGGTAAAATTCAGCATTGAGCAGAGCGACGGTGTGACCGCGGTATCAAGATTTTTAAAAGAAAAAACTATTACTAATTACGGAATAGATAAGCAGATTGAAGTGATTCATAATTTTATTGATACAAAACTTTACAAGCCAACGCCGAATAAACAGTTCAAAGAGCATGTTGCGCCTAAGGGTGAAAAAATTCTTGTACACACGTCAAATTTCCGGCAGGTTAAGCGCGTACAGGATGCAATAAGAGTTTTGGAATTAGTAAAAAGAGAAATGCCCGCAAAACTAATGTTGATAGGCGATGGGCCTGACCGCTCCGAATGCGAACGATTATCGAGAGAGTTGAATTTGGCTGATGATGTTTTATTCCTTGGTAAGCAGGATGGAATTGAAGAAATACTAAATGCATCGGATTTATTTCTAATGCCTTCGCAATCAGAGAGTTTTGGATTGTCTGCGCTCGAAGCAATGTCTTGCGGCATTCCTGTCGTTAGTACAAGCGTTGGCGGTTTACCGGAGTTAATTCAGCACAATGAATCCGGTTATATAGCGGAAATTGGAGACGTTGAAAGAATGGCAAAATATTCAATTGAACTTCTTTCGCATAAAAAGAAGTATAAAGCCTTTTCAGAAAATTCAAGAAAAAGGTCTGTTGAACTTTTCGAGAAGAACATTATCGTGCCTCAATACGAAGCTTATTACGAAAAAATTCTTTCTCAAAAGTAAATTTGTACAAACTTAATTCCTTGCGAAAAGGAATTGAGTTTGTCATCATCTTCAAGGTTTTACAGGCGTTTTACCAATGCTGTAATGAGTAAAACCCGCTTCTTTGGTTCTTCTTCTGTTGATTATATTTCTACCGTCAAAAATTACGGGTTTCTTCAACAGTGATTTTAATTCATCAAAATCGGGATTCTTGAATTCATTCCACTCGGTAACAATCAAAATTGCGTCTGCATCGCGAGCAGCTTCGTATTGGTTTTCTGAATATTCAATTCTATCGTGCAAATAGAATTTGGCGTTTTCTACTGCCACCGGGTCATACGCTTTAACTGAAGCGCCGTTTTTCAAGAGCCCCTCTATGACCACTACTGAAGGAGCTTCACGCATATCGTCGGTGTTCGGCTTAAATGCCAATCCCCAAACAGCAAAAGTTTTCCCTTTTATATCTCCATCGAAATGACTCAATACTTTATTAACAAGCACCTCTTTCTGATTCTTATTAATTTTGTCAACGAGAGTAAGTAAAGATATTTCAGAGCCAAATTCTTTTGAAGTTTTTATCAAAGCGTTCACATCTTTTGGAAAGCACGAGCCGCCATAGCCGATACCCGGGAAAAGAAATCTCTGCCCGATTCTAGTGTCGGAGCCCATTCCCTTTCTTACAAGATCAACGTTGGCTCCAACTTTCTCACAGAAATTTGCAAGTTCATTCATGAAAGTAATCCGCATGGCTAAATAAGAATTTGCCGCATATTTAGTTACTTCTGAACTCTCGGGATTCATCTCGATGATGGGATTACCTTGTCGTAAAAACGGCTCATAAAGAATTTTTAATCTTTTAAATACATTCTCGGAGTGCGCTCCAATAACAATTCTATCCGGTTTCATAAAATCATCAACAGCAAATCCCTCGCGAAGAAACTCGGGATTAGAAACTACTTCAAAATTCTTTAACCCTTGTTTCAACATTATTTCAGTAACAGAATTGCAAGTGCCAACGGGAACTGTGCTTTTGTTCACGATAATTTTAAACTCTTTGTCGCCGCTCTCTTTTAGAATTTTTCCAACTTCTTCGGCAACGCTGAAAACGTACTTCAAATCTGCAGAGCCGTCTTCGTCCTGCGGTGTTGGAAGGCAAAGAAAAACTATCTCCGAATTGAGAACCGCTTCCTTCAAATCTCCTGAAAAGTGAAGTCTCTTCTGGGCAATATTTCGAAAAAAGATTATGTCCAATCCCGGTTCGTAGATAGGGATTTCCGCGTTTTGAAGTATTTTTAATTTCTCGGGATTATTATCAACGCATATAACATCGTTTCCAGTTTCAGCGAAACACGTTCCTGAAACTAAGCCAACATAACCGGTTCCGATAACAGCTAATTTCATCAATTCCTCCTAAAACATTATAATTTTATAACAAAATCTTTTTCAATTTGAGCGAATGGAAGTCCCACCAAATCTTTATCCGATAAAATCGGCGAATCAATTTTCCAATCTATATTTAAATCCTTATCATTATAAGCGATGCACCTTTCATCATTCTTGCTGTATAAATTTGTGCACTTGTAATGAAAAATAACTTCATCGGAAAGAACAACAAATCCGTGAGCAAAACCGGGCGGGATCCAGAATTGAATTTTATTTTCATCGGATAATTCTGCGGAAAAATGTTTGCCGAATGTGTCCGATCCGAAGCGGATGTCAACCGCCACGTCGAGCACTTTGCCTTTTATAACTGAACAGAGTTTACCCTGAGCGGCATCTCCAACTTGATAGTGGAGTCCTCTCAAAGTACCATACTTACTTTTTGAAATATTGTCTTGAACAAAATCGGCTTCAATTCCCAATTCTCTATATTTCAACGCACTGTAACTTTCAAAAAAATAGCCGCGATCGTCATTGAAGATTGACGGTTGAATAAGCAGTAATCCATCAATAAAAGTTTTTTCTGCTTTCAAAAAGTCCTCTTAATATTTTTGATTTTTATGCCAATTCCAAGCATCAGTTAATATTTGAGTAAGATCATTCACCGGCTTCCATCCCAAAAAATCGAATGCCTTTCTATTATCGGCAACAAGGATTGCAGGGTCGCCGGCTCTTCTTGCAGTTAGTTCGGCATTGATTTCTGCACCGGTTATTTTTCTGGAAAGCTCAATTAATTCCAAAACGGAATTACCGCTGCCCGTACCAAGATTTATGATCTGTGATTTCTTTTCACTTTCCAAATAATTTAGAGCTTTAAAATGAGCGTCGGCTAAATCGTTAATGTGAATATAATCTCGAATGCAAGTTCCATCCGGTGTTTTATAATCGTTTCCGAAAACAAGAACTTTTTCTCTTTCACCAAGAGCGGTTTTTAAGACAATTGGAATAAGATGCGGTTCGGGATCGTGGCTTTCTCCAATTTCACCGGAAGGATCGGCGCCGGCTGCATTGAAATATCTCAAAGCCACAAATTTTGAATTATAGGTAGACTCAAAATCCGAAAGAATTTTTTCAATCATTAATTTTGTATTGGCATATGGATTTATCGGCTTAGTAGTTTCTTCTTCCGAAATCGGAACTCTTTCCGGATTGCCGTAAAGTGAGCACGTAGAAGAAAACACAAATTTTTGAACTCCATATTTATGAGCAGCCTTAATTAAATTCAAGCTGCCCGCAACGTTGTTTGTGTAGTAAAGCCCGGGATTTTCGACAGATTCACCGACATAAGCGAACGCTGCAAAGTGAACAATGGCATCAATCTTATAGTTGTTAAATAATTTTTCAAGCGATTCAACGTCCAGTAAATCCACTTTTTCAAAAGGAACGCCAACTGGAATTGATTCAATATGACCGCGTGAAAGATTATCCAGTATAACTACATCTATCCGATTTTTACTTAAAAGTCTTACGAAATGGGAGCCAATGTAACCGGCTCCTCCAGTAACAAGGATTGCCATGAAATGCCCAACTAATTTTAATTTAGGTAATCTATAAATAGAATCATTTTTTGAGATACTAAAATAGAAAAAATTATTGAGGATGTTCTGATAATTATTGGCTAAATCGGGCAAAAAAAATCCCGCTTAGTTGTAGACCAAGCGGGAAAAATGTAATAAGCATTGGATTGAATTAGAGTGCAAACCCTAAGTTGAATCCGAAAAGATTTGTTGAGTTGACATATTTTCCGTTAAAAGGAAGCGCAGAATCTTTAACTTCGTTCTCAAATGAGATGAATTGATAAGCTGCGTCAACTCGGATACTTGAAGTAATTTGATATCCTAAGCCCAAAGTAAATTCATGTCGGTCTGCGCCAGGAAGAGAAGGATCCATATATTTAGTTGGTATTGGGTTGCCATCGAATACATAACCGGCGCGGAATGCAAATGCATTCATAGTGTATTCACCGCCGACTTTAATGCCCATAGAATTTTCCCAATTCTTAGGGCTTGCCATGTCGTAGGTAGGGTTATCAAAAGTTGCTTTAAGCTCTTTATAACTTTCCCAACCAACATATTGGAAATCGGCGTTAACAATTAAATTTGTCATCGCGTTGTATGATAAACCTACGCGTAGATCATAAGGCATTGTTATTTTTGCAGCTCCTTTTGAAGTTTTGAAAGCGCCTGCTAAAATTGGATCGATTTGAGGAATTCCAACTGAAAGATCACTGAATTTAACTTCTCCATCAAACTCAATTTCTGCAGAGTGACGATATGCTAGACCAACTGATAAATCTTTTGTAGCTTGGAATAACACGCCAAAGTTAAATGTATAAGCCGCTTTCCCATCTCCTTCAAGATCCATTTTAATATTAGTTGGAACTGGGACTCCGGGAACGGAAGTGATACGGCGGCTCATGATGATATTTGAAATGATGTAATCAAATCCAACACCAACTGATAAATTATCACTAACCTTATACGCAACGGTTGGATTGATGTAAAACGTTCTAAGCTCAGTTTCAATTGCAAGAGCTTTTCCAATCCAATCGTCAGCCCATTCAGAACCAAGACCGTAAGGATTGAATACGCCGATACCGAATGACAAACCATTATCCATTGAATAAGTACCGTAAAGGTTAATTGGAGTAAAAGTTTTTTCAACGGAACTTGTCGTTGTGGTTAACGGTGTGGGACCTGTAAAATCCATTGTTGGCATAATGAAAGTTGTGCCAAACAATACATTTGTTCCTTTTAGGTTTGCAAGACCTGCGGGATTGAAGTATATAGCAGATGCGTCATTTGCTAGCCCTACAAAAGCATGACCCATGCCCATTGCTCTGGCATTCTGTGTGCCAGTGAGAAATCCACCTGCAAACAAGTTTCCTGCCAATAGGATACTAAGTAAAACCGGTAAAACTGTCTTTTTCAAATAAACCTCCGTTTTGTTGTTTAAAGTGCTGTCAAATATAATACATTGAACAAAAATAGCAAATAGGATTTATTGTTCTAATATCATATTAAATTTTTCATTTGAAAATTATAAATTGCTTTCTAAGTGTTAGAAAATTTATATCAGGTTGTAAGCTTATCTAATGTATTACAGATCAAGATATATCGAATGGAATTATTATGTAATTTGGTTCACAAATTTTGGATATCAACTCGGGAAGGAATTAATTAATAAAAATATCTTTCCCGTTTCTCTAACGTAAAAAAATTTTTACTCCTTATTATGTTATTAGTGAATTTATTCTAAGGCACTTGCCTCAAAAGTATCGAACAATAAATGAGTCCACTGCAAAAAGGCTATTTATTCAATTTTGAGAGAGAATATTAAACCGTTGAAACTGTTTATTGCTTTTTGGAGTAGACTCATAAATAAAGCACTTAAAAAAATACTGTCTTTTATTAAGTGAAAATTATTTGTGAACCGGCAGATTTCTCATAAAATTCGCCGACAGTAAGAATTTTGCTTACTTGAAGACACAAATCTTTTTCCGTTAAATGAAACATATCCATGGCCGCTTTACATGCATAAATCTCACCGCCTGCATCTGCTATCATTTCAATAAATTCTCTTACCGGAGGAATGTCTATTGCCTCAATTTCTTTTTTCATCATATAAGATGCGAACGCGGACATTCCAGGCAAAGCTCCTAACATGGTTGGCATTTTCATTCCGCCTGGCATTCTCATCGCAGTATTTCCAACTGCGGGAACTGTAATTTTATCCATACGTTTGTCAACGATTGCATCAAGACCGAAGAAGGTAAAAAACATCATTGCTTCAATGCCTTCCATTCTTGCTCCGTTCGCCATTATTAGTCCCGGATAAACTCCGTCTAATGTTCCATGGCTAACTACTATCGATACTCTCTTAATTGGTTCCATTTCTTTTTTGTCTCCTTTGAAATGAATCTCCCCGCCGCAAGCGCAGACGGGGCATCATCTTCCCACGATTTAAAGAAATTTGATAAAGCGCAGGCGCCTTCAATAGTATAAAAATCAAAAACGCTTTTATACCAAAGTCACCTGTTATTCCTTCAGTTTCTTCGGGTTTAATTTTTGCGCCACTGGCAATAATCAAATAGTCGTACTCTAAAACCTGATTATTCATTAGAAGAACTTTGTTTTCTTCAGGAACAATTCTATCAATTTCCGATAGAATAACATTTGCTCCGGAAGGGAAAAAATCTCTCTTGGGTTTAATAACATCTTTTCTGTTATAAATCCCGAAAGGAATAAATAAAAATCCAGGTTGGTAGTAATGCGTTTCAAATTGATCTACAATAGTTATCTGCCATTCACTTTTATCAAGATTGCCGTTTAACTTATTCAGCATCATTGTACCGGCTGTTCCAGCGCCGAGTATTACAAGTTTTTTCATTAGTCTTCCGCTATTTAATTAGTCTAATAATTCTTTTAATTTATTTTTTATTGATTCACAATTTCCAAAGCTCTGATAGACTTCGCATTCTCGACAATCGCGTCCAGCACAATAATTATTTTCGTGATTTATCATCCAACAAGGTTTTAAATGTCCGTTGTATGCTTCGCATGATTCTTTATCTTCGGCTGAGCACTTTACAATTGCCCAGCATGGAATTAGGGATAATACTCTTCTAATTCCTTCTATATTTATTTTGTCTTTATTAATTGTTTGCCGGATGCATCTAATTCTTTCGAGGTCGTTATCGGAATAAAGCCTTTGATTGCTCTCTTTTTTGAATGGAATTATAAGTCCTTCTTTTTCATACATTCTCATTGTGTGAACCGAAATCCCCAAAAGATTGGCTGCGCTACTAATTGAATATTTTGGTTCAGTCGGTATGTTGTTCATAGTTTAAAACCTTATAAAAGTTGATACCAGTCAATGTCAACTTCTCTGCCAATCACAAATAAGGGTTTTTGCTCGAAAACGAAGTGATTAAAAAGTATTTATCTCAAGATTAATAAATCAACAAAACATATTTCTATTTCTGGAAATAAATAGATGCGTTGTCGTGTGGTGTATTAAGTGATATTGGAATTACTATTTGAAGTGAGTGCGACTTACAATTTATATTATTCTTTCTTTGGCGTATTCCCAATCTTCCGGTGTGTTGACACTGAAAAACACATCTTTCATATAAAATACTTTATCTTTTACATCAACAATTTCAGCTCCGACTCTCTCTGCAAAATTCCACAAACTGACCGCGGATTTTTTAATATTTTTATTGTTCGCTGCCGCTTCTTGATTATCCATCAAAATTCTTTCCGCGAGCGGGAGAATATCTTTACTATAAATTCCACATAAGTATTGAATGCAAAATTCAGCTTTTGGTAGAACTATTGATTCTTTGGTTTGAATATCTATCAAGTATTTTAGCATTGGGGGAATTAAAAATGGCATGTCTGCAGATACGATAAATATTTTTTTGGTTCCTACATATTGCAAAGATGAGTGAATTCCACTTAACGGTCCAAAACCTTTAATAACATCGGTAACTTTTTCAGTTTTTATGAATTCGTAAGACGCAGGTTCATTTGTACTTATAATCACTTTATCAAAAACTTGGGTCATTATTTCATTAACTTTTTCGATTAATGTGAGGTCATCAATTTTTAATAATGACTTATTTACGCCCATTCTTTTGCTGCTGCCACCGGCAAGAATAACTCCTGTTATATCCGATACCAATTTTTCATTTTGCATACGCAAAGCTACTATTCTTTTTTCAAAATGGAATAAAAAAACCGCCTCAATATTTTACATTGAGGCGGCTCTTATAGATATTCTTTGCTATAAATTGACTTAAGGATTCAATTTAAAATGCTTTAGCAGTTTTTCGTTACTTTCAATCACATCCAAAATAGATTGAACGGGATCGTGCCCATTACTTTCAATAGTATCGTAGAAAAGATTTGCGTGATAACTCATCTCTTCTTTTTTTAATTCCGCTTTGTCATATCTCAAAATTTCTTCCGATATTTTAATAAACTGCTTTTCGTGATGATGCTTATAATGTTTCAAACTCATCTTTCCGTCAATCCAAGTTAAACTCATTGGATATTCCCCAGGACGGAAAATAACAAAGAACAAATGCCACACAACAATTGCTAATGAGGCTAAAATTGCTTCGTAAAAATGAATAATCTCGCTTACTTTAATAAACCAAATAGGAGCCCACTCGCCGACTACAGTTGGAAACCAGAGAACCAACCCAGTAATACCCATAACGATAGTTCCCCAAATCAATGCCCAGTATTCTGCTTTCTCGGCGTAATCATAGTCGGTGAATTCCGGTTTCTCTTTTCTGAGTCCCAAATAATAAAGAACATTATGAATTGCAGCAGTTACATCTTCGAATGTAGGAATCAACTCCATAAATGAGTTTCTTCCTCTTTTCGTGAATGCCAAATAAAAAATATGATAAAAGGAAAGAGCCAACATCAAAACTGCTGAACTCTTGTGTATCAATTGGCGAATTGGTTCACTCATACCGAGCCAAGTAAGACCTTTAGCCCAGCCGGCTTCGGGATATTTTAGGGCAAATCCCGTGATAACAAGCAGTATGAAGGATGTCAACAATAAAATATGCTGAATTACTTCATTTCTTGTGAGTCTAGGAATAGAAACTTGCCCCTTTTCTTTTCGGCGCTTCTGTTTAAGTGAATGTACAAAAATTAACAAATTGTGTAACACCATTCCGCCAATTACAACAATAATTAGCCAAACATAAATTATCTCTACCCAACTCTCTATTACAATTGCTTCCTCCGATTGAGAAATGTGTGAATAGCTTTTTGAGAAGATTTCATTAGCTTCGGGGTGGCACTTTTGGCATGTATTTGTAACGTTTGCCTCATTCACCTCAGATTCGGGATGCCGCTTTGGTAAAATTTTATGAACTCCGTGACAATCCACGCACATAGCTGCGTCTTCATCACCACGTATTACCGCTAACCCGTGATAACTATCTTGGTAACGTTTTAAATTACCTACATTGGTCTCAAACTTCTTTGCGAGTATCGGATTTTCGTGACATCGAAAGCAGGTTTCCTCCTGAATTCTTTTTATCTCATCCTTTTTAAATTCTGCAGAATTTATTGCATTTATTCCATGCTCACAGTGGCAGTCGGTGCAAACTGGCGAAACCCTTACACCCTGTTTAACTCTTATCCAGTGGATGGACTCCGTATACTCTTGAGCGATTTGCGCATGGCATTTTTCGCATGTACTTGGAATATTAAATGTGGAAATCTTCGATCCAGGCTGTACGCGGTTTTTAATGTCGTGAACCCCATGACAGGAACTGCAAGTTGCGCCAGAACCACCATCAGCATTCACTTTTCCATGAACGGAAGAAGTATACATCATAGTTGGACAGTTGACAGAAATATCGAATTTTTCTATAACTTCCGGATTACTATGACAGCGACCGCAAGTATATGGCAGATTCTTTACGTTTACCTTGCTTTTTTCGTCTTTCACTTTTACTATTTCATGCGAACCATGGCAATCCCAGCAATCTGCAGCTTCATCTACTCCTTCTAAAAGAGAAATACCATGAATACTTTCTCTATGTTCTGAAGCAATTGAACTGTGACATAAATAGCAGTCCGCCTTTTGAAGAGGATCAACGTTTTCAGGGTGTTCTCTTAGATTATGAGAAATGTAGTTATGACAATCTGCGCACATCAATTCTTTGTGAACGGATAAGACTAGTTGTTCGGAATGATCTTCTGTATCATGACATTCTGCGCATACATTGTCTTTTAGCGCGATTGAATGGTAGGGATTTGCCAACAATACATTAGTATGGCATGAAGTACAATACTGTTTAACTTTGTTTTTAACTTTTGATGGTGAAATAATATCGTGCGTTCCGTGGCAAGTTATGCACGTTGGCGGATTTTTTACTTTGCCTTTTAATCTGTGATGAATGTCTCGCTCAACAGTTTTTGCATATTCATCGTGGCAAAGCGTACAATCAACCTTTTTTACTTTTGCATCTGCATGATCCATATCCTTAATATCGGAATGGCAATCACTGCATTCAACTACATCAAAGTGGGCAGAAGTTTTTGGTAAAGCTTCATGGCAGTCAGAACAATCCATATCCTGAGCATATACAAGTTCCGCCGAAAAAATAAAATAAAAAGAAATTAGGATAATACCAGACAATAGATTTATACTTGTTCGATTCATATTTATACCGGAATTATTTAGGATTTACATTCTATCTGTGTACAAATCATATTCTTACGAATTAATAGTCAAAAAATCCTGCGCTACTGATATAAAAATATCATAGAGTAGATAATCATAACAATTAATAAAATTCCTAACGTTAACGCTGAAAAACCAAAAATTCTCGCTGTTTTAACTAATTGCGGCGATGGCGGGTCAACAAGAAATTTTTCCAACTGTCCCGTTTCAACAAGATATTTATACTGTCTTGGTCTGTCTTCTTTTAATTCTTCTAAGGATATGCTTCCTGTGAATATTACAGTGTCAATCGGAAATTTATCGGGACGAAAATGAGTATTAAAAAAATGTACTGTAAATATGAACCCCGTCGCTAAAAGAGCCTCATCGGAATGAATAATTGTTGCAACGTTAATTAACCATCCAGGTATCCCTAAACTTGTAAAAAATTCCGGGAACCAGAGAAACAAGCCGCTCAAACCAATAATCATTACGCCCCAAAAAACTGCGAAGTAATCAAATTTTTCCCAATAAGTCCATCTGCCATACTCCGGTCTAGGCCCAACGCCTAAAAACCATTTTACGGTTCCAACAAATTCTTTCCAATCTCTTTTATTCGGAACCATAGAGTTCTCGCCTGAAAGCATATACTTAATTGATCTCTTTTCCACTTTTTTCTTTCTTGCAAGATAAAAAACGTGAAGACCGAAATATGCAAAAGTTATAACGGCAGCTAAGCGGTGAACAAAGCCTGTAACCTCGTATCCGCCTAAAAATTTGGAGATGGATTGAAATATTCCCACTCCGGAAAACTTAATAACCATTCCTGTAATGGCAAGTGATATGAAACTGATAATCACCATTATATGAAGGCTTCGGGTGAATTTGTCGAATCTTTCGTAATGAACTTTTTTGTTTTCTGTATTATTTTCTGCGCTCATAATTTAGGCAGTTCCTTATTTATTTTGTTCGTCACTATTTTTTTTATGCCTTTTCCTTTCGGCTAAAGCTCTTGGAAGCCAAAGCAGAGTGTGTAATCCAAAAAATGTAAAAGTACTAACTAATAGAATAGTCATTCCCCAAAACGTGTAGAAAAGGAAAGGATATTTTTCTCTATCATGATGAGTTGCGTGCGTTAAATATCCCACAAACATTCTGTTTGAATTTGGATGGCAAATTTTGCAAGTCTCAACAATATTATTTCTGTGCAGCTTCGAACCTGGATCATAAGATGGAAGAATCTCGTGCGCTCCATGGCAATCATAACATTTTGCAGACTGAACCGCACCTAGTTTTGAAACTTTTCCGTGAAATGTCTCAAAGTAAGTGTCTGTCACATCCAAGTGGCAGTTACCGCATTGTTCATAAATATGCTGCCTAAAATTGTCTTGGTCAACTCTTTTTATCGTGTGCGATTGATGACAATCCGAGCAAACAGGAAGTAGTTTTTTGGTAACATTAACTTCCGGGCTGTGAATGCTGTATTGGAATTTTTCATAAATACCATAATGGCATTTAGAACAAGTTTCAGAAATATTGTTGTGATTAACAGTCGAGTTTGAATCGGTTGCAGGTAATTCGTGATGCGTTTCATGACAATCGATGCAAGTTGCAGTTACAGTTAACCCGCTGGATAATAACCCTTTCCCGTGAATACTCATCGCATAATTTGCGACAATATCTCTTTGATCGTGTCTTAAAACAGATGCTTTCTCACCGCTTCTATGGCATTGTGCACAAAGATCAGGAATATGCCTTCTTGACGTTGGTGAATCAACTGAATTTTTAGAATACATATCATGTTTGCCATGGCAATCTGTGCAATACGGTGCATTTTCACTTCCTTCTGCGTGAAGTGTTCCGTGGCGGCTGCCAGCAAATTTTGCTACTTGTTCTGCATGGCACATTGAGCAGTCCACTTTTCCGCTGGAAATACAAATCGGATTATTTTTAACGTTCACATTCGTGTGGCATTTAATGCAAGAACTTTCGAAGTGAACCGATTTGCCAAGCTTTTCGTAGTCCACATATAATGACACGCTTTTGCCATCTGCTTCTTTAGTTAAATTCTTATTGCCGTGGCAGGACATGCAGAGTTTATCGGTATACTTTTCTTCGTAAACTACTCTTCTAACTTTATGAGGTTGATGGCAGTCTACGCATGCTGGAATTACGTGCGGCTGTTTTTCCCACAATTCGCCTTTAATAACTTTAGCGTGAACTTTTTCTATTTGAACGTGGCACTGAGTGCAAGTTGAAGCAATGTTTTTTCTATTAATGGAAGATTTTGGATTTTCGTGAGGAAGTATGTTATGTGAAAAGTGACAATCCGTACATACAGCCGAACCAAGTAATCCTCTTTTGAATATTCCATCGGCATGAATTGAGAATTGATAATCGGCAAGAATGTGACGTTGGCTTATATTTCTTAACTCAGAAACCCTTGTTCCGTCTTTATGGCAATCCCCGCAAAGAGAGGGAATGTTCATTTTATATGTAATGGATTTTTCATTTTTTGAAGATAGAATTTTATGGCTTCCATGACAGGTGAGACAGTTTGGAGCAAGGAATCTGCCCTTTGTTAAAGCCTCGCCGTGGAGACTTTTTTCAAAATTATCCACTGCGCCTTGATGACAGGAAGAACATACTGAGTGAAGCTGCTCTTCGGAAAACTTTGCTGATGTTACTTCGTGTGCGGTACCATTATGGCAGTCAAGACAACTTAGGGATTTATCGCTTGCATTAACCGCATGAATACTTTTTTCGAACGCTTTTACGTTAGAAGTTTTATGACAACTTAAACATAATTGCTTTTCGTTTCCTTTGAACTCAGACGCTTCCTTAATTTCGTGTTTTGAGTGACAATTGGAGCAATCTACTTTTTTTTGCCCGTGCACACTTTTACCGAACGCCCCAACATCGTGGCAACTACTGCAGTCAACTTTGTAAATATTCTCCCCTTCTTTGTGCGGAAGCTCTTCGGCATCATAATCTTCATGACAATCTGTGCACGCAATATCAGTGTGAATGGAATTTGAATATTTTTCCTCGTTTACAAATAGTGAAACTTCCTTTCCGTTCTTTTCATACGTTAAAGAATTATCGGAATGGCAGGCAAGGCAGTCCTCATTCTGAGCGGTTACAATTGAGGTTGAATAAACGAGAGCCGCCGAAATGAATAATATGAGGCGTACAGTTATATTTAATTGATTTTTCATTTCAATCCGGTTTTATATTATTCTTAATTCGAATAAATTTTTATCAAGTTCTTGAAGCAATAATTACGCCAATCACTTAGTTGCAAATAACTTTTTTTCTCAATTTTATTCGAGTATTGATTTTAATAGGGTTCGTTGATTCCATATATTGAGAATAATTTTAAAAATGACGCTGATTATTTAAGAAAATTAACCAGATACAAGAGTATCTTGTCCTATATAAAAATATTGATAATCTTAAAAACTATCAAACGACTTCTCGTTAAAATTTAGACATGTCTCCAAATAAACTCGTCTGATTCCCAGTCTTCATCTTCCACGCTCTCTTTGGCAACTATTGCATCTAATTCCTGCTTCGACAATTTATTTAGCGAATCAAGTTTGCCATAGAGTTTTTCCGTGTAACCGCGGACAATGAAGTAAACTCCCAAATCAAAAAAATTGCTTAATAATGTTATACATGTGATTGCTTCTTTGCCTGTAATTTGACTTACGAATTCCTCTTCAACAAAACGATCGCGAATGATTTTTTTTATCAAGTAGAGAGCAAATACAACTTCTGTAAGAGGAAATCCTTCCTTCATCCTTTCCGAACCGACCTTTGTAAAATAGCTTTCCGCTTCATGCACAACCGCTCCGGCTTCAAGCCAGCTAATAAACTGTTCGATAACCAACTTAATTCGATTGTTGAATTCCACATCCGGCAATTTTTGATAGTCCTTCAAATGATCGGATGATCTTGCCTCTGCTGCCCATTGGTTTAAAATTTTAGATAAGTCCGCTTTTAGAATTGGTATTATTTTTTCGATCATATTATCTCCGTACAAATATATTTTAATCGTCTAGCTTAAAATTGCAAAAACTTTTTCATAAACTTTACTTCGCAAACTTTCGTATGTGCTGTGATCCTTTGGATATACCGGATCCAAAAATTTGATATTAATTTTTTTGAAAGGGCGCGGAAAAATGCTTCCTTTAGGCAGCGCTTCAAAAGCGCCCTTTATTGCGATCGGGACAACCGGCACATTTAATTCTCGACTGAGGATAGCAAATGTCTTTTTGTAGTTTCCCAGATTTCCGCTTATTGTTCTTGTGCCTTCGGGGAAGATAATTATATTCTTTCCCTTTTGAAGAACTGCTGCCATTTTTTGAAGGGATTGTTTTAAATCTTTATTTATATCCATTACAATAACATTATGTCTGTCTGCAATAAATTTAACCCAGCCTTTTCTAACGTGCTGCTCTTTTGCATAGAAATAGGTTTTACGCATCAATTTATTTTTTAGGAATACGGCAACAAAAAGTCCGTCAAAAAAACTTTGATGATTCGGGGCAAGAATAAATGGACCGTCTGGCAGTTTATCGTTGCCTTCGCTTTTAATTCTAAAGTAAAGTTTCAAAAATATTTTGGCTGAATTTTTAATTAAATTATGTGTAAACCAGCTTTTGGGCAGATTTAAGTTAACTGTCTGGTGCAGTATTTCTCCCCAATCAACAGTATCAATTTCAGTTTTAGTTTTTGTGTCCCGCACATATTCACTAATTTGTAACACTGTTGGATATTTCGAAAAATCTTCTTCCTGAATATTAATACCAAACGACGAATTCAGAAAAACCTGCAGCGTAACTCTATCAAGGGAATCCAAACTTAAATCATTTTCAAGATGATCTGTGGGTTTAATTGCAGCGCTCTTTTGATCAACCAGAAAATCACGGATAATTTTATATTCTTCTCCAGCAGGTTCTTCAGTAATAAATTCTTCTTTCTTAGTGGGTCTAACTAAATCCGGAAGAGTAAACCTTTTTAATTTACTTAGTCTTGTACGCGGAAGGGGTTCATTAATAAGTTTGAACTGAGCTATACGCTTAAAAGAAGATACCGCATTATTATATACATCAATTACTTTGTGTCTAAAATATTCTTCTAAATTGGCAATATTTTCTTTCAGCGCTTTTTCAAAATCCGGGTAAATCACTGCATTAAGTTTATCGTCTTTCATAAATACGCCGACTTCATTTGCCAATTCCGAAAACGATGCGATTTTGTTTTCCACTTCTTCAGGATTAATATTTTTCCCGTTAGAAAATACAATAATCTCCTTCTTTCTACCGGTAATAAAAAGATGCCCTTCTTCGTCAAGGTAACCTAAATCTCCGGTGTGCAGCCATCCGTCAACTATAACATCATTTGTTTCCTGCACTCTGTTGAAATATCCTTTCATAATATTTTTGCCTTTAGCGGTAACTTCGCCATCAACAATTTTAACTTCGTTTGCAGCAAGTGCTTTACCGCAAGATCCAATTACAACATCACCGGGTCGTGTAAATGTAATCATCGGCGCTGCTTCAGTCATGCCGAATCCTTCGAGAACTTCAAAACCAAGAACCTGCAAATCTCTAGCAACTACTTTATCAAGCGCTGCCCCGCCGCTGACAAGAAATTTTATATTTCCACCGAACCTTACGTGTACCTGCGAAAATATCTTACGCGAAAATTGATACGAATTAATTTTACCGGCAATTTTGAATAGCAGTTTGGCGATTCCTTTTTTGTTAATCTTATCCATTATTCCTTTTTGAATAAGCTTATAAAAACGCGGGACACCTATAATTATTGCAACTTTATTTTTTTGGAGAGTGTTAATTATATCTTCCGAAGACAAGGAAGGGCAGAACGCAATATGCCCTCCAATGAATAGAGGAGCCGCCAAGGAACCCAGCAAAGGAAAAATGTGATGTAATGGCAGCATCACCATAACACAATCATCCTTAGTATAAATCTTATTGTCGTTAATAACTCCGTCAAGATTCACGAGTATGTTTTCGAATGAGAGCATTACTCCTTTTGGAGTGCCCGTTGTGCCCGAAGTATAAATTATTAAACTGGTATCTTGTAAATCAAACTCCGGGAAACCGGAAAATAGAGTTTCAGCGGTAGAATCAATTTCGTCAATATTAATAATTGTAAAATCATAATTAGAAAGTTTGAGAGCTTTTTCAAAAACCTTGCTTGTCTGGTTACTTATAAATACCACGTCTGGTTTGCAGTCGTTTAGAATGTATGCGGCTTCTTCTGCGGTTGATAAGTAATCTATTGGAACAAGCGCACAATTACTCGCCCATGATGAGTACAGACTATAAACCCATTCGGGTCTGTTTTCGGAAAATATGGAAATTCTACTTCCCTTTGCGATGGAATAAAGCGATTTAAAATATTCTGTCTTGCTAAGAACCGTCTCATAACTGATCTGCTCATCTTTCCAAACAATCGCGGTTTTATTAAAATTCTTTATAAACAAAGTCACTCCAAATAAATATTTAGTAGAATAATAAAGACAATAAAAGCATACTCTTGTCCATTAAAAGTATAGCATATTCTTAAGATTATCAAATGAATAATTGCCTTTTGCGTTCTTTGTGTCTTTACGAGAACTTGTATAATGGTGCGCAATAAAATTATAATCATCCTTCATAATGAGCGATTTTGCATCGTATGTTTGTGCATTTATTGCCACATCAAATGCACTGATTTAATATATTTCCAGTGCCTGTTTAAAATCTTTTGAGAATAAGTTGAGCAAGAAAAATAAGAGTAGTCATCAAAAACATGTATCTAATTTAAGCCGGGCTTCCGATAAAAAGAAAAAGCCAAGCTCTACAAAAACATACCCTTTCTATTACAATATGATTTTGCTGATTATTCCTATAATGCTAATCATTGCCATCGAAGTAACTTTAAGAGTAGCGGACTACGGAAAAAATCTGGATCAATGGATTAAAGCAACTGATACAGAATATCTATTAAATCCCGATGTTGGTTTTAGATATTTTTATAACACAGAAACTGTTCCTTATTCCGCAAGAGATTTATTTGATATAGAAAAAAAATCCAATTCCTATAGAGTTTTTATTTTGGGTGGAAGCAGCGCTGCGGGATACCCGTATACACCGGCAGCGTCATTTTCGAAATACATCAGAAAAAGACTACAGTTACTCTGCCCCGAAAATAAAATTGAAGTGGTCAATCTCGCTTTTGCGGCAATAAATACGTATACAATTCTTGATCTCCTTCCCGGCGTTTTGGAGCAGAAACCTGATTTGATTTTGATTTACGCCGGTCATAATGAATTTTACGGCGCGTTAGGGGCTGGATCAATGGAATCGCTTGGAAACTCACCAACCGTTGTAAATTTTATGCTCGGACTCAACAAATTCAAAACGACTCAATTTATCAGAAATACAATCAAAAGTATTTACAGCTTAATTGGAGATGGTGAAAAACCGAGAGGCACTTTAATGGCGCGCATGGCAAAGGAACAAACGATTGAACTCGACTCGGATATTTATACCTACGGCATGGATCAATTTAAGGAAAATTTTGAAGAGATTATTTATAAAATTAAAGAGACAGGAATAAAGGTTATTGCAAGTGATCTGGTCTCTAATTTGAAAGATCAAAAGCCTTTTATTTCTATTGAAAATGGAACGAAGCCATCCGCAGATTCTATTTACGGAATTGCTCTCTCTCAATATGCCGCTGGTAATCTCGATATTTCAATAGAATTATTTAAAGAAGCAAAAGATCTCGATGGGCTAAGATTTCGGGCTTCATCCGAGCTAAATGAAATCATTATTAAAGTGTGTTCACAAAATAATGTGCCTGTCGTTAATTCGGAGAATGAATTTAACTCGCTCAGTAAATCTAAAATTGCCGACAACGAATTAATGACAGATCATTTGCACCCAACTGTTACGGGATATCACATTATCGGCAAATTGTTTTTTAATGCAATGATCAAGCACAATTACCTTCCAACGGATAAGGCGGTTGACTTATCAATCGAAGCTCAAGACGAGTTTGTAAAAAGAAATTTTAATTTCACAAAACTAGATTCCACCATTGCCCGCTACAGAATAATTGCTCTTAAAGCCGATTGGCCATATGTTGAGAAGTCATTAAGCGTTGAGCGAACTCTAAAAATAATGCAGGTAAAAAATTATTTAGATAGTCTTGCCCTAAAAGTTTTGGATGATAAAATTACATGGGAAAAAGCGCACAGGAGTTTAGCGCTAAGATATATCCGTGAAAGAAAAATTGATTTGTTTAAAGATGAACTCGCAGCGTTAACAGATTTGTATCCGTATATCGACGAGTATTATTCTCTTGCTTCTAAGGAACTGTTAGCAATTAAAGAATTTGATGAAGCGTATAATTATTTGATTGAGTACGATGAAAATAGAGACGACCAATTTACTTCAAAATGGATTGGGATTATTTCTCTCTCCAGAAATGATTTTACTTCCGCAATAAAGCATTTGGAAAAAAGTTTGCGTATGAATCCCAACGACGCGCAGGCGTTGTATAATTTATCTGGCGCCTATTCGCAGCAGAAAAAATACAAAGAAGCTTTGGATATGATTAGCCGTTGTCTGCTGGTTAATCCTAATTATAAAGGAGCTAAAGAATTTCAAGCGCAGTTACTAGCAGCAGTAAAATAGTTTGAGATTTTTTTCACTTGTTATTTCCCTTCTTCGATACCTTCGGCATCGAGGTTCTTCTAATGGGTTTCAGTTTTCTGATGTTCGACCCCTTTGGGATCAATATATTCCAAAATATCTATACCTAACCCGGAAAAACCCAAAATACAAATTTCAAAACTTGTCCCGATCATTTTGTCGGGATAAATCACAATCTTTAATTTACAATCACCAATCGTCCTTGTTGTTTTGAACATTGTTATTTTGTATTTGGAGCTTATTTGAATTTTGTTCT
>Ga0180009_10002388_pt1 | contig 22117 bp, 18 predicted proteins | sample OS_PC_MetaG_FD_123537 | JGI IMG/M metagenome (GOLD analysis project Ga0180009, IMG submission 123537) | Groundwater microbial communities from the Aspo Hard Rock Laboratory (HRL) deep subsurface site, Sweden - OS_PC_MetaG | ecosystem: Environmental > Aquatic > Deep subsurface > Groundwater...
ATCGGGCCAATTTCTCGACGAGCACAATGGGCGGGGAACGTTGATTTTTTAACCCCTGTTGCGGAGATTTTCAGACTTGATGGAAGCCGCTGGCGGGTCTTCTGTTTCGCAGGCGCGGCTGGACATACATTCAGCCGCGGTATTGTTTGTTTTTGATACGCCCGGCCATAGGCTTTGCAAAAAGCAGAAAGCGACATGCCCCGGGCTTTTTCTTCAGCCCAGGTTTTAAGATAAAACTTTCGATGATTAGCTTTGACTATTTTGCTTTCTTCACGTTTTGTCATATTTTTCAGCCTTTCCCGGCTGTGTCATTTCTGCTTTCGGATACAAACCTCAGACTCGTCGGCAAAAAACGTCGTTATTCGCATATTATCAAGCGGAGTCCTGAAGGCGGCGTAAGGGTTGATTCATTCGTAAAAAGTCATTTCGCGCTTTTGATTCTCTCGTAAAAAGTTCTAAATGGTAGCCGCAGGCTTTTCCGCCAAACAGCCCGGCGGATCAGCCTCCGGCTGAAGCCTGCGAAAAACAGTAAGCTATTCCCCGACGAGAACGCAGGCTGAAGCCTGCGGCTACAAAGGCGATTTTTGAGCAAAATTGACTTTTTACGGAAGAATCACTTTTGTAGGGCGGGATAGTAATCCCGCCGCTACAATTTACAAGGGAGCCGGGGATTTAGCGGCTGCCATCCGTATTGGCATCTTTTGGGGTTTTGTCCCGCCCGGCGCCATATTAAGGAGCATTTTCCTTAATGTCCGTGCCGGCGGGTTTATCAGGCCGGGAGCGTCCGGTCGCCGCGGCGCGCTCCAGGAACGCCGACAGCTGCGCGACCCATTCCTGCCGCGTGAACAACAAGCCGTCGTTGTGGCCGCCGCTCATCTCAATAAATTGTTTGGGTTCCTTCGCCGCCTCGTAGAGCGTCCTCCCGTGCGTGAACGGAATAATGTCATCCTCGGGGCTGTGGGCCACCAGCACCGGCGCGTTCACCGACTTCAGGGCCCCGAGGGTGTCGTAGGAAAAGCGGCTGATCAGCCGCACCGGGAGGAACGGGTAGACCTGCGCGCCGAGCCCGGGCGCCGAGGTTAAGACCGAGGCGAGGACCAGCGCCCGCGGGGTCACGCGCGCGGCAAGCCAGGCCGCGACCGCGCCGCCCAGCGATTCGCCCAGCAGCACGACGTCGCCCGCCTTCACGCCCCGCTCGGCGGTTAGCCAGCGCCAGGCGGCTTGAGCGTCGCGGTAGGTGCCGTCCTCGGACGGGGAGCCGGTGCTCCGGCCGTAACCGCGGTAATCGATGATGAGGCTTGAGTAGCCCAGGCGGTGGAACATCGCGAGGTAGTCTATGCGGTGGGAAATGTTGCCGGCGTTGCCGTGGAAGATCAGCGCCGTCCCGCGCGCGCTCCCGGCCGGCACCCACCAGGCGGAGAGCTTTTCGCCGTCGGCGGTGGCGATGACGACCGGCTCAAACGCCAGCCCGCGGTCCAGCGGCGTCCCCGCGGCCTCGCGCCCGATCTCCGGGAAGTAAACGAGCCGCGACTGGAACACGTAAACCAGCGCCAGCACCACGCCATAGGCGATGGTGAGCGAGATCAGGAGGCTCCACAGCATGTTCGGTTTCAAATTAGGCAACTCGGCAATTAGGCAACTAGGCAATTAGGCAACTCGGCAACTAGGCAATTAGGCAACTCGGTAATTAGGCAACTCGGCTATTAGTTTTCCTGGCTGCCTAATCGCCTTCCGAAAATTATCCCAGGGCTATTTTGCCATCTCAACGATATAAGCCACCGCGAGCTTCGCGAACTTCAAAGCGTGCGGGGCGCGCCCGCCCATCTGGGCCAGGGTGTCGTTGACCGTGTGGATGTTCGGGCTGCATTCGGAAAACTTGGCCTCGAAGGGCAGGGAGGAGGCGAAGCCGTTCCTTGTCCACGAGGCGTGGTCGGAGCAGCCGTAGCCGCACCTGGTCGTGGACCAGGTGTAGTCGGTGTAGGCGGCGATCAGCTTGCCCAGGAAGGCGTTCTGGTCCGCGCTGGTATTGTCCGAGATGAAATAGATGTCTTCGGCGGAGCCCTTGTAGTTGGTCATGTCCAGGTTGAGCATGCCCTGCACGGCCACGCCTTCTTTTTTAAAGCTCGCGGCTATCTCCCTGGAACCCCGCAGGCCGGCTTCCTCCGCCGCGAACGCGATGAATTTAAGCGTCTGCGCGGGTTTGTAGCCCGAGGCCGCCAGCACCCGGATGACCTCGTCGGTGACCGCGATCCCGGAGGCGTTGTCGTCGGCGCCCGGCGCCGGGCTGTCGCCGCCGCCCGCGACGGAGTCAAGGTGCCCGCCGACGACCACCACCTTGTCGGGCTCGGCGGTCCCGCGCACCGTCAGGATCACCGACTCCTGGGGATAGGCGTTGTGACGGAAAGTCGCAACGGTAATATCGGGGCGGCCGGCCGCCAGTTCCTTCCAATGGTCGTACAACCACTTGGAGGAGGCTATGCCCGTCGCGCTGCGGTAGTACCTGTTTTTATAGGAGGCCAGGCGGTCTATCGCGGAAATGATGGAGTCCTCCTTCACCAGTTTCAGCATGGCCTTCACCTTCTCCCCCTGGTCTATGCTGTAGGTCTTTGCCGCGACGGCCGGCGGCTCCTCCAGGTCCTGCAGCGCGGAAGGCAGGGAATCATGGGCGAAGAACCCGGGAGACCTGCGGAACTTGCGCTGCATGGCGTCGGAGAGCAGGTCTAGTTCGGAGGTCTTAAGCTCGTAGATGGAAATCTTGTCGTTCTGGCCGGCGACCGCGCGCTTGAAGAACTCGCCGCCCAGCGCCGCCGCGTCATTGCGGGTGATGCTTATCCAGACCGGGTTGTCGGAGTCCGCGGGGGGCATCTCCGGAACGGCCGCGCCGCCGGACACGGAGGCCTCCCTGGCCTGTTGTATCACCGGGCGCACGTCCACGCCCTGGTCGAAGTCCAGGGGAGAAGACGCCGTGGTCCGCGCGGCGAACAGAAAAACGGGTACGGCAAGAAAGAACGGCAGAAATCTACGCATGGTCACCTCCGTAGCAACTACTAACGACAGGTACAGGTAGAGGTAAAGGTAAAAGAATGAAAAAACTGTTTTCCACTCCGTCTCTTTACTGGTAATAGTTTAGCCTTCTTAAAAAAATATGTAGTGGCAAAGCTTGCTTTGCCTATTGCTCGCAGAGCAAGCTCTGCAACCACCTTCGGTTTGACTAAACTGTTACCTTTACTGTACCTGCACCTGTATCTTTACCTGCTGTTTACATTATAGCATAGACTAATATAATCTTTGTCCGCAATTCTGCCCCGGTCATCAGCCCGGCTGCGCCGTAAAGAGCTCAATGGTCTTTTTTTCAAAAACGTTCTTAAAGAACTGGTCCCCGCCCGATTTGCGTTCGAACTCTTCGCAGGTCATATTCACCAGGTTCAACTCCCGGCCCAGGTCTTTGCGCAGCCCGGCGAACACCCTTTCGGCCTCATGCGGTTCATGCGAACCGACCAGCAGGACGTCTATCCCGCCCTGCGCGGTAAAGCGGGAATTGGCGTACGAGCCGAAGATATACGCGCTTGTTAAACCCAGGAGCCCCGCCAGCGCGTCCTTTATAAGGCGCTCCACGCCGGCGGTGTGCAGAAAAACGGCCTTATAATTCTTATACTCCGGCGCGGCGTTATTCGCGCTGAAATAGCGCTCCCTGCCTTTAAACCTGCTTTTAAGCATGCCTTCCCGCTCAAAAAGCACCAGCATGCGGTAAACGTTCTTGGGCTCTTCCCGGAACAGGCGCGCCGCCTCGTTCACGTAAAGCTCGCTGTATTCATTATGGAAGAAATAGTTAAGCGCCTTCCGGGCTACTTTGGACCTGAAACCGACCATTTGGCCTCCCTGCGCCCCCGCGATATCCCATCATGGTATTATATTACCATATTCATGGTAGTATTTTACCATAAATACACGGGGGCGGGGCAAGAGGGAATTTTGGGTTAAAAATCCCCCCGCTTTCAGGGCGCCTGGGGTTATTTGCAGGTGAAAACTCTATGGGCTATTTGAGGATTTGGCCCGGGCTGCCCGCAGCCTTGGCCCTGGAAAGGCGCCTGCCGGCGTTGTTATAGGCTGTAAGGGCCAAGCGGGCAAGCGGTCTCCGGCCTTATTTTCCGCAGGACCTGGCCGCATTTCCCCTATAGCCCGGCCGGGGGCGGGTTCTGTGACGGCCCGGCCTTTTCAAACAGGCCGGCCGGCAGCGTGAAGCCAAAAACAATTCCCGCCGCCAGGCCGCCGAAATGCGCCCAGTTGTCCACATAAGGTATCAGCAGGCCCAGGCCCAGTTGAAAAGCGCCCCAGCCCAGCAGTGCGGCGCCTATGCGGCGGTCGCGCATGTGGAAGGAGCCGCGGTAGCGGTAGAAGAAAACTATGGCCGCCCCCATAAGGCCGAAGATGGCGCCGGAAGCGCCCACGGCCGGCTTGGGCTGCATTACGGCGCTGATAAAGGAAGCGGCCAGCCCGCTGACAAAATAAATACGAAGCGCGCGCATGCTGCCCCAGGCCCGCTCCGAAGCCAGGCCCAGCACGTAAAGCGCCAGGCAGTTGCCTATAAGATGCCCGAAACCGCCGTGCAGGAACATGCCCGTTGCCAGGCGCCAGCCCTGTCCGGAAAAAACCTTTTCCCCGTAAACAGCCCCGGCGGCAATTATGGCCTCCTTGCTTTTAAGGGCGCCCGTGCCGAGTTCCCAGCCGAACACTATTACATTCGCCGCTATAAGGACCAGCGCGAAAACCGGCGCGGACGACATCCCCTTCTCAAAATCGACCTTGGACGGATGGAAAGGGTCCTCCGCCAGCATGTCCCGCATGATTTTTTTAGGGGCCTCCGCCATCAGCGCTTCTCCCCGGTGTCCAGCATAACGCCCAGGGCCAGCGCCAGGCGGCGGTCAACGGCGCGCAGGGGATCGGCGGTCATGTCCAGAATATAACGGTCCAGCAGGGTCATCCTGCGGTTGAATTCGCCCAGCATGTTTTCGGACCGGTCGTAAATTATGAAGTTGGTGCGCAGCAGGCCGAAGAAGCTGCCCAGGAAGCGGCGCAGTATGGAAAGGATTATCGAGTCTTCCTTGGCTATGAACAGCAGCGCCCCGTCCGCCCCGCGGCAGTACCAGCGCTTGCGGAAGATATTATGCAGGTATTTCTTTCCCAGTTTTGCCACGACATTGCCCTGCGGGTCGGTTACGGTATACCAGGCGGAGAGTAGCTGTATCTTCCTGTCCTGCAGGACGCTCAGCAGCACCTCCTCTTTGCTTTCGTCGCGGTAGACCGTGACGTGGCGCTTCCTGGAAAGCGCCATGGAGGCCACGAATATCACGAAAAAGCTCCCAAAGATGATCCAAAGATACAACAGGAGAAGCAGCAGCGCAAGCGGCAGCGACTTAGTGTTCGTTGTGATGGCTTGCGCCATAAACCCGAAAACCAGGTAATTCACGAATCCGGCCGTTAACCCGCCGAATATCGCCAGCATGTTCACGAAGAAATGGCGCGGCCGCTCCACGTACATCAGCGCGGCGCCGTCCTCGCCGGCCACCGCATATTTTTCGCGTATCGCGAAATGTTTCTGGTTCAGCAGGAACTTGTCCCGCGCAAAAGCGGGGTCGCCGGTCTGGGCGTGCACGGGCGGCGCCGGGGGAAGAGCCGGTACGGTTATGACCGCGCCGCATTTGGGACAGGACAGTTGTGAGCCGGCGTATTCGTCTTTAAGGTTGTAGGCGGCGCCGCAGGCGCAGGTTACGTTTACAGGCATAATTCCTCCTGACTATTCCCCGGCGCTTAAGGCGGACAGGGTCGCTAAAGCTATAATACAAAAAAAGACGGGATAATCCGGTGACACAAGACCTGTTTCCCCGGAGTGTTCAGTATTAAATATTATTATATCACCGATTATTACCCCGGAAATAGTTAAAATATTGTAGCGCTGTGCGGAATATGCGGTATGTTCGTAACTACTCAGGTTCACAGTTCAGGGGTTCAACGGTTCAGAGGTTGGCCGTCTGATAGGCATAGCCTCTGGTACGGCACTGGCATAGCCTTGAAAAAGCTATGAAACAGGTTTGGCGGTTCAATGGTTCAAAGGTTCAACGGTTGAAAAAAAGTAACCGTGAACCCTGAACCGTGAACCCTGAACCGTGAACCCTGAACCGTGAACCTCCGACAACCTGAGTAGTTACGTATGTTCCCGTATTCCCTTAAGAGGAGAAACCATGCAGCTGGACCTGCTGGGAAAATTACTGGCTTTGCTGAGCGCCGTCATCTGGGCCGGAGCGGTCATTTTTTTTAAACTGGCCGGAGACAGCATCCGGCCGCTGGCCTTGAATGTCTATAAAACCGCGCTCACCGCCGCCATCCTGCTGCCGCTTTTGCTTTTGACCGGAACTCCGCTTGTCCCGCCCGCGCTCCCTCATTCCCAATGGCTGGCGCTCATCGCCAGCGGTATCCTGGGCATCGCTGTCGCCGACACCCTGTTCTTTGCCTGCCTCAACCGCATCGGGGCCGGCATGACCGCCATCGTCGATTGCCTGTACTCCCCTTTTGTCATGACCGCGACCTGGCTGTTCCTGTATGAAAAACCGAGTCCGCAGCAATTGGGCGGCGGCGCGCTGGTCATCGCGGCGGTGCTGCTGGCCGCTTACAAAAGCGGCGGCGCGCTTCCGCCGAAAAGAATTCTCAGCGGCATCTTATACGGAGCCGCGTCCATGGCCGTCATGGCCGTCAGCATCGTGCTCATGCGCCCGGCCCTTGACCACGCCCCGGTTTTCTGGGTGATAGAACTGCGTATGTTGGCGGCTTTGGCCGCCCTGGCGGTCATGTTCGCCTTGCAAAAGAACCGCCGGCGGCAGCTGGCCCCGCTGTGGCGGAAGGGCAGCCGTTTTTACGCCTTTTGGGGGACCATCCTGGGCAATCTGATCGCCATGACCCTGTGGGTGGCGGCCTTTAAATTCACGTCGGTGAACTCGGCCGCGGTCCTGAATCAGACCAGTACCGTGTTCGTGGTGATCCTGGCCACCGTGTTTTTAAAAGAAATTTTCACCCGCCGCCGCCTGGCGGCGACTATCCTGGCTATCGCCGGTTCCCTGCTGATCCTGCCGGGCTGATCGTCAGACGCAGGGGCAGGCGGCGAAATGTCCGGGCTCTTTTTCCAGCAGCTCGGGGACCTGGTCGGCGCACTCCGGCCCGGCTATGGGGCAGCGCGTCCTGAAGCCGCAGCCGGACGGCTTGGCCAGGGGGCTGGGGACGTCGCCTTTGAGTATTACACGTTCGCCCCTTCTCTTGTAAGGGTCGGGGTGCGGGGCGGCCGAGAGCAGCGCCTTCGTGTAGGGGTGGAGGGGTTTTTTGTTCACGTCCCGGCTGGTCCCTGACTCGACCATGTTCCCGAGGTACATAACGGTTATGCGGTCGCTGATGTGTTCCACGACGGCCAGGTCATGGGCCACGAAGAGATAGGTTAGCTTGAACTCTTCCTGCAGGTCCTGCAGCAGGTTGATTATCTGCGCCTGTATGGAAACGTCCAGCGCCGACACCGGCTCGTCGGCTATTATGAAAGCGGGATTCGTGGCCAGCGCCCTGGCCAGGCCTATGCGCTGCCTCTGGCCGCCCGAGAATTCGTGCGGGTAGCGGGAGGCATGGGCGGCCCTCAGGCCCACCTTCTCCAGCAGCCAGGCCACCTTGTCGGCTTTTTCCCGGCGCTTCATGTCCGGCTTGTGGATGTTAAGGGGCTCCTCTATGATGGCCTCCACGGACATGCGGGGGTTCAGCGAGGAATAGGGATCCTGGAAGATCATCTGCATGCGGGAGCGGAAGGGGCGCATGGCGGGACGGCCCAGATTGGCTATGTCAGTCATGTTCCCGTCCAGGTCCGGGAACATGACGCTGCCGCCGGTGGGCTGGACGAGGTTTATAAGCGCCTTGCCGACAGTGGTCTTGCCGCAGCCCGATTCCCCCACAAGCCCCATGGTTTCGCCCGGCTTCATCGAGAAAGAGACGCCGTCCACGGCTTTTACCTCGCCGACCTTCCTGAGGAAAATTCCGCCGTGTATGGGAAAATAGACCTTGAGGTCCTTGACCTCCAGAATATTCTTTCCGGGTTGAACCGGTTTAGGGGCTATTTTTTCTGGCATTTATGGCACCTTACCTGCCTGCCGGGGCTTACCTCTCGGAGCTCCGGCTCCTCTTCGCGGCATACCGGCATAACCTCAGGGCAGCGGTTGTTGAACTTACAGCCTTTGGGGAAACTCATAATATCCGGGACCATGCCCTCTATGACCGGGAGGCGGTTTTTATCCTCGTTCTTGAAGCCGGGCAGGGAAAGCAGCAGGCCCCTGGTATAGGGATGGAGCGGCTCGTCGAAGAGCGGCTTGACCTCCGCGACCTCCTGGATCTTGCCGCCGTACATCACGGCCACGCGCTGGCAGGTCTCGGCGACCACGGCCAGGTCGTGCGTTATCAGCAGGATGGCCGCGTCATGCGTCTTCTTTTTCACCTCCAGCATCAGCTCAAGGATCTGCGCCTGTATGGTAACGTCCAGCGCCGTGGTCGGCTCGTCGGCTATCAGCAGGGCCGGGTCGGAGGACAGCGCCATGGCTATCATCACGCGCTGGCGCATGCCGCCGGAGAACTGGTGGGGATAATCCTTGAGCCGGGCTTTCGGCGAGGGGATGCCGACCAGGCCCAGCATCTCCACGGCCCTGTCCTCCACCTGCTTTTCGGTCAGGCGCTGGTGGAAGCGTATGGCCTCCTTAAGCTGCCAGCCGACGGAGAAGACCGGGTTCAGGGAAGTCATCGGCTCCTGGAAGATCATCGAGATGTCCTTGCCGCGGATCTTGCGCATCTCGGGATAGGGGAGCTTGAGCAGGTCTTTTCCCCTGAAAATTATTTCGCCGCCGGTTATGCGGCCGGGCGGGTCGGGGATGAGGCGCAGTATGCTCAGCGCGGTCACTGACTTGCCGCAGCCCGACTCGCCTACCAGGCCCACCACCTCGTTCTCGTAGATGTGAAAATCCACGCCGTCCACGGCCCTGGCGGTCTTGTCCTCTATGTGGAAGCAGGTCCTGAGGCCCTTTACTTCCAGCAATTTCTTTTTTTCCGCGGACATATTATCTCAGCCTCGAAAAAACCTTGGGGTCGAAAGCCTCGCGCACCGCCTCGCCTATCTGCACCACCAGGAAAAGAGTGACGGCCAGCGCGACGGAAGGCGTCAGTATCAGGCTCGGGTAATACTTGATGTACTGCATCCCCTGGCTGAGCAGCGAGCCCCAGCTGGGCGTGCCCACGGGCAAGCCGAAACCGAGGTAGTCCAGCGAGACCAGCTGGCCGATATAGGCCACTATGGCGAAAGGGGCGAAGGTAACCACCGGCACCAGCGAGTTGGGCAGGATATGCTTCATCATCACGGACCAATCCGTGGCGCCCATGGCTTCCGCGGCGTGCACATAATCGCGCGTTTTTTCGCGGTAGAATTCGCCGCGCATATAATAGGTCATGCCTATCCAGCCGTGCAGGAGCACCAGCATGCCGACGAGCAGGATAAAGGTCGGCTGCACTATGGCCGCCACTATCATGATGGTGAAGAGGAAGGGGATGGAGCCCCAGATCTCTATGAAGCGCTGGGTAAGTATGTCCACCCAGCCGCCGAAATAACCCATGATGCCGCCGATGATGATGCCGATGAAATAGCCGGTACCGGAGACTATCAGGGCGAAAGACAGCGAGATCCGAAAACCGTAGACCAGCTGGGTGAACACGTCCGCGCCGGAATCGTCCGTGCCCAGTATGTGGGTCCTGTCCGGGTGATGCGGCGGGCTGCCGGGCAGGTCCAGCAGATGCTCGCCGGGGGAATAGGGGTAAAGGGGCATTATGATGGAGGCTTTGCCGTCCGCGAACGCGACCCTGGCCCGCGCCACCAGCTCTATGTCCGCCTCTATGGCCGGCACTATCTCCCGCAGATCGGCGTAGTCCCGGCGTTCTTCCGCGGTAGAGCCGCTGCCGGGCCTGGAGGAGGCCAGCTGCTTTTTCACGTCCTTCAGCTCGGCGTCCAGCTTCTCCAGCTGCCGGTCGAAGATGCCGGGGTCCCTGCGGGAGGCGGCGAAAAGCCGGTAATCCACCTCGGCATCGCCCACCTGGCCGAAGTCGGATCTCTTTTCCATGCGGCGCAGGTCCGCGAAGAAGAAGAGCTTATCAGACCATTCACGGAAGGCCGGGAAAGAGACATTCGCTTCGTAACGGATCAGCAGCGGCTTGCTGTTTACGAGGAACTCCAGGAAGAACGAGGTGACGAACAGCGTGGTTATGATAAGGAAGGAATAATAGCCGCGCTTCATGGTCTTGAAACGCTTAACGCGCTTCTGCCAGTGCGGGGCCGGCTTCATGTCGAACCCCAGCGCCTTGCCGGCCCCGACAAAAAGGAGGGGCAGGGCCCGGTGCGTCAGCAGGTAGCCCGCGGCAAAGACCAGCGCCGTCCCTATGAGTTTGAGGATCATTTGCCGAACCTTATCCTCGGGTCTATGAGCGCCCAGACCACGTCGGAGATAATATTACCCGTCAGCCGTATCAGGACCATGAAGACCAGGACGCCGAGTATTATGGGGTAATCGCGCTGTATTATAGAAGTGTAGCCCAGCAGGCCCATGCCGGGGATATTGCAGGTCTTCTCTATAAGGAAGGAACCGGCGAAAAGCAGTCCCAGCGCCTGACCGATGCCCACGGTCAGCGGTATCAGCGAATTGCGCATCGCGTGGAGGAAGATGACTCGCTTCTCGGAGAGGCCCTTGGCGAAAGCCGTGCGCACATAGTCGGCGCCCAGGTTGTCCAGCAGGGAGTTCTTCATCAGTATCGTCATCGTGGCGAAGCCGCCTATCAGGTAGCCGATGACCGGCACGATGGTATGATGGAGCTGGTCCAGTATCTTCGCGAAGAAACCCAGTTCCGCCCAGTTAGCGGACCTGAAACCGCCAAGCGGGATAAAGTCAAAGAAGCTGCCGCCGCCGAAGACCACCAGCAGCATCAGGCAGGCGACGAAACCGGGTATGGAATAGCCGATAAAAACGATCACCGAGGTGGCGGTGTCATAGCCTGTCTTATGGCGGATGGCCTTGCTGACGCCCAAAGGCACGCAGATAAGCCAGGAGGCGAAGTAGCCGATAAGGCCGAAATAGATGGAGATGGGGAACTTGGAAATTATTACGTCAAGCACCGGCTCGCCGTAGACATAGGAGCGGCCGAAGTCCAGCCGCACTATGCCCCAGAGCCAGCGGGCGTAGCCCTCGGGGATGCTCTTGTCGAGGTGGTAATACTTCTTGAGCTCGTTCATGGCCGCCTCGGGGATCTGCACCTCCGATTCCGCGCCGCCCAAGACGGTCGCGCCGCCCTCCTGCATCATGGCCAGCTTTATCTGCAGCTGCGCCTGCTCTATGGGCCCGCCGGGCACCACCCTCAGCACGGTATAGACCATGAAGGTAATGGCGATGAAGGTAACCGGTATCAGCAGCAGCCGCCGTATGAAATAAGTGGTCATTCCGTGCATAAATTCCTAATTCCAGGGCCGCTGATCGGTCTCTCCGACCGGCAGTTCCCCGTCACCCGCCATGGCCCCGGCCAGCGCCTTGTCTTTTTGCGGGTCCAGCCACCACATCGTTTTTATGTCCCTGTAATCGCCTATCTTCGAAACATATTTTTCAGGATGGCCGAACTTATTGAAGTAAAGCACCCGGCTGAAATTGGAACCCCAGGCCAGCGCGTAGGGATGCGCCCTGAAGATCAGTTCGTCTATCCGGCGTATTATCCGCTTCTGCTCCTCCCTGTTCTCGGTCAGGTCGTATTTTTTGCAGAGCGCGTCCACCTCGGCGTTCTTGAAGCCGGGCAGGTTATTATTGTTGGTGGCGTCGGCCAGCTCGGCGCCCCAGGAGCTTACGGGGTTGGGGAAGAGCAGCCCGCCCCAGTTCTGGAAATGTATCGTGAAGTTGCGCTCGCCGACTTTTTTCAGAAGCGTGCTGTAATCGAGCAGCTTAAGGTTCATCTTGATCCCGGCGCGCTTGTAATCTTCCTGTATTACCTTGTGTATCCGGCCAAAGCTCGGGACGCCGTACTCAAGGGTAATCTCGAAGATCTTCCCGTCCTTCTCCAGCCAGCCGTCCTTGTTGCGGGTCTTCCAGCCGGCGCGCTCCAGCAGCAGCCGGGCCATCCTGGGGTTATAGCGTATCCTGGGATTATCCGGGTTCGTCCAGATGCCGCCGGGGAAATAGCTGTCTATGAAGCTGTATTCGTTGAAGAAAAGCTTCTCTATGAGCCGCTCGCGGTTGAACAGGTAGGCGAAGGCCTTGCGGACATTGCGGTCGTCGAAGGGCGGTTTGCGCATATTAAAGACGAAGCCGCCGAAGCCCTGCGGGGTGTTGGTGAAGATCTTGCGCTTCTGTATCCAGCCTTTCTTTATCTTGTCGAACGCTACTTCCTCGGCCCAGCGCTGGGCCTTGGAAACCACGTAATAATCCAGCTCGCCCTTCTTGAACTTCTCGAAGGCCAGCTCCTCGTCGAGTATGACCTGCCAGTTCAGCTTGTCGAAATTGTAGAGGCCGGCGCTCCCCCGCTCGTCCTTACCCCAGTAATCCTTGCGGCGGGTCAGCGTCACCGACTGCTGGTTGGTAACGTCTCCCTTTTTCAGCTCGTAAGGCCCGGTGCCCATCTGCAGCTTCCAGTTATACTCTTCCAGGTATTTTTCGCCGGTGAGTTTGCTCATCTCTTTGGCGGGATAGATCTGCATTCCGCCGAAATAAAGGAAAAGGCGCCAGTGCACCTTCTTCGTACGCACCGAAACGACGTCCGGGCTTACGGCCACCGGCTGCTCGAAGCTGCCGTCCCAGATCATAACGGAATAAGGGTCCTTAATATCCTTTCGCACCCGGAATTTCCAGGTTGCAACCACGTCTTTGGCCGTTACCGGGCTGCCGTCGGACCAGCGGGCTTTGGGGTTTATATGGAAATAGAAAGTGCGCTTATCCGGGGAAGTCTTCCAGTAATCGGCCAGCCCCGGCATATACTCAAGCGTTTCCGGGTGCAGGCCCACAAGGGATTCGTATATCAGGCCGTGCAGTTCGCTGGTGGTGGAAAGGTTGGAATTGGGTCCTTCGGTGCGCAGCGTGGGAGGGAAGGAGGACCAGAAATATCGCAGCGTACCGCCCTTTTTAGCTTTAGTGGAACCGATAAGGGGATAATTCCCGCTGGTCTCCCAGCCGGCGGGGTCGAACCCCTGCGGGAAAGCGGGAGCGGCGAGGAGGAAAAAAATGACCGGGCAGATCATCCGGTTTTTCAGCATCAGTGTTTTAAGCTCCACACATATAAAATAGCAAATATCCGGCCCGGCTCCTAGACTTATGGGGATGCGCAATACGCGCTATACCGCAACCTGCGGGCTCCTTTTTTCATACTGATAGGCTGCCTAACAGAGCAAAATGGTAAAATAAGGATCCTGTGTTCTTAGGACTGAACCTCAGATGAGCGTTTTAGAAAAAATACTGGCCTACTTCGTTAACAGACATCTCCTGACTAATTTAATGTTCCTCGCTGTTTTTCTCGCGGGCCTGATCGCCTATCGAAATATAAGAAAAGAAGAAATGCCGGATATAGCGTTTGATTTTGTAAGAGTTTCGGCTTCTTACCCGGGAGCTTCCGCCGAGCAGGTTGAGCATTTTGTAACCAAACCTTTTGAGGAGCAGGTCAGGGGGCTTGACGGCGTTTACAGGGTTACCAGCACTTCCAGCGAAGGGTCGGCCCGCGTTTCCGTGGAACTTGAGCAGGACTATCCCGATAAAGAACAGGCGATAATGGACATAAGAAACGCCGTTCTTGACGCCAAATTGCCCGATGAGGTCAGAGATGAGCCCAAGATCCGCGTATTTAAAACTTCCAAAAGGGCGATCATCGATATTTGCCTTTACGACGCCAGCCGTCATCTTCTGGACCTGGCTTCAAGAAAGCGTCTGCAGGAATATGCCTATTCTTTGGAAACCCAGCTTTCAAATCTTCCCCAGGTTAACAGCGTTAACAAATCGGGCTATTTAAAAGAAGAGATCCGGATAATGCTGGATCCCGCCAAGCTCAGGAAATTTGATATTCCTTTCAGCAGGGTAATGCAGGAAGTGAAAGCCAATCATATACGCCAGCCGGCCGGAAACATAGAAGCTATGCGGGAACCGAAAGTCACTTTGCTTTCCGAACTTGACACCTCCGCCAAGCTTAATGACCTTATAGTGCAGGGCGGCTTTGAAGGGCAGGCGGTGAGGTTAAAAGAAGTCGCCGCGGTTTTTGAGGGTTTTGAAAAGAACAGATCCATAACCAAAGTTAACGGCCATGAGGCCATAATCCTGAACGTGGTAAAAAACAGCTCCTCGGGGATCCTGGACTCGATCAACGCCGTCCACAAAATGGTCAAAGCCTTCAAATCGAATATCAAGGGCGCTTCCATCGAAATTATCACGCTTGATGATGAGTCCTTTGATCTGAAGAACAGGCTCAGTTTAATAGTTATTAACGGGTCAATAGGTTTTGTTCTTATCCTGATCCTGCTCTTTAGTTTCCTTAATTTTAAATCAGGGTTCTGGGTGGCCCTGGGCCTGCCCTTCACCATTCTCTTCACTTTGGCCGGCATGACCCTTATCGGCTATACCATAAATAACATCACCCTGGCCGCGGTTATCCTGGTAATGGGAATGGTCGTGGATGACGCCATAGTGGTTGCCGAGAATATTTCCCGTTTGAGTTCCAAAGGCATGGCCCCCGAGGAAGCCGCGATAAAGGGAACGGGCATGGTATTCATGCCGATCGTCGCCAGCATAGTGACGACCTGCGTGGCTTTCAGCGCCCTGTTCTTTTTCGAGGGCAGGTTCGCCAAGATGAACAAGTATATTCCGGCCGTAATATTTCTTATGCTCGGGGCGAGTCTTTTTGAATCCCTGTTCATACTGCCCAGCCATATGCGTTTTGAAATTCCCCTGATAAAAAGACTGGCCGGAAGATTCCGTAAGACTAAAGAGGCGGCAAAGCGGCATTGGTTCGAAGCCGTTGAAGATGTTTATGAAAAGATCCTGCTGAGGGTTTTACGATTTAAAAGCCTTGTGTTCCTGGGCTTCATCCTTTTGGCTTTATTTTCCGCTTATATAGCGAAGTCAAAAATGAAATTTGTCATGTTCCCCCGCGAAGAGACCAGAGAGATCTTAATTACCGGTGAAGGCGAGGCAAGCTCCGACAGATATGCTACGGCCAGGCTTACCACTTTGGTCGAGAATATAATAAAGCCGTATATCGGGAAAGAAGCCGTCGGTTTCAGAACACAGATAGCCAGAAGCCGGCACGGCGGGGCGGTTCAGGAAAACAGGTTCAGGATCTCGGTTGAAATAGTGACGAAAGAGGACAGGAAGAAAAGCGCGGATGACATTATCGGGGAATGGCAAAAAGGAGTTTCGGGCCTGACCGGGATAAACAATATAAAATTCTCAAAAAGCCGCTGGGGGCAGTCAAGCGGGAGTCCGATAGAAGTGGTGGTGCAGGAAAACGATAATTCGCTCAGGCAGGAAGTTTCTTCCCGTCTGGCTGAAGAGATGAAAAAACACGGCTCCCTGGAAAATGTTGAAATTGAACAGCCTTTGGAAGTGCCGGAATACAAAATAAGCCTGAACAGGGAGAAAATAAAAAGGCTCTCCATAAATTCGGCTGACATAAGCGCCACCATAAGGGCCGCTTTACAAGGCACTATACTTTACACGCTTACCGGGGGCGACGAGGAAATAGACGTGAGGTTCACCTGCATTGAGGCGGCCAAGGACAATATAGAGGAAATACTTGATATCCCTATAGGGAACAGGGGAGATTATCTGGTGCCCCTGAGAGATATCGTCTCGGTCAAGTCCGTTAACACGCCCAATTCCATAGAAAGAAAAGAGGGCAAGCGGATAACCAGGATTTTCTCCGATATCAGGAAAAACTCAGGCAAAACCCCCATGGATATCGCCGAATATTTTGAAGCCCGGGTTTTCCCGGAAATACTCGGGAAATATCCCACGTCTTTGATCAATTTTGAGGGAGAAGTGCAGGATACAAGGGAATCCAAAGGAGATTTCATTGTAGCGATAGTTTTTATTATCGTGCTTATGTATTTCATTCTTGTCCTGTTCTTCGGTTCGCTTGTCAGACCTTTATTTATCATGGCGACCATTCCTTTCGGCGTGATAGGAGTGATCATAGCCTTCTGGCTTCATGGGAAACTTTTATTCGGATTTTTCGCGGCCATAGGCGTGCTGGGACTTTCCGGCGTTGTCATCAACGACTCTATAATCCTGATAGACAAGCTTGATAATAATTATGACGGCTCAAAAGATAAAAAAGAATCGATCTTCCAGATTTCTTCCATTGCCAAAACAAGGCTCAAGGCCGTTACTTTGACCACTTTAACCACCGTCGCCGGACTTTTCCCGACGGCTTATGGCCTTGCCGGCTATGATGCCATGCTGGCCGAGATGATGCTTGCTTTAGCCTGGGGCTTGATCTTCGGGACGCTTATAACTTTGGTCATCGTCCCCTGCATCTATGGCGCAAGCAAAGACTTCCAGTTTCTTTTTGAAAGGGATTTAAATGAAAAAAACGCCGTTTAAGATAACCGCCGTTCTTGCGGCCGGCCTTATGTGGGCGGGCGCATCCGCCGGAGATTCCGGGGCCGGTCCGGGAAAGACTTTAACCATGGATGACTTCATAAAGACCACGGTTGCAAAGGACAGCTCTTTTGAGGAGATCCTTACCGGCAGACTGGCTTTAAAATACAGCAAGGACCTGGCCCTGCCCGCCAAAGACCTGATCTTATCCATAAAAAGCCAGAATGAGTTTTATCTCAATCAGGACAGAAGCGATCCCCGGATCGCCGTTTCCTTAAGCAAACTATTCCCCTATTCCGGAAGCGAGGTTTCGGCTGAATACTCGGCCACGCCTTATTCGGGCGCCGAAGGCGTGTCCTCGCTGATCGCGCTTTACTTTTCCCAGCCGATAGCCCAAAACGCTTTCGGAAAAGCCACCCTTCTGCAGGATAGGATAACGGGAGCTGAAACGGAGATAGCGGGCTATCAGATAACGGAAGCATATGAGGATTATCTGGCTTCGGCGATGGTCGTCTATTACAATTGGTATTCAGCTTTTGAAAACCTGAAAATAGGGAATTCTTCCTATGAACAAAGCCTGAAACTTCTTGAAAATATACAAAAAAGGCAAAAAAGCAATATCGCTTTGCCCATAGACGTGAACAAGATCAGGATCCAGGTTCTCGGGAAGAAAGAAAATCTCATAACTCTTGAGAAAGAATATGACGCGACGCTCAATTTAATAAAACAAGCGATAAGATACGAGGGAGAAGCTCTTCTTGAACCGGCCAGTCCGTTTAAAATCAATAAGGCCGCGATAGCTTTTGAAAAGGAGTATCGGAAATTCGCCGATTCAAGCAGAACTTATGAGATTCTGAAACTTTTAGAGAAAACAAGTTCCCTGAACGTGGATAAATATGCCGACAATCTTCTGCCTTCGACAAATCTTTTATTCGGTCTTAAGATCAACGGGGATGATTTCGGCGTTAAAGGCTCCGATTCGGACCTGTACGCGGGAGTGTCCCTCAAGTGGCTGTTTTCAGACCAGGCGGGCAGAGCCAGGCATGAACTCGCCAGGATTTCCGATAAGACGACCCGTCTTTCAAACGCAAGCAAATATGCCAGGCTTAAAACCGACCTGAAGAATCTCTTTCTCCGGATTGAAAGGGAGAGGGAGCTCATTGAAACGAGCGATGAGAAAATAGATCTTTCAAGGCTTATCCTGGCCGATGAAACCGTCAATTATTCTTATGGCAAGGTTTCGCTTAATGACCTTATAACCGCGGTAAACCGCATTGATGACAATAATTTCAATAAATTAAACCACCTGGTGAGATATAAAGTTCTGATGACCGAATGGCTCAGAATTACCGACCAGCTTGTATCCGCGAAAGAGTTAAAAAAGAAAAAATAGGCTTATCCAATAATATCGGCCGGGGCGGGTTCTATATGCAGACACACTCGCGTTCCCGCAGCTCAAACCGCCGGCAATCGGCCGGTACGAACCATTCTTCTTTGTAGGCGTTGTCTGCCGGGGTTAACCTTGTGACAAAATGGCGCATTCCGAAGTGAATCACCCCCGTCTTTGAGAGTGTCATGGAGTTGGGATAAAGCCCTCCATACCTGGTTGTAAACAACCGCTCCACCTTGCCGGAGGCGAGCACCCTAAGGAGCCCGTGATTTGTAAGCACAAGCAGCGAATCGGGCGATTCCTTCGCGAACGCCTTTGGCTCACCACCCAGGTCGGCCAGACGCGTAACCTGCCAGTCGCCTTTGCGGTTCTTACGGGCGCGCAGAACCTCTCCTTTGTCGGTTCTGAAATGAGCAATGCCGACTAAAACCAACACGCCCGCGGAACTCTCGACGAGGCCCAGGACGTTCTCCTTTATTAGTTTCTTGCGTTTACCGCCGTTAGCGCTGAACCACCATAACGCCCCGCCGAATTCACCCGCATCAAAGCCTATAAGCCAGCCGTTTTTGACGCGCTTCACGCGCCGGTCTCCGCCCAAACCGGCGGCAGTATCCTTTGGGCGGATCTCAAAGGGCAGGGGCTCGTCAACGGGAGCTCCCGATCGCGGGTTTATTTTTACGTTGCCGCCGACAAGCGACACGCTCCAGGCGCTTCCGGAAAAGCCGGCACAGCGCAAGGAGGCGCTGTCTGCTTCAGGGGCCGGGTAAAGAACCCAGCCCGGCGGCGCGGGCAAAGGTTTTAACCGGCGGTTTTTTGAAGCGGCATCAGAGCCGGCCTGTTCGGCATCGACAGAGTGGACCGCGAAAAACAGTGCGAGGCTCAGCCCGCTCATCGTGATTTTGACGTTCATATATTTCCGCCTCCCGTCCATGCTTTACGATTGCGATTACTGCGGGCGGCATAAGACAACTATCGCAAGTTTCCCCCCGCCCGAAGTTTTCCGGCGCCAAAAGAAACTGCAAAAACAAGCTTCTGCCGCTAAGCGTTTAAGCAGCGTCCCCTAGCTCATTTTGGTCTTCATGGCTAGTTCGCTAAATCATCCATTGAAAGGCAACGGATAAAAGCATCTCGTCCTTTATGGGGACGCGGTGAAGCGTGCCGTGGTAATTGCGCGAGACACCGATAGCGAATTTTCCCTGGCCAAAATTCTTTTCATGGCCGGGGGCCATCGGGAAATTTTCCAAAGCTATATCCAGGGAATACCCCCAAAGATCCTCATCAAAAATATCCCTCGAATACGATAATCCGGGAGTTAATGAGATATAGAGATCCCGTTTTGAATCATCCTCGCCGGCTGCTTTATCCTTAAGAAAGTATGCCGACATAGTGCCTGTGATATACGCTAAACCGGCGCCTCGGTTTCTCTCATGGATATTTAAAAAAAACTTCCCTCCCAAAGAAACGTTGGGGGTAAGCATAAAATCCTTATGCTCGATTCCCGCCTGGGTCGTATCGGCAAGCCTGTAGTAATTAACCCCGGGAATCAACTCGCCCAAGTCTTTGCCAATATTGAAAAACTTCCGAAATTGAAGGAGTTTGGGGTTGACCTTTTTAAAATCATGAATACCTCCGACTTCGTACCCATAAAAATTGGCATAAAGAAACGACTCTTTCTCTCCCTTGGTTGTCTTATATTCTTTATATCCCTGCTCCTCGATAAGGCCGAACTGCTTGCTTCCATCAAGGGCGGTCACAACATAAGGAGAATACGCATATACCTCCCCAATGGCAAGCTTAATATTCTCTCCGAAACTGCCTCTAAAAGCAGCCAGGATATACCGCTTGTACCAACCGTAGAGAATGCCATAAGGACCATCGCCGGAGTTTAAATCGGGGTGCGCCTCCTTAGCTATTCTCAGATCAACAGTGTTGGCCACCGCCAAAAAACCCAAAGAAGTTTGCTTGATGCGCCAGTTGCCATACAATGCAAAGTCCAGCTGTACCGGAACCACGGTAAGATCGCCAATGGTTGTAGGGGTGATGTAGTCGTGTTCACAACCCCGAACGGCATCAATGTTGAATAATAACTTCGGGTCATATCTTTTTATCAATTCATCATAACGCTGATACGTAGCCATTACATTGAGCGAAGTCTTGGAAATCCATTCAAACCCTTCCGGGGTAATGCGCTTCTCCCCAGCCGCCAGTGAAGAACATAAGAAAGAAGCAATAAAAAACCAACAGGGGAAAAGTAACCGCGGCATTCTCATTTTTTGTCTCATATCCAAGCGCGCTTTTGGTCTATTTCTGAAAATCGGCCATAATCCGTGATTCTAACAAATTTTAGGGTCAGGTCTTTAATTTTAGCAATTCGGCATTGTGGCGGCTATAAACTCTTAGAGTCTTTGGTGGCGCACTTTCTAAATGCTAAATTTTAAGAGAAAAGGTACCTGCTTACTTTTCCCCCCGCCTGTCCCAGAGCCTAACCGTTGGACTTGCCATAATCCTCCTCCGTCTTCTCGCGCGCGGTCGTTGCTCCCGGCGGCGCGGGTTGTACGCTGCGATCCCGCAGACGTTGCCACAGGGCATCCTTTTCCAGAGTCTGCCGCGTCTTCCCGCGCTTCTGCTTCCACGTCAATCCGAGAAAAGGTACCTGCTACTTTTCCCCCGGCTTCCCGGATTCCCGACTTTCAATCATGAAGACTTGAAGCGGCGGCCCCGATCTTCCCTGTGCAACACAACTTAATATTCAATCTTTCAACAACGCCCCCCCGACATACTCTTCCCCACAGGTTATCCGGCGTAGTGGTGAAGTATCTCGGAGATGAAGGTCTGGTAAGGAACGCCCAGCTTTTGGGCCTTTTGCTTGAGATGGGTTAAATCTTCGCTGTTGACGCGGATATTCAACACGGCGTCTTTCCTGCGCGCGGCAATAGCTCTGGCTATATTGCGAACCTCGGCAGCGCCGGCAGGAATATACTCCCCGCGCAGAAGCGCCTTCTCCGCAGCGAGTTCCCTTTCACTCAGCTTTATCTTTTTCATGGGAGTTCTCCTTTCTCCAGCATCTTCGTGTACTTCCGGCTCGGGAACAGCGTCTTCAAAAATATTTCGCCATCGCGTGAAACATACGGCACAATCCAGATATAGCCTTTGTGCCGAAAAAGCAGGATATTCTGGTTAGCCCGCTTTGAGTGCTTCAGCGCGCCTACAAGCTCGGCATGGATGATCTCCTCAAAAGAAACGCCCCGCTCCCGCTTAAGCCGTTCGCTCTTCCCCGGATCCCAGCGCATCCTACGCCTCCGTTATATTGTAATACATTTGTATATACAAGTCAAGGGGAAAAGGTGCCTACTACTTTTTACCCTTTGCCCGGCCGGCTTCTCCAGCTTTGCCGGCAAACTTCTTCCCGCCCGGCTTTCCCGAATCCCTGATTTTCAAGCCTATGGCAGTGCCGCATCAGGCGCTATGCGTATCAAGGCTATGCCAGTGCCGTATCAGGGCCTATGGCCTTCAGACGGCCAAGCGGCCAATCATGGAGACTTGAAGCAATAATCCCGTTCTTCCGTCACTCACGCCGAATATTAAGTTATTAAGAACCGTCCCCAATCTCCCTTTGTTTACAGAACTCCACACAAAGGATGACTTCCTCCGACAGTATCGTGCAGCACAGTTAAAGATAACCCAGCCGCTTCATAATATTCATTGGTCCCTTGCTCATCACTTATCAAGTATTTAATTCGGTCGATTCGTGTTTTTATAATTGCATTTAAGTCATCGCTCATATGCCCCCCTATCCTTTTCAACTTTAACTACTTAGTTTTAACGTTTGCCATAAAAAAACAACGGATTATTTTGTCTTCTCCAAAATTGAATTAAATTGTTCTAGGGCGGTTTCCAGATTGTCGGCGATTTCGGCGGCGATAATATCTGGGTCTGGGAGATTGTCGGAATCTTCAAGGCTGTCGTCTTTTAGCCAGAAGATGTCCAGGTTGGCTTTGTCGCGGGCGGCTAGGGCTTCGTAGGTGAAGGCTTTAAACCTTTCAGTTTCTTTGCGTTTGAA
>Ga0180009_10002389_pt1 | contig 22114 bp, 23 predicted proteins | sample OS_PC_MetaG_FD_123537 | JGI IMG/M metagenome (GOLD analysis project Ga0180009, IMG submission 123537) | Groundwater microbial communities from the Aspo Hard Rock Laboratory (HRL) deep subsurface site, Sweden - OS_PC_MetaG | ecosystem: Environmental > Aquatic > Deep subsurface > Groundwater...
AGGGGTGTTCGACCTGAAGCCGGGGACGCGCCTCAAGGTGCGCGTCGAAGACGCCGACGAACACGACCTGTGGGCGACGCCGGTCTGAGCCTGGGCATCAGGTTAACTGCGAAATCAAGCTGCGCGGGCGGCGCCAGTATTTCCAGGCGTCGTGCGGGTGCAGATGCAGGGCGTGTCCGCTGATCGGATCAAGCAGGCGCAGGCCCTGCGGGCCGAGCTTGCGCAACGCGCCCCGCAGCGGCACAAACCAGTCCTGCTCCAGGTCGCGCAGCGCTTCGCGCCAGCCGTAGGCGTCGCCGACCTGACCGGAACGCGTCAACGCATCCAGCAGTATGATCCCATCCGCTGCAAATGCCTGCGTGTCGGGATGCGCAGGCAGCGATTGCACGCGTGCGCTGCAGAAGCCCCCCAGTGCCAGCGCTTCTGCGTTGTCCGCATGCAATGAAACCGGCGTGGCACAGGCCACGGGCAGGCGACCGCCGCCCCACAGCCACAGCGAATTCACGGGCAGTGCGCCGCGCGCGTCACGCGCCTGATTCACCGGATGTTCATGCAACAGCATCTGCAGTTCGTTCAATTCGGCCCGAAACCGCATTGCGTCCGGACCTTGCGGCAGCAAGGGATCGATGTCGCAGCCCACCGCGAGCGACAGCGGCGTGGTGGTCAGCTGCGGCGCCTCGGCGTAGTCCAGATACCAGCGCTGCGGATGCAGGGGCTGGGGATTCAGGCCGGCGCCAAAATGGTCGCCGATGGTCTTGGCCAGGGCGTCGGCTTCGTCGCGCGCCAGGCCAAGTGCGCTGCTGTCGGTCAGCACGATGCGGTCGCGCATCACCCGCAGGTGCACCGGGTCGGCACGCAGCCAGTAGGCGTCGCCGGCCTCGCCGCCATCGGCGACCAGCGTGATCGGCGCCAAGGGCCAGTCCTGCTGGCGTGCAATGCCCAAGGCTTCGCACACCGCGGCTTCCATGCCTGCGGCCTGGCAGGACTGGCGGCTGCCGCGTGCCAGCAGCGACTGCAGCGCAGGCAGATGCAGGTCCTGTGCAGCCGCTTCCAGCAGGCGCGCGTTCGGGAACAGATGGGGGATCAGGAGCAGCATGTGCCGAGTGTAGCAAGCCGATTCGCTAGAATGACGGCCATGCGCCAGGCTTTCCATGAAATCAGCGTCCCCACCCGCGGCAAGGGCTTGTACGCTTTCACCCCGCAGGTGCGCGACTGGGTGCAGGCGAGCGGTATCCGGCAGGGCCTGCTCACACTCTATATCCGCCATACCTCGGCCAGCCTGCTGATCCAGGAAAACTACGACCCGACGGTTCAGACCGACCTCGAACGCTTCCTGTCGCGGCTGGTGCCGGAAGGCGACTCGATCTATGAACACACGCTGGAAGGCGCGGACGACATGCCGGCGCACGTGCGTGCCGCGCTCACGCAAACCCATCTGGCGATCCCGGTAACCGACGGCACGCCCATGCTCGGCACCTGGCAGGGAATATACGTCTTCGAACACCGGCGTGGCGCCCAGACGCGCAGCGTGGTGCTGCACCTGCTCGGCGAGTAGGGCAGCTGTGGCATACTCGGATGATTCTGACTGCGAGTCCTGTTTTGCTACCCTTTGAGCTCCTGATCGGCCTGCGCTACACCCACGCCAAGCGCCGCAACCACTTCATCTCCTTCATCTCCATCGTCTCCATGGCGGGGATCGCGCTTGGGGTCATGGCGCTGATCGTCGTGCTGTCAGTGATGAACGGTTTTCAGGAAGAACTGCGTGCTCGGATTCTCGGTGTGGCGGCGCATCTGGAGATCAGCGGACCAGCAGAGCGTCTGCCCGACTGGCGCGGGGTACTGGCGCAGGCAAGGCAGAACGAGGACGTGATGTCCGGCGCACCCTATGTCAATGCCCAGGGCATGCTGGCCAACGGTGACATGGTGCGCGGCGCGATCATCCGCGGCGTGCTGCCGGAGATGGAAAAACAGGTAGCCGACTTCGAGCAGTACATGAAGTCGGGAAAACTGGCCGACCTCAAATCGGGCGAGTTCGGTATTGTGCTCGGTGCCGACCTCGCGCGCGTGCTCGGCGTCTACCCCGGCGACAAGGTGGTGTTGCTGACGCCGCAGGGCAACATCACGCCGGCCGGGGTGATGCCGCGCGTCAAGCAGTTCACGGTGACCGGGATCTTCGAGGCCGGCATGTTCGAGTATGACTCCGGCTTGGCGCTGATCCACCTGCAGGACGCGCAGAAGCTGCTGCGGCTGGGCGAGGACGTGACGGGCGTGCGGCTGAAATTGACCGAACTGTTCCGCGCCCCCATCGTGACGCGTGATCTCACGCAGAGCCTGCTGGGCGATTATTACCTGACCGACTGGACAAAAAGCCACGCCAATTTCTTCCGCGCGGTGGCAATCGAGAAACGCATGATGTTCCTGATCCTGCTGTTGATCGTCGCCGTCGCAGCCTTCAACATCGTCTCCACACTGGTGATGGCGGTGACCGACAAGCAGTCCGACATCGCCATCCTGCGCACCCTCGGCGCGCAGCCGGGGTCGATCATGAAAATCTTCATGGTGCAGGGCACGTTCATCGGCGTGTTCGGCACCCTGCTCGGCGTGGCGAGCGGCGTGCTGCTGGCGCTCAACCTCGAAACCGTCGTGCCGATCATCGAGCGCATGGCCGGCATGGACCTGTTCCCGGCCGACGTGTACTACATCAACGAGCTGCCGTCGAAACTCGACTGGAGCGAAGTGGGCCTGATCAGTGTCATTTCGCTGCTCATCAGCCTCGTCGCCACGCTGTATCCCAGCTGGCGCGCGTCGCGCATCAACCCGGCGGAGGCGCTGCGCTATGAGTGAGCAGGGGTCAGGATTCAGGAGCCAGGATTCAGGGATGGGGGACCGCATCGTGCTGAGCTGCAGCGGGCTGGGCAAGGTGTTCCGCCAGGGCAGGACCGATGTGCCGGTGCTCGGCAGCGTCGACCTCGACATCCGGGCCGGCGAGTCGCTCGCCATCGTCGGTGCGTCGGGATCGGGCAAGAGCACGCTGCTGCATTTGCTGGGCGGGCTCGACACGCCGACTTCGGGAAAAATCAGCCTGATGGGACGTGACCCCTTCGCGATTTCCGAAGCCGAGCGCAGCGGCCTGCGCAACCACGCGCTTGGCTTCGTCTACCAGTTCCACCACTTGCTGCCCGAATTTACCGCGCAGGAAAACGCCGCCATGCCCTTCCTCATCCGCCGCATGGCGCGTGGCGATGCGCTGGCGCGCGCCGTGACGATACTCGAGGAAGTCGGCCTCGGCCATCGCCTTGAACACCGCCCCGGCGAACTCTCCGGCGGCGAGCGCCAGCGCGTTGCCATCGCCCGTGCGCTGGTCACGCAGCCGGCGTGCATCCTGGCCGACGAGCCCACCGGCAACCTCGACCGGCATACTGCCGACGCGGTGTTCGACCTGATGCGCGAGCTCAACCGCAAGCACCAAACCAGTCTGGTCGTCGTCACCCACGACGTCGAACTGGCAACACGCATGGACCGGCAGATGCGGCTGGTCGACGGAAGTCTGCAGCCGGCCTGAGGCCACGACGCGATGCGGTTTGCCCTCATCGCATTCTGTCTCGGGGTGTGGCTGTTGCAGCAGCAGGCGGTGCTGCCGCCGATGCGCTGGCTGTGGGGGCTGCCCCTGCTGTTGTCGGTGCTCTGGCTGCCGATTTCTTCTCATCCTCTTGTTGAAAATGCCCGCCGCCTGGGCATCATGCTGCTGTGCGTGGCGCTCGGCTTTGGGTGGGCCGCCTGGCGGGCAGATGCGCGGCTGGCCGAACGCCTGCCGCTTCACTGGCAGGGCGTGGATATCGAGTTGATTGGTGTAATCGCCGAGCTGCCGCATGCCAATTCGCGGGGCGAGCGCTTTGTGTTCGACGTCGAGCAGACCCTTACCCCCAATGCGCCAAGCTTGCAGCGGGTGCAGCTGACCCGCTACTGGCCGCGTGATGCCGTCGAGTTCGACGCACGCATGCGAGCCGGCGAGCGCTGGCAGCTGACGGTGCGGATGAAGCGGCCCTACGGCACCAGCAACCCGCATGGTTTCGATCTCGAGGCCTGGATGCTGGAACGCCGCATCAACGCCAGCGGCTACGTGCGCGAAACGCCTGCGCCGCAGCGCCTTGCAGCACAGGCGTTCACGCCGGCTGCCTGGATTGCCGCGATACGTGCAACGGTACGCGCGCGCATTTTCGCTACGCTCAGCAATGCGCCGTACGCGGGCGTGATTGCCGCACTGGTGGTGGGCGACCAGCGCAGCATCCCGCACGACCAGTGGCTGGCCTTCACCCGCACTGGTGTCAATCACTTGCTTTCCATTTCCGGGCTGCACGTCACCATGATCGCGGCGCTCGCCGGCTGGCTGATGGCGGTCCTGTGGCGACGTCTGCCACGTCAGGCGGAGCGCCTGCCCGCACGTCAGGCCGGTCTGATCGCGGCCGTGCTGGCGGCGATCGCGTATGCGCTGCTGGCGGGTTTTCAGGTGCCGGCGCAGCGCACGCTGTTCATGTTGATCGTGGTGGCGCTGGCGTTCTGGGGCCGGCGCGAACCGCGGCCCTTCACGGCATTGGTGGTGGCACTGTTCGCAGTGCTGCTGATCGACCCCTGGGCCGTCCTGTCAGCCGGCTTCTGGCTGTCGTTCGGCGCCATGGCAGCGATCCTTTGGGTGACGGTGGGGCGGGTGGCGCTACCGGGCAGGCTGCGCGGATGGATCACGGTGCAGGGGGCCGTCACGCTGGCGCTGGCGCCGGTGCTGTTCCTGCTGTTTCAGCAGGTCTCGTTGATCTCGCCTTTGGCCAATGCGGTGGCGATTCCGCTGGTGAGCTGGCTGATCACGCCGCTGGCGCTGCTGGGGGTGTTGCTCCCCCCGCTATGGCATGGGGCGGCGTGGCTGATGACCGGGCTGGGCGACGGGTTGGCTTGGGCTGCCAGCCTCCCGCTGGCGGTGACGACGCTGCCGGCCTCGCCTGCATGGGCAAGCGGGCTGGCATTGGTCGGCACGGTGTGGGTGCTGCTGCCGCGCGGTTTTCCTTTGCGCGCTCTGGGGCTGGTGCTGTGGCTGCCTGTGCTGTTTCCACTACGCGATGCCATTGACCCGGCGCATTTTCGTGCCGAAGTGATCGACGTCGGGCAAGGTACGGCGGTCCTGATCCGGACTGCGAACCATGCCCTGCTGTACGACACCGGGGCAGCATTCGCCGACAGTGATTCAGGCGAGCGTATTGTCGTGCCTTTCCTGCGCGCAACGGGCGTTGGCGCTTTGTCCGGACTGATCGTGTCGCATGATGACAACGACCACAGCGGCGGCATGCGCTCTGTCCTGCGCGATGTACCCACCGCATGGCTGCTACACGGCATGCCTGCGAGTAGCCCCTTGCTTGAAGGCATTGCGTCCGTCCGGCGATGCGTGCGCGGCCAGCGCTGGAACTGGGACGGCGTCGAGTTCGAGATTCTCAATCCCAGGCCGGCGGCCTATGCGGACACCCGGCGTCGCAACAACGACGCCAGTTGCGTGCTGCGCATCCGCAATGCGCACCACAACCTGCTGCTGACGGGCGACGGCGAACGGCAGACGGAACTCGAACTGGTCGAGTCCGGTCAACTGGCGCCGGTGAGCGTGTTGCTGGCCGGGCACCATGGCAGCCGCACCTCGTCGATTGCGGAATTCGTGGCGGCGACGCGGCCCGAATGGGTCGTCTTCACCCAGGGTTATCGCAACCGCTATGGTCATCCGCATCCGGAGGTGGTGGCGCGCTTTCGCGATATCGATGCGCAGATGCTGCGCAGCGATATGAGTGGACTGATCCGCCTCGATTTTGGCGAAGCCGGGGTCGAGGCCTCACAATATCGACCTACGCGCCGCCGCTACTGGCTGGCCGATTGAGTGCAAGCATGCCCGAAACCTCGAAGCCCCGCTGTTTTGACGCGACCGATCCGGAGACCGCCCGGCAGGCGCTGGCGCGCGTGCTGCCGGTGGCGGAAAACGATCTGCCCTGGCGCGCACTGGAATATGCGTATCAGCAACTGGGCGCGAGTTCTGCGTTTGCGCACAGCGTCGGCACCGCGCTGATCGTGGCCGAGCTTCGGGTGGGTGCGGACGCGGTCGCCGCAGCGCTGCTGCATGGCTGCCTGAATGACGCCCCCGCAGGGGGGACGCCGCCAGACGCTCGCCCTGCGGGCGGTCTTGGCGCAGCCTCCGAGTTCGATGCCCGTTTTGGCATCGCGGCGCGGCTCGCCCGCGGTGTCGACGCGATGGCGCGCATCGAGGCGCTGGCGGTCAGCGCCACCGACAAGCGCCTCGATCCGCATGCCCAGCTCGAGGCGCTGCGCCAGATGGTGCTGGCGATGGTCGAGGATATCCGCGTGGTGCTGGTGAAACTGGCCGAGCGTACGCATGCGCTGCGTTGTGCCGCCAGCCAGGACGACGCCACCCGCGATGTGCTCGGCCACCAGGCACGCGAACTGTTTTCGCCCCTGGCCAACCGCCTCGGCGTGTGGCAGATCAAGTGGGAGATGGAGGACTGGGCGTTCCGCTATCTGGAGCCCGATACTTACAAAAAGATCGCCGGTCAGCTCGACGAAAAGCGCGCGGACCGCGAGGGCTACATCAAGGGCATCATCGAGCGCCTCGAAGCCGAGCTTGCGCTGCACGGCATCGAGGCGGAAGTCACCGGCCGCCCCAAGCATATCGCCAGCATCGTCAACAAGATGCGGCGCAAGCGATTGAGTTTCGAGCAGTTGTACGACATCCGCGCGGTGCGGGTGCTGGTGAAGCACGAGATCGACTGCTATACCGTGCTGGGGCTGGTGCACAACTTGTGGCAGCCGATCCCGGGCGAGTTCGACGATTACATTTCGCAGCCCAAGAGCAACGACTACCGTTCGCTGCACACCGCGGTGATCGGTCCCGAGGACCGCGCGCTGGAAGTGCAGATCCGCACCTTCGACATGCACCACCAGGCCGAACTCGGCGTCGCCGCACACTGGCGCTACAAGGAAGGCGGCAAGCAGGACGCGCAGTACGAGGAAAAAATCGCCTGGCTTAGGCGCATTCTGGAATGGAAGGACGACGTCGCCGACAGCAGCGAATTTTCCGAACAGTTCAAGACCGAGTTGTTTCACGACCAGGTCTACGTGCTGACGCCCCAGGGACGAGTGGTGGCGCTCGACCGCGGCGCCACGCCGGTGGACTTTGCCTACACGCTGCATACCGATCTGGGTCACCGCTGCCGCGGCGCCAAGGTCGACGGCGCGATGGTGCCGCTGAACACGCCGCTCGACAATGGCCAGCGCGTCGAGGTCATCACCGCCAAGGAAGGTGCGCCGAGTCGTGACTGGCTCAACCCCGCGCTTGGCTATCTGGCCACGCATCGCGCGCGGTCCAAGGTACGCGCCTGGTTTCGCCAGCGCGATGTCGGCGAGCAGGTCGGCCTGGGCCGCACCCTGCTGGACAAGGAACTCAAGCGCCTGGGCGTGGTGGATGCGAACCAGGAAAAGCTCGCGCAGCGGCTCAAGTTCGGCAAGGTCGACGAGTTTCTGGCCGCGCTCGGCCGCGGCGATGTCGGCCAGCGCGATCTGGTCAATGCCCTGCAGGAATCGGGCAAGGCCGTCGCAGCGCTGGTGCCGACCGCCAAGCCGCGTGCGCGGCCCCGGTCCGGCAATCCCATCGTGATACCGGGGCTGGGCGACGTGCCGCTGACGCTTGCGCGCTGCTGCAAGCCGCAGCCGCCGGATGCCCTCGTGGCCTACACCACCGTGGGACGCGGACTCACCGTGCACCGCGCCGATTGCGCCAGCCTCAGGCGCGCCAATCCCGCGCGCATGTTGCAGGCCGAATGGGTGCTCGATGACGGCGCCGCATTCGAGGTGGACATTCGCCTCAAGGCATTCGACCGTCAGGGCCTGTTGCGCGACATTTCAGACGTCATCGCCAAGGACAAGCTCGACGTGCTGCGGGTCAATACCGAGACGCGCGGTGAAGTGGCCCACATGCAGCTCAGCGTGCGGGTACGCGAGCTGCAGCAGTTGTCACGGCTGCTGGCGCGCCTGCAGCATGTGCAAAACGTGATTGAAGTGCGGCGTGGGTGAGCCAATGGGGCTGCGGACACAAGGAATGTGAAGCATGACTGAACCGGAGAAGTTCGAGGTCGACTTGTCGTCCCGCGCGCCCTGGTGGCGCAACTGGAAAGTGATGCTGCCGGTGTGGTGCGCCATCGGCGGACTGGTGTGGCTGGGCCTCTATTTCAACGTCGACCGCAGCGTGATTGCCGGCAGCGTACTGGCCGTGGGCCTGCTCTCCAATGCCTTTGCCTGGCTGCTCGGCTTCATCGCGCTGGTGCCCGTGGTGGGCCCGATCATCGTCAAAGTGCTGTCGATCGGTTTCATCTGGCTCCTCAACGCGGTCGGCTACCTGGTGGCCTACATCGCCATCCGGCGCGGTTACTCGAAGGATGTGCTGACCTACCGCGGCCTCACCATCGCAGTCATCATCGGCATCGTGATCGGATTCGTGCTGGGCAGGTTGCTTTAAACCGCGGCCAGGATCTCGCGCGTCAGCTTCTGCAGCCCGTGGGCCGAGACGTCGTCGATGTGGAAACTCAGATCGGCCGGCGAGGGCGCGTAATTGCGTGCCAGCGACTTGAAGTAGGCCGGATCGTAATGCGCTTCCAGCAGCGTCGCCACCAGCTCCGGCCAGGCACGCCGGGTGGCCAGCGCCTGCCAGGTGCCGATGGTCTCGCTGCCGCGCAGCGTAGTCAGATAGCCGAGCTGGCGGTTGATCGTGTCCGGGTCGTGCAGGAAGTGGACGTAATCTTCGGTCAGCAGTTGCACCCGCGCAGCCAGAGGCACTTCCAGACGGATGCAGGGGCTGGCGCGCATCGCCGTGATCAGCGCGTCGGGCACTCGCAGGGCACCGATTTTCTTGCTTTCCGATTCGACGAATACCGGTTGAGCGGGGTCAAAACGGTTCAACGCGGCCCAGATTGCGCTCTCGAAGCTTTTTTGCGTAGGCTGTGCCTGATCCGGTAGCGCACCCAGCAGCGAGCCCCGATGCGCGGCCAGCGCCTCGAGGTCGAGCACCTGGGCGCCGGCGTCGGCCAGCGCCTGCAGCAGGCGGCTCTTGCCGCTGCCGGTGGGCCCGCTCACTACGCGATAACGGAATAGCGTCGGCAGCCGGTCAAGCTCGGCCACCACATGGCGCCGATAGGCCTTGTAGCCGCCGTCGAGCTGCATCGCCGCAAAGCCGATTTTCTGCAGGATATGGGTCAGCGATCCGCTGCGGCTGCCGCCGCGCCAGCAATACACCAGTGGGCGATACGACTTCGGCTTATCGGCAAACCAGGTGTCCAGGTGCTGGGCGATGTTGCGCGACACCAGCGCGGCGCCGACTTTTTTCGCTTCGAACGACGACACCTGCTTGTAGAGCGTGCCGACGCGTGCACGCTCGGCATCATCCAGAACGGGCAGGTTGATGGCACCGGGAACATGGTCTTCGGCAAACTCACCGGGGGAGCGGACATCGATGATCACATCGAATGTGAAGAGGTCTGCAACGGTGGCAGGCAAGCTGGACTCGACTTTCGGAACAGAAACAGGACGGAATGCGTGTGCCGTCATTGTGTCACAGGGCGGCCGGACTGCGGTTTCGCGGGTGTGTGAGGGAATATGGGTGGAAGCCCCGATGCACGGGGAAGGCGGCCCGGGAACTCAGGGCCGGTTGCCGGGCGAACCCGGCGGCTAGATGACCTTCAGCGGGACAGGTCTGCGTTCATCCGCGCGTCGGCTGACCACCTTGCGGCGGTCCACCATGACCTGCGGTGGCAGCGCGGCATCGCGCGGGGCGACGCGACGGTCGCCCAGGCGGCGCTCCAGCGGAATGAACTCAACTTCGTACACGGGCAGGGCTGACATGACTTGCGTCCTCGCTGTCGAGATGTTGACAATTGTAGTCGACAATTCGACGCAAGCACAAGGGCGAAACCGACCGATAAGCGGATTATTTCATCCGTTAGTCGGCGCTATACAACAGGTCAGCTCGTGGCGGTGCGTACCATGCGTTGTTTTTCGCGCAGCCATTCGCGGTCTTTCTCCGCGGCGCGCTTGTCGTGCTGCTTCTTGCCCTTGGCGAGGCCGATTTCCAGCTTGATGCGGCCCTTGACGTAGTGCATGTCGAGCGGCACCAGGGTGAATCCGGCGCGCTCGGTCTTGCCGATCAGCTTGTTGATCTCGGCCGCGTGCAGCAGCAGCTTGCGGGAACGCGTGGGGTCGGGGTGAATATGGGTGGACGCGGTCAGCAGCGGGCTGATGTGGCAGCCAATCAGATAGACGGCGCCGTTTTTGACCACCACATAGGCCTCTTTCAACTGCACGCGACCGGCGCGAATGGCCTTGACTTCCCAGCCTTCGAGCACGAGGCCAGCCTCGAATTTTTCTTCGATGAAGTAGTCGTGGAAGGCTTTTTTGTTGTCGGCGATGCTCATGATGGACGGGCTTGCGTACAATTCTTGATTTTACAAGGCTTTAGTATTCATGGCGCGTGTGGAAAAAAGTGTGCTGGTGGCACACCCCCCCGAACGCATGTTCGAACTGGTCGACCGGGTCGAGGATTACCCGGATTTTCTGCCCTGGTGCGGCGGTACCGAACTGATAACGCGTGACGAACATCGCACCGTGGCAACGATCCATATTGCCTACATGGGCATACGCCAGCATTTCACCACCAAAAATCTCAAATCGCATCCGCGCGAGATGCGCATCACCCTGCAGGATGGCCCGTTTTCCGAGCTGGAGGGCGACTGGTCGTTCATTCCGCTGGGGGATGATGCCTGCAAGATCGAGTTTCGCCTGCACTACGTGTTTTCCAGCCGGGTGCTGGAAACGCTGCTGGCGCCGGTTTTCAGTCACATCACCAACAGTTTCGTCGACGCCTTCGTACGCCGCGCAGACGCGGTATATGCCGTATGAGTTCGGGTCCCATCACAGTCGAGGTCGTGTATGCGCTGCCGTTGCAGCAGCCGCTGTTGCGCGCGCAGCTGACCGAAGGCGCGACGGTGGAAGACGCCATTCGCGCCTCGGGCGTGCTGGATGCCTTTCCTGAAATCGACCTGGCCAAAAACAAGGTGGGGATTTTCAGCAAGCTGGTGAAGCTGGACGAAACCGTGCGCGACCGCGACCGGGTGGAAATCTACCGTCCGCTGATTGCCGATCCCAAGGAAGTGCGCCGCAAGCGTGCAGAGGAGGGCAAGGTCACCCGGAAAGGCGGCGGCGACGCGGCGCCCTGAGGCAGTAGTCTCCACAATACAAAAGGCCTCCCGGATATCCGGGAGGCCTTTGCTGTCATGGAGTCAGGCGGGGATCAGTCGCCGACCTTCAGCATCGGATAGTCGAGCTGGGCAATGCCCATCTTGGTGTGGTCCTGGACGATCTTCGACTGCTTGATAACCGTGGCGCTGTCACCCTTCTCGGCAGCCTCTTTCGCGGCCTTCAGGGCGGCGTCGGCAGTGGTCCAGAGCGCGAACTTGGCCATGGCATCCTTGTGTGCGGCTTCGGCGGCGGTCAGGGCGGCTTTGGCTTCGGCACTGAGGGCGGGCTTGGCGGGGGTGGACTGCTGCGTGGCGCAGCCGGCCAGCGCGATCAGTGCGGCGGAAGTCAGGGCAAGCAAAACTTTGGACATTGTTTTATCTCCTCGGGTTGTGTGGCATTCAGGGTTCGGGCTGTCGCACCGCGTGCCCTAGCAGGTTGATGCTGGTGCAAAGTTAGCCTTATCGGGCAGCGGAGTCAACCGCCTGCCCCGGAATCGGTTTGGTAGATTTCAACCAAACCCGGCGAAACCTGGGCAGGGCGCTACCGGGTTTGTGCGGGGGTGGGGCGCACGCGTATAATTCCGCTTTGCTTTAAGGAAAGCCCATGCGTGTTCTGCAAAAAGCGCTGACGTTCGACGACGTTCTGCTCGTTCCCGCCCATTCCGCCATCCTCCCCCGCGAAGTCAGCCTGTCCACACAGTTGACCCGCACGATCACCCTGAATTTGCCGCTGTTGTCCGCCGCCATGGATACGGTCACCGAGGCACGCCTGGCGATTGCGCTGGCACAGGAAGGCGGCATCGGCATCGTCCACAAGAATATGAGCGCCGAAATGCAGGCCGCGCAGGTTGCTGCAGTCAAGCGCTTCGAGTCCGGCGTGGTCAAGGACCCGATTATCGTCGCGCCCCAGATGACCGTGCGCCAGGTGCTGGAAATCACCCGTGCCAAGCGGATTTCCGGCCTGCCGGTGGTCGATGGCGGCAAGGTGGTCGGCATCGTCACCAACCGCGACCTGCGCTTCGAAACCCAGCTCGATCAGCCCATTGCCAACATCATGACGCCGAAAGAGCGGCTGGTGACGGTGAAGGAAGGCGCCAACCGCGACGAGGCGATGGCGCTGCTGCACAAGCACCGGCTGGAACGGGTGCTGGTGGTGAACGACGCTTTTGAGCTGTGCGGCCTGATCACCGTCAAGGACATCCAGAAATCGAGCGAGCACCCGCTGGCGTGCAAGGACGCGATGGGCCGGCTGCGCGTGGGCGCAGCGGTCGGCACCGGCGAGGGCACCGAAGAGCGCGTGGCCGCGCTGGTCGCCGCCGGCGTCGACGTGATTACCGTCGATACCGCGCACGGACACTCCAAGGGCGTGCTGGATCGCGTCAAGTGGGTGAAGCAGAACTTTCCCAACGTTCAGGTGATCGGCGGCAACATCGCCACCGCCGCCGCAGCGGCCGCGCTGGTCGAGCACGGCGCCGACGCGGTCAAGGTCGGCATCGGCCCCGGCTCCATCTGCACCACGCGCATGGTCGCAGGGGTGGGCGTGCCGCAAATCACCGCCGTGTCGAATGTGTCGGATGCGCTGGCGGGCAGTGGCGTCGGCGTGATCGCCGACGGCGGCATCCGCTATTCCGGCGACATTTCCAAGGCGCTGGCCGCCGGCGCCAACTGCGTCATGCTCGGCGGCCTCCTGGCCGGTACCGAGGAAGCGCCGGGCGAGATCGAACTGTTCCAGGGCCGTTCCTATAAATCCTATCGCGGCATGGGCTCGCTGGGCGCGATGCAGCAGGGTTCCTCCGATCGTTATTTCCAGGACACCGAAAAAAGCGCCGAGAAGCTGGTGCCCGAAGGCGTCGAAGGCCGTGTGCCCTACAAGGGCAGCGTGCTGGCAGTGATCCACCAGTTGATGGGCGGCCTGCGTTCGAGCATGGGATATCTGGGCGTTGCCAACATCACCGACATGCACGCCAAGGCGGAATTCGTCGAAATCACCGGCGCCGGCATCCGCGAGTCGCACGTGCACGACGTGCAGATCACCAAGGAAGCGCCGAATTATCGTGTTGAGTAGGGGTTAGGAATTAGGGGCCAGGATTTAGGGGAAGTCACGCTGCGCGTGGCTTTCTTTTTTCCGGCCTCGACCCCTGGCCCCTGAATCCTAGTTCCCAGCCCCTACAATCATGCACCAGAAAATCCTCATTCTCGACTTCGGTTCCCAGTACACCCAATTGATCGCGCGCCGCGTGCGCGAGGCCGGGGTCTATTGCGAGTTGCACCCCAACGACGTGACCGAGCAATTCGTACGCGACTTCGCGCCGGCCGGCATCATCCTGTCCGGCGGACCGAATTCTGTATACGAAGAGGAAACCCCGCGCGCGCCGCAAGTCGTGTTCGAACTCGGCGTGCCGGTGCTGGGCATTTGCTACGGCATGCAGACCATGGCGGCGCAGCTCGGCGGCCAGGTCGAATCCGCCGCCAAGCGCGAATTCGGCTATGCCGAAATCCGCGCGCGCGGCCACACCGCACTGCTGCGCGACATCCAGGACCGCGCCAACGACGAGGGCCACGGCCTGCTCGATGTGTGGATGAGCCATGGCGACAAAGTCACCCAGCTTCCGCCCGGCTTCAAGCTGATGGCGAGCAACGCCGCCACCCCGATCGCCGCGATGGCCGACGAGGACCGCAAGTTCTACGGCGTGCAGTTCCATCCCGAAGTCACCCATACGCTGCAGGGCAAACACATTCTCAACCGCTTCGTACGCGACCTGTGCGGCTGCGCGGGCGACTGGAACATGCCCGACTACGTCGACGAGGCGATCGGCAAGGTACGCTCTGAAGTCGGCAGCGACGAGGTTATCCTCGGTCTGTCCGGCGGCGTCGATTCCTCGGTGGTCGCGGCTTTGCTGCACAAGGCCATCGGAACGCAACTCACCTGCGTGTTCGTCGACAACGGCCTGTTGCGCCTGAATGAGGCCGAGCAGGTGATGCAGACCTTCGCCGACAACCTCGGCGTCAAGGTCATCCATGTTGACGCGCGCGACCGCTTCATGGACGCGCTCGCCGGCGTTAGCGACCCCGAACAGAAGCGCAAGATCATCGGCCGCGAATTCGTTCACGTGTTCCAGGAAGAAGCCGAAAAACTGCCGAATGCGAAATGGCTGGCGCAGGGCACCATCTATCCCGACGTCATCGAATCGGCCAGCGCCAAGACCAAGAAGGCGCACACCATCAAGAGCCATCACAATGTCGGCGGCCTGCCTGATACGCTACATCTCAAATTGCTCGAACCGCTGCGCGAGCTGTTCAAGGACGAAGTGCGTGAGTTGGGCATCGCCCTGGGTCTTCCGCACGACATGGTCTACCGCCATCCCTTCCCCGGCCCGGGCCTCGGCGTGCGCATCCTCGGCGAAGTGAAGCGCGAATATGCGGACCTGCTACGCCGCGCGGACGCCATCTTCATTGAGGAGCTGCGCGCGTCCGGCTGGTACGAGAAAACCTCGCAAGCCTTCGCCGTTTTCCTGCCGGTCAAGTCTGTCGGCGTCATGGGCGACGGCCGGACGTATGACTACGTCGTCGCGCTGCGCGCTGTTGTCACCAGCGACTTCATGACCGCCCACTGGGCCGAACTGCCCTACACCCTGCTCGGCAAGGTCTCCAACCGGATCATCAACGAAGTGCGCGGGCTGAATCGCGTCGTTTATGACATCAGTGGCAAGCCGCCAGCTACGATTGAGTGGGAGTAACGTTCTTGAGCCGTTGGGCGAGGGGCCCCGCGCAGCGGGGATCGACCCGGCGAAAAGGACGTGCCCGCGACGCGCTGGCCTTTGTTATGCGACAGTCTTTCGGAGCGGGCCGCTTTGAGCCCCTAGCAAAATGAAAACCGTCGCCATCATCGGCGGCGGTCCAGCCGGCCTGATGGCGGCCGAGGTTCTGTTGCAAGGCGGTATCCAGGCCGACCTCTACGACGCCATGCCGTCGGTGGGACGCAAGTTCCTGCTGGCCGGCGTCGGCGGCATGAACATCACGCATTCCGAGCCGTTCGACACTTTCCTGTCGCGCTATGGCGCACGCTCCAACTTCATCAAGCCGATGCTCGACGCCTTTCCGCCGGCCGCATTGTGCGAATGGATCCACGGGCTGGGGGTCGAGACCTTCGTCGGTTCGTCGGGCCGCGTGTTTCCCAAGGACATGAAGGCCGCGCCACTGCTGCGCGCATGGCTGCACCGCTTGCGAGAAGCGGGGGTGCGCTTCCATGTGCGACATCGCTGGTTGGGCTGGACCGGTGATGGAGCGTTGCACTTTGCAAATCCGCAGGGTGAGTTGAATGTGGGCGCCGATGCAGTGGTACTGGCGCTCGGCGGCGGCAGCTGGGCGAAGCTGGGATCGGACGGCGCGTGGGTGCCGCTGCTGGTTCAACGCGGGGTTGAGGTCGCGCCCTTGCTGCCGTCGAACTGCGGCTTCGATGTAGCGGGCGGTTGGAGCGAACATCTGAAGAGCCGCTTCGCCGGACAGCCGCTGAAAACCGTGGCGCTGCGTTTCGCTGATGAGGCCGGCCTCACCCGCGAACGCAAGGGCGAGATGGTGCTGTCCGACAGCGGCATCGAGGGCAGCCTGGTGTATGCGCTGTCGGCGCCGTTGCGTGACACGATCGCGGCACAGGGATCCGTGAAAATTGAACTCGACCTGGCACCCGACAAGACACCGGAGCGGGTCATGGCCGAAGTCGCCCATCCGCGCGGCGCGCGGTCGCTGTCCAGCCACCTGCAAAGCCGTGCCGGCATCAAGGGCGCGAAAATGGCGCTGCTGCGCGAGCTTTTGTCGACCGAGCAGCTGAACGACCCGGCGCAACTCGCCCGCGCGATAAAATCGCTGCCGATGATGCTTGCATCCCCGCGCCCGCTTGACGAGGCGATCAGCAGCGCCGGCGGCGTGCGCTTCGAGGCGCTCGACGCACAGCTGATGCTGCGCCAGCTGCCTGGCGTGTTCTGCGCGGGCGAGATGCTCGACTGGGAAGCCCCCACCGGCGGCTATCTGCTGACGGCCTGCTTCGCCAGCGGACGCGCCGCGGGGCAGGGCGCCTTGAATTACCTGGCTGGCCAAATTTGAAGCACGACACCATGCTGCGACTGACTGAACTCAAACTGCCGCTCGACCATCCGCCCGAGGCGCTGCGCGCGGCGATCCTCAAGCGCCTGCAACTGGCAGATGACGATCTGATCGGCTTCAGCATTTTCAAGCGCAGCTACGATGCGCGCAAAAAGCACGCGCTGCTGCTGGTGTACGCGGTCGACATCGAAGTGAAAAACGAGGCGGCGCTGCTGAAGATATTTCGCAACGATCCGCACCTCAAGCCGACGCCAGACATGGGCTACCCGTTCGTCGGCCATGCGCCTGAGAATCTGGGCGAACGCCCGATCGTGGTCGGCTTCGGTCCCTGCGGCATCTTCGCCGCACTGGTGCTGGCACAGATGGGCTTCAAGCCGATCGTGCTCGAGCGCGGCCGTGCGGTACGCGAGCGCACGCAGGACACCTGGGGGCTGTGGCGCAAGCATGTGCTCAATCCCGAATCCAACGTGCAGTTCGGCGAGGGCGGCGCGGGGACGTTTTCCGACGGCAAGCTTTACAGTCAGATCAAGGACCCGCGCTATCTCGGCCGCAAGGTGCTGACCGAATTCGTCAAGGCGGGCGCACCGGATGAAATTCTCTACGTTTCGAAGCCGCACATCGGCACCTTCCGCCTGGTCGGCATGGTCGAGACGATGCGCCACGAAATCGAAGCCTTGGGCGGCGAGGTCCGCTTCCAGCAGCGCGTCACCGACGTGCAGATCGAGGATGGGCAACTGCGCGGCGTGACGCTGGCCAGCGGCGAGGTGGTCCAAAGCCGGCACGTCATCCTGGCGCTCGGCCACAGTGCGCGCGACACCTTCGAAATGCTGCACAAGCGCGGTGTCTATATGGAAGCCAAGCCGTTTTCGATCGGCTTTCGCATCGAGCATCCGCAGTCGCTGATCGACCGTGCCCGGCTGGGGCCGAACGCCGGCAATCCGCTGCTCGGTGCCGCGGACTACAAACTGGTGCATCACGCGAAGAACGGTCGCGCGGTATACAGCTTCTGCATGTGCCCCGGCGGCACCGTGGTCGCCGCCACGTCCGAAGCGGGGCGCGTGGTCACCAACGGCATGAGCCAGTATTCACGCAACGAGCGCAACGCCAACGCCGGCATCGTCGTGGGCATCACGCCGGCGGATTTTCCCGGCAACGACCCCTTGGCCGGGATCGAGCTGCAAAGGAAACTGGAGTCGCGCGCGTTCGAGCTCGGCGGCTGCAATTACGATGCGCCGGCGCAGTTGGTCGGTGACTTCATCGAGGGCAAGCCCTCAACCCAGCTCGGCAGCGTCGAGCCTTCGTACAAGCCCGGCGTGCACCTCACCGACCTTGCCTCTGCGCTGCCGGATTACGCGATCGAGGCGATCCGCGAGGCGCTGCCCGCGTTCGATCAGCAGATCAAGGGCTACGCGATGAAGGACGCGGTGCTGACCGGGGTCGAGACGCGTACCTCGTCGCCGGTGCGCATCACACGCGGCGTCGATTTCCAGAGCCTGAACGTGAAGGGACTGTACCCGGCAGGCGAGGGCGCGGGCTATGCCGGCGGGATTCTCTCGGCCGGGGTGGACGGCATCAAGGTTGCCGAGGCAGTGGCGCGCGATTATCTGGGGCTCGAACCCGAAGGCTCGGGCGCAAAGCCGGGCGCGGGCTGCGACTACTGAGGGGCCACCCCCTGCGGCTGAACTTAGGGTGTGGCTGAAGCCGTGACGAGTTGCCGATAGGCGGCATCGGCCAGCTGCTGAATCGCCTGCCGTCCGATCTGGCCCGACAGTGCGTAGCCGAAATCCCCATCGATCCAATAGAACACGTCGACGCCGTTTTCGGTGGCGTGGTGGAAGCGCGTCGCCGTGTTGCCGGCCACTGCGCGCCGCACGTAGAGCGTGACGCGGCGTTCGATCTTGTCCTGGTACATGAACTGCGCCACCGGCCCGGTTTCGCCGGTCAGCAGGCGGCCGCCGAGCAGATCGAATCCCTGCACGCTGAAATCCGGCGCCTGCAGTTGGGTGCCGACGCGCTTGGACAGCCAGGCCACCAGATGCTCGGCATGGGCGGCGTCGACTTCGACCGGGTGGCGCGTTTCGGGGCTGAACACGGCGTGGGCGATGGCGGCGTCGCGGGCGAGGTAGGCCTGCTGAGGGGCGGGCGCCAGTTCGGGGGCGTTCAGGCCGACGGCGTAGCCGATCAGGCCGGTCACCAGCATCGCGAGCGTCGCGGCCACCGCCTTGAACGGCATGGGCAGGGCGGGGCGGCGCGTGGCGCGCACCAGATTCAGCGGCAGCGGTTCGTTCAGCACGCTGTCGAAGGCGGCATGCAGCGACTGGTTCTGCGCGGCCCAGTCCTGCACCCGTGCGGCATCGTCCGGGTGGGCCGCCAGCCAGGCCTCGACCTCGAGGCGGCGGGCCTCGGGCAGGCTGCCATCCACATAGGCGTGGAGTTCGTGTTCGTGTACGTCGGTCATATCACCAGTTTCAGTTTGATCGTGGGTTCGCCCGCCAGCATGGCCCGCATGCGTTCGCGCGCACGCGACAGCCGCGACATCACGGTGCCGGTTGGCACGCCCAGCACCTGGACAGCCTCGGCGTAGCCGAACTGTTCAAGCCCCACCAGCAGCAGGACTTCGCGCTGCTCCTCGGGCAGTTTCGCCAGTGCGGCGTGGATGTCGCGCGCGTCCAGCGCTTCCATCTGTCCGCCGCTGACTGGTTCGTCGAGCGCATCCTCCATCACGGTTTCCTGCGGCCGGCGGACGCGGATCTGGTTGACGAACAGATTGTGCATCAGGGTGAACAGCCAGGCGCGCAGGTCGCTGCCGGGCTGCCACAGGTCGAGTTTCGCCAGCGCGCGCTCGAGCGTGTCCTGCACCAGGTCGTCGGCGCGCGTGACGTCGCCCGTCAGCGCCCGGGCGTAGCGGCGCAGACGGGGGAGGTGCTCGATCAGGTCGGGACGGGTGCGCACTCAGGGTTTGGCGGTGCGCCACACGTTGTTGACGCCGTCGCCGGTCATGTCGCCCGGCTTCTGGTCCTTGAACCACAGGTAGAGCGGCTTGCCCTTGTGCGCCCACTGTTTCGAACCGTCGTCACGGGTGATGACCGCATAGTCGCCGGCGACCTTGTCGGCGGCGGTTGCAGTCAGGGGCGGCCACTTCTGGGCGCATTCGCCGTTGCAGACGCTCTTGCCGGATCCGGCCACGTCCTTGTCGAAGGTATACAGCGTCATGCCTGCGGGATTGGTGAGCACGCCCATCTGGGTCTTGGCGGGCGATGCGGCGTAAGGGCTGGCACAGGCTACCAGCATGCTCAGCGCGGCGAGGGAGAAGGTCAATGAGGTGTTCATAACGTTTCCTTATGCAAGGGTTGGGAAGAATGGGCAAGTCGGGGCTTGCATGGACGTGAACACCTGGGCCGCCCAGTTTATTCCCGTTCGACGGAGTATTTTTTGGGTGGTCGCCTGGACCGGGCCCGGTGACGTGTCGGCCCGATCGAAAAAAGTGCTTGCAAGGTTTTAAACATTTCAATTATTATTGAAACATGGAAACGAAGAGCGTCGTCACTGCCCTTGCCGCCCTGGCCCAGGATTCCCGCCTGGCCATTTTTCGCGCGCTGGTCCAGGCCGGTCCGGCAGGCCTCGCCGCCGGCCGGATCAGCGAACTCACCGGCATCGCACCGTCCTCGCTGTCCTTCCACCTGAAGGAGCTGTCGCACGCCGGCATGGTGGACTCGCTGCAGTCCGGGCGCTTCGTCATCTACACCGCAAATTTCACGACCATGAATGCGCTGCTCGGTTTTCTCACCGAAAACTGCTGCGGCGGCAACCCCTGCTCGCCGGTGTGTTCGCCGGCCTGTTCCACCGAAAAGGAGTCAACATGAAACGCCTTCACGTACACGTTGCGGTCGACGATCTGGCCGCCAGCATCCAGTTCTACTCCACCATGTTTGCCGCCGGGCCAACCGTCACCAAGGGTGATTATGCCAAATGGATGCTCGACGATCCGCGCGTCAACTTCGCGATCTCGGCGCGCGGTGCCCCGGCCGGTCTCAATCACCTGGGTGTGCAGGTCGAGAACGCCGACGAACTCGCCGAGATGAACGCGCGCCTGCAGAAACTCGACGGCGAGGTGGTTGAGGAAATGGGCACCGCCTGCTGCTACGCCAAGTCGGACAAGTACTGGGCGACCGATCCCACCGGCATCGCCTGGGAGACCTATCACACGCTCGACAGCATCCCGGTGTTCGGCGGGCAGGAAGCAAGCGGCTGTTGCGTACCTGAACCCGCCGTGGAAAAAGCGGCCTGCTGCGCCCCGGCCACATCGGCCACGGGCGGTTGCTGCTGAGGTTTTCTTTCATCGATCAAGGGGGCCATCGTGGCTGAAAAGAAATACACCGTGCTGGTGCTATGCACCGGCAATTCCTGCCGTTCTCAAATGGCCGAGGTGCTGCTGAACCATGACCTCGCCGGTCAGGTGCGCGCGCTGTCAGCCGGCACCCGGCCGCAGCCGAAAGTGGCCGACGGCGCGATCGCCGCGTTGAAGGAAGCCGGCCTCGCTACCGACGGCCTGCATCCGAAGGACATCGACGCGGTGATGAACGAGGACATCGATCTGGTAGTGACGGTGTGCGACAACGCGAAGGAAGCCTGCCCGATCTTCCCCAAGCCGATCCCGGCCATCCACCTGCCGTTCCACGATCCGCACGGCGAGCCGCTGGAGAGCTTCATCACGGTGCGCGACGACATCCGCACCCGGCTGGTGGCGGCGGTACGCGAGAAGATCGGCCTGCAGTCCGCGGCAGCCTGAGCGGACATGAGCGCGCAGTGTGAAGTGACAGGAAAGCGTGCTGCCGGCGCGCCGATGAGCGTGTTCGAGCGCTGGCTCACGCTGTGGGTGACGCTGTGCATCGTCGCCGGCGTGCTGCTCGGCCAGCTGTTCCCCGCGCCGTTTCAGGCGCTGGGGCGGATGGAAGTGGCGCAGGTGAACCTGCCGGTCGGCATCCTGATTTGGATCATGATCATCCCGATGCTGATGAAGATCGACTTCGGTGCGCTGCATCAGGTGAAGTCGCACTGGAAGGGCATCAGCGTCACCCTCTTCGTCAACTGGGCGGTCAAGCCATTTTCAATGGCGCTGCTGGCCTGGCTGTTCATCCGCCACTGGTTCGCGCCCTACCTGCCGGCCGAGCAGCTCGACAGCTACGTCGCCGGCCTGATCCTGCTGGCCGCAGCACCCTGCACCGCGATGGTCTTCGTGTGGAGCCGGCTCACCGGCGGCGACCCGTATTTCACGCTGTCGCAGGTGGCGCTCAACGACGCCATCATGATCGTCGCCTTCGCACCCATCGTCGGCCTGCTGCTCGGGCTGTCTGCGATCGTGGTGCCGTGGGACACGCTGTTCACCTCGGTGGTGCTGTATGTCGTGATTCCGGTGATCCTGGCGCAGGTCTGGCGCCGCCTGTTGCTGAAACGCGGCCAGGCGGCGTTCGACGCGACAATGGCGCAGCTCGGCCACGCGTCCATCCTCGCGCTGCTCGCCACGCTGGTGCTGCTGTTCGCGTTCCAGGGCGAGCAGATCATCGCGCAGCCGCTGATCATTGCGCTTTTGGCCGTGCCGATCCTGATCCAGGTGTTCTTCAACTCGGGCCTCGCCTACTGGCTCAACAGGAAAGTCGGCGAGAAGCACAGCGTCGCCTGCCCGTCGGCGC
>Ga0180009_10002390_pt1 | contig 22109 bp, 17 predicted proteins | sample OS_PC_MetaG_FD_123537 | JGI IMG/M metagenome (GOLD analysis project Ga0180009, IMG submission 123537) | Groundwater microbial communities from the Aspo Hard Rock Laboratory (HRL) deep subsurface site, Sweden - OS_PC_MetaG | ecosystem: Environmental > Aquatic > Deep subsurface > Groundwater...
AGAATAATTTTTATTGCTTCTTCGGCAACGGCGTTTTGCGCCTGCTGTGTTGAAGCACCTATATGATGAGTAACATAAACATTTTTTAATTCTCTTAGTTGCGAACTTACTTCTCCGTCTTTACCTTCGGGTTCTCCCTTAAATACATCCAATGCTACGCGTATATTTTTTTCTTTAACCGCTTTAATTAAAGATTCTTCGTTTATTACTTCATGCCGGGAAGTATTAATTAATAAAGCGCCGTTTTTCATGTAAGAAAACAACTTATCGTCAAATAATCCTTTAGTTTCGGGAGTAGCGGGAAGGTGAATTGAAATAATATCGGCTTTCGGCAATGTTTGATCAAACTCTGAAAAATCTTTAATACCGTATCCTTCAATTCGTGAAATATCTTTTACATATACGTTAAGTCCAAGCGCAAGTGCGCGGGTAGCAACTTCTTTTCCGATATTCCCGTAACCGACAATAGCTAAAGTCTTTCCGTATAATCCTTCCGCCTTTGAATATTCAGCTTTATTCCAAACTCCGTTTCTAAAATCAATAACATTATCAGGTATTCTTCTATCCAAAGCAATCATTAAACCAATTGCAAGTTCCGCAACCGCAATTGAGTTTTTACCCGGACAGTTGGAAACATAAATTCCTTTCCTATTCGCGGCCGCAATATTTATATTGTTAACACCCGCGCCTGCCCGAATAATTAAATTCAGCTGTTTTGAATTGTTTATTGTTGCCTCATTGACCTTTGTTGAACGCACAACAAGAATATCAACTTCTTTGGCCGCTTCAATTAAATCGTTTTCACCAAGTTTAGGCTGATAGATAACCTCTAAGTCGTGATCAATTAATTTCTGAACATATTGTTCCGGAAATTTATCCGCTATTAAAATTTTCATTTTCATTTATATTTCTCCGATTTTTAAAAAATTATTTCATCATTGGAATTTTTACATCGTGCGACTTTGCGTTGTTTATAGCTCTTTCGTATCCTGCGTCTGCATGGCGCACAATACCCATACCCGGATCATAAGTTAATACTCTTTCTAATCTTTTTTCGGCTTCGGCTGTACCGTCGGCAACAATTACCATTCCTGCATGAATTGACTTACCAATACCTACACCTCCGCCGTGATGAACTGAAACCCAGCTTGCGCCTCCTATTGAGTTAAGCAAGGCATTTAAAATCGGCCAGTCGGCAATCGCGTCGCTGCCGTCTTTCATAGCTTCTGTTTCACGATAGGGGGAAGCGACTGAGCCGCAGTCAAGATGATCACGGCCAATTACAATCGGGGCTTTTACTTTCCCGTCTGCTACAAGTTTATTGAATATTTTTCCCATTTTGGCTCTTTCGCCGTAACCGAGCCAGCAGATTCTCGTGGGCATTCCCTGAAAATGAATCTTTTCCTGAGCCATTTTAATCCATCTGATTAATGCTTCATTTTCAGGAAATGTTTCCATCACAGCTTTATCAGTTTCATAAATATCATTAGGATCTCCGGAAAGAGCGGCCCATCTGAACGGACCTTTTCCGTCGCAGAAAAGGGGACGAATATATTCGGGAACAAAGCCCGGGATATCGAACGCGTTTTTAACGCCGTTTTCTTTAGCTTCACCTCGGATATTGTTTCCATAATCAAACGCTATAGATCCGCGTTTCTGAAATTCAAGCATAGCCTGCAGATGAGCAACAATAGTTTTGCGTGAAAGCTCTATATATTTTTTTGTATCTGTTTTTCTTAAATCAAGCGCTTCCTCAAAACTAATTCCCATTGGAACATAACCGTTTAAAACATCGTGTGCTGATGTCTGATCGGTTACAATATCGGGCAGTATGTTTTTCTCTAATATTTTCGGCAGTAATTCCCCGGCATTTCCGATTAAACCGACGGATAAAGGTTCTTTTTTTTCTTTTGCGTTTAGTACTAGTTTTAAAGCCTCGTCAAGATCATCTGTCATTATATCAATATATCCGGTGTCAATTCTTTTTTGTATGCGGGATTTATCAACATCAATTCCAAGAAATGCTGCGCCGTTCATGGTTGCGGCTAAAGGCTGAGCTCCGCCCATTCCTCCTAATCCAGCCGTTAATAAAAATTTACCGTGTAAAGATCCACCGAAATGCTGATTTGCGCATTCGGCAAATGTTTCATAAGTACCCTGCAGAATTCCCTGTGATCCAATATATATCCAGCTGCCGGCCGTCATTTGTCCGTACATTGTTAAACCTAAATTTTCAAGTCTTCTGAATTCATCCCAGTTTGCCCAATCAGGCACGAGCATTGAATTAGAAATAATAACTCTCGGCGCGTCATTATGTGATTTAAATATTCCTACAGGTTTTCCCGACTGTACTAATAAGGTCTCATCATTTTCCAGGTTTTCCAATGATTTAATAATTGCATCATAAGCATCCCAGTTACGCGCGGCTTTTCCTGATCCTCCGTAAACAATTAAATCTTCCGGTCTTTCGGCAACATCGGGATCTAAATTATTCATAAGCATTCGTTTGGCAGCTTCCTGAATCCAGCCTTTACACGTTAAATCCGTTCCTTTAGGCGCGTGAATAATTCTTTTCATAATTTCCCTTTTACTCTTCGAAATGTGTTGATAAAATATTTATATATTGTCCCAGCATTGACTTGTACAACCATCTTTTAATGAACCAGCTTTTTTCCATCGTTTTTCTAATATGTTTTATATTTTCTTTAAGCTGAAGCACAAGTTTAGTTTTTTCTTCCTTCGTTAATTTTACTTCTTCCGCGCCGCTGTTCAATTTTTCAATAATTGAATTATAGGCGCGAATATCTCCGTAAAATCTTTCGTCGCCGTTCATTTGCCCTACAACCTGTTTGCAGAATGTAGTAATTAATTTTCTTTCGTTTTTATCGAATTGGTATGAATAATTTTTAAATAATTGTCTTTTCATAAACCTATGCCTTAAGTGATAATAATTGTTCTCTCATTTCCTGATAACCTGGTTTAATTACGTCATATATGTAATAAAGTCTTTTTTCATGCGGAATAAAAGCCGACTTCATCGCGTTAAGATTAAGTTTTTCTATATCGTCAAGATTTATGTCGAAATATTCTGTTGCCAACACGTACTCTGATGTTAATGTTATTTTACTCATAAGTCTGTCGTCGGTATTTAGAAAAACTCTGAAATTTTTATCGTATAGTTTTTTAAAAGGATGATTTTCAATTTTATCAATTGCTCCTGTATGAACATTGCTCAACAAACAAATCTCAAGGGGAATTCTTTTATCTAAAATGTATTGAGCCAGATCGCCGAGTGCAATTATGTTTTCGTTTTCATCAAAAACTATATCCTCAATAAGTCTTGTCGCATGTCCTATTCTGTGTGCGCCGCAATATTGTATTGCCTGCCAAATTGATTCTTTACCGAAAGCTTCGCCGGCATGAACGGTAATACTGAAATTATTTCTTTGAATAAACTGAAATGCATCGATGTGTTTTTTAGGGGGGTAGCCGCCTTCTTCACCCGCAAGATCAAAACCGACAACACCTTGTTTCCTATAATTTACCGCTAGTTCCGCAACTTCAAGTGTATTCTTCATATTTCTCATTCCGCAGAGAATAAGTCCATACCCGACTCCAAAATCGCTTTTACCTCTTTCCAGGCCTTCAAGAACGGCATTAATAACGTCTTCGTGGTACAAACCTTTCTGTGTGTGAAATACGGGGGAAAAACGGGTCTCAACATAACAAACACCGTCGTTATACATATCTTCAATCATTTCATATGCAATTCTTTCCAGGCCTTCTTTTGTCTGCATAACGGCGCATGTATGTTCAAATCCTTTCAAAAATTCGGGCAAATTGCCGGTATTTGCACCTACATAGAACCAATTTGCCAATTCTTCGGCATCATGTGTAGGAAGTTTTTTATAGTTTAATTCTTTGGCAAGATCAATTATTGTTTCAACGCGCAGGCCGCCGTCAAGATGATCGTGTAAAAGTACTTTAGGAACTTTACGGATTATTTCTTCGGTTTTCAAAATCACCTCATTTTTAGTATTAAAAAATATCTCTTTTGGTTAGTAAAATCAATAAAAGTATCAATTAGTCTTAACTTAAAAATGGATTTTTCAAAAATAGGCCAAAAAAAAGATACTCAAGAATTATTTCTTGACTTACCAGACTAATATTGCTAATTTTTCATGTCTATATTCAATAATTTATAAATAATAAGGGTGAAATAATGAAAAGATTTTTTGCATTTTCATTGATCTTGGCTATGGGATTTGGAATCGTTGCATTTCAATGCTCATCAACAGAATTAACAAGTGCTAAACTTTATATTCAACAGAAACAATATGACAAAGCGAAAGAAGCTTTAAAAAAAGAAATAGAAAAAAATCCTAAAAGTGATGAAGGATACTATTTATTAGGTTTGTTATACGGAGATCAGGGTGAAATCGATTTGATGGTTGAAGCTTACGATAAATCTCTTGAAATTAGCAATAAGTTTGAAAAAAATATTATCGATAATAAAAAATATCACTGGGCATCTAGTTTTAATAAAGGCGTAAGCTATTTTAATAAGGCCGCTAAAACTAATGACGCCGATAGTACAAGAATGTTTTTTAATAAATCGGTTGAATCATTTACATACTCAACTTTATGCGAACCCGATTCGGTTGATTCATACAGCAATCTTGCATTTGCATATGTAAATATGGGTGAAAGTGAAAAAGCGCTTCCAGTACTTGACAAACAAATTAGTTTATATAAAAAGAAATTTAATTTAACCGATAATTCCGGTCCGGCTGAAGAAGGTAAATATCTAGGATTATTGGACGCTTATTCTCTTGAAGGAGAAATTCTTACAAAATTAGGCGCGGTTCAGGATGATAAAGATAAAAAGTATGAATACTACAACAAAGCAATTGATAAAATGAAAGAAGCCAAACAATTTTTCCCAAATGATCCTTCAATCTTACTTCATTTATCAAATTCTTATATTGCTACAGACAGATTAGATGTAGCGATGGATTCTTTCAAAGAAGGTGTAGAAAAAGATCCTGAAAACAAATACTACAGATTTAACTACGGCTCAATGCTTTTAAATTCAGAAGATTATGAAAATGCTTCTATCCAGTTAAAGAAAGCTGTTGATATTGATCCTGATTATGAAAACGCGATTTATAACCTTGCTGTTACCTATGTAAAATGGGGCGCTACTTTAAGAGAAGAAGCAATTAAAGCGGAAAAAGAAGAAGATAAAACATATTTGGAAAAATATAATTTGGCATTACCGTATTTGGAAAAATATGTTCAAATTGATCCTGAAAACGGCGCTTTCTGGGATTTATTATTTAAAGTATATACAAATTTAAATATGAACGAAAAAGCAGAAGCAGCAATGAAGAAAGCCGAAGAATTTAAATAATAGAATTACATAATTTTATTTATTGCCCACAATTTCAGAACTTATGAATTGTGGGCTTTTTTTATAACGGAGTATATTTTATGAATCAGAATAATGAGCAAAAACCGCAGCAGATTAGTATTGAACTAGGTGAAAAAGAAGCTGAAGGAATTTATTCAAACCTTGCTATAATAACACATTCATCAGCGGAATTTATTATTGACTTTACACGTGTTGTGCCGGGTGTGCCTAAAGCAAAAGTTCAATCAAGAATTATTACCACACCTCAGCATGCTAAAATGTTGTTAAAAGCTTTAACGGAAAACATAAATAAATTTGAAAACAGATTCGGTGAAATTAAAATTGAAGGTCACGCTAATCCGCAATTTGGGTTTTCCGAAGGTTTTAAAGAAGAAAAAATTAATTAAGCAATATTTGTTCTAATAATTATTTACCAAAGTTTTTTCTTTAAATAAAGAAGTAATTAACTTATTTTATTCCGTGATTAGCTTTTTGTTTAATAGTATAATAAATTGATCCACATCACTGCCGGATTAACTATGTTATTAGCGGTTTCTTCAAAAAAGAAATTTCTGTATAATACGTTACATCAATCTAAATTTTATCAAAATTTATTTATAACGTGGAGAATTAATATGAAAAAAGTACTATGCCTTTTTTCAATTTTAATTCTGGTGTTCAATGTAAATTCAATAAAAGCTCAAGATCAATTTGATGTTAAATTGAATATTTTCCCTGATCTTTACGCAATTGATTTTGCCGCTTTCGCTGTCGCAAATAATCTTGGCGGAGCACCTAGAATTATTGAAATTTTTATGACGCCTGGAATAAGAGTCATTGTTGAGGGGACTATAAGATGGAAAGATCCCGAATCTCAGGTTATCGGAACACTTTTTACTTTTGAAACATATCCCTTTATTTCAAAAACTATTTACAACGACGATATAGGCAATACGGATATAAGGATTAAATCTTCCGATGCTCCAGGTGATTTAGCAGAGGATAATTTAAAAAAAGGTAAACCAACTGGAACTTATTACATTCAAATAACCGTAAGGGATGAAAATAGAAATTTTTTAGATAGTGATGAAGCTGAGTTGAACTTTCTAAATCCCGCACAAACATTATCAATTAGAACACCGGAAGAGGGAAGCGTTCAAAATATCGGAGGTGTGCTTGCCGAATGGGATGAAGTAACAGGGGCTTCTAATTATTCAATTAGAGCCAATATCCGTAAAAATACAAACCAAAGTTTTGAAGAGGCTTTAAAATCAGGCAACCCTCTTATTAATAATAAAAATGTAGGTCTAGTTACTAGTGTAAACCTGCGTGAACTATTGGAAAGAGAATGGCTTCCGGGGCAGGAAATTGTATTTCAAGTTACTGCTAATGTCGCCGGCCCGGGGGGAGACAAACCTCTTTACAGTAATATTATTAACTTCAGATTTGAAGCGGCAAATGCTGAAGAAACCGAATCTCTAAATCAGAGCTTTACAAATCTGTTCCAAAATTTCGGTGATCAGGGATCCTCAAGAATTATTTCTTTATTGCAGTCGGGTCAAATAGACTTCAGCGACGTTACAATTACTTCGGAAGACGGACAGATAATGACAATAGCCGAATTTCAAAGTTTGATGAATTATCTTGAAACGAATCCAGACGCCGTAATTAATATTAGATATATTGAGAAATAAAAAAAATTATTGAGGAATAAAATGAAAGCAAATAAGAAAATTATTTCAGTGATTTTGCTTATAGTAATTTCTTCATTTATAACAGGTGAATTTTTAATATCAAATGATGAAACTCCTATTGCTCTTATAAAAAAGGTTGTTAAAGATGTTACATATAAACAAAATGAAGAAGCGGATTGGGAACTAGCTAAAACTGGCGTACCGCTGCAGAACGGACAGGAAGTTAAAACCGGAACAAAATCATTAGCCCTTATTCTTTTTACCGACGGATCAGGACTTCTGCGCGTAAGGGAAAATTCAATTCTACATATTTATGGTGAACAGGAAGTAAATAAGCTTAACAAAAACACATTTATACAAAAAGGACAATTAGGCTTTCAGGTTTCTAAACAGGAAGATGAGCAATTCAAATTTACGACACCTACTGTTGTGGCTTCAATTAGAGGAACAGGCGGTTTTATTGATGTTGAAAATGATAGTTCAACAACGATTGTCTGCGAGAGCGGTTTAATTGAACTTCAGGCTACCGGCGGAAGCAGGCAATCAGGTAGTCTGTCCGGCGGAAACTCCGCAGATATCGGAGCCGACGGTCAAATTAATATAAATCCTACAACACAGCAGCAGCAGAATCAATTAAATATGAATAAACAGACGGAAACCAAAAAAGTAAAGATTAAAACAAAAGAAGGTGAAATAGAAATTGAATACCTTCCCGAATATGAATAATATACTTTAAATAAATCTCCCGTATAGAATAAACTAGTTTTTATTTATTGGAGGAAAAATCGTGAATAAATTTTTACTGTTTTTAAAAACTGTTTTTATTGCTTTAATATTATTCTCATTTGCAACTTTAGAATTAAAAGCTCAAATAAGCGGAACTGTATCATCAGTAAAAATTGGTGATGCAAAAGAAGGGAGCGATCTGCTTGTGGTCGTAGATTTATACTCTTCTTCGTCGGTTTCAAATATAACAATTGCCTACCAGACCTATAGTCAAAGCGAATTTAAAATTAGGGATATGGAACTGCAGGGAACATCTGCATCTTATAATATTCCCGCCGAAGATATTAAACTTCCATATTTAACCTATTATTTTATTATTTCGTTCAGCGACGGTACTCAGGAAACTTATCCGTTGGGAATTCCGGGTGAAGCGGAACCATTGCAGTTAACCGTCACCGCCCCTTCACCAAAAGACAAAGAAGTTATTATACTTTCTCCTGCAAAAGGAGAACTTGTTGATGTTGCCGACTTTTTTATCTCAATCTCTTTGATAAAAGCAGGCGACGATGTGGATGTAAGAGCTACCAAAATATATTTAAATGATAAAGATATATCGGATATGGCGCTGTTTGCAGGCGACTTGATATTATTTTATTCAGATAATTTTCCCGGCGAAATTGATAAAGGTTATAAGAGCTTAAAAGTTGATACATATGATAAAAATGGAAATTTGTATCATTCTGTATCTTCTGATTTTCAATCGGCCGACGCAAATTATATTCGGGATGTTGCTTCACAATTTAAATCCAATTTATTGCTTGAAGGCGAATCGCGTAACGAACAATTTAATGACGAATCAACCTGGTACAATAATATTTCAGCTGATTACAACGGTTCATATGATGATTGGAAATTTAAAGGCTACGCTTATTTGACATCGGAAGAAAAAAGTTACCTTCAGCCGCAAAATAGATTCTCCGCCTCTGTTGAAAACAACTGGTTTAATTTGAGAGTGGGTGACAGCTATCCCAGGTATCCTGAATTAATTATGGATGGCAAAAGACTGAGGGGTTTTTCGGGAAGTATTAATCTCGGATTTTTTAATATTCAGACAAGCTACGGTGAGGTTGTTAGAAATGTTGAAGGAAGCCTTATCCAAACTTATAAAGAAGATGAAGTTCCGCTCGGAAGTAATATTATTGCGATTGATCAAGCTAAATACGGTAACCCTTACGGTGAGGTAAATCTTGGAACCTTCAGCAGAAATCTATTGGCAATACGCCCTTCTTTCGGAAGCGGAGAGAATTTTCAATTCGGTTTAACATACCTGCATGCCAAAGATGATAATTCGTCTGTTGAATTCGGAGCCCGGCCGGAAGAAAACCTTGTAATTGGTACAGACCTTAAAGTAGCTCTTGATGATCAAAATATTTTACTGACCGGGCAAGCGGCCGTAAGCATATACAATACAGATATTTCAACCGGAACATTATCTGATTCTGAAATTGATTCCGTATTCGGTAGCGACTCATATTTTGACGCGGACACGGAACAAATTAAAGATATAAAAAATATTATAGGAAAATTTATTACTGTTAATCAGTTCCTCGGACCATTAAATCCTCAGGAGTTTTCATCTTTAGCCGGCGAAGCTGCAATTCAGCTTAGTTATTTTTATAATAATTTTAAAGCCTCTTATGTGTATAGAGGAAATGATTATAAATCTTTCGGACAGGATTTTATAAGAAAAGACGTTAAAGGAATAAATATTTCTGACAGGGTACGACTTATTGATAATAAATTGTTTATTACTTTAGGTTACGAAAGGCTAACGGATAATTTGCAGGAAACCAAGATCGCGACTACAACTTATCAGAAATTGAATTCAACAGTATCAATATTCCCAAGATCTAATTTCCCAAATATTACTTTGGGATATACAAGGTATCAAAACGAAAACGGTATTTCCAAAACTGATACCGTAAACAATATTTACCAGATTGATGATGCTACAAACCGCTTCTTAATTAGGCTTTCGCACGATCTTGAAATTAAAGGTATAAGTAATAATCTTTCTTTAAGTTTATCAACATCAAGCCGGGAAGACAACAGTTTATCGAATAACGACGCTAATTATACGTCAACTAATTTATCCGTAAACAGTTATTGGCAGAAAAATTTGTCAAGCTTTGTAAGTTTGGTTTCATATTCAAGCGAAATTGCAAAAGTAGAATATAATTATACATCAATTTCTCTGGGCGCTAGGTACAGAATGCTTGATAATAAATTGGAATTGTCTGGTTCTATTAGTCCAAGTTTTGGTGATTTTAAAAGACAGTCAGTTGATTTTGTAGCTCAATATCAAGTGATGCAGAATTTCAGTCTTGTTTTTCAATTTAGGCTCTATAGAATACCTGATCAAAGTACAAACTCTATAACCGGACTTTCAACAAGAATTACACTTTAGTACATATTATTAATGAAGAAAAAAACTAAGGACGGCCGTAAAAATAATTATTTAAAAATTATTACAGCATTTGCGGCTGCTCTTATTGTTATAATTTTAACACAGGACATTTTTTTTACTTTTGTCCCGTTACGACAATTAGAACAAAAAATATATGATACAAAACTGACCCGCCGCGGTGCTGAAAATATAAAAGAGACCGCTCATGTAATAATTCTGGAAATTACTCAAGACAGTTATGATCAGATTCCCGCTCCTTATAATATTTGGCCCTGGCCGCGTTCAATATTCGCAAAATTAATAGAAAATCTTAATGAAGCTGGCGCAAAAGCAATTGCAATTGACATAAAAATGTCGAACCAGGATCAATTCTCCGCGGCAAATGATTCATTATTATTTTATACAATTAGAAAATATAAAAACGTTGTTGTCGGCGGGGCAGTGGATATTGTCGGAGAATCCCAAATTTCCAGTATTGATTACGGGGGTTCGGGAGGCGTTGTTATTAAACAAAACTACAACTACGATAATATATTTTTTACGGCCGATAGTTCTGTAGGTATTGTGCAGGTACAAAATGATTACGACGGCGTATTCAGAAGATACAGACCGTTTATTTATACAAGTTTAACAAATGAAAGAAGAATTCCTTCATTCGGCTTTGCCGTATTAAATAAATATTTCGGACTCCATTCGTTAAATACAGCTGAAAATGAAGATGAGTATTTTACACTTGCGGGTAAAAAGATTCCTAAATTTGATGAATCACATATGCTGATTAATTTTTACGGTCCGGCCAGAACATTCCCTCACATAAAATTAATTGATGTTTTGGATGATAAAGATTTTAATACAACCGATGAAATTGAGTTTGATGAAAAAATAAATACATGGGATAATGACGATTACGGAATTTTACATACCGGAGTATTTAAAGATAAAATTGTAATAATCGGTTCCACCATGCCCGAAGATAAAGATATCTTTCCCGTTGCAATTTCGAAAGGTGAACGGAAAGGAGATAATTTGATTTACGGTGTTGAACTTCACGCTAACGCCGTTGAAAATGTTATCCGCAACGATTATATAGAAATTCAACCTAAATATTTACGAGTTATTCAAATTGTTTTACTTGCTTTGATTGCTTTCTTTTTTACATCATTTCTTAAAGATAAAAAAATTCACAGGCAGTATATTCTAGAAATAAGTAATGTAATATTACTTATTGCATCAATCTATTTTATTTATGAATTAAGTTACTATTTATTTGAAAACTATAATGTTCATGTAAGAGTTATTGGCCCTTCACTTGCTTTGGTTCTGGGTTATTTTTCAAGTACGGCATTTCATTTTATAACTGAACGGAAACAAAATACAGTGATTAAAGGAATGTTCAGTCATTATGTCAGCGGCGCTTTGGTAAACGAATTAATTAATAACCCCGATAAACTTAGATTGGGCGGCGACAAAAAAGAACTCACAATTTTATTCTGCGATATGGCGGGCTTTACTACTTTTTCGGAAAATAAAGATCCTGAAGAACTTGTTAAATACATTAATGAATTTTTAAGCGAGATGACGGAAATTATTCTTGAACACAAAGGTACGCTGGATAAATACCTTGGCGACGCAATTATGGCCTTCTGGGGTGCGCCAATTGAAATTGAAAATCACGAACTTCTCGCATGTAAAACTGCTTTACTTATGCAGGAAAGAATTGCTCTATTGAGAGATAAATGGCTTAGAGGTGACAGTTCAAATAAATCATCAGGTCAAGCCGGAATTAGTATTAGGATCGGGATTAATAGCGGAAATGTTGTCGTAGGAAATATGGGCGGGAAAAACAGGTTTGATTATACAGTTATGGGTGACAGCGTTAATCTGGCTTCGCGTTTGGAAGGCGCTAATAAACAATATGGTACGGGCACAATGTTAAGCGATTCAACTTATAACGCCGTTAAAGAAAATGTTGTGGTAAGGGAGCTTGATACAATTAGAGTTAAGGGGAAGAAACTTCCAACTACAGTATATGAATTAATTGGATTAGCAGGCGAAGAACAGGCTTTATCGAAACTTAAAAACATGGAAAAATATTTTGAAGGTCTCAAAAATTATAAAGCGAAAAAATTTTTAGAAGCTAAAAGCTGTTTCGAAGAATGTATTAAAATATTAGGAGATGACGCGCCTTCGAAAGTTTATATAGAAAGGTGTAATGTATATATCGATAATCCGCCCGATGATAATTGGGACGGTGTTTTTGTAATGGCTACAAAGTAATCTTAAATATAATTTTAAATTTTATTTTTGTACTCGGATCAAATTTACTAATCCTATAAACAAAAATATAAAATTGGCAAACCAGGCAGTTATAAGGGGATCCATTACGCCGTTTTTACCGAATGCTTGACTTACCTTCATAAACACTAAATATAAAAAAGTTACGAGCAGACTTATTCCGAATTGTACGGCAAGTCCGCCTTTTCTTTTATTTGCTGAAATTGGAAGTCCGAAAAACACAACAATCAAACTCGCGAATCCGAATGCGTATCTCGAATAATACTCAATTTCGATTCTTGTTGGGTCATTGCCCGAGCGCAAGCGTTCTTCGGCAAATTCTTTTAATTCATCTAATGTCTGCTCTTCAGGTTTCTGCTGCTTTTTTATTATATCGTCCGGCTTAAAATTTAAGTTGTTCAATTCCATGGTCGTAAAATTTTCTGCCGTTTCATTGCTGTCTGTAAAAGTTCTCTTTGTGCCGCCGTTTAATATCCAGTTATTTGCTGCCGAATCGTACCTCATAAAATTCGCGTCAATTCTGCTTGTCATTTTTGTGGAATATTTTTCATCAAACTCATGAATACTTACACGGTTAGCCTGCTGAGAGAATGTGCTGTATGATAATATATTCACAATTCTTGTTTTACTGTCCTGAAAAATAATATTTCCGCCTAAGGCAACAAGACCTTTTTTCATATATGTCTGCTCAATATATACTTTGTGCTTATTTGCCGTTGGAACTACATAACCCCCGAAAGCCGTAGCTAATATACTTATAAACAAACCCGTTGCAAGAAATGGCATCATGAATCTGTAAAGACTTAAACCGCTGGCTTTCATTGATGTAAGTTCATTTTGACTTGATAGTTTACCGACTGTAAATAAACATGCAAGAAGCACTGCAACGGGAATCATTAATCTTAAAATTTCGGGAACAAACATTATATAATATTCGATAATAAAATTTCCTGGAACACTTTGATCTATAAAATCATCCATGTTTTCCATCAGATCTATTATTACAAATAATGCTGTAAATGCAATTAGTCCGAAAACAATCGTCTGAAGAAACTGTCTTATTAAATATCTATCAAGTATTTTCATCTTCAGCTGAACCTATTCTCATTTTTTTAGGAAGAAATTTTTGTAAATAAGAAAAATCAATTGTAACTCTTTCTTTCGCGCTTTTAATCAAAAAATAAATGCCTAAAATTCCAAGCAGAATATTTGCGCTCCACATTCCCCAGAAAGGTGATAACAGGCCGCGGTCTGCAAGTTTTTCTCCTCCTATTAAAAAAGCCCAATAGACTAAAAAGAAAATAAGACTAACACCGGCCGCAACGCCGAATCCTCCTTTACGGGTCATTGTGCCGAGAGGCGCGCCAATTAATACAAATATTATACACGCAACCGGTATCGAATATTTTTTATGGATTTCAACCCAATATCTATTAATTGATTTGGCATTTGTTTGTACTCTATTTATTGTAGTATTAATTGCGCTTTGAGCGGTGTTCAATCTTTCGCCGGCCCTTAATAAAATATATTTATTTGTTTTTCTTATTTCCTCGGATTGAAACGGGGGAGCTAATGTATCGGCTCCGAAATACAAAGCAAATTTAGTGCTGAGTTCCTCATCATATCTTTCTTTAATTAATTTTAAGCTGTCAACAATAACAAGCATATCCTGCGCACTTAATTCTCTATCGCCTCTTACGCCGCCGAAAGAACTTTGCTGAAATGAAAATTGTTCGGCATCCATCGCAATTTTATGTTTTTCAAAAAGTAATTTTCTGTAAATATGTTTGTTGTTTATATCCGATTCATGAATTTCACCGTTAGTTAAATCCATAATTAATTTTTTCTGATCTTTTGAAAAATATATTTTTCCTGATTCAGCCGTTACTATATTTAGCTTAAGAGGTTCGCTGTTATCATAAATAGTAACATTTTTTAATTCATTTGAATTCGGATTCAAATCCCTAACCAATATAGAGTAACGCGATACTTCCTGTGAAAACACTCCCGGTACAAGTGATAAAGTTGGTTTCTTTTTGGAAATATCCTGAAGTAAAATTCTTGCCGCATGGTTGGCGTCTGGATAAACTGAATTATTAAAATGAATGAGAAGAAGCGCTACCATTATTCCTCCCAGCAGAGGTGCAATCATTATTTTGTATAAACTTACTCCCGAGGATTTTAAAATAGCTATTTCATTGTTCTGTGTCATTCCGCCGAAAGCCATAAGAGTAGCGACTAAAACCGCCATCGGCACAACAAGTACAACCATCCATGCCAGATTAAATGATATCAGTTTAAAGATCACCCATAGACTTAATCCCTTGCCTACAAGTTTATCGGCAAATTTCATCAAAAATTGCAAAAGAAAAACCGCGATTAATGTGAATACTGAAAATACAAAAGGGAAGAAATGGTTTTTTAATATGTACCGGTAGATTATCATTTTTTATTTTTTTATTTGAAGTTAAATTAAGCAATATAATCTAAAGAAGGAATATTGTAATTTTGTTATCACATTTCTTAAAATCGGATTAACAATATTCGAATAAGTAAACTGTAATAGTAAAATAAATTCCTTATATTTTATAACTAAATTATCGTAAAAAATTCGCAAAATATTTTAATGTAAAGATTAAAAGGAGATTCATTGTGGAAAATGTTATTAGTTATATTACTCAAAACAAAAACAGATATATCAATGAACTGAAAGAATATTTAAGTATTCCAAGCATTAGCACTCTTTCATCACACAAGAAAGATATGAAAAGATGCGCAGATTATGTAGTAAAGCAGTTAAAAAATGCCGGTTTAAAAAAAGTAAAAACATATCCCACTGCGGGTAATCCGCTTGTTTATGGAGAATGGCTGGGAGCTCCGGGAAAACCTACAGTATTAATTTACGGACATTATGATGTGCAGCCGGTAGATCCTATTAAATTATGGAAAACACCCCCGTTCGAAGCTACAATTAAGGGAGATCAAATTTACGCCCGCGGAGCTAATGATAATAAAGGACAGAATTTTGTACATATTAAAAGCGTTGAAGCTTATTTCAAAACAATAGGTAAACTTCCGGTTAACGTAAAATTCTTAATTGAAGGCGAAGAAGAAATAGGCAGTAAAAATTTGGAGAAATTTTTAAAAGAACAAAAATCATTGTTGAAATGTGACGCGGTGATGATTTCTGATACAAGTTTATACGCTGAAGGAATTCCTACAATAAGTTACGGATTAAGAGGTCTTTGTTATATGGAAATTGAATTAACAGGTCCAAACAGAGATCTGCATTCGGGAAGTTTCGGCGGTTCAGTTGCAAATCCGATTAACGAACTTGCAAAATTAATATCAAAACTGGTTGATGATAAGGGAAAAATTACAATCCCTAATTTCTATAAAGATGTTCAGAAAATGCCAAAGAAAGAAAGAGAATTAATTAAGAGCCTGAAATTTTCCGACAAAGCCTTTGCAAAAGAACTTGATGTTAAAGAACTTAAAGGAGAAGAAGGATATAATACTTTAGAAAGATTGTGGGCAAGACCAACATTGGATTGCAACGGAATTATCGGCGGATTTACCGAAGAGGGAGCGAAAACTGTTCTTCCATCAAAAGCATCCGCAAAAATATCTATGCGTTTGGTACCGGATCAGGATCCAGAAATAATTGCTAAAGAGTTCGCGAAATATGTTAAATCAATTGCTCCCAAAAGCGTTAAAATTAATGTGAAAGCCCTGCACGGCGGCTATCCTGTTGTAGTTTCTTTGGATGACAAAGCAATTCGTGCCGCAGCAGTTGCTACTTCGAAAGCTTTCGGCAAAAAAACCGTATTTACACGCGAAGGAGGTTCAATTCCAATTGTTGTTGATTTTAAGAAACAATTAAACGCTCCGGTAATATTGATGGGATTAGGTTTGGATACCGATGATATTCATTCTCCAAACGAGCATTTTAGCTTAAAGAATTTTGAAAGAGGAATTTACAGTTCAGCTTATTTCTTTAATGAATTTGCAAAATAAAAATTAGTTGCATTCATTTAATAATTAAATAATTATGAAAATAAACAGAATGAAAAGATTTTATTTTGTATTAGGATTAATAGCTTTAGTTATATTCTCATGCGGGAAACCAAAGCAGGAAGGTAATCTTGACGAGGCTTTAACTTCTCCCGCTAAAGAAAGAAATATAAGAGAATATAATCTTGATGTTGAAAAGGAACAGGCCCGCGATAGAACACCGTGCGATACAATAGCTTTTCAACAATATATTATTTCCGAATTTCCGGCGGGGACATATTTGGTTGAATTCGATAAAACTTTCACTTATTCTGTCCCCAAACCTGCTGTTTTATATTACGAAGAAAAAGGAAGTTTGTATATTTTTGCCGCAATTGCAAAATCAAAAGAAGGCGAGCGCCCTGTTGAAACAAAAAATCTTGTCGGTTATGAATCCAGTTTTATAAATTTGGATAGTACAAAACTTGGAACCGCTTTCTTTTATTTGTCTCTCTTTAAATGTAATTCAGATGAAACATTCCGTCAAATTTGGGAAGCTGAAATACCAATCCACGGCGGTTTTAATTCAATGAAAATGAAAACATGGAAAGAAAGAAATAAAAAAATTAAATTTGTCGAACTAAATTTTGAAGCCGGTATAATTTCAGGCCACAGAAATTATAATTATTTCTTGGTCGACGGACTTGAAAGACCGCCGCATTTAATGGAAACTTATGAAGGTTTGGTGCATTTAAGACAGTTGAGAAATGTAAACAATGACAGATTTCCCGACTATTTTGAATATTTGATTCGAAATCCCTCTCTTGAAATTTATGATTCAATTCCTTTTTATTGGGACACAACGAAAAGTTTATATTTAACTGAAAGAAATAAAAGATGGTATAGGAAATATTAACCAGCATGTAAGCAGATAAATTTAAAAGGAGAATATGCCTGAGAATATTTTAAATAGATCAACTATAATAGAATTCATAAAGAATAGATTCACCGACGTTTCGGCTGACGGATTAAAAATTAATTCTGTAACCGGATTCGACAAAGAATACGGAGTAATTAAGGAAGCAGTCGGTATAAGAATATTGTTTGAGAATACAATTGTCAAATTAATCGGCAAAGATACACTTGAATTTCTTCACCGCGTTTCAACAAATGATTTAAAAAATCTGGAATCGTTAAAGGTTCAGAATACTCTTTTTACTAATGAAAAAGGCAGGCTTATAGATAGAACTTCGCTTGTAAATTTAAATGAATTTTATTTATTACTGGGCGGTAAAAACACTCAGAGCCTGCTTTCGCGTTGGATTGATAAATATATAATAATGGAAGATATTAAAATCTCTAACGGACAAAACGAATTTCTTGTGCTCGAAATTATGGGACCGCAGACTGAATCATACTTAACGCAGATTTGCGGAAAATGCATCGACGAACTTTCTGAAAATACTGTCAGAAATTTTGAAATGGAAGATTCGTCTGCAATGATTTTTAAATATTCCGGTATTGATTTACCGGCAAAATATTATATGATTCTGAAAATCGAAGATGCTCAAAAAGTTATTAATTATTTGCTTAATCAGAATAACATTTTTGACGTTAATCTTATCGGAGAACTGGCTTATAATCATTACAGAATTGAAATGGGATGGCCGGAATCTCCAAATGAAATAAACGATAATTTTAATCCTTATGAATCGGATTTGATAAAAGAAGTGAATTTTAAAAAAGGCTGCTATATCGGTCAAGAAGTAATAGCTCGATTAGATACTTATGATAAGGTTCAGAAAAAATTATGCGGTGTAATATTAAATGAAACTATTTCTTCTGAAGATACGTTAACAATTACGGATGAAGAGAATAATGAAGTTGGATATTTAACTAGTTATTCTCCAAACTCACACCTGACTATTGGATTGGCAATTATCAGGAAAGCATATGCCGAACCGAACAGAAAATTATCAGCTTTATTAGATAATAAACAGATAGAACTTATTGTTAAAGAATTACCGATAAAAAAATGAAAATCTATACGAAAACAGGAGATAAAGGAACAACATCACTTTTCGGGGGTAAGAGAGTCGATAAGGATGATCTTCGAATTGAAACCTACGGTACGGTTGATGAGTTAAACGCGTTATTAGGCGCCGCGGTAAGTGAGATAGATAATATAGAACTGATAGAAATTCTGCGCGACATACAGATTGATTTATTTACAGTGGGTTCTGATCTTGCAACTCCGGAAGAGAATAATGTAAATTTTGCTGTCCCTAGAATTCAATCAAACCATGCCGAAAAACTTGAAAAATATATTGATAAGTTTACAGACAGACTCCCGCCTCTTAAAAATTTTATTTTACCGGGTGGATCAAAAGGTTCGTCGCTTCTTCATTTGGCCAGGACTGTATGCAGAAGGGGAGAAAGAGCTGTTGTTAAATTAGGAAGAAAAGAAAAAATAGGTGAAAATATTTTAGTATATTTAAATCGACTTTCAGATTTATTATTTGTTCTTGCTAGATATGCAAACCTCGTTAGCAGCACACCTGATATTGAATGGAAACCCAGGGGGTGAAATTGGCTTCGACGGGATTATATGATCTTTGAATTGCGCACCGTGTTTTCTGGAGACACGTTAAACGCCGGAAAAAAGTCGAATTGACGACTATAACTACGCTTTAGCTGCGTAATTAAACTTACGTAGCCGTTCTCCAAAATTCCTCGTACCGGGTTTTGGAAGAACGCCGATCAGGTACGATAGCAGAAGCGAGTGTCCGTGCAGCAGAAGCGAATCCATTTAACGGAATAGTTTAATTAAATTCTGTTTGTTGAAGTTAATTAAGCGAATCTAAAAAACAGACTACGTGTGTAGAAGTTCATCGAGCAGTATTCTCGGACGCGGGTTCGACTCCCGCCACCTCCACCAATTATTATTTTACGAAAAAATCCTATCTGGTTTGTAAAAACACTAACACCTTATTGTTATTCAAAACCTTTCATTCATTAAATCCGGTTAAAAACTAAAACGTTTAACGTGAAATATTAGAAAAATAATTTTTTATCTAATTGTAATCATTGGCTTATTAATATCTTGACAAAATAATAATGCTTTTATATATTAAGATTAGTTAAACGTTTAACCGAGGGAACGTGAATCCTACAATAAAAGACGTAGCTCAAAAAGCCGGTGTTTCTATCGCAACTGTCTCCCTAGTTATTAATAATCACAAAAGAATTTCCTCCGACACAAAGAAAAAAGTTCAAAAAGCTATAAAAGATTTAAACTACTATCCTTCTAGATCCGCACGGGATTTGGTTTCAAAAAAAACAGGCAATATCGGTTTTATTCTTACCGATGATCACTTCCTTAGAACCGAACCTTTTTATACAAGAATATTTTTAGGAACAGAATTCGAAGCCAGAGACGGCGAATATTATATATTACTTACTACTATCAAATCGGATTATTCGGAAAAAGATCCTTTGCCGAGATTTATTTTAGACCGGAGCGTTGACGGAGTAATTGTGGCAGGAAAAATTCCGGAAGTTCTTATCGATAAACTTGCCAAATATAATTTGCCTTTAATATTTGTTGATTATACATCGGCAAAAGAAAATTTTCCCGTTGTTTTAATTGATAACATTCAAGGCGGAATTACTGCTACAAATCACCTGATAAGTTACGGTCATAAAAATATAGCGTTTATTGGGGGCGATATAAACCATCCAAGTATTAACGAAAGATTAATCGGTTATAAAAAAGCTCTTGAAAATGCCGGTATAAATCCTAATAAAAAATTTATTTCTACTACTTCTCCTTATCCTGACAGACAGAACGGATATAACAGCGCAAAAAAAATATTTAGTACGCAAAAAGATGTAACTGCTGTATTTGCTTGTAATGACGCAATGGCTATTGGTGTTATGCATTACTTAAAGGATAGCGGATTTAGTATACCTAACGATATCTCAATAATCGGATTTGATGATGTTGAATCTGATCTAATGCTCGATCCGCCCTTAACAACTATTAGAGTTCCGAAAATTGAGCTTGGAGCAGAGGCGTTAAGATTAATGATAAATACGCTTAAGTATAAAAATTCTAACGCAAAAAAAATCCTTGTCCCTGTTGAATTAATAATTCGAAAATCAACTAAAAGCATTAAATGATTGCAGCAATATTTAAATCCGCGGGTGTAATAGAAATTGATAATAAATTCCCCCTACGTAAACTTAAAAAAGGGGAAGTTATTATTGAAGTTGCAAACTGCGGAATTTGCGGAACCGATAAGCATATTTTTGAAGGTAAAGCGTATGCTGAAACTCCTGTTATACTTGGACATGAATATTCAGGAACTGTTGTCGAATTATCAGATAAATCAGTGCTGCTTAAAATAGGCGACAAGGTTGCTGTAGATCCTAATATTTATTGCGGAAAATGTTCTGAATGCAAGAAGGGCAATGTTCACTTTTGCAGAAACCATCAAGCGCTTGGGGTTACAAAAAATGGCGGCTTTGCGCAGTATTCAATTGTTCCTTTTTCACAAGTTTATTTGCTGCCGGATAATTCGGATTTATCAATCGCCGCTTTTGCTGAACCTTTATCCTGTTGTTTAAGAGGTATGCAGCATGCAAATATTAAACACGGAGATTCAGTTGTTGTAATAGGCGGAGGCTCAATTGGATTAATAATGATTCAGTTGGCAAAAATATCGGGAGCCGCAAAAATTATTTTAATTGAACCGGAAAACTTAAAACGGAAACTTGCTCTTAAACTTGGAGCAGATTTATCTATTAGTCCTTTTGAAGCGGACGTCGAAAATAATATTTCCGAATATACTTCGGGCGGGGCTGATGTTGTTATTGAATGCGCCGGGAAAAAAGAAGCGGTTGAAATGTCTGTAAAAATTTCAAGGAAAGGAGGAAGGGTTATAATTTTTGGAATGTCGGCTAAGGGTGAAAAAGTGACACTCGATTTGCAGTATTTGTTTCAAAAAGAGTTGCAAATTTTTAATTCATTCCTAAATCCTTTTACTTTCGGCAGAGCAGTCGAGTTAATCATTTCGAATAAAATTAATTTTTCATCTTTTGTAACAAAGCAGATTATGTTGGAAAACATAAATGAAGCATTTAATTCTAGTATAAACTCAATAATTATAAAGCAACAAGTATCAACCAAAAAGTAAGGAGTAACTATGTCTAAAATTTTCAAAATCAAAAATTTGTGGATGGGATTTTTTATAGTCCTGCTTTCCGCAAGTATTTTCCCATTGTTTGCGCAAAGCGGAATCAATGAGTACGGCAGCTTCGAACAAGACCTGCCTTCGTATTGGACCAAGGGATCAGAGCCAGGGGGAGCAACATTAACCTGGGCCAAAGATGAGTTTGTATCCATGGGCCGCAGCTTAAAGATAGAAAAGAATACAACAAGTGAAGCCGCCATGTGGGAATCAGAAAACATGGTAGACTTGTGGTCAGACAGACATTTTAAGGATGTAGATATAAAAAT
>Ga0180009_10002391_pt1 | contig 22107 bp, 16 predicted proteins | sample OS_PC_MetaG_FD_123537 | JGI IMG/M metagenome (GOLD analysis project Ga0180009, IMG submission 123537) | Groundwater microbial communities from the Aspo Hard Rock Laboratory (HRL) deep subsurface site, Sweden - OS_PC_MetaG | ecosystem: Environmental > Aquatic > Deep subsurface > Groundwater...
AATTCTAAAACAAACTAGACACATTGTCAAAGTTCTTAATTTGTTTTATAATTACAAGCGAGCATGAAGCGAAAGCTTGCTTTCATTTCATGCGAGCGATGTAATTACACGCATGTATAATAAAGACTATATGGCGCGAATAATTTCAGTAGTAAACCAGAAAGGCGGGGTTGGGAAGACAACAACATCAATAAATTTGGCAGTATATCTGGCTGCTCTTGGAAAATATGTTCTGCTTGTTGATTTAGACCCGCAGGCAAACGCGACAAGCGGCATTGGGATCAACTATAATGAGCTTAAAAATGGCTTATATGAAGTTTTAAGCGGAAGTACGGACATACGCTCTATAATACAGCAACATGATTTAGATGGCTTAAAAATCGCGCCAGCAACTAGTGCTTTAGCAGGAGCGTCAGTTGAGCTGGTAAATATAGATAGAAGGGAATTTAGGCTTTTAGATGTAGTTGATCAAGTTCGGCATGAGTTTGACTATATTATCATTGATTCTCCTCCATCTTTAGGCCTTTTGACCATAAACGGACTTGTTGCCGCTGATGAAATTTTAATCCCTGTTCAAGCAGAATATTTTGCCTTAGAAGGACTTGGGCAATTAATGAATACAATTAATTTGATAAAAGAAAATATAAAGCCAGAAGTAAAAGTATTAGGCGCGGTTCTTACAATGTATGACAGCAGACAAAAATTATCAGAGCAGGTAATGCATGAATTATACCAATATTTTCCTGATAAGATTTTCAGAAGCGCAATACCGCGCAATGTAAGGCTTGCAGAGTCGCCTTCATTTGGAAAATCAATTTTACATTATGATCCAAAATCAAAAGGAGCGAAAGCATACGAGAGACTTGCGAAAGAACTCCTTGAGATGCATGAAAATTATAAATAATATGACAAAACAAAATTTTGGGCTTGGCCGCGGGCTTAGCTCTCTTATTCCAAATAAAGAACAAGTTGCAAGCGTGCCAGCTGGAACAGATTCTAGTGTTGGACAGATGATTGAATTAGATATTAAAAAGATACAGTCAAACAGGCACAATCCTCGCAAATTTTTTGATGAGGAAAAACTCAAAGAGCTTTCTGAATCAATCAAAGACCATGGAATCATACAGCCTTTAGTTGTTGTTCCAAATACTAATGGAACTTATGAGCTCATAGCAGGGGAGCGGCGCCTTAGAGCGTCAAAACTTGCCGGGCTTGATAAAGTGCCTGCTATAATGCGCGAAGCAGATGAATTAGAAAGATTAGAATTAGCTTTGATTGAAAATATACAGCGCTCTGACTTGAATCCAATTGAAGAAGCTCAAGCTTACCAAAAATTAAATGATGAATTTGGATTAACCCAAGAAGAAATAGGCAAGAGGGTAAATAAAACACGGCCTTTGATTTCAAACGCTATCCGTCTTTTAGGTCTTGCGAGCGAAATACAAAAAGCAGTCGCGGAGCGAAAAATTACAACAGGCCACGCGCGATTAATTCTTGAAATAAAAGACGATGATAAGCGCATGCAGATGTTTAGGAAGATAATAGATCAAAAGCTTAATATCAGCGACACATCCCGCGAAGTAAAGCAAGTTGAAGTTAACAGGCACACAAGAAAGATTATCAAAGATCCTAATATTGAAGAATACGAAAAACAACTTCGCGACAAATTAGGCACAAAGGTAATAATTGGAAGGCGTGGAACCAAGACAGGCCTTATTACAATTGAATTTTACGGCGAGGACGAGTTAAAAGATATTATTTCAAAAATTATTTAGACCTGAATTCTCGTATTGTATCCCAAATGCCTTTTGAGGTGCCTGATTTTATATTGTCTTTTGCTGCTCTTGTTTTTACAAATCTTAGCCAGTCTCGGTTAGGGCCTTTTCTGTTTTTTTCTGTGATAATTTCAACCATATCGCCGCTGCGAAGAGGCCTGTCAAGTGTTGCCAATTGATTATTTATTCTTGCTCCTGTTGCTTTGTCTCCGATTTCCGTGTGTATATGGTACGCGAAATCAATTGGAGTAGAGTCTTCAGGCAAGTCAATGACATCTCCTTTTGGAGTGAATACAAAAATTCTATCCTGGAATACGTCAATTTTTAATGAATCAAGATATTGCTCGCTGTCTTTTAATTCTTGCTGCCATTTTGACAGATCCTGAACCCAATCAAGCTCTTTGTCCAGTTGAATTGAGCCGTGTTCATCATAATTCCAATGAGCCGCGATTCCGTATTCAGCGTCCTTGTGCATTTCCAAAGTTCTTATTTGTATTTCTATTGTTTTGCCATGTTCAAAAAATATTGTTGTGTGCAATGATTGGTATTTATTTGGTTTTGGCTGGGCAATGTAATCTTTAAACCTGTTTGGCACAAATCTCCATTTGTTGTGCACTATTCCAAGCGCTTTATAGCAGTCAGCAATAGTTGGAACCACCACGCGCAAAGCAATGATGTCATGGATTCTGTGCAGTTCATTATTATGTTTTTGAAGTTTTTGATACAAACTCCAAAGGTCTTTGGTTCTGCCTGATATTTCAATGGTTCTGATTTTTTCTTTTCCAAGCTCTTTGCGCACTTTGGCGCACATATTTGAGAGTATTGCTTCGCGGTTTTTGAAATGACTGTCTATTGCTTGTTTTAGCGAAGTGTATTCTTTTGGATATAAATATTTGAATGACAAATCCTCAAGCTTTCCTTTGATTTGCCAAATGCCTAAGCGATTAGCGATTGGCGCGTAAATTTCCAAAGTTTCCCTTGCTATGCGCTCTTGCTTTCTGCCTTCTAATGCTTCAAGAGTTTTCAGATTATGCAGTCTGTCCGCGAATTTTATAAATATAACTCTAATGTCTGACGCCATTGCAATGAACATTTTGCGGAGATTTTCTATGTACCGCTCAATGCCCCTGTATTTTAGTTTCCCGAGATTGGTAATCCCTTCAACTAATTTCGCGACATCTTTTCCAAATTCTTTTTCAATGTCTTTTAACGTCTTATTTGTGTCTTCTGGCACATCATGCAATAAGCCGGCTATTATTGTGTCCTGGTCAAGATGGTATTTTGCCAGTGTGATTGCCGTGTTCAGCGAGTGATTAATATATGACTCTCCATTTTTTCTTTTTTGGCCTTTGTGCGCTTCATCCGCGAAATCAAAAGCCAACCTAACAAGGTCTTTATCAACTTGCAGATTTTCTTGGTTTATTGTTTTGATTAGATCGTTTATTGACGGCATACTTAATTTTTTATTCTGCGTCTTTTATGAATTTGCATTCTTTGCTGGAACATTTGTATGTATCTTTTGGACCGTATACAAGCTGGGAGCCGCATTCTGGACATTTTTCTCCAACAGGTTTTGCAAAGAAAGCTGTTTTGCATGCAGGATATTGGTTGCAGGCGAAAAAGGTTCTGCCTTTTTTAGATTTTTTTTCTATGATTTCACCTTTGCCGCATTCTGGGCAAGTGACGCCTGTTCCTTTTTCAATGTTTTTTATTCCTTTGCAATCTGGATATTTTGAACATCCAAGGAACTTGCCGTATCTTCCATGCTTAACCTGCATAGCAGCGCCGCATTTTTCGCATTTTTCATTTGTTGTTTCCACTTCTTCTGGTTCTCCATCTTCTCCTAATGGCTTTGTGTTCTTGCATTCAGGATAACCTGTGCAAGCTAGGAACCGTCCGAATCTGCCTGTTTTTATAATCATTTCCTTCCCGCATTTGCCGCATTTTTCATCTGTTTTTTCTTCTGTTAAATTTTTTTTATCTAACGTTTTTGTTTTTTCCATAAGATTTTTTTTAAATGGTTCATAAAATTCAGATATTGCCTTTTCCCAATCAAGCTTTCCTTCCGCGATTTCATCAAGCTCATCTTCCATGCGAGCCGTGAATTTGTAATCAACAATTTTTGGGAAATGCTCAACTAAAATATCAATGACAAGAAAAGCAATGTCAGTCGGCTTTAGGCGCCTGTTTTCAATACGATCAACATATCCGCGGTCAATCACAGTGCTGATGGTCGGCGCGTAAGTGGAAGGCCGTCCAATTTCATTTTCTTCCAATGTTTTAACAAGGGACGCGTCAGAGTATCTAGCTGGGGGTTCTGTAAAATGCTGATTAGGATCAATTTTAGCTGGATCAACTTTTTCATCCTGCTCAAGTTCTGGGAGAATATCTTCTTTTTGAACTGCTTTATAGATTTTCAAAAATCCATCAAACTTGATTGTTTGGCCTGTTGCCCGGAATGTGTATGTTGCGTCTGTTTTCGCGCTTACATCTATAGATGTGTTATCCATTATTGCTTCTGGCATTTGAGACGCGACAGCGCGCCTCCAGATTAAATCATATAATCTGTGCTGGTTTTTATCTAAACTGTGATTAATTATATCAGGGCTTTGAGCGGCTTCCGTGGGTCTGATTGCTTCATGCGCTTCTTGAGCTGTTTTTGATTTTGTTTTAAATACTCTTGGCTTGTCTAATATATATTCTTTGCCAAACGTTTTTTCTAAATACTGCTTTGCATCGCCCAAAAATTTGCTGGATAAATTCAAAGAGTCAGTGCGCATATATGTGATATATCCTTGCTCATACAATTGCTGCGCTACGCGCATTGTCTGCTTTGATGAAAATCCTAGTTTTCTGTTTGCTTCTTGCTGAAGAGTTGAAGTAGTAAATGGGGCATATGGATTTTTTTCGGTTTCTTTTTTCTCAATGCGCGTTATTGTATAATCTGCGTCTTTCAGGGCGTCCATGATTTGTTTGGCATGCTTCTCATCCGCAATTTCAAATTTATCCAAAGATCCTTCGTTTATTGAATGAAGCTTTGCAGAAAAATATCCTTGAGGAAGATTTTTTGGGTCAAGAGTCGTATTTGCGTCTATAGAGACGCCCCCATGGGGCGTCTTTACAAAGATAGCATCAATGGTCCAATATTCTTTTGCTTCAAATTGCTTGATTTCACGCTCTCTCTCAACAATTAATCTAACTGCGACTGATTGCACTCTGCCAGCGCTAAGGCCGCGAGCGACTTTTTTCCAAAGAAAAGGTGATAGCTCATATCCAACTAATCTATCTAAGATTCTGCGCGCTTGCTGTGCGTTTACTCGCTGCATGTCAATGTCGCGCGGATTCTTTAAAGATTCATCAATTGCGGATTTTGTAATTTCATGAAAAGTAATTCTTTTTACTTGTTCTTTTTTTGGTTTTAATAGCTCAACTAAATGCCAAGCAATTGCCTCGCCTTCTCGATCTTCGTCAGTTGCGAAGTAGATATATTTACTATTTTTAGCTGCCTTTTTTAAATCAGCAACAACTTTTTTCTTATCCTTGTCTTCCACAACATATGTAGGAGTAAAATGGTCGTCAACATCAATACCCATCTCCTTTTTAGGAAGATCTCGTATGTGTCCGAATGATGATTTGATTATGTATCCTTTTCCAAGAAATTTTGTGATTGTCTTGGCTTTAGTTGGGGATTCTACGATTACAAGATTTGACATGTTTCTCTATTGTTTAATATAAATTTTTCTTTTATCCAATATTTTCGCAATTTACCTGTTAAATAAAGCGAGCCAGTGATGAGAAGCGCGTCATTTGTGCGCAGTTTTTTTATTGTCTGCTTCAATGCTTTTAGCGAATCATGTTGAATGGATTTCTTTTTAAGTTTTTTGGCGTCAGCCAAAGGCTGGTCAGCCTCTGGCTGAAATTTTGAAAGTGTTTCTGGGGCATAAGATGTCCTGTCCGCGGTTTTAAATTCAGTAAATACTATTTTATCTGAATACGGAAGTATTATGCTGATCATTTTGCGCGCGTCTTTTGTATTGCTAGCAGCAAAGATAGTATATAGTTTATCATATGTCAAATTTTTTAGGTTGTGGACAACGCTTTTCATCTTGTCTGGATTATGCGCGCCATCAAGTATAATTAATGGATTTTTTTGCATGATTTCAAAGCGGCAAGGGAGAAGTTGTGTGCTTTTTATTGCAGATGAGATAATATTATTTTTAATGCCAATGTGTTTGGCAATTGCTTTAGCTAATGCTTTGTTTGCTAATTGGAATTTATTGTCTGATTTAATATGATGATATGATGTTTTTTTGCTTTTACAGATTTGTTTGAAGATTTTTAGAATATGAGGTCTTTTTTCGGTTGTGAAGAAATGCGTATTTAATTTTATAATTCCTGCTTTTTCTTTCGCGATTTTTGGCAATGTCTTTCCAAGAAGATGCGTATGGTCTAATCCAATATTTGTGCAAGCGCTGATTGATTTTTTAATAATATTTCCAGCGTCATATCTTCCACCGCATCCAACTTCTAAAATTACGTAATCGCATTTCATTTTTTTGAAATATAGAATAGAGAGCGCGAAAAAGATTTCAAAATAGCTTGGCCTGCCGTATTTATAATTTTTTTCTCCGCCCAAGGAGGATCCGCATTGGGCGGACATGTCATTTATAATAGGTTTAACTTCATCAACAAGTTGCGCGAATACAAGAGGATCAATGAGCTTATCATCAACCTTAATTTTTTCAATCGAAGTTGTGCAGTATGGGGAAGTAAAGGAGCCAACTTTAAACCCTGCTTTATATAATATGTTATGCAGATACGCTACAGTAGAGCCCTTGCCTGATGTGCCGCTTATGTGTATAAAGCGAAAACCTCTCACAGGATTGTGGAGGCGTTTTATCAATTCTTGGGTACGTTTTAAGTATTGCTCTGGCTGCGCGCTGTGCTTTTTCATGTATGCCTGGTCATGCGCGCTTGATGCGAGAGTTTCCAGATATTTGACAGCAGAGTAATATTTTTTAAATGATTTAGTCATGTTATTCTCGTTTGTCTTTTCGCAGCCACCAGACTAATCCATATACCAGAGGAGTGTCTATTAACGCGAACGCGACTTTGAAAAGCCAGTAGGGGATAATTAATGAAAAGATTGATAGTTTCTGCCGAGTTGAAATTTTCATAAGATATAAGTTAGCGCGCTAACGCGTATTTCATCGCGCCTATGTGTTTTACTTTACCTTTCATTTCCATAAGCGTTAATGTTGCATTTATAGCGCTTGTTGGCATTTTAGTCAAGCGCGTGAGCTCATCAGCGTGGATTGGCTCAAGTGATAAGTGTTCTAGAATTTTTGCCTCGTCCGCGCTGTCCGCGGTTATTTTTTGAGCCGCGATATAATCAGTTGCTTGCTTCAGATTAAGAGCGTCTAAAATGTCTTGAGCGTTTGTGACTGGATGAGCTCCCATTTTTATTAAATTATTCGTGCCAAAAGATGTCTCGCTTGTAATTGTGCCTGGCACCGCGAAAACTTCTCTGTTTTGATCTAAGGCATGGCGCGCTGTAATTAAGGCGCCTGATTTTTCCGCTGCTTCTACAATAAGAGTTCCAAGCGATAGGCCGGAGATTACTCTGTTGCGCTGTGGAAAATGCTGTTTATATGGAGGAGTGCCTATTGGATGCTCTGATATAATGCATCCTCCTGTGTTTATTATTTTTTCTGAAAGCATTCTATTATGAACTGGATAAATATTTATTTTTTCAATCCCGCACCCTAAAACAGCGACTGTTTTTCCGCACGCGTCTAAACATGCTTGATGAGCTATCGCATCAATTCCCAAAGCTAAGCCGCTTACAATTATAATGCCGTTTCGCGCGAGTTCTGATGTGATTATTTGCGCTGCTTGTTTTCCGTATTCTGAAAATTTTCTTGAGCCAATCACTGCTAAAAGAAAATCATCATCATTAGGCAAGGCGCCTCTATAGAATAGGGTAGGAGGCGGATCATAAACTTCTTTTAAAAGTTTTGGATATTTTTCATCTTCTAGCGTGAGTATTGTAATTCCTTCTTTTTCATGATTTTCCATTTCTTGGTCTAAATTAATCTCCGCGCGCATGCGAATGAATTCTGCAATGCATTTTTCACCAAATCCAAGTTGCTCTAACTTGGTCATTGGAACATTCCACGCATCTTCTAAAGATGAGCAAAATTTATATAATTTACTGAATCTTTTTGGGCCAATGCATGGAATTTTGGCTAATCCTAGCCAGTATTTTGTGTTTTTGTTTGACATTTTTTATGTTTGTGGTATAATATTGGACATTAACAATCAAGAAATATCCTATTCAATCTTTCATGCGCAAGGAGAGACTCATGACAAAGAAAGAAAAGGCGCAAGCGATTGCAATGCATTCCGCGATGCAAGAGGCAGGAATTTCAGCAAACATGATTCTCAAGTTTGCCACAACGCCAGAGGTCCATGGATATTATAGGGGTCTGTTTCTCGCTAGCCATCGCCAGTCAAACCCCTATATCCTCATTCGCAAGATTGAGGAGCGCAAGAAGAATGGCTTGCGCATGAACCAGCGCAGACAGCCGACAGCTCGTTCAATCCATCGGACTCGCCTTGTCATTGAGAGGCACAAGAACGGCCAACAGCTCGCACTTTTCTAAGATCCCTGGGATTATATCACAAGAGAGGCATCCAGAAAATCGGATGCCTTTTTCTTTTTACAATTGCTTTACGCATATTTCCAGTTTTTTCATCCAATCAGAACCAAGGTCTTTTTTTGGCACTTTTATTTTTTCTGTTCCATACTGCCAATGCGGACATTTGTCCAGAATTTTAGCAAATATTCTTGGCTCAATCGGCTTTAAGGTTTGCAGAATAATATATTGCTCTTGAGAAGCAGAAGATGTAAAAGCTGTATCAATCGCGCTTATGCCAGCTTGCTTTCCAAGAATTTTAAGAGAGAAAATATAGAAAAGATTTTCAATCGGCTTTGGAAGCGCTCCATCTTTCTGGAGTTCATTTTTTGCGCGCGTGATCTCATCAATAGAATCAATCAAAGCCCATTCGTGATAAAGCTCAATTCGTTTTTGCTTGTCTTTCTCAAAGAATTTAGGAATCCTTGCTTCAATAGGCAAGTCAACAGAAATATCAGACAGCATTTCACTTGGCGCGCCTGATTTGATTTCTTCAACAGCATTATTCAGCAAGCGAAGATACAATCCTAATCCAATTGACTTCACATGCCCATGCTGGGCTTTTCCTAGAACATTTCCAACGCCTCGAATCTCCATATCAGCTTGGGCAATATCAAAACCTGCCCCAAGTTCTTTCGCGGCTTCTAAAGCTCGCAAGCGTTTTTCCGCTCCACCAGTTAATTTTTGCCTTCTGAAGAAAAAGTAAGCATATGCCTGCCTTGATCCTCTGCCGATTCTTCCGCGAATTTGATGCAATTGCGATAGCCCGAATTGAACAGCATTATCAACAATTAAAGTATTAACATTAGGAAGGTCAACTCCGTTTTCAATAATAGTTGAGCAAACAAGAACATCAATTTTTTGCTTGTCAAAATCATGCATTTGTTTAGCCATTTCCTGCTCTGGCATTTGTCCATGAAGCATTCCAATTTTTATTTTTGGCAATAAATCCTGAAGTTCCTGCTTTTTAAGGTGCATTGTCTCAACTTTATTGTAAAGATAATACACTTGTCCTTTGCGTTTTATTTCACCTTGAATCGCTTGGGCAATATGCTTTTGATTATAGGATTCTATAATTGTATTAATCGGCTTTCTTCCGCCGGGAGGAGTGGAAATTGTGGAAATAGCGCGCACTCCTGATACTGCCAAATGCAGAGTTCTGGGAATAGGCGTTGCTGTTAATGTGAGCACATGGGATTCAGAACGAAGTCTTTTTAACTGCTCTTTGTGGTTAACTCCAAATCTTTGCTCTTCATCAATAACAATAAGCCCTAGATTTTTGAATTTAACGTCTTCTGATAAAAGGCGATGAGTGCCGATAATAATATCAATTTTGCCTTTTTTTATTTGATCAATTGTTTTTAACTGCTCTTGTTTTGATTGAAATCTTGAGAGCGCGGCTATGTTAATTGGAAGATTTTTTAATCTGTCAGTAAATGTGTCAATATGCTGCTGAGTAAGAATTGTGGTAGGGGACAGAACAGCAACCTGGAATCCTTCTAAAGCGACTTTAGCGGCAGCGCGGATTGCTATTTCTGTTTTTCCAAAACCAACATCACCGCAAACTAGTCGGTCCATTGGGATTTCATCACTCAAATCATCACAAATTGTTTCAATAACTTTTTTTTGATCGTCTGTTTCAGTATAAGGGAAAGACTTAGCAAGATCTTGCTCAATTTTTTCAGCTCTTGGTATTGCGATTGCTTTTGAAAGCTGGCGTTTTGCCTGGGTATTAAGCAGTTCGCGCGCGTGATGCAAAGTTTCTATGCTTACTTTGCTTAAAGATTTGCCCCAGCCAGAAGAAGACAAGCGGTTCAACGTAGGGTTGGGATCGCCAATGTATTTTTCCATTTTCTCGGCAGATGTGACAGGCAAGAACAAGGCATCATTTTCCGCGTAGCATAGTTTAAAATATTCTCTTGAAATATTGTCAATCTTTTGCTCGACCATTCCATCAAATTTCGCGATCCCATGATCAATATGAACAACATAATCTCCTGTTTGCAGATTCTTTATAAATGAGGTCAGTTTGTATTTTTGTTTTTGTTCGTCTTTGGACGCGAATAATTTTGTTAATTGATGAATGTTTGCCCGCGTAAAATTGATTTCCACATCAGGCGAAGAAGGGAACGGTTCAAAAATAATATATTTGATTGGCGTATTGCAATTATTCTGGACAGGCGGGCGATCAAGAGCTTCTTGTTTAGTTAAAATTATTAAGCGATTATGGCTGTTTTTTGTTTTTAAATGCGTTATTAAATTTAATTTCGCAAATTCATCATCAACCAAAAATAAAATCCGCGATTTGATTTTATCGCTATGATCTATTATTTTTTCAAGCAAAAATGCATGTATTACAGGATTTGTGGGGATTTTTACAACTATTTTTTGCTTAGAATTAAGTTTTTCCGCAATACGCTTAACATCCTCCGAAATATCCGGAGGAGCTTGTCTTTGCTCCATAATTTAATTATATATTAGCGCAAATTCTGTGTATTGACAAGTGTGATTAAGATGTGCTAAAATTTTCTACTATTCTTCTTATTCATCTGCTTGTAGTCCGTCTTGCGCGGGAACCCCTCCTAACCTGCGACGGACATCAAGTCAGGATTAATTGTTTTTACGATTAACCCTGCGCTACAAGCAGATGCATGAGAAGAACCATGTACCGCTCACTCCGCTCAAGTACAGGGCAAGCTAGTAAAATTGGGATGAAAATATTTAGATAGATATAGTTGTTTTCTGTATGCCAGATAGCCATTCATCTATAACCCCTGGAATTTTTTTCAGGGATTTTTTTATAATCTTTTCTCCATCCTTTGTTGGCGACTTTAGAATGTAGTCCTCAGAAGACACGCGCTGTTTGCCTGCTTTTTTTTCCGCAATGCCAATCTTCAATCGTGCCACGCTCTCTGCCCGTAGGGCTTTTAGCACTGACTGCATGCCTTGGTGTCCGCCTGATGAGCCATCTGGACGCAGGCGCAGTGTGCCTATCAGCAGATCAATATCATCATAAATAATCAAAATATCTTCTTTCTTGATTTTATAATATCTTGCAATCTTGCCAACGGCATCACCGGATTTATTCATAAAGGTCTGCGGTTTTGCAAGAATTACTTTTGTTTTTCCAATTTTTTCTTCCACAACAAGAGCATTGAATTTGTCATCTTGTTTAAAGCTCTTTTTGTCCGCAAGCATGTCAACAGCATGAAATCCAGTATTGTGGCGCTGTTTTTCGTGTTCTTCACCTGGGTTTCCTAATCCAATTATTAGTTTCATAAAATTATCTCCTTATATTCTTTGTGACTAATCTTCTGTGCCTGTGCGTCACGCGTTTATGCCTTGGTTTTATTGTTTCCATTTCTTCTTTTTTTATCTCGCGCTGCTTTACTGTAAGTTTAACAGGTACGCCTTCAAAATCAAATTTTTCCCGCAAAGAATTTATTAAATACTGCTGATATGATTTCGCAAGAGAGGTTTTGTTCGGAATTTCAAGCAAGAAAGACGGTGGATTTGCTTTTGTCTGCTTAAGATAGAGCAAACGAGGCCTGCGAGTTCCTTTTCCAATAGTTGGCTTGCGTTTTTTGACAGCGCTCTTTATAAATTTATCAAGCGCGTTATCAGTTATTTCTCTTTCAAGGTTTGTTTTGATATTTTCCGCGAGAGATAGGATTTCTTTTGTGCGCTTGTTTTCTATCGCGCTTGTGAAAATAATAGGAACCCATGAAAGATTTGGGAAAGATGAATCAATATATTGCTTGTATTTGTTTATTGTGCCTTCATCTTTGTCGGCAATTAAATCCCATTTGTTGGCAATTATAATAAGGCCTTTACTCATGTCTTCAATTTCACGCGCAAGCCGATGGTCTTGTGATGTAAGATTTTCTGAAATATCAATAATCAACGCGACAACATGGGCGCGCTCAATCGCGGCCATTGATTTATTAATGCTTAAATGCTCAATTTCATCTCCTTGTTTTGTTTTTCTGCGAATTCCAGCAGTATCAATAACTGTGTATGCAAAGTCTTTATACGTTATTTGAATATCCTGCGAATCGCGAGTTGTGTGCGGAGTTTCTGATACAATCATGCGATCCTCTCCGTATATGCTATTTAGAATAGATGATTTGCCAACATTCGGCTTTCCAATTAAAGCAAGTTTGATATCTGAATCTTTTTCATCTTGTTTTTGTTCTGGAATTAATTTTACAACCTCGTCAAGAAGATCTCCAATTCCAGATCCATTGATACTTGAGATAAGATGCATTTTAAGGCCAAGTTTTTCAAATTCATGCGCGTTAGATCTTCGTTTTGCATTATCGCATTTATTTACAACAAGCAATATCGGCTTTCCAAGCTTTCTTAATTGCTTAATTATGCGCGCGTCGTCGTCAAGAACCCCAACATTGACATCAACCATAAATAAAATTACGTTAGCCTTTTTTTGCATGCTAGTTGCATGCTTGATTATCAATTCATGATAAACATCGTCTTTTTTTGGATCCAAGCCGCCAGTATCAATTATTATAAACTGTTTGTCGCGCCAGAAAACTTCAGCATCAAGAACATCTCTGGTTGTTCCAGATTCTGGCAATACAAGAGCTTGGTTCTTTTCTACAATTTTATTAAAAAGAGATGACTTGCCGACATTGCTCCGACCCACTATTATTATTTTAGATTTCATACGTTATCTTCGCCGACAATTATAAGCAGATCAGCGTCAACAGGAGTTATGAATTCAGGAATATTAGATGATATGTTCGCGTTCAAAGCTTCTTTGATTTTTAGCATGTCATTTGACAATTCTTGATCTGATAAATTATATATCACTGTTTTTTCATATCCTCTTTGCTGGGCATTAGAAATATTCGCGATATCAAAAGATAATTTTCTCAGTTTGTCGGCAGTTCTTGCGGCCAATCCTTCGTGATTGGTTCCATTTTGAATTATGACGCGCAAAAATGAATCTTTTTGCTCATTATTTTTTTCTGATATTGCGCCTTGCTTAATTATATTCTGGGCAGCTAATTTTATTTCCGAAAAATCGTCAGCGCCCATTCTTGGCCTTAAAAGATATGAACCTTCTTCAGTCTGGTCAACCATCAAAAGACCGCCTGCTTCCGCGTTTAACACGATTTGATTTAAGTTTTTTAGATCAATTTCGCCTCCTATATCATACAGTCTGAAAAGTTCCCATATTTCCATATTAGTTTCTATATGCTTTCCAATAATTTCCGATATTGCAAGAATTTTATTTGGATTCAATAGTGTGGACATTGCCAATACTCTTGCTTGCAAAGCTTTTAGAATCTGCTGCTGCCTTCTCGCGCGCGCGAAATCGCTTCCTTCTCCTGCGGTGCCATGGCGCGAGCGCACATACTTAAGAGCTTCGTCTCCCGAGAGATTCTGCCATCCTTCGTCAAAATGAACTGACTCATAGCCAAAGTTTTCATCTGGATATTCATAATCAGTAAAAGAAGCGGGAACCTCAACTCTTATTCCGCCTAAAGCATCTATAATTTTTACAAATCCTTCAAAATCAATTTTTACATAATAATGAATATCAAGGCCGCTAATTCTTTCTATTGTATGCTTTGCAAGCAAAGATCCTGATTGCGGCCTTTTTTCAGCATCTAGAGCGATTCCATACGCGTGCGCTGCATTGATTTTTTGCCATCCAACATCTTTGATTGGAACAATAAGATCTCTTGGAATTGACAGCAGTCCCATTTTTTTATCCACTTGATCAATGCTTGCAATCATTATTGTATCAGTAAGATTTCCTCCGTCATGATTTTCTCCTCCTATTCCAAGCAATAATATATTAATTCTGCCGTCTTCTTCGCCTTTAATTGATTTATTTTCAGAAGATACAAGATGTTTCAACTGGTTAATAACAGACGTGTTTCCAAATTGTTCTGCTATAACATCGCTTGATATGACAGCTCTGGTGGTATATATCAGAGAAAGAAAAATTATGAACACAATAAGTGTTGGCACTATTTTTTTGATTTTTTGCTTCTGCGCTTCTTGGCTCAAGAAATCTATTTGTTGGCGGTTATGCATGAGTATTATAGATTTGTTGCAATCTCTTATTTAGTAATGATACTATTATACAAGATTAGAAGTCTTTAGTAAATAAGTTGCAAATTATTGAAATTTTGCTATAATCATTATCGTTTATGGAGAACAACAAACAAATACCTGAAATAGAGAAAATGATGCAAGAAGAGCCAGAAGTCGGAGCCACCAGCGCTTTGGCGTTTATTGGAGAGCTAATAAAAATAACTTTAATCTCTTTGGCGATTATTGTGCCGGTTCGGTATTTTTTAATAAAGCCTTTTTATGTTAATGGCGCTTCAATGGAGCCCTCGTTTTATAATCATGAATATTTAATTATAGATGAGATTAGCTATAGATTTTCTCCTCCTCAAAGGGGAGATGTGGTTGTATTTAAGTATCCAAAAGATATCAGCCAGTTTTTTATAAAACGAATTATTGGCCTGCCAGGAGAGCGCGTAGTGATCTCTAATGGGGAAGTTGTTGTTTATAATTCAAATTATTTAGAAGGAATGTCTCTTGAGGAGGAATATCTATCTGAGCATATTACAACTTTTGGGGATGTTGATATAGTTCTTAAGGAAGAAGAATATTTTGTTTTAGGCGATAACAGGGCCGCAAGTTTGGATTCAAGAAGGTTTGGGTCTCTTTCAAAGGATTTTATTATAGGAAAAGCATGGATTAGGGGATGGCCTTTGGATAGAATCGGAATTTTGGATCATTATTTTTTTGGATTTTAATTTTAATTATATGTTTAAAGCAAAGAAAGTTAAAGATTCTAAGCAAGAACCGAAAAAAATTAAGCGCGCTTCCAAGCATTCAGCCATTCTTAGAGGATTTAAAGATATTCTGCCTGAACACATGTGCTATTGGCAGCATGTTTATAATCTAGCGCATAAGTTATTTTTTGATTATGGGTATGGACAAATAGAAGTGCCGCTTTTAGAACAAACTTCTCTTTATAAAAGAACAATAGGAGAACATACAGATATCGTTACAAAAGAAATGTTTACATTTGAAGACAAAGGAGGCGATAGTGTTTCTTTGCGTCCTGAACTCACTCCTGGAATTGCTCGAGCATATGTTGAGCACGGAATGCTGAATCGACCACAGCCAGTTAAAATGTACAGTATTGGACCTTTGTTCAGATATGACAGGCCCCAAGCAGGACGGTTTAGGCAGTTTCATCAGTTAGATATGGAAATAATTGGAGATGAAAATCCCATTGCTGACGCTGAAATAATTTTTTTGTCATATTTATTTTGCAAAAAGCTTGGGATTGATGTTGTAATGCATATAAATAGTTTGGGCATGCCAGAATCAAGAGAAGAGTATATAAAATTGCTAAAAGAGTATTACAAGCCAAAAAGGCGTCTTTTGTGCGAAGATTGCAAAAAGCGGCTTACAAAAAATACCTTGCGGCTTTTGGACTGCAAAGAGCCGTCATGCCGAGATTTAACTCAAGAAGCGCCGCAGCTTATTGATTATCTTGACGATGAATCAAAACAGCACTTTGTTCGCGTTCTTGAATATTTAGACGAATCAGAAGTTCCTTATGAATTAAATCCATTTATTGTTCGAGGACTTGATTATTACAATAGAACTGCGTTTGAGATAATGCCGGTTTTTGAAAAAGCAGAGGAAGATAAAATTCCTCAAGCTATTGGAGGAGGTGGAAGGTATGACCAGCTTATAGAATTGATTGGAGGCAGGCCTGCTCATGGAGTTGGAATGGCGTTTGGTTTAGAGCGTTTGATTGATGTTGTTCATAAGTCTAAAAAGGATAGTGTGAAAAGAAAAAGGCCTCAGGTATTTTTAGCGCAGCTTGGAGAAGAGGCGGCTAAAAGAGCTTTTCCTCTTTTTGAGCGATTAAGAGAATCAGGAATTTGTGTCCGAGCAAATTTTTCAAAATCAGGCCTAAAACAGCAATTGGAAATCGCGGATAAATTAGGCGTTGTGTATTCTGTCATACTTGGACAAAAAGAGTTTTTAGATGAAACAATTATTATTAGGGATATGGAGAACGGAATTCAAGAAGTTGTTGACCTTGAAAAGATTGTTGATGAACTAAAGAAGAGGTTGAAGAATCACGAATAATATCCATTGACAGTATTTGTATATTTTGATACATTAAACATAATAATTGTTTAGATTTTTATTTTTATTTAAGACAAGTTTTTAATTGATTAAAACATGCCAATTACTATAAAGAAGAGAGACAATGAACCAAATGAGCGCCTAATTAGGCGTTTTTCTCGAAGAATCCAAACTAGTGGATTATTGCTTCGCGCTAAAAAAAGACAGTATTTTGAGCACAGAAAGAATAAGAACCACCTAAAACGCGATGCTCTTCGAAGACTTATGATGCGAGCTAAAGATGACTATTTGAGGAAAATAGGCATGCTTGAAGAAGACACTTATGGACGAACATTCAAAAGCCGTACATTCAAGAGGAGTTAATTTTAGCAATTTATGAAGCTTGTCGAAAAATTAGATAATGATTTTAAGTCAGCGCTTAAGAACAAGGATGCTGAAAAGCTTTCTATATTTCGTCTTGTACGCTCAAGCATAAAGAATCTTGAAATTTCAAAGCACGGAGAAGCTTCTGATGAAGATGTCATAGAAATTCTGCAGCGCGAGATAAAACAGCACAAAGAATCAATTGACGCGAATAAAACTGCAAAACGCAAAGATGAAGTAAATCGTCTTCAAGCTGAAGTTGAATTACTGCAGCCGTATTTGCCAGAGGGAATTTCTTCTGACGAGTTAAAAGACGTGGTTGAGTGCGCGATTGCTGAAATACAAGCAGTTGATGTGTCTGATATGGGAAAGGTAATGGGTAAAGTAATGCCTCAGGTAAAAGGACGTACGACTGGAGATGAAGTTAATCAAATGGTTCGCAATCTTCTTCAAAATAACAAAAATTAATAATAAAAATTATGTCGAAATCAGGAAAATTTGTGTTGGGTGCTCTATTGGGCGCTGCTGCTGCTGCGCTTTTAACTCCTATTGCGGGAAAGAAGACAAGGCAAAAATTGCAAAAAACCGTTGAAAAAGTTAAGTCTGATGAAAGAGTTAATCAGATTATTGAGAAAGGTTCAGAGATTTTCGAGAAAGCAAAAGACGCGGCAGGAGAAAAAATAAACCAACAAACCAAAACTAAAAGAAAATAATTTAACATGCGCAAATTGAGCAAAGTTTTTTTGCAGAATCATCTGAAAGCGCGTTTGATGCTGGCTATTTTGTCTTGTTTTTTTATAGCAGGCTTTTTTGTTGTGAATGCAGATTCTTTGGTTTTTAATATTGCATACGCGCAAGGCGACAATTATGGCTTGGACAGCGGATTTCAGGAAGTAGCGATTCAATCAGACAGAGATATAAAGCAGATTATTGCTTTGATTATAAATATATTTCTTGGATTTCTTGGGATTATCGCGGTTATTTTGATTTTGTACGCGGGATACATGTGGATGACTGCCGGCGGAAATGAAGAAAAGGTTGCTCAAGCTAAATTAATTCTGCGCAATGCTGTGATTGGCTTGGTAATTGTTTTGTCTAGCTGGGCAATCGCGTCTTTCGTAATTAGCCGTTTGAGCGATGCTACAGGTGGTGGTGGTGTTGGAACTTGGTGTTCTTCTGATCCTGCGCCTTCGTGCGTTCCAGATAATGCTAAATGCGCGCTAGGTTTGTATTGCGATGGTTCATGCGTGTGTCGGTTTGCCGGCGGAGGCGGGGGTCTTGGCGATAATTTTGAAATTAAGAATTTCCAAACAGCGCATGATGGCCCAACGCCAGATGATGATGTATATCTTTGCAGTAGTGTTGGAACAATTTTTAATGAAATGCTTATTGATCCGACAGTTCAAAATGCATGGAGCGATGATACTCTTGAAATTAGGCGAATAGATGACAATGGAACCGCGGTGGATGAAAAAATGTCAGCAAACATGCAAACAGCCAGCAATATTATTGATATAAGCCCCACAGAAGCAGGTCTAGACAATAATCAATGGCCTGAGTATAGCAAATTTGAAGTCCATATTCCTAAAACAATAGAAGGCATATCAGGAAGGACTTTGAGCAATTGCCTGCCGCCAGCGTGCAATGATAGAGTTGCTTATTATTCTTGGGAATTTTTTACAACTGATAAAGATGATGTGCAAGATCCATATCTTGTTTCAACATATCCTGAAATAACTCCGGAGAATAATAATGTTAATCGGAAAATGACATTTAGTTTGGTATTTTCAGAATCAATAAAAACTGTCAGTTTTCTTGATGGAGATACTTTTAAAACAGGCCAGACTAATATTATAGTTGAAGAAGCAGCGAGCGGCGCAATAATTCCTTCGGATCAATTTTTTGCGCGAGTTACTGATGATGGAATTTATTTTAGTTTGAAAGATACTTATGTTGCGTCTTATGATGGTTTGCTTGGACATTTTGATCCATATACGCGTTATAAAATTACTGTTCAAGGAATCAAAGATCTTTGCAATAGAGATATGACATTTCAAGGACCATGGTTTTTTACCACAAACGGCGTGACTGCTGGAGTGCAGGGAGTGTATCCTCCTAATGGATTTAATAATACATGTCCAAGTTCAGAAACATTTATTCAGTTTAGAACTTCAATGTATGATATAACAACTGACTCATGCGCTGTTGGAAATAGCTTAGTGCAGGGTGGTTTAGGAATTTCTGAACGCACTGCTTTTAATGTCGCATTAACAGGACAAGAAGGCGGAGATTTTCCAGTAGCAGGATGGGATCCTGAGAATCCGAATAAATATTGCAGAATGTATGAATTCGCGCCAATTTCTAACTGGCTTGGCATTGGGACTGCTTATAATCCAAAAGTCACTTATAAAATTTCGCCTGATGCGAGTCCTGTGACATTTAACCAAGCAGATGATGAATGGGAATTTACTGTTGTGCCAGAGGACCAGTGCGCTTATCCGCCGTATATTACAAGCATAAGCCCTACTAAAGGAGCTTGGGGGCAGTGCGTTACTATTAGAGGCAGGCATTTTGGAACAGGGCCTGTTGCTGATCCGCCTGGGGCATATTCAAAATTAAATCTAGAAGAGCATAGCACAAATCCTGCTTACCGAGAGAATCGAGGAGTTGATGTTACGGATCCAGCAATAATAACCTTTTGGGAATCTGGCGCGGGAAAAGATGGCATTTATTGGACAAGCGCTTCTAATTGGACAGAAAATTATATTGTTGCTGATGTAGAGGACTTGAAATCAACATCTCAATTGCACCAGGATAAAGATTTAGATGTTGATGTAAGAATTAGCTCTTATATAGATCTTGATGACAATGGAACTAAAGAAACAGAATTGCCTAGCAATACTATTCAATTTTTAATCGATGATTTAAATTATATAGGACCTTGTCTTTATAATATTAGGCCTGAGCGCGGTTATTGGGGAGATAAAGTGACGCTTACAGGACGTGATCTTGGTTCAGGCGTTGATCCTGATAAAGTAACATTTTATAATGGTTTAGATTTGAGCGCTTCCACTATTCTTGGTGATAGCGGCACATGGACATCCAGCGAAGTTAGAAATATTATTGTGCCTGAATATGCTTTTCAAGATCCCGCGGGAGACCAAGAGGTTTTTATTACAGTTAATGGAGTAGATTCAAACTGGCTTGATTTTGATATTAGCGCGGGCAAAGGCGACACATGCTCTTCTGTGCCAGCTTCTTGCTCTCCAGAACCAAGTATTTGCGGTTCTGGGCTAGAGTGCCGATTGCCAAGTGAGCCAGAGGAATGCACATGCCAAATTCCAGACAGATTAATAATTCGCAACCCTGCTCCAAGCGCGTGCGCTGATTCATGTACTAACGCGGTAATTAGTTTTGAAATAACAAAGAATATTAATACAACAACAGCTGATAATACTACTATCAAACTTTTACAGTGCGCTGATGATAATTGCGTATGGGCTGATGGAACTGATGTTTCAATTACTCCAACGCCTGCAAGCAAGAGAGTGGAAATAAATCATCAATTAAATATTAATAAATGGTATCGAGTTGCTGTTTTAGGCGGAGCTAGCGGATTAAAAGCATCTGATGGAAAAGAAATTTATAATACAAATTTTGATGCTGGAGGAACTCAAGCTTATTCATGGAAATTTAGGACAGGGAATTCTGCTTGCGGAGTATATAGAATAGACATGTCTCCTTCTGGAGGAATATTATATGAAAACAAAAGCTATGAATACACAGCTGTATCATACTCAAGACCTAATTCATGCTCAAGTACAGGCCAGCAGATCGCGGCAGTATTTAATTGGGCAGGTAAAGAAACGACTTCAGATAATGGAGCAAATGATTGTGAGAATAATTCCGCGCACCCAAAGCTTGGCTCAATGAGCCCTGCTTCATCAATAGCAATTTCAACTGCTTCTGTTTTAGCTCTTTCTGTTGGCGCAGAGCTTCCTGCATGGATTTGCGCTGAATCATCTGGAGTATATGGATCAGCTCCTGTAATATTGAAAGCGAGTTGTAAATCTGCCGCGGATTGCACAATTGGCTTGTGCGTTGCTGATTGTGTTGAAGGAATTTGCCAGCCAAAAATTTATCCGGCTCCAGGATTCAGTCCTCAATCTGGAGAGATAGGAACATGGATGACAATTACTGGATGTTATTTTGGAAATGATTGGGGACAAGTGAAAACTGGAGGCACAGATGCTTTGCGGCCTGATGAGGCATTATGCGGAAATACTTGGAGCAATACGCAAATTATAGCAGAAACGCAATCTGATGGCGTGGTAGAAGTTATCCGTATGGGAGATGGACAAAGCGATGATACTAATCCAGCGCAGTTTAATATAACTAGTGATGTATGGCCAGCAATTTGCAGAGTGACTCCTGCACAAGAGAGAATTGGAAGAGTTATTGAAATCAAGGGGCAAAATTTCGGCTTATTTTCTGATTTTCAAACTAGAACTGGTTCAGGAACAGATAATCCATCATATGGCGCGACATACGCAAGCCCGCCGCAATCTGATAAAACCACGGATGAAGTGTCAGAAAGCGCTGGGTGTGCTTCAGGCGGATGGGGACCTGACCATATTTGCATAAGAGTTGTTCAGGGCGCGCCAATTGGAGAAGGAGTCGTAGAAGTTATTCGTGATAATGTTTCAAGCGCTGGATATTATTTTAAAGTCATAGACATTAGCACGCGGCCGCAAGATGCGGAAGATTTATATGTTGCATCATATACTCCTGGAGAAGGAAATTTAGCGTGTCTTAATATGATTATAGAAGTAGGGCTTGTGAACAAGCTTGATGTTGACTCGCTTGATTCAAGCAAATTCTATGTGCAAGAATCAGGCGGTGCGATTATTGAAGGAACAATCCAAGCAGAGATTGGAAGAAATTCTAAATTGCGATTTATTCCATCTGCTCCATTAACAACTAGTACAAATTACAAAATTATACTCAAAGGAGGCACAGGAGGATTAAGAAGTTTATCTGGTGGAATTATTGTTGAGAGTGGTGTTTGTTCACTAACTGGAGGTGATTGTGAAATTGCGTTTAATACAGTTGAT
>Ga0180009_10002392_pt1 | contig 22104 bp, 18 predicted proteins | sample OS_PC_MetaG_FD_123537 | JGI IMG/M metagenome (GOLD analysis project Ga0180009, IMG submission 123537) | Groundwater microbial communities from the Aspo Hard Rock Laboratory (HRL) deep subsurface site, Sweden - OS_PC_MetaG | ecosystem: Environmental > Aquatic > Deep subsurface > Groundwater...
CAGGGTGGTCACAATGGCCGCCACAACCCGCCGATTGGCTAGCCCGGCGTAGACCACCACGTCCGCCCCGGCCGCCACCAACTGTGCGTGCGTCTCCTGGGAGTCCTCTTCCATGAGCACCACGGTGGTGGGGTTCTCCGGCAGGTCATTGAGCAGCGCCAGGCTCGAGTCGACGGGGAGCGGTACCAGCGCAGAGTGGATCACCAGGATATCGCCGCAGCTGCGGACCACCCGGTGCCAGATATTCGTCTCCGCGGACAGGTCCGTCAGCCGAACGTCGGGCACGTCCAGCTCCCGGCACAAGGCGGATTGCAGCTTGGGGCTACCGGTGGCCAGAACAACATGGATCAGCATCAGGATCTCCAGATTTGAGCAGAATGATACCGATAAAATCGGTATGCTCACGCCGACAGTAGCAAAGATGTACTGATTATGGCGTGAAAATCAGTATGTGTATGCTGATTTGTTTTTCTGGATGGGCCACTTCCGGTGGATACACCCCCTGAAGGGTGAGGGGGATGAAGGAATGGTGAGGGGGATGAAGACTTTAACTCAAAGAATTCAATGTGTTGAGTATTAGCTTATGAAAACATGGGATTGGGCACAAATCCTGCTAGTGCTGGCGCGACAATGCGGACCGGAAGATATGCGGATTCGGAGTGGCTGTGATGAGCTCGAGAATGATTTTCAAAGCCGGGGGATCTGATCCGAAGGGAGTGGGTGACGACGAGGGAGGGAGTGGGAGGGGCTCACGTGGCTCCAAACGGCGCTCGCCGCGCCACTACGACGACTTTGATTATGAAGAGTTGGAGGATGAGGATCGCCTGCGACATCGACGGGAATGGCAACGCCCGCGATCCAACCCCCAGGACATCGACCCGGAGGGGCAGCCTTCCCGGCACCCGAACAAGGAGAATTGAAAAATGAACGCACTGGCAGCGCGCCAAATCACTGAAACCGGGCAGGTGTGGGGCATGGCTTCGGCCATCGACATCTATGATTGTGACCCCGACACCATCCGCGACGCCGAAGCCATCCGTCGCTTCGTGGTGGAGCTGTGTGACCTCATCGAGATGCGACGCTTTGGAGACACCCAGGTGGTGCACTTTGGCGAGGATGAGCGCGTGGCGGGTTACTCCATGGTGCAGCTCATCGAGACCTCCCTCATCTCGGGGCACTTTGCCAACCTCACCAACGCGGTGTATCTGGACGTGTTCAGCTGCAAGGCCTTCGATCCCGAGACCGTTCGCCAGTTTGCGGAGCGCTTCTTCGGCGGCTCGCGGAGCGAGCTGCAGGTCAACCTGAGGCGTTGAAATGACCCGGATCCGTCGGTGTGACGATCGCCAGGAGTGCCGAGCGCTATGGGAGCGGTGCTGGCCCCGGGTGGACCTCTTTGATCGCTGGGGGGTGCGGGCGTGCTTCGATCAGGCGTATGAGCGCACTCCTTGTTTTGTAATGGCTGAGCAGGACGGTCAGCCGGTGGGGCTGCTGGCGCTGAGCTGGATCGAAGAGGAGGGGTACTACGGTGCGTTTCCCGGGGAGATCTGGGCGGGACGCACGTGGCTTGAAGGCAACCGGATCCCGACGCGCCTGGCGGGTCTCCGCACCGCGTTGCTCGAAGCTGCACCGGGCCCCACCCGCGTCCGCTATCTGCTCCCCGAAGCCCTGCCTCCGGGCATCGAGCCCGAAGTCGCCGTGGATGAAGTGGGCTATCTGTTTGAGCCGGCGGACTACGACTTCGAGTACGACCGGTACCTGCAAGGCTTCAGCGGCCGATCCCGCAAGAAGCTGCGCCGGGAGCTCAGCGGCCTGGAGGCGCTGGGGGTGGAGGTTCGGCTGGACTGCCTCGCGGATGTGGAGACGCTGCTCCGGCTCAATCTCGACGCCTTCGAGCAGCGATCCTACTTCCACGACCGGCGCTTCTGCGCTGGGTTCGAGCTGCTTGTCAGCCATCTCGCACAGCGGGATCAGCTCCGGGTGACCACGGTGCTGCTGGGCGGGCGCGTCGCCGCGGTGGACGTGGGCGCGGTGTGGAAAAACCGCTATACGGTGCTCGCCGGCGGGACGGATCCGGAGTTTCCGGGCGTGGCCAAGTACATCAACATGTTTCACCTGCGCTGGGCGTGTGAGCAGCGCCTGTCGCGGGTGGACTTCCTGTGCGGGGACTTCCAGTGGAAGCAGCGTTTTCACCTCGTGCCGCGCCCGCTGTACGAGGTGCGGGCGAACCGGGGCCGCGTAAGCGACAGCGATCAGTTGTTGCTTCATGCCAGTTGAGCCCAAGGTGCTGGTGGTAGGGACCACCAGCGACTACATCCACACCTTGCGACGGTCGTTGCCCGGTCGGGCGCTCTTTCTCACCGACGAAACGATCCGGCACCGCGCGGTGGAGCCGTGCCCACTCCCCGACGAAGAGGTGGTCGCCAATCTCGAAGACGTGCCGGGCGTGCGCGCTGCGTTGCGCCACCACCTCTCTGCCACCGGCACGGTGCCCGATGGGGTGGCCTGCTTCGACGATGAGTCCATGGAACTGGCCGCGCGGTTGGCCTCCGATTACCACATGCCCTATCCCTCCGTGAAGGCCGTGCGACAGTGTCGGGACAAATTTCGCACGAAAATCTGCTGGCAGCGCGCAGGCGTGCCGTGTCCCTCGACCGTTCGGGTGTGGGAGTGCGACGAAGCTGTGGAATTCGTGCGGCGGCTGGGGCGACCCGCGGTGATCAAACCCTCGGTGGGCGCGGGCAGCGAGCTGGTGTATCGCGTCGCTGACGCGGCCCAGACCGAGCGTGTCTTTCACCGGGTACAGCGGGAGCTGGCGCACCGCCACCAGCGCGCCCTGTTCCGGCCTGTGGACGGTGAAACCTCCCCGCTGGTGATCGAGGAGCTCGTGGAGGGTGAGGAGTACAGCTGCGATTTCGCCATCGATGGGACCGACCTGCGGCTGCTCCGCACGGCGCGCAAAATATTCTTGCCCGGGGGGCCCCTGGGCACGGCGCTGGCCTATGTGGCTCCGGCTGACCCGCCGCTCCCGATCCAACCGCGGGAGCTCGAGGCGTTGTTGCGGAGCGCGGCCGAGGCCCTCGACGTGCGCAGCGCAATCTGCATGGTGGACCTCCGTTTCCGGGACGGTGAGCCGGTGCTGTTGGAGCTGGCCCCGCGCCCCGGAGGAGACTGCATACCGCCGCTGGTCCGTTACGCCTACGGGATCGACATGCTCGAGGCGACGCTGGACTTTGCCTGCGATCGGCTGGATCTTCACCGCCCGCCACCCGCCGCGACGCCACATGTGGGATTGCGCCTATTCGCTTCGGGGGCGGGAGTGATCCGTCGGCTGGAGACTGACGCCATCGCCCGGGATCCCCGGGTGCGGGAGGTCCACCTGATCCGCGCGCCCGGGCAGGAGGTGCGCCTTCCGCCCGCGGATTACGACTCGTGGCTCCTGGGACACGTGATCTTCGCGCCCGACGCGACGGCGTCGGTGGAGCACCAGTGTCTTGCGCTGCGCGATGTGCTGGGTTTCGAGATGGAGGGTGATGATGGCTGAGCTGACCCCAAGGCTCGACCCCGCGCAGATACGGCAGCTCGTGGACGGCGTGATCGCCCAGCGTCACCGCTACCTGGCCGCGCTCGAGCAGGAGCCCTCGCCGCTGTACCTGCTCGACCACGCGGCCTTGGCCGCCCGCTCCCAGCGGCTCAAGGCCGCTTTTTCCCAGGCGCTGCCCGACGTGGGATTTTACTACGCCATGAAGTCGAATCACCACAGCGCCATCGCGGCGCAGCTGGTGCACGACGGCTTCGGGCTCGATGTCTCCAGCGGATTGGAGCTGGAGCTGGCCCTGGGCGCGAACGCCACCGACATCGTGTTCAGCGGCCCGGGCAAGCGGCCCGAGGAGCTCCGCCTCGCCGTGCAGCACGCCGACCGGGTGACGGTGCTGCTCGACAGCTTCACCGAGCTGGGCCGCCTGGAGGCGCTTGCGTCCGAGGCGCAGGTCCCCGTGCGGGTCGGCGTGAGGCTCACCACCCAGACCAACGGGCTGTGGCGCAAATTCGGCATCCCCCTCGCCGACCTGGTGCGCATGTGGGAGGCGATCCGGCCCAGCCGTTGGCTCCGCTTCGGTGGTCTGCAGTTCCACACGAGCTGGAATCGGGATCCCAGCGCGCAGGTGGCGTTCCTGGTCGAGCTCGGCGAGGCGCTCGCTGCGGCACCCGCGGAGCTGCGGGCTGCCATCGGCTTTCTGGATGTGGGAGGAGGATACTGGCCCGAGGAGGGTGAATGGCTACAGCCCGCCGGCACTGCCGAGGGCCGACTGCGCGCCGCCGCCGGTGAGCTGGCGTCGGCAGAAGATCCGCTGGCGCACCACGCGCTTCCGGCGGCCCCCATCGAAGACTACGCCGCGGCCGTGGCAGAGGCTGTGCGGACACATTTGTCGGCGGTGGCTCCCCTCCGGATCTGCATCGAGCCGGGGCGTTGGCTCTGTCACGGGGCCATGCACCTGCTGCTGACGGTCCTGGACCGCAAGCCCCCGGACCTGGTCATCACCGACGCCGGCACCAACGCCATCGGCTGGGAGCGGTTCGAAACAGACTACTTCCCGGTGATCAATCTGTCACACCCCTCCGACCACGAGCACCCCTGCCTGGTGCTCGGCTCCCTGTGCACGCCGCACGACGTGTGGGGCTACGCCTGTTTCGGCGAACCGCCCGACATGGGTGACGTGCTGCTCATCCCCAACCAGGGGGCCTACACGTACAGCCTGCGCCAACAGTTCATCAAGCCCCTCCCGGGCGTGGTGTCCCTCTGAGCGGCCGAGTTTCTTTTGTGACCCTGCGAACACCGGTACTTCTTATTGAAAGTCGGTGCTTTGTGCGCGTAGACTGTAGCCTGGAGGCTATTTTTTATGCGTATTCGTAGAGCAGTGACTGTCCTTTGTGCGACCGCCGCGCTGTTGATCCTCGGATTTGTCGGGGTGGCCCATGCGCAGTGGCCGCCGCCGGATGACGATGCGCTGGACCTCAGCAATCCGGCCTATTGGCCCAACGATAGCTACGACGGTCGTTGGAATTACTGGAGCTGGATCCACCCGGACGCGGTGGAGGCGGTGACGGCCTACAGCCCCTACGAGCTGGCGCTGGGATCGGGCCTGAGTGCGGATCGCGCCTGGCAAAAGACCATCGGCCGCCCGAATGTGGTGCTCGCGGTGCTCGACTGCGGGATCAAGTGGCGGACCCGGGATCTCGCCAACCAGTACTATCTCAACGCCGGAGAGCTGCCGCCGCCTGACGCGGGGTGCTCAGGGGATGGCACCACGTTTGATGTCAACGGGGACGGCAAGTTCAACGTGCAGGATTACACGACCAACACGGGGCACGCTCAGCCCAACGACCCCTGCGACACGCGGCTGCTGGCGCACCCCGGGGGCTGGGACGTCAATGGCAACGGCTTTTTGGACCCCCAGGACCTGATCGCGATCTTCTCGGACGGCATCGACGACGACAACAACGGCTACATTGACGACATCTCGGGCTGGGACTTTTACAGCGACGACAATGACGCCAACGACGACACGGAGTTCGGCCATGGCACGGGCGAGGCCGAGTGGTCCGCCGGCGAGGGGAACAACGGCATCGGGTCGTTGGGCGTGTGTCCCAACTGCTCGGTGATGATGGTCCGGGTGGGCGAGTCCTTTGTGGTAGACGGCAACGACTTCGCCCTGGGCGCCATCTTCGCCGTGGACAGCGGCGCCGCGGTGATCCAGGAGGCCCTGGGCGCCATCAACAACTCCAAATTCGCCCGGGACGCCCTGGACTACGCGTGGGACAACGACGTGGTGGCCATCACCAGCGCCGCGGACGAGGACAGCTTCCACGACAACTTCCCGGGCACGGGCAACCACACGATCTATGTGCATGCCATTCAGCACGACTCGAACAACTGGCGGGATGCCAAGACGTACATGAACTTCGCCAACTGCACGAACTACGGCGCGCAGCTGGCCCTGTCGGTGCCGGGTACGTCGTGCTCCTCAGAGGCCACGGGCCGCGCCTCGGGCATTGCCGGGCTCATTATCTCCATGGCCATCGAGGCGAACATTCCCTTCCCGGACGGCGGTCCCCGGGCCACCGACAAACTCGGTGCGCGCCGACTCCGCTCCGACGAGATCCGGCAGATCCTCATCACCACGGTGGATGACATCTACGACCCCAATTCGGCCACGGATCCCGAGCGCTACCCCACCCGGGTGGGCTGGGAGCAGCGCTTCGGCTACGGCCGCACCAACGCGGGCAAGGCCGTGCGGCAGGTGGAGGCCGGGCGGATCCCGCCGGTGGTGGACCTGCTCCGTCCCTACTGGTTCACACCGGTCTTTCCGGACAAGACCCCCACGATCGACATCGAGGGGGAGATCGACTTCCGCGACATCTACGACTCGGTGGACTACGTCATCGAGTGGGCGCCGGGCATCGAGCCCGACGATGCGGATTTCACCACCCTGGCCGCGGAGGACGGCATTACCTCGCCCCGCACCGGGGTGCTCACCACCTGGGACGTGTCAAACGTCGTCGTAAACAACCCGCCGGAGCCCTGGCCGGACAACGTCGTGAATCGACACCTGGTGACGTTGCGCGTGCGGGTCACGGCCAACAGCAGCAACCCCGACCTCGACGGTGTGCGCGCCGAGCGGCGCCGGGCGTTCCATATTGTGAGCGACCCGGACATTCTACCGGGCTTCCCCGTCTATCTGGGCGCCTCCGGGGAGTCCTGCCCCAAGACCGTGGACATCGACGGAGATGGAGTGCGGGAGATTGTCATTGCCGACGCCAACGGCCTGGTGCACGCCATCCGAGGCAACGGCAGCGAGGTGCCGGGCTGGCCGGCGGAGACAAACATCCTGCCGCACCTGCAGACGGGCAATGCGGCGAACCATCGGGATTCGGCGGCCTTCCTGAGCGGCGCGGTGGATCCGGACGCCCGCTCCTCCATCGTGGCCACGTCGGCCATCCACGACCTCGACGGGGACGGGGAGCCCAGCGTGGTGGTGGCAACCCTGGACGGCTGGGTGTATTCCTTTGACCCCTCCGGCGCGGTGGAGCCCGGATTCCCGGTGGAGTTGGACCGCTCTCTGGCGGCGAACCCGTCGCGGAGCAACAACATCGACAGCGGCATTTTTGCCTCCCCGGTGATCGAGGACATGGATGGCGATGGGGACTACGAGATCATCGTCGCGGCCTACGACGGGCACCTGTACATGTGGCACCACGACGGCACCCCGGCGTCGGGCTTCCCGGTGAAGCTCCACGTGGACGGCCAGAGCGAGTTCGCCCGCTCCCTGTCGTCGCCGGGTGTGGGGGACGTGAACGGAGACGGCTCCCCGGACATCATCGTGGGCACCAACCAGCAGGAAAACGCCATGGCCTCGGTGTACGCGGTGCAGGCCAATGGCAACGACGCCCCCGGAGGGCCTTTCCTGCCCGGGTTCCCCATTGGCGTGCTCACCATCGAGACCCTGCCGCTCATCGGCGTGGGTGTGTACTCCGCGCCGGCCCTGGCAGACCTGGACGGCGACGGCGCCCTTGAGTTTGCCATTAACGGAAACGTGGGACCGCCGACCATCCTCGACGGTAGCGGCTACGTGTATCGGGCCATGGAGAACGGCAACCCAGCCGACCCCCTGCGGTCTTTCGGACCGGGCTCTGACTCGACGGACATGCCGCTTCAGATCGCTTTCACCAATCCGGTCTTCGCCGACTTCAACAACGACGGCCGCATGAACATTCTGCAGGGCGCCAGCGGGCTGCTCTTCGCCGCGGCCTTCGCCTCAGGGGGCACGCGCATCGACTTTGACAACCTCCTGGGCGCCTGGGACATCAAGTCCGGACGGTTCCTGTACAACTTCCCGCGGAAAATGGACGACTGGCAGTTCTTCATGGCGCCGGCCGTGGCGGATCTCGACAACGACGGGTGGCCCGAGGCCATCCAGGCGTCGGCGGGCAAGTACGTGCACGCCTACAATCGTTACGGTGTGGAGCCGGAGGGCTGGCCCAAGTTCGTGGGGGGCTGGATCATCGGCGCCCCGGCGGTAGGCGACATCGACGGTGACGGGAAACTGGACGTGATCGCCTCGAGCCGGAACGGGTGGCTCTTTGCGTGGTCCACCCCCGGCTCCACCAGCGGCCGTATTGAGTGGGAGAGCTACAAGCACGACAACCGCAACACCGGCAACTACCATACGCCCCTGGACCAGGGCACTCTTTTGGTGCCCTATAACGACGACCTGGACGGAGACGGCATCCCGAACCAGGTGGATGGTGATGTGGACGGCGACGGTATTCTGAATCAGGACGATGACGACGTGGACGGCGACGGCATCCCCAACGACTGGGACTACGACGCCGACGGGGACGGCGTGTACAACGACGACGACGCTTCCCCCCTGGGCCCCGTGGGCACCACCGACGCCACGCCCAACGGCAAAAAGGGCTGTGGCTGCGCCGCGGGTGGGCAACGCGACGCCGGTCTCCCGCTCATCCTGCTCCTGGGCCTCCTGCTGTGGGGGGGGGGACGCCTCCGCCGGCGCCGCAGTCGGTAGCTTCTCTACTCTACGGTCGTTTGCTGCTCGTCCTGGGTGAGTTTCGCTGAAACAGGTGCAGGGCCTCCCGGCCGTCTGCTGCCATGAGGAGCCGGATTGATCCGCGGGTGGATCCAATTACCACGGGATCCTTCCCGGCGGTAGCGCGTATACTGCAAGGGTCGGCACAATCGGAGGTGCACCCATGGTAAAAAGCCTGATTCCCGCCCTCGCGCTCGTCTTCGCCCTGAGCGGAGCTCCCGCGGCCCGGGCCGGGAAGGCCCACTCGGATCAGGTCACGCCGGCCAAGGCAGGCGGGCTGTCCAAGGCCGCCCGGAAGCTCGTGGGCACCTGGCGCATGGTGGCCTTTGTATTTGGATCCACACGCCGCCCCTTTCCCGGGAACCTGGCGTACACCGTGACCCTGCGTGGTAATGGCACCATCTTGGTGAAGAACGTGCCCCAGGCGGCGACTTTCAAAAAAGCGCGCTGGGACGTCAAGGGCAAGCACGTCCTGCTCACCCAGAACAAGAAGGTTCAGAAGCTCGCCTACTCCCTCAAGGCCAACGAGCTGGCCGTCACGATGCCCGGCAACACGGTGATTCAAATCGTCATGCACCGCGTGTCCACGAAGACCACGCCCTAGCTTTGTTTGATTGCCGTGGGGAAGGGGAGCTCGAGCTGTCGCGGCCGGGCCTCGGGCGTCGGCGGCGTCGGGGGCGGCGCGGTGATCAACGATACCGCGATGCCGAACCAGAGCGTGATGAAGCAGAGGGTCTGGAGGCCCCAGCTCCGGGAGCCGTCGAACCAACCGCTGGCCAGCCCCGTGCTCGCCGCGATGAGGCCGATCCAGAGCGGGAGTCGCCACCGCGGGGTGAGGCGGGTGTCGAGGCAGGCTGCGGCCACCACGGGTAAGATGAATACCAGCCCGATGGTGTGGTGGTCCCACAGCAGAATGTTAAAGAGCCATCCGGTGAGCAGAAGCATGGAGGCCACCAGCGGCCAGAGGTAGCCCTCGTACGCGGCCTCACGCCGTCGCCAGGGCACACAGGCCGCCGCCAGGGAGAACAGCATCACCGTCCACCGCAGCCCGTTCACCAGCAGGTTGATCGTGTCCTGGGGCAGCTTTGTGACCATGGGTTTGCGGCTGGCCCCGCCGAAGAGGCGGTCGAACACGGCCACCAGGCTGCCGTTCTTGCGATGAGAGACATAACCGCCACCGGACTGGAGGCCCTGGCTGCCTTTGGTCATGGCGGCGTAAAACAGCTCCAGCCACTCCTTGTTCATGCGCCAGGCCCAGGCCGGGCCACTCAACAGCGCGGGCACGGCGAAGACCCCGAGCAGGACCGTGGCGGTGAAGGCCCCGATGGCCTTCCAGTCCCGCCGCGCCAGGAACCAGATCACCAGGAGCACCGGCAGCACCTTGAGCGCCGCGGCCAGCCCCAGCAGGGTGCCCGCCCACACGGACCGCCCCCGGTGCCCGCACAGCACGGCGCCGGCCACCAGGGCCGTCACGGGGATGTTCACCTGGCCCCAGTAAATGTTCGAGTCCAGCAGGACCAGGCTTAGCAGCACCGCGCCGGCGGCCAGCAGAATGGGTCGCTGCGCGCCGAGCTCGGACACCAGCCGCGCGGTCAAATAGGCTGACAGGCCCAGGCACAGCACCATGAAGGTGACCCAGATGTGGTAGGCCACTCCAACGGAGAGCTTGCCCAGGGGCGATAGCAGGCTCGCCAGCAGAGGCGGGTAGGGGTAGGGCAGGTTCCCGGGCAGATACCCCCCCGGCTCGTGGAAGTGGTACAGGCTCTCGCCGGCCAGCGCCGTGCGCGCAGCGGCGTGGTACATGGTGAAGTCCACCCGGGGGAACCATCTGAAGTGGGCAAAGACGACGCCCACCGTGGTGAGCGCGCACAGCACGACCAGAGTGGTGCCCACCACCATCGTGACCCGCTCGGTGTACGCCGGGACCGCCGGGTACCGGCCAGGGGGTGGTTTCTCTTGATTCTGGAGCATGGGCGGTGCCGATTACACTCCAAAGCGCTGCCCAAGACAACCCCTCTTTGGACCGGTGGCGGGGGTTTGCTATACTGCAACATCAACGCCGGAATTTTCTGGAACCCCAATGAGTGAAGCAACGAGAATGAGCACCGCGAAGATCCTGGTGGTGGAGGACGACCAATCCATCCGGCTGGGCCTGGAGGACACCCTGCGGGCCAAGGGCTACGAGGTGCACTCCACGGATCACGGCCTGGAAGCCGTGGACATGGTGTTCCGACTGCATCCGGATCTGGTGGTGTTGGACATTATGTTGCCGGACGTAGAGGGGTTCGAGGTCTGCCGGCGCATTAAGGAGCGAGCACCCCAGCAGGCGGTGATCATGCTCACGGCCCGCAGCGCTGAGCTCGATCGGGTGCGCGGCCTCGAGATCGGTGCCGACGACTACATCACCAAACCGTTCAGCCTCATGGAGTTCCTGGCGCGGGTTCAGGCGGTGTTGCGGCGGGTGCGTCCGGTGGACGCCCAAAAGCGGCCGCGGACCGAGGTGCTGGTGGTGGGGAGCGTGGAGATTGACTTCCGCCGCCACGAGGCGCGTCGAGCGGGAAAAAAATTCGCCCTGTCGGATCGCGCATTTCTGGTGCTCGAGGTGCTGGCGAGGTACCGCGGCGAGGTGGTGTCGCGGGAGCAGCTGCTGGAGGAGGCGTGGGGATACGAGCGAAACCTGAACACCCGTACCGTGGATAATCACGTGGTGAAGATTCGCCAGGCCATCGAAGAGGACTCCGAGCACCCGCAGCACGTGTTGACGGTGTGGGGCGTGGGGTACAAGCTCACCGAAGAGGGCCGGTGATATGGCGCGTTGGTCGTTGATGTTTCTCCTGCTGGGCGCCTGCCAGGGTTCCGACGACTCGCGACCCGAGGTCACGCCGGGGTTGGACGCTCGCGTGCCGCCCGGCGTCGGGGGGCGGCTCACGGCTGAGGGGCGGGCCCGGGCCGCGGCCGAGATGCTCTTTGCTCGGGCTCACCACCTGGACTCGGTGCTCGGCGATCTGGCCGCGGCGGAGAAGCTGTACCGCAAGCTCACGACCCTGCCGGGAGACGAGCTGCGAGTCCGGGCGTTGGCGCATCTGCGGCTGGCGGAGCTGTGCCGACTACGCCAGGATCGGCGCTGCGCCATGGCTGAGCTGGATTGGCTCATCAACCGGGCCGCGCGCCACCCCACGCTGGCCCAGCGAGCCGAACGCACCATGGTCCGATTGCTGCATCCCCAGGCCGGCAAGATGTCGGCCCTGACCCGGGGGCCGCCGGTGGGCTTCACTTCCCTCGTGCAGGTCCCCGTTGCCGCTGCAAACCAGTTCCAGCTCGCGGAGAAAGCCCTGTTGCGATACGTGCGCGTCCGGCTCTCTTTTCGGATGCACAATGTCGATGCGGTGCGCAGCCTCAAGCGGGTGCGCCTGAATGCGGCCCTCAAGGCCTACGACGCGTTGCGAAAATCCAGCGTGCCCAACGTCAAGGCCGCGGCTCTCTTCCGCCAGGGCAGTCTGCATCAGGACTATGCAGAGGCCCTGGGCCGGGTGCGGGTGCCCGAGGAGTTTCTACCCCGGGAGGCGGTCAAGCTACGGGCGAAGCTGCACGTCGAGAGCGTCTCCCATTTCCGCAGCGCCTTGGCGCGGTATCGCGCGGTGCGGCAGATCGCTGACGTGGCTGCAGAGCGCTGGCGACGGGCGGCGACGAAGTTCGTGGATCAGCTCGCCCGTCTGGTGCGACGGCGACCGGCGGTAGGAGGTGGGCGATGAGCCTCTTGCATCGGTGGGACTGTCGACGCGCCCTGTCCGTGGTGCTGATCGGCCTGGTGGCACTTCTGGCCTTGGGCGTGGGCTGCTCCAAGGAGTATCGGCGTAACCGCGACCTCAAGAGCAAGGACCCCGCAGTGCGGGCCGAGGCCGCACGCCGCATCGCCACCGAACGCCCCAAGGGTGCCGTGTCGACGCTCACGGGGCTGCTCGAAGATCGCGCTCCCCGGGTGCGGGTGGAGGCGGCCAACGGGCTGGGCAAGCTCCAGGCAAAACAAGCGGTCAGCGCCCTGGGCGCGGCTTTACGGGATCCGGATTCGCGGGTGCGTTTGGCAGTGGTGCGCGCCCTGGCGACGTTGGGGCGGGACCTGGCGGCGGATCACCTCCTGACGGCGGTGGAGGATCCGAATCGCCGTGTGCGGCGTGTGGCGCGCTTTGCGTTGGGGGACCTCGGCGTGTCCCGTCCCGAGCAGATGCGGCGCATCGTGTCCCGCCGCATCTTTGCCCATCGACGGATGCTGGTCAGTCGACTGCCGGCCCGTCGCGTGGAGGCGGTGAAGATGCTCGGCCGCAGCGGGCGTCAGAGCGTCTTGGCAGACCTGAAGCAGCTCGTGGGCGACCCCTATGTCAAGGTCGCTGAGGAGGCCGCGGCGGCCATCGGGCTCGTCGGTGGCGCTAAGGCGGTGATTTTTCTGGAGCGGCTCTGGGCCCAGTCCAAGCATGGTCGCCGGCTCGCGCGTCGCGGCTTGATCGGGCTCCTGGAGGGGCGCGCCGTGGAGGCCGAGGGTCTGGCGCGGCGGATGCTCGTGGAAGGGGACGGCGAGTTGCGCGCCGCTGCGCTGTCCTATCTGCTCGCGAAGATCTCCGGCGTGCAGCCTCTCCGCGCGGAGGTGGTCTGTCGTCTCCTGCTCGACATCGACGCGCGGCGCGCGGTGCGCTGGGCCATGGCGCTGCGCCGGGCCAAGGTGCAGTGCCCGCCCCGGTTGCGGACCCCCGCGGCCACCCGCCTCGCGGCCATGACCCACCCCGGTCCCCTCGCTCCCGAGGTGGTGACGTGGATCCGCGCTGAGCTGTCCGGGCCCAAGGCGCCCCATGCGACGGCGGTGGCCCTCGCCGCCACGCGCGGCGACACGCGGTTGCAGGCCCAGCTTCTGGCGCGATTGCGGGCGGGCTACGCCATGCTTCTCTCGGCCTCGGAGCGCTGGCTGGACGAGAAACAGTGGAAGCGCCTCGAGCGGCTGCCCACGGTCCAAGGGGTCACGGTGCGGCAGACGGACCCGGAAAGCCCCACCGGTGTGACGCCGCCCCGGGGAGCTCGTAAGCAGAAGCTCAAGCGACTGTTGGACCGGTTTCCCGGGCGACAGGGGGCGGTTGGAGAGCTGATGCCGCCCCGCACGAGCACCGACGTATTGACGTGGCAGCTTCGTTGGCTGGCGAAGGTCCCGGTGGCTCAGTCGTGGCTCGCTGAGCTGGTGCGCAAATCACCTCCGGCGGTCCGTTTGGCGGCGCTGGAGGCCCTTGGGCGGGCGCGTTGCGCGCTGGCACCCTGTCGGTCGGCGTTGCAGTTGGCCAGCGCGGATGAGGACGCCACGATTCGTGCCGCCGCCGTCCGGGCCCTGGGGGGCCTCGAGGGCACGGACCGCAAGCGCCTGATGGCGTTGCTCGGGGACCCCGTGGTGCAGGTGCGCGCCGCCGCAGCGCTGGCGCTGGCGCGATCCAAGGGTAACGGGGTCTACGGCGTGTTGCTCAAGCGGTTCCGCCAGAGCCGGCAGGCCTACCTCATCGAGGCCTTTGTCAGGCTGGCGGACCCGCGCACGGAGAAGGTGCTGCTGGCCCTGCTCCGGGAGGAGCACTCGCCCCTGCAGGTGGGACAGCGCTTGGCGGTGCTCGAGGCCCTTGAAAAGCTGGCCACCAAAGCGGCCATTGACAAGCTGGTCGTCGAGCTCGAGCATCCGGAGCCCGCTCTGCGCCTGGCCGCGGCGCGCGTCCTGGCGCGCGTGGGTGATCGCCGGGCCCTGGATGGGCTTGCCGCCTGCGCCGAGGACTTCTACCGGGTGGTGCGGGACGGCTGCCGCGCCGCCCGCGTGTCCATCCAGAAGGGCCGGTGATTCCAATGTTGCGCCTGGAGATCACCCAAGGGGACATTACGACCCTGGATGTGGACGCCATCGTGAACGCTGCCAACAACTCCCTCCTGGGGGGAGGGGGCGTGGATGGCGCTATCCATCGTGCTGCGGGCCCCGAGCTGCTCGAGACCTGTCGCCCCTTGGGGGGATGTGACACGGGCGACGCCAAGATCACGCCCGGGTTCCGGCTCCCGGCGCGCTACGTCATTCACACCGTGGGGCCCATCTGGCGCGGTGGCGGGTCGGGCGAGGACCTGCTGCTCGCCTCGTGCTATCGACGCAGCCTGGAGCTGGCCGTGGAGCGCGAGCTGGGCTCCGTCGCCTTCCCGGCCATCTCCACGGGGGTGTATCGTTTCCCCAAGGAGCGCGCTACACGCATCGCTGTCTCCACCGTTCGCGATTTCGCCCAGCGCGCCCCAACCCTCGAGCAGGTCATCTTCTGCTGTTTTTCACTGGGCGACGCCGAGCTCTACCGCCAGCTGTTGGCTATCTGATCGACGCCTAGCTCGGCTCCACGCCGATTTTTTTAATGATCTCGGCGGCGGTGAGTGCGCCCGCACGGATTATCTTCCACCCGGAGGCCGAGACGTCCACCACCGTGGAGGCGGTCCCGGCGGGCAGATCTCCGGCGTCGATGAGCAGGTCGGCCACGTTGCCGAAGTTCTTGCGCACCTGGGCCAGGGATTGCGCCCCGGACTTCTTGGACCGGTTGGCGCTGCTCACGAGCATGGGGGCCCCGAATCTCCGCGCCACCTCCGCGCAGACCTTCGCGAGGGGGATGCGCACCCCGATGCGTCCGGTGGCTTTGGTGAGGGCCTTGCGCACGTCGGCCGGCAGCGCGTTGCCGGGCTCGAAGCGGATCGTGAGGGGCCCGGGCCAGAAGGTCGCCATGAGCCGAGTGGCCACGTCCGGGATTTCACCCACGAGGTCCTTGAGAAGCGCCTTGTCGTGGATAAAAACCAGCGCGGGTTTGTTCTGCACCCGCCGTTTTCCCTGTTGCAGTTTGGCGACCGCCTTGGGGGAAAGCACGTTCACACCCAGTCGGTAGTTGGAATCCCCAGGAAAGATGACGATGCCGTCATCCCTGAGCACCTCTGCCACTTCGCCGTACCGCGCCGGGTCGTTCTCTAGCTCGTCCAGCTTGATAATCTTCATCAGACCTCAATCGAAGAGAGAGCGCTATCAGGATAGCCGTCCGAGGCCCTGCCAGCAAGGAAGGAGTTTGGGTGGGGGGGCGAGGGAATTGACCGGGGATCCGGGAAGGCTATCATGGGGGGCGTCTGTAGACCAATCAGTGGCCGGCCCTCGTGGGCCCGGGTGGAGCGTGTATGAGCATCATTGTTCAGAAATATGGCGGCAGCTCGGTGGCGGACGTTTCGCGGCTGGGTCAGGTGGCGCAGATGGTGGCCCGGACCCGGGAGGCGGGGCACCAGGTGGTGGTTGTGGTGTCGGCCATGGGGGACACCACCGACGAGCTGATCAAGCTGGCCCACCAGGTCACTGACGATCCCCCCCGCCGGGAGCTGGACATGCTGCTCTCGGCAGGGGAGCGCATCGCCATGGCGCTGCTGTCCATGGCCATCGGGCGGCTCGGGCACGAGGCGATCTCGTTTACCGGCTCCCAGAGCGGCATCCTCACCAACGATCGCCACACCAACGCCCGCATCCTGGACGTCCGGCCCTATCGGGTGCAGGACGAGCTGGAACGGGATCGGGTGGTGATCATCGCCGGGTACCAGGGGGTGAGCTATCGACGGGAGATCACGACCCTCGGCCGCGGGGGCACGGACACCACGGCCGTAGCCATGGCCGCGGCCCTGGGGGCCGAGCGGTGCGAGATCTATTCAGACGTGGATGGCGTTTATTCCGCTGATCCCCGGGTGGTGGCTGACGCGAGGCACTTGCCGGAGGTCTCCTATGAGGAGATGCAGGAGCTGTCGCTGGCAGGTGCCAAAGTACTCAACGCTCAGGCCGTGGAGTTTGCCCGACGGGCGGGCATCGTGATCTACGCCCGGGCCACGGTGGACGGTCGCAAGGAGACCCGGGTGGTGGTGGGCGGACGGCCGGGACCCGGCGTGGCGGGCGTCACGGGGGCGCGTGATCTGGTGCGGATGCACCTGAGCGGAGATCCGGGCACGTACGCTGAGCTGGCCGAAGCCCTCCGAGAATGGGATGTGACTCCGAGCCGCATATCTCAAGGCAATGGCTGCGCCGTCGTGGTGCTCTCCCGGGAGCTTTGCCCGGATCTGGACGGACTGGTGGCACGGTTCGAGAAACGGTTCGGCGAGCGGCTGGAGGTGGACCGCGACGTGGGGATGGCCTCTGTTGTGGGCTCAGGCGTTGGCCGAAACCCGCGGAATCTGACCCGGGCCATGGCCACGCTGGCGTCGGCGGATGTGGACGTCCTGGGCCTGGATACGTCCCAACTCCGGCTGAGTTTCTTCTGCCGCCGTGGCAAACTGGACCAGGCCGTGCGAGCGCTGCATCACGAGTTTGTGGAGATTGCTCCCCAGGATGAGTGAGTACCGGCGTCGAAGATGCGGGACTCTTGTTGACGGCCCTCGGGGGATCCACTACACACAGATGGTCAAATTGTTCGCCCCGCGGCGGTGTCGCGACGGCGCGGGTGGCACAGGCCTCCCGGGCCCATGGAGTGATTATGGCCAGCGTATCTGATCTGAAAAAAGGGTTTAAGTTCATCAAGGATGGCGAGCCTCACGTGGTGAGAGAGTTCGTGTTCGTCAAGCCAGGTAAGGGGCAGGGGCTCTACAAGTGCAAGATTCGGAACATGATCAGTGGGTCCCAGTTCGAGATCACCTACCGCTCTGGCGAGTCCTTCGTCGAGGCCAGCGTCACCGAGCGGAAGATGCAGTTCCTCTACCCCGAGGACGACCGCTACTGCTTCATGGACACCGAGACCTACGAGCAGATCTACGTGGACGGCGAGAATCTGGGCGACGACAGACTGCTCCTGTCGGACAACCTCGAGGTGGACGTGCTTCTGTGGGATGATCGGCCCATCGGTGTAACGCTGCCCATCTTCGTGGAGTTACTGATCACCGAGTGTGAGCCCGGGGTCAAGGGTGACACGGCCACGGGCGCCACCAAGCTGGCTGTGCTGTCCACCGGGGCCACCGTGAATGTGCCGCTCTTCGTCGACGGGGATGAGTGGATTAAGATCGACACCCGCACCGGCGCCTATGTCGAGCGGGTGAAGAAGTAGCCTAACCTGCGCGGCCGGTCCGGATTCGCCGGATATCGCTTCGCGAGCGCGCCATGACAATTACGACGGAACGGGAGCGCCTCAAGGACCGCTTGGAGAACCTACGGCTGCGGAGCAAGGCTCTGGCCGCCCTACGCGGTTTTTTCGAGGCCCGGGGTTACCTGGAGGTGGAGACACCCCAGCGGGTACGATCTCCGGGATTGGAGCTGCACCTGCGCGCGGTGGAGGCGAGCGGTGCGTGGCTCAACACCAGCCCCGAATATCAGATGAAGCGGCTGTTGGCGGGGGGCATGGAGCGCATCTACCAGATCTGTCACGCCTTTCGGGACGACGAGCGGGGGCCGCACCACGTCACCGAGTTCACGATTCTGGAGTGGTATCGGGTGGGTGCTTCGATCACGGACCTCATGGAGGAGACCGAGCAGCTCTTTGCCCACGTGGCGGAGGCAGTGTTGGGCCGTACGACCGTGAGCGGGCCCGACGGGGACGCGGGACAGTGGTTGGATCTGGCGCCGGGGTGGGAGCGACTCACGGTCAGCGCGGCCGCAAAAACGTTCGCCAACGTCGCGCTGGATGGCACCGAGACCGGGCGCGAGCTGGCCGAACGCGCCCGACAGGCGGGGCTCTCCATGCCCAACCATGCGCAGGAGTGGGACGAGGTCTTCTCCCGGATCCTCGTTGACGCCGTGGAGCCCCGGTTGGGTCGGGGGCGCCCCACGATCCTGCACCGCTACCCGGCCCGACAGGCCGCCCTGGCGCGGCTGTGCCCCGACGACCCCCGCTTCGCCGAACGCTTTGAGGTGTACGCCGGTGGCTTGGAGCTGGCCAACGCCTTTGGAGAGCTCATCGACGGCACCGAGCAGCGACGTCGCCTGGAGGCCGATCGCGAGGCCCGGCGGTACCTGGGCCTCTGTGACCACCCCCTGGACGAGCGGTTCCTCGCGGCGCTGGATCAAGGCGTGCCCCCCACCTCGGGCATTGCCGTGGGCATCGACCGACTCGTCATGCTGCTCTGCGGTGCCCGCCGCATCGACGACGTGCTGACGTTCACCCCCGAAGAGCTATGAGCCTGCCTGGTGGGCGTTGAAGTAGGCGACGTCCTTGGCCTGGCGCTTGGGCAGCGCCTTGCAGATGATCCCCTCGATGATGCTGCCCACGAGGAAGATGGTGGCCGTGATCTGCAGGTCCAGGACGATGCGACTGTGGCCGCCGTCGGCGGGGCGACAGGTGAGCACACCGGCCATGGACACCTTGTTGCCCATGATGCTCGGTTTGTAGCTTATTCGCACCGTGTCGCTGCCCTTGACCCACTTTGAGGTCTCCTCAATCGTCGAGGTTTCGCCGAAGATCTTGCGCACTGCGGCCGGGGCGTCCACCACCTCCACCATCTCAATCACCTGATGGTAGGTCTCTCCCACCCAGCGGGCCTCCTGGACGGTGTAGGACACGGCCCCGCAGCCCTTCTTCTCGCGCTCTCCTCGGATGTCGGCGTCCCAGAGTTTCTCCCAGTAGGTTTCGGGGGAGCAGTGGTAGGTCTCCTCGATGTGGATGCTCTTCATGCCTATCGTTTCCTCGGCGTGGCGCAGCACCGGATGCCGTAGTACGCTGAGCCCCCCGCGCCACCATCAGATCGACAGCTGGTCTGATTGCCCGGTTTTCCGGCGCTGCCTCCCATGAGCTGGCTGCCCTGCACCCACTCGGCCACATTCCCGTTGAGATCGTGCACCCCGTCGCTCGTGCGGCATCGGGGGTGGCTGCCCGTTGGCGTGAGGGGCAACTTCTGGTCGGCGGGACCGGCCGTGGCGCAGGCCCCGCGCCGGAAGGTGTCACCGTACGCAAACAGCCGCTTGTGCTTCCCGCCGCAGGCCCACTGCCACTCTGTCCGCGTGCACAGCCGTTTGGATTGTGCGCGGCAGAGCCGGGCGGCCTCTTCTTCGTCGGGCACCGTTTGGGGCAGGACGCCTCGGGTCCCGGGATACTCGTAGCGGTCGATGCAGAAGTCGATCCGTCGCCGTTTGTTTTTCAGGCGCACGGCGGTCACGGGACACCCCCGACGCCAGGGCTGCGTGGATGGCCCGCCCGTCTGGGAGGACATGGAGCCCATGATGGGTTGCGCCATGGCGCCGGTCATGGCGCCGTTGTTGCCTGGCGCGACCTGCATGGCCTCGCGGCGAATCGCCCGGGCCCGGATCCGGGAGCGCCGTCGGGCGTCCGCCTCGGCAGTCTTGCGGTCCTGGGTGTGCTTGTAGACGATGACGCCCACGGTTCCGCCCACGCACACCAGCCCAAAGACCACCAGGCCGATCCAGAGGCCGGCGCGGCCTCGGGGCTGTTCGGGAATGGGGATCTGAGCCGTGCCTTCGCGGCGGGGCTGCGCCTGGGGCTCCACCGTGACCGCGGGCTCAACCATGGCCGGCAGGTTTACTGAGCTGTTTGTGGCGGCCAGGGTAACTCCGGCGGCGGCCACGGGACGGTCCCGCATGGCCTCGGGATCCGGGTCGTACCCCGGACCCCGTTTCTTGCGGCGTTTCTGGGGCTGCTTTTTGGGGGGCGCCACCCTTGAGGCAGACGCGAGAGCGTCCTCCAGGGAGGCCTCGAAGTCCATGGCCTCGAGGGCATCGCTGACCTTGGCCGAACGACGAGCGGGCGGCCCCTTGGGGCGCAGTCCTCCACCTCCCGCTGGCGGGCCGCTGCCGTCGAGATTGATGTCGGGCACGTGGTGGATGTCCTCGGACACCTCGATGAAATTCTCCGGGTCGGTGTTGCGCGCAAGCTGAGCCGGGTCCACCCGCCGGAACTGGTCCGTGCTGGGCTCGGCCGGTGGGATGGTGTGCCTGTGCTGGGGGGAGTCCGGCCAGGCCTCCCGGCCGGGGCGTTTGACCAGGGTGTCAACGTCGTCGGCCTGCTCCACCGGGGCGCCCGCGTTGGGATCCGTGGACTCGCCATCGGCCAGGTAGTCCGACTCCAGTGGTTCGTCGTCGTCCAATTCCTCCCCGTGGTCCAAGACTTCAACGTCGTTCAGGTCCAGTACGTTGGTGGAGTCTCCCACCGACAGGGAGGATGTGCTCGGCACGCCGGCGGTGTCGGCTTCGGTGGCCGACAGCACTGCCTCCACCAAATCATCCACGTCGCTGGGGCGGCGGTCCGGGGAGCGGGAGAGCCCCGCCTCGAGCACCTTCCGGGCGGCTGGTGGGAATGCGGACAGGGCGGTGCTTTGCCGGCTCGGATCCTCGGGCAGGGGCGTGCCCGTGAGCAGCTCAAAGCCGATGACGGCGAGGGAGTACAGATCGGCCCTGTGGTCGAACCTGTGCCCGGCGACAAACTCCGGCGCCAGGTACCGCGTGGGCATGCGATGGTGGCGGTGGCCCGCCAGGTAGGCATCCCGGGCGATGGCGCCACCGAGGCAAAAATCGGTCAACTTGAGCCCGGCCGGCAGGATGATGATGTTCGTGGGTTTCAGGGCGCCATGGGGCGTGTCCGGGTGGGCGTAGGCAAGGGCCTCCGCGATCTGCGTCATGATGGAGTGCACCTCGTCCGCCGGGGACGCAATGCCTTGGGGAAGTCGCTCGGCCAGCACCTCGGACAGGGTCCGGCCCATGACCAGGCGCTGGGCCACGAGGAATCGCGACTCGTCCGGAGCCATATCGTAAATCCGCACAATGTTCCCGTGGGACATCTCCCGGGCAGGGGCGATTGACCGGGAGAACTTCGCCAGAGCCGACGAGTCGGGGAAATACTCCGACAGGATCACCTTCAGGGCGATCTGCACGTCTATGTCGAGGTCCACAGCGCTGTAGACCACACCCACGGGCCCTTCCGCGATGACGTCGTCGATCTGATAGCGGTCGCTGACCACCTCGCCGGTGGTGTAGGGCAGCCCTTGCTGCTTGCCCGCCAATCCCGCCTGGCGCAAGCGCAGCGGCCCTGAGAGCCCGGAGACCTCGGTGGTGGGCTCAGTGTCGCCACCAAAAACCCGGGCGGCGTCGGTGGCGCGGGGCATGGTCAAGTCCTGACCGCAGCTGCCGCAGATAGGCAACTCCTCTGGAACCGTAGCGCCACACCGATGGCAGATCACGCTGGCAGGACTCCTGAAATCACATGCAAACTGCGGCGCAGTCTACCAGAGGGGCAGGCAGATGGCAAAAGTAGTGGGGAAGGTGGCGGCCGAGGGGTCAAGCCGGGGAGTGGGCGGTAACGGCCTGGATTCGCGTTTGAATCAGGGCTTGCGCACCATGGAAAGAACGTCTTCGGCAGACTTGTCCAGCGCCTCTTTGCGGGAGAGGCGGATCTTGCCCTGGTTATCCACATTCAGGACCTTGACGACCATCTCCTCGCCCTCGCGGCAGACATCCTCCACACGATCGATGCGCTCGCGCGCCATCTCCGAGATATGCACCAGGCCG
>Ga0180009_10002393_pt1 | contig 22079 bp, 23 predicted proteins | sample OS_PC_MetaG_FD_123537 | JGI IMG/M metagenome (GOLD analysis project Ga0180009, IMG submission 123537) | Groundwater microbial communities from the Aspo Hard Rock Laboratory (HRL) deep subsurface site, Sweden - OS_PC_MetaG | ecosystem: Environmental > Aquatic > Deep subsurface > Groundwater...
CGACGAACTCAAATCACCACCAAATCCGCCCCCCAAGGACCCAAGGCAAATGACGCTGCAACTGGTCCCGGGCTAAACCGGACAGCAGTGGATCAAATCCGGGACGACCGGGGCGAGGGGGGTGCGACTGGGGAGCTTGCTGGTTGAGTTCCTCGTAGAGATCCCGCCAGTCCGGGTTGTCCTTTTCAATGAGGGCGATCTTCCAGGCGCGCTGCCAGTCCTTGAGCGTCTTCTCGCGCTGGATGGCGTCCCGCGGATCATCGAAGGCTTCCATGTGGACAAGGCGGTGAACCTTGTACCGTTTGGCAAACAGCGAACCCTTGCCCTGCCGATGCTCCCAGACGCGGCGCGCCATGTCGTTGGTAACGCCGATATAGAGCGTGCCGTGCAGGCGACTGGCGAGGATGTAGACAAAAAAGGCCAGGTGCCGGATTGCGCCGCCATTGGGTCCCGGGGTCAAGCCCCGGGAAGACCCGCTGGTGGAGAACAGGCGAAAAACCAGTCTCCCTGCCCCTGCCTCCCCGCGCCGCGCCGGCGTCCGCCACCCTTTCCGTCAGTCCATCGCGCCCCTGGCGTAGTTGGTCGGCAGCGCCGTTTCCTGCTTGACCGTTTCCATCGAGATATAGGCCGACATGTCAAAGAGCTCGATGCGGCCGACGAGCTGCTTGTAGATGAAATCGTAGTGCTCGACATTGGGCAGGACGAGCTTGAGGATATAGTCGAAATTGCCGGTCAGCCGGTGGACCTCGACGATCTCGGGGATGCCGGCGACGGCGTCGTGGAATTTCGCCAGCCAGTCGCGCGAATGCTGGCCGGTGCGCACGATGACAAAGACCGTGGTCGGCAGCCCCATCAGCGCCCGGTCGAGATGGGCGGCGCAGAAGGTGACGTAGCCGTCCTCTTTCAGCCGCGCGATGCGGCGCGAACAGGCCGACGGCGACAGCGCCACCGCCTCGGCCAGTTCGCCGACCGGCGTCTCGGCGTTGCGCTGCAACAGGCCCAACAGCTTGCGGTCGCGTTCATCCAGCATGCCGCATTGATGCATGAACCGCGTGCAGGTTGCAACTCGTCATCGCGTGAGCGCCGAATGGCGCTGCAAACGTGCAGAGATGCGAAGAGTGGCGCGCAGGAACGCGTGCTGGTTGCGCGGCGGCGGGCGCATGCTGGTCGGGTCAAAGCGGAGATGGGCATCATGAAGACAATCGGATTGATCGGCGGCATGTCGTGGGAATCGACGGCGGTCTATTACCAGCTGATCAACGAGGCGATGCGCGAACGGCTCGGCGGCCTGCATTCGGGCGAGATCGTGCTGCGCTCGCTCGATTTCGACGCCGTCGTCCGTCTGCAGACCGAGGGGCGCTGGGACGCGGCGGCCGACATGCTCGCCTCGGCCGGCGAGGGCCTGGTCAAGGCCGGCGCCGAATGCGTGCTCATTTGCACCAACACCATGCACCTGGTCAGCGCCCCGGTGGCCGAGCGGGCCGGCGTGCCGCTCATTGACATCATCGACGAAACCGCCGAGGCGCTGAAGCGCGCCGGCATCGTCCGGCCGCTGCTTCTGGCGACGCGCTACACCATGGAACACGGCTTTTACGCCGAGCGCATGAAAAGGCACGGCATCACCGTGTCGACGCCGGACGAAAAGGGCCGCCAGCGCATTCACGACGTGATTTTCGACGAGCTCTGCCAGGGCAGGATAGACGCACAATCGCGCAGCGACGTCCTCGGGCTCGTCGACGACGCCGTCCGCGGAGGGGCGGACGGCGTCATTCTCGGCTGCACCGAGATTTCGCTGCTGATCGATCCTGACGCTTTGCCGGTCAAGGGCTTCGATTCGACCCGCATCCATGCCGACGCGGCGGTGGCTTTCGCCCTCGCCGGGGCGCCGCAAATGGAAAGCGCGGCCTGAACCGGAGACCGTTCGGGCTAGCGCCCGAACAGGCGTTCGAGGTCTTTTTTCTTCAGTGCGACATAGGTCGGGCGGCCGTGGATGCACTGGCCGGAATGCGGGGTTCTTTCCATCTCGCGCAAGAGGGCGTTCATCTCCTCGGGCCTGAGGCGCCGGCCGGCGCGCACCGAGCCGTGGCAGGCCATGCGGCCGATCAGGGCGTCCATCCGGTCCGAAAGAGCCGGCGCGGCTTCCCATTCGGCAAGGCCGTCGGCGATGTCGCGGACGAGCGGCGCCACGTCGGTCGTACCGAGCAGGGACGGGGTGGCCGAAACGGCGATGGCCGCGGTGCCGAACCGTTCGAGCACGAGGCCCAGCCGTTCGAATTCCTGGGCGGCCGCCTCGATGCGGTTGCAGTCCTCCTCGGGCAGATCGACGACGACCGGGATGAGATGGGCCTGGCTCGCCACCAGCCCCGACGCCAGTTCCGCCTTGAAGCGCTCGTAGACCAGCCGCTCATGCGCCGCGTGCTGGTCGATCAGCACCAGCGTCTCGCCGGCCTCGGCGACGATATAGGTATCGAAAAACTGCGCCCGCGCCGCGCCGAGCGGGAAACCGCCGTCATCCGCCGTTGCCGAAGCGTTAAATCGTGCCGCCGGCTCGGCAAAACCCGGTTCGACGCCGTTCGGCATCCTGGAAAAAGCCGGCATTGCCTCGCCGGACGGGTTCCGCCAGACCGAACCCTGGACCGGTGCCGTCGGCTGCGGCGACCCGGCGGGCTCCGGGGCCGAAAAGCTCATGAGCGCCCGGTCGGCGAGGCTCGAACTCGCCTTGTAGCCGGCTTCGGCCAGCGCGTTCAGCATCGCCCTGATCGCCGCGCCGCGCACGGCGCCGGCATCGCGGAAGCGCAATTCGGTCTTGGCCGGATGGACGTTGACATCGACATCGCCGGGATCGACCGAGACGAACAGCGCCAGCGCCGGAAACCGGTCGCGAAAGACGAAATCGGCATAGGCGGCCCGGACGGCGCCGAGCAGCACCTTGTCGCGCACCGCCCGCCCGTTGACGAAATAGAACTGGGAAAGCGTATTGGCGCGCGTATAGGTCGGCAAGCCGGCGAGACCCGCGACGACCAGCCCGTCGCGGCTCAGTGCCAGCGTCATGGCGTTGTCGGTGAAATCGGGGCCCATGATTTCGGCGACGCGGTTTCTCAGCGCGCCCGGTCCGGAATGGGCGCCATACTTGAGCGGAGAGCGGTCGCTGCCCGAAAGCGTGAACGCCACTTCCGGATTGGCCATGGCCAGCCGCTTGACGATTTCGGTGATCGCCCCGGCTTCGGCCCGGTCGGACTTGAGGAATTTGAGGCGCGCCGGTACGGCGGCGAAGAGGTCGCGGACCTCAACGATTGTGCCCTGGTTCATCGCCTGCGGCTCGACCGGCGCCCGCCTGCCGCGCGCGACCCCGAGCCCGAGGCCCGATCCGGCTCCCTGCGGCCGCGAGGCGATGAAGAGCCCGGACACGGCGGCGATCGAGGCGAGCGCCTCGCCGCGAAAGCCGAGCGTTCTGATGTCGTCGAGGGTGTCGAGCGCAAGCTTCGAGGTCGCATGCCGCTCGACCGACAGGACGAGATCGGCTTCGTCCATGCCGTCGCCGTCGTCCTCGACGCGGATCAGGCCCTTGCCGCCGCCCGCCGTGGCGATGGCGATCCGCCGCGCCCCGGCGTCGATGGCGTTCTCGACAAGCTCCTTGACGACGCTGGCCGGACGCTCCACCACTTCGCCGGCGGCGATCCTGTTGATGAGGTCGTCTGGCAATTGCCGCACGGGCATGGGCGATTCTCCTTTGGCTGGAGACTAGAACATGAATCGGAAAAGAACACGCGATGGCGGCTGACGGTCCGATGGCCCGCGCGCTCGAACTGGCCGAAGCCGCCGCGCGCCATGGCGAGGTGCCGGTCGGCGCCGTCATCGTGCGCAACGGCGAGATCATTGCCGAGGCGATGAACGCCATGCGTTCGCTCAACGATCCGACGGCCCATGCCGAAATGCGCGTCATCCGCGAAGCGCTCGGCATTCTGAGCGCCGAACGGCTGACGGACTGCGATCTCTACGTGACGCTCGAACCCTGCACCATGTGCGCCGGCGCCATCGCCCATGCCCGCTTGCGGCGCCTTTATTATGGCGCGCCCGACCCCAAGGGCGGCGCCGTGGACAATGGCGTGCGTTTCTTTTCCGCGCCCACCTGCCACCACCGGCCGGAGGTGATCGCCGGGGTCAGCGAGAGCGCCGCGGCCGCTCTGTTGAGGGAGTTCTTTTCCGCCCGGCGATGAAGTCCTCGACCGCCGCGTCGACCTGGCGCTTGAACTGGAGCTTGACGCGGTCGCCGGCTTTCAGGATGTCCCTGACCCGCCAGAATTCGTGGGCCGAAAAGGTCTGCAGGTGCGGCCGGACATAGACATCGGGCGGATAGGCCGCCATCATGTGCGCCGTCAGGTGGTGGTCCATGATCTGCGCCGCGCCGGCGATGACATCGAGCGGCGAAGGCGCGCGCTGCAGCGCCTTCATGTTCGGCTCGCCGTTGACGTCGATCCCGATCAGGATGTCCGCCCCAGCCGAGGCCACATCGAGCGGCAGCGGATTGGCGACGCCGCCGTCGACAAGCATGCGTCCATCGATCCGCATGGGCAGGAACAGGCTCGGCACGGCGATGGAGGCGGCGATAGCCGGACGCAGCGGACCTTCGCCGAACACGACCTGGTTCCAGGCCTCGAAATCGGTGGCGACGGCAAATAACGGGGTACGCAGATCGGCGAAGTCCTCAACGAATCCATCCGGCAGGAAAGCCTCGACCACGTCCTGCGGATCGAGTTGCATATGCAGCCCGGTCTTGAAGAATTTTCTGAGGTCGCGGGTGTGCGAGGACCAGATGCGGCCGGAAATGGTCTGCATGTCGCCAAGCACATGCAGGGCGTGGGCACGCAGGGCGGCACCCGTCATGCCGGCGGCCCAGCCGGCGCCGATCAGCGCGCCGATCGAGGTGCCGGCGATCAGTGCCGGCCTGAGGCCGAGTTCGTCCATCGCCTCGATGCACGGAATATGCGCCAAACCGCGGGCCGAGCCGCCGCCAAGCGCCACGCCGATTCTGGGACCGCCTGCCAGGGTCATGGCCGCCTTTGCGAATGCCGAAACATGCTGTCGTTTCTAGCAGGGCGAAGTGGTGATTTCGTTACGGTTTTGCCAGTTCCCGCCCGACGGCCCGCCAGCCGATGTCGCGCCGGCAGAAGCCTTCGGGCCAGTCAATGGCATCGACGGCCCTGTAGGCGCGTGCCTGCGCCTCGGCGACCGTTGCGCCGAGGGCGGTGATGCTGAGCACGCGCCCGCCGCTGGCCAGCACCTTGCCGCCTTCCGCCTTGGTGCCGGCGTGAAAGACCTGCAGCGTCTCGTCGCCGAGGGCCTCGAGCCCGCCGATCACGCTGCCCGTGTCGTAGCTGCCCGGATAGCCCCTTGCCGCCATGACCACGGTCAGCGCCGCCTCGTCGCGCCATTCCGGTTTCACGCCGGCAAGATCGCCGCTGGCGGCGGCGACAAGCAGCTCCAGCAGGTCGGACCTGAGGCGCATCATCAGGACCTGGCATTCCGGATCGCCGAAGCGGACATTGTGCTCGATGAGCTTCGGCCCGGTCTTTGTCAGCATCAGCCCGGCAAAGAGCACGCCCTGGAACGGCATGCCGGCCTCGGCCATGCCGATAAAAGTCGGCGCGATGATCTCGCGCTCGATTTGCCCCAGAAGGGCGTCGCTGACCGCCGGCGCCGGCGAATAGGCGCCCATGCCGCCGGTATTGGGCCCGGTGTCGCCGTCCCCGACGCGCTTGTGGTCCTGGGCGCTGGCGAGGGTGACGAAGCTTTTACCGTCGCAAATGGCGAAAATGCTCGCCTCCTCGCCGACAAGGCATTCCTCGATGACCACTTCCGCCCCCGCCGCACCGAAGGCACCCGCAAAGCATTCCCTTATGGCGTGCTCGGCCTCGGCGACCGTCTCGGCGACGGTCACGCCCTTGCCGGCGGCGAGCCCGTCGGCCTTGACGACGATAGGGGCGCCTTTTGCGCGCACATGGGCCAGGGCGTCGTCCTCGTTGGCAAAGCGTTGATAGGCGGCCGTCGGGATGTTCATGCGGTCGCACAGCGCCTTGGTGAAGGCCTTCGAGCCTTCGAGCTGCGCCGCCCTGGCGCTCGGACCGAAAACGACGAGACCGGCGGCGCGTAAATCGTCCGCGAGGCCGTTGACGAGCGGCGCTTCCGGCCCGACGATAACGAGATCGATCCCCTGTTCGGCGCAGAACGTAGCGACCATCTCGTGATCGGTGACATCGAGCGCGACGTTCTCGCCTACTTGCGCCGTGCCGCCATTTCCCGGCGCGACGAAGAGTTTTGTCAGTTTCGGCGACTGGGTGAGCTTCCACCCGAGCGCGTGCTCGCGTCCGCCCGAACCGATGAGAAGAACCTTCATGCCTGCTCCCGCCCTGCTCAACCATCGCCGTCATTGCGAGGAGCAAAGCGACGAAGCAATCCAGAAGGCTCCAAGCGCTGTGGTTTGCGGCTCCTGGATTGCCGCGCTCCCTGCGGTCGCTCGCAATGACGGTCGAGCCTCTAGCACCTGTGTCGGCTTCTCGCCAGTCTTGACGCCTGCGGCGGATGCGGGCACCTGTTGGCAATGGCTGAAGCGCTTTCCAACGTGCCCGAATACTCGGTTTCCGACCTCTCGAACGCCGTCAAGCGGGCGCTCGAAGAGGGTTTCGACCATGTGCGCGTGCGCGGCGAGGTCGGGCGGCTGAGCCGGCCCGGCTCGGGGCACCTCTATTTCGATTTGAAGGACGAGAACGCCGTCATTTCGGCCGTCGCCTGGAAGGGCGTCGCCGCGCGCTGGCGCTTCCAGCCGGAGCAGGGGCTCGAAGTCATCGTCACCGGGCGGCTGACGACTTTTCCCGGCCAGTCGAAATACCAGATCATCGTCGAAACCGTCGAACCGGCCGGCATCGGCGCCCTGATGGCGCTTCTGGAGGAGCGCCGCAAGAAGCTCGCCGCCGAGGGCCTGTTCGACGCGGCGCGCAAAAAGGAACTGCCCTATCTGCCGCGCGTCATCGGCGTCGTCACCTCGCCGACCGGCGCCGTCATCCGCGACATCCTGCATCGCCTCGCCGACCGCTTTCCGACCCATGTGCTGGTCTGGCCGGTGCGGGTACAGGGCGAAAGCGCCGCCGCCGAGATCGCCGCCGCCATCAGGGGCTTCAACGCCCTGCCTGACGACGGACCGATCAAAAGGCCGGAGCTTCTGATCGTCGGACGCGGCGGCGGCTCGGTCGAGGATCTGTGGAGCTTCAATGAGGAAGTGGTGGTCCGCGCCGCCGCCGAATCGCTGATACCGCTCATATCCGCCGTCGGCCACGAAACCGATGTGACGCTCATCGACTACGCCGCCGACAGGCGCGCCCCGACCCCGACCGGCGCGGCGGAAATGGCGGTGCCGGTCCGGGGCGAACTCATCGCTTCTGTCGAGGACCTGGGCATCCGCCAGCGCCAGGCGCTGCGGCGCGCCACCGCCGGCCTCAAGGATCGCCTGCGCGCCGCCGAACGCGGATTGCCGCGGCCGCTCGACCTTCTGGCGACGGCCCGCCAGCGTCTCGATCTCGCCGCCAGCCGGCTGACGGCCGGTCTTGCCGGTGCCGCCGCGCAAAAGGCCGTCATGCTGGCAAGGCTCGATTCGCGCCTGGCGCCGCGGCTTCTCAGCCAGCAGACCGCCATCCGCCGCGACCGGCTGTCCGGCTTTGCCCTCCGGTTGACCCCGGCCTTCGGGCGCGTCCTCGGCCAGCGTCGCGACCGCCTGACCGGTCTCGGCAAGCTCGTCGACTCGCTGAGCTACCGGAATGTCCTGAGGCGCGGCTTTGCCCTTGTCACCGGCCCCGACGGCCAGCTCGTCCGCTCCGCCGCCGCGCTCGCCGACGGCGACAGCGTCTCGATCGGCTTTTCCGACGGCGCCCGGCCCGCGATCATCGGCGGCGACGGCCCGGTGCCGCCTTCGCCGAAGCCGCGCCCGGCCCGTTCCAAGCCCGAAGCCGACGATCAGTCTTCACTCTTTTGATCCTTTGCCCAAGACTCTATATTGGCGGCAAGAGGTACGACGCTGATGAATATTTTCGACCCCGGCTTTTCCGCCCAGGAAGCCAAGATCCGCTATCTCGACGCCGACTTCGTCATCACCAAGCCGGGCAGTTTCGTGCGCTGCGCCATCACCGGCAAGCCGATCCAGGTCGACGATCTCAAATACTGGAGCGTCGACAGGCAGGAGGCCTATGCCGATGCCGAAGCGGCGTTCGAGGCCTATCTGCGCCAGCTTGGATGAGGCTCGATCCGCCTGCCGCCGCCCCGAAGCGGGTCCTGTTCGTCGCCAACGGCAATGGCGAGGACTCGATGGCCGCCGAGATCGTCCGGCGCCTGCCCGAAGGCTTTGCGCCCGAGGCCTACCCGGTCGTCGGCGATGGCCGTGCCTATGACGGGCTTTGCCCGATCGTCGGTCCGCGCGCCAATGTGCCGTCCGAGGGCTGGCGCCACGCCAAGGGCTCGGTCGCCCGCGACTTGCGAGGCGGCATGCTGATGGGCGTTCCGCCCGCTGTTCGCTTTCTCAAGCGCCGGCGCGGCGCCCAGGACAAAGTCGTCGCCGTCGGCGACATGGTCGTGCCCGTGCTCTGCCTTCTCGCCGGGCTCAAGATCGACATCTATCTCGACGTGTTCAAGTCCGGCCATTCGCACCGCTATTCGGCTGCCGAGAAATGGGTGCTCGGGCGGGTGGCGCGAAAAACCTTCAACCGCGACGACATGCTTGCCGCCTCGTTGCGCAGGGTCGGCATGGACGCTGTCAGCGCCGGAAACGTCATGCTCGATACCGTTCCGCGCGGTTCCTACGACATGGCCTCCCGCCGCGCCCACCCGTTTGCCGTGACACTGATGCCGGGCAGCCGCGAATGGACCGGCGACAGCCTTGGGTTGCAGGTCGCGGCTCTCGAACGCCTGCCCAAGGACCTGGTCCCCGATGTCTTTCTGGCGCTGGCCGGCGGCCTCGACCCGGCAAGGCTGGCGAAAGAAACCGGCCTTGCCTTCGCGCCGCCCGAAACCGGTGCGCCCGGCGATGCCGGCACGCTTTCAGGCACCGGCCTGGTGCTCCATCTGGCGCGCGGTGTCGCCGGCAACCTGATCGAGGGGTCCGATCTCGTTCTGTCGCAGGCCGGCACCGGCACCCAGCAGGCCCTTGGCCTCGGCAAGCCGGTCATCACCTTCGATCGTGCCGGCAACAGGCGAAAGCGCATGCGCGACGAACAGGCATTGATGGGCGAAGCCCGCCGCCTGATGCCCGAGGATGCCGACGCCGTGGCAGCCGAAATGGCAAGGCTGTTGCGCGACCCGGTCTTGCGGGCGCGATTGGGCGAAATCGGCAAGCAGCGCCTCGGCGGACCGGGCACGATACCGGCGGTGATCGCGGAATTGCGGAAGTAGGGTGTCTGCAGTCTTCACCTCTCCCCCAAGGGAGAGGTCAAGCAGCGCTCCTCAGTCGTTCTCGGGATCGAGCAGCTTGTGCATGTGGACGATGAAATAGCGCTGGTGCGCATTGTCCACCGTCATCTGCGCCTTGGCCTTCCAGGCGGCATAGGCGCTGGCGTAATCGGGATAGATGCCGACGATGTCGAGAGCGTCGAGATCCTTGAAGGTCACCTCGCTAAGCGATTCCATCTCGCCGCCGAAGACCAGGTGCAGAAGCTGCTTTGCCCGCGCTGCGCTCATAGACCCTGCCTCATTGCTTGCTGTGCGTCCGTTGCCTCCGCCGGGCAGCCGTAAACCCGGCGCAAGGCGTCGTGCAGCGGCGCTTTTAGCCCCGGCTCGGCAAAGGCCGCAAGTCCGGCATGGCGGGTTTCCCGCTTGTTGAACACCAGCGGCCCGGCGCACACATCCTCGAAACCGACGCCGCATTCGGCCAGGATCGCCGCCGCGCCGGCAATGTCCCAGTCCTGGGCGCCGCGCCGGCCGGCCACGGCATCGAACCGGCCGGTGGCCACCTGGACCAGACGATAGGCGATCGAGGGCAGGGCCGGTCCGTGTTCGTAGTCGACGCCGGCTTCGGCGAGTTCGCGATGGATGGCGCCCGGCGCCGGGATCACCAGCTTGCCGCCTTTGTGCGGCTGTCGCCGCAACGGGACGCCGTTGATCCGGGCACCGAAGCCGGCACGGGCGTCGAACAGTTCGTCGCGCGCCGGCGCAAAGATCACTCCGGCGACGGCAATGCCGTCCTCGACGATCGCCAGCGACACGGTCCAGCAGTCCTCGCCGCGGATATAGGCGCGGGTGCCGTCGATCGGATCGACAATGAACGTCCGACGCCTGTCGAGCCGGCTCTCGTCGTCGACGCTTTCCTCGCTCAGCCAGCCGTAATCGGGCCGGGCGCCGCACAGCGACGCCCTGAGGAACTGGTCGACGATGATGTCGGCCTCGGTGACCGGCGATTCATTCGCCTTTGTCCAGGTCTTGATCGGCTGGCGGAAGCGGCTGAGCGCCAGGATGCCCGCCGCCACAGCGTTGGAGCGGAGCAGTTCAAGATCGTCCGACAGGTCCTGGATGGGCGCCAAGTCCGGTTTCGCCTTTTTTGGAACGTCGCCGCCTTGTTATGCGAGCGCGGAGGTCCGCGCAACTCCCGTGGCGCGCGAAAGGCGAGTCACCTCCCGCTAACCCTTTTGGAAATCACAAAAACTTAACCGACTTTCTTAAGCGGGGAGGAAAGGGCGGCGGGTATCTTCACGCTAAACGGGGGCAAAAAAGCAATGGCTCTCGAAGTTAGCAGGAAGGTTGGCAACATGAAATACGGCGCAAAGATCGAAGGATCGAACGTCGTTCCGCTGTTCGGAGGCGGACGCCTCGCGGATCGCTGCTCGGAAGCGGACAACGACAACGGCACCCGCAAGTCCGTGTGCACCGTGACCGTGCGCAAGCGTCTTCCGGAGAGCGGCGTCATGGTCAAGATCAAGGTGCCGGTGACCGAGTTCTATGGCGTTTCCGTGTCGACCGCCATTTCCGAGGAAGGGGTTCTGTCGAGCGCCATCGAGCTCGTGCACCACGACGAAACCCTCACCTACAAGGTGTTCGAGGAGACCGGCAACGCCAATGTCGTCGCCGAGTGGCAGAACTGGGGCCGCAAGCTGCGCCTGCCCCTCTATATCCGTGCCGGCGACGGCACGCTCATGCCCTATTCGCAGCGCGTCTCCGGCGTCATCGTCGGCGACGATACCAATCGCCGGCGTCTTGGCACTGACGCCAGCCGCCGTCCGCGCTTTCTCAATCGCCGCAAGGTCGGTGAAACCGAAAGCGCCTGAGCGCCCTCCGCATGAATCCACCCGTCGAGGAGATCAAATTCTCGACCTCCAGCGAACGGCCCGGCTGCGTCCCGGGCCGTTTTGCCTGGCGGGATTGATGGCTGATCACTTGATTTGCATCAAATGCTTGCAGCCGCTCTGCTCTGTATAGTCCGTCAAGGCTCGGGCCAAAGCCCGAGCCAGCCGACCCGCGCGAGGCGGAAATGCATTTCGGCAGGCGTATTGCGGCGTTTGATGGAAGTCCGGTTGGCCGTCGTGTGCTGTCCGGCCTGCTCCTTGCCTTTGCCGCCATTTTTCTTTTTGGCCTGCCGGCCGCCATCGCGCAGAACGCCGATGCCCTGACCGACATCCTCAAGGGCGGGTCCGGTTCGCCCGGCCTGCCCGCCTTCGACAATCCGGCGCCACCCGTCACGACCTTTCCCGCCACGACGCTTCCCGGCTTCGAGCCGTCGCAGCCGGCTTTATCGACGCCACAGCCGCAACAGACGTTCGAGACCGACGTTACGACCCTCGACGGCACCTCCCTCGACGACACCTCCCTCGAGCTCCGCTATGACGGCGAGGCCGCCGGGGACGGACGCCGGGCCAGGCTCGATCTCTCCTTCGACGGCAACGTCGTGACCGGCACGATGTGGATCCAGTCGGTCTGCGAGCAGAACATCCATCTCGGCGGCGCCGACCTGAACTTGCGAGCAACCCTCAGCGGCGTCTGGGAAAGCAAGGAGGGCTCGATCGACGGCACCTGGGAAGGCACGGAGCATTTCTGCGGCACCGACGCCCCCAATCACGGCACGTTCAAGTTCTTCCTCAAGGACGACGGCTATTTCGACCCGGTCCTGCATATGCGCATCGAAGGCGAGAACGGCCGCTATGGCTGGAATTTCCCGCCCACGAACAAGGTCTATATCGACGGCGGTGCCGCCGATCCGGGTGCCACGCCCTCGGATGATGCCGATCCGGGCAAGGACGGCAAGACCGACGACGACAAGGACGACGGCAAAGACCCGCCGCCGGACGAGATCGATCCCGACAGCGTCACCGACGTCATCTTGCTGCCGAGCCTTCTGGCCATGTCTCCCGGCGAATTCGCCGAATTGCCCTTCGTGCAGGCCGTGGTCGGCGACGAGGCCCAGCGGGTCTATGTTCCCGATTCCAGCCTCAGATGGGGCAGCCTGCCTGCCGGTTCGCTCGAAATGCGCGACGGCAAGTTCTTCCTGAGGGAGTCGGCCAAGGACGGCGAGGAAATCCCCTTCGAGGTGCTCGTGACCCTCGGCGAGCGTCAATGGACCCTTGCCGGCAAGGTTCGCGTCTATGGCAAGCAGCCGCTCGGCTCGATTTCGGGCTTTGTCACCTTCGACTACTCGCCGGGGATCTACCCCTATCCGGCGCTCGATCCGAAAAGCGCCGAGGTCGAGCTGCATCGCGGCACCACGCTCGGGGCACCGATCGCCGTGATCATGGCAAACGCGGATGGCAGTTACCGCTTCGAGAACCTGCCCGAGGGCTATTACGTCATCGGCGTGCGCAAACTGGTTCCGCCCGATTTCCCGCCCGGCTACGTGCTCGATACCGGTTCGGCACCCTGGCGCTCGATGACCGTCTCCATACCCGACGAGGTCTGGGTGGAAGCGGCCGACGCGATGCAGGTGGTCTGGGACCGCCAGCACATTTCCGTTTCGGCCAAGGTGCGTCTGCCGCCCAAGACCGAGGGCGCGATCTACGGCCGCGTCCATTACCGCGACAAGGGCATCGAGGGCGTGACGGTCATCGCCCGCCAGGTCGGCAGCACCGGCGTCAAGCGTGAAGTGACCTCGGGTCGGGATGGCGTCTACATTCTCGAGATCGACGATCTGCCCGGCGGCACCTACTGGATCACCGCCGAAAAATACGTCACCCCGCGCTGGGCCGGCCCGGACGACCTGCTCGACATCGCCTCGACGCGGCAGGAAACGCCCATTCTGGTCTCGAGCCCGCTCTCCGATCCGCGCGGCCTGGAGTTCCACATCGAACTCGACACGCGCATCGCCATCTTCGGCGGCTCACGCACGCCGGTGGAACCGATCACGCTGCCGGGCGAGGGCTAGCACGGCGCCTGATTCCAAAGTGTGTTGAGACTGCGCCGCATCCGAGCCACTATTTCTGATGCCTATGTGCCGGCGTCCACGTAGTGGCGCACGACGGCACGGATTTGCGGCGCGCACTTGTAGATGTCCTCAAGCCGAGCGATGTCGTGCCTTGTTTCATTCTTTTCCGCGTCGAACAGCGTGACGAACTTGGTGCGCCCGTTGAAGTGAAGGCGAGCTACTGGCTTGCGATTGTTGTCGTCGAACAGGACGGCAAAATAGGATCGCGCATCGCGAGCGGCGATTCGATCTACTGGCGCAGCCTCCGCAGCGATAGCGCGAACGATCAGGAAACCCTGCAGCTCCTCCTCGGTGGTTTCGATCTCTTGGGCGGTTTGCTCGCTGTCGCCGGCATCAGTGGAAGAGGTTTCCTCGTTAAGTGCGACGTTTATTCGCGCACGCACCCGTTGCCGGAACAGGTCGTCGAAAGCGCGTTTCACTATCGGTGTGAGGTTTTCGACGACGGACGCCGTCACGTGCGATTCATAGAAGCTCTTGGCGACCATGCGAACGAATGCTTCGTCGGGACTGTCCCATTGGCTCTTGATAAAAGCCATTGCCGATTTGAGATACTTGAGCGACGAAGCCGCCTGCCGGATACCTGCAATGTTGAAATGCTTCTTGTGGAACCGCTCAAGCTCGTGAAGGTCGCTCTCGTCATAGGCCAGCAGATCGAACCTGAAGAATGGGTTTTCATCCATGCGGTTTGGCGCATCGATATCTGAAAAGAACCAGAATTCCAGTCCGTTCGTGAGGATAGCGATTTTCGCGTCGAGCGTGTGGAAGTATCTGAAAAGCTGACTGAATTGTGCGTTTCGGAGGCTTGTCGAGATCGCCTTGCACTCAACCAGATACTCGATTTTGTCGCCGATCTTCACGGCGTAGTCGATCTTCTCTCCCTTTTTCAGCCCAATGTCCGCGATGTATTCGGGGATCACTTGCGACGGGTCGAAGACATCGAATCCAAGGCAGCGCAAGAACGGCAGGATCACAGCATTTTTTGTTGCCTCTTCGGTTTGAGCGACCGATTGCGCCGCTATTGCGCGTTTCGCGAGATCGTCAACTTCTTCCTTGAACGTCACTTCAATATCCCCCCAAAAACAACGTCCCTAATAGCACTCCTATTTTCGCACTAAAACTGCGCCTGAATCCAGAGCGCCAGCGTGAAGGTGAGGCCGACATAGTGGTTGGCCTTGAAGCGGACGAGGCAGTTTTTCGGGTCGTCGGGATCAAGGGTCACGACCTGCCAGAAAAGGATCAACGCCGTCGGGATGCTGGCGAGGAGGAAAATCGTCCAGCCCTCAGCCGCCATGCCGGCCCAGATCCATAGTGCCAGCGCGCTGGCATAGAACAGCGCCACCATCACCCGCGCCTGTGTGCCGAACAGGCGTGCCGTCGACCTGACCCCGATCAACGCATCGTCCTCGACGTCCTGCAGGGCATAGATCGTGTCGTAGCCGATGGTCCACAGGATGGCGCCGAAATACATGAGATAGGCCGGCAGGTGCAGTGCGCCGAATTCGGACGACCAGCCGACCAGCGCCCCCCAGGAAAAGGCGAGGCCGAGGAAAAGCTGCGGCCACCAGGTGATGCGCTTCATGAAGGGGTAGATGGCGACGAGCGCCAGCGAGGCAATGCCGAGCCAGATGGTGAACCCGTTGAACTGGACGAGAACGACAAGGCCAACCAGCGATTGCAGAACCAGCCAGGCGATCGCCTGAACCAGGCTGACCCGACCGCTGGCGAGCGGGCGCTCGCGGGTGCGGGCGACCTTGCTGTCGATGTCGCGGTCAACGATGTCGTTGAACGTGCATCCGGCGCCGCGCATGGCCACGGCGCCGATCAGGAACAGGGCGAAGGACACAAAGTCGTAGGCGACCATCGGTTGCGCCACGGCGACGAGCCCGAGCGACATGGCACAGGGCCAGAACAACAGCCAGAAGCCGATCGGCCGGTCCCAGCGCGCCAGCCGCGCATAGGGTTTTGCGAATTCGGGCGCGAACCTGTCCACCCAATTGCCCGTGCCGGCGTCGGCGATGCGGTCCGTTCCGTCCTGTTGCGATTGCATGCTGTCGTGCCTCTGCGCTATGCCGGGGACACTAGAGCCGTATCCGCTCCGATTGAACCAGATCGGATGCTCTAGGTTGTTCAGTTGTCGCGTTCGTCGGGTGATCGATTCGCGGGGAACGATCACCGATCCTTCTCACTCGAACCGGAAAAGCGATAACCACTTATCCCGAAAACGCTAGTCCCGCGTTTTGCCAGGTCAACAAACCATGCCGCGCACCCACGCCACCCTGCCGCGCCTTTTCGTCGACGATCCGCTCCGCGCGGGGGCGGAACTGGCGCTCGGCCACGATCAGGTGACCTATCTGGTCTCGGTGCTGCGGCGCGGCACCGGGGACCGGGTGGTCCTGTTCAACGGGCGCGACGGCGCCTGGCTTTGCGAGATCGTCGAAGCCAGCCGCAAGCTCGTCCGCCTCGCGCCGGTCGCATGCATCGCGGCACAGACATCGCAATCCGACCTCTGGTACGGCTTTGCGCCATTGAAGACCGCCCGCCTCGACTATGTCGTGCAGAAGGCGACCGAAATGGGGGTCGGCATCATCCAGCCGGTCATCACCCGCCGCACCCAGGTTTCCCGCATCAAGCGCGAACGTATGCGCGCCAACGCGCTCGAAGCGGCGGAACAATGCGAGGTCCTGACCCTGCCCGAAATCCGCGACGAGATCGGTCTCGACAGGCTCATCGCCCTTTGGGCCGAAACCGAGGGCGACCGCGTGCTGGTCGTGGCCGACGAGGCGGCGCCTTCCGGTTCGCCGGTCGAGGCGCTGCGCGCCCTCGCCGACCGTCGGGTCGGTCTCCTTGTCGGTCCGGAAGGCGGTTTCGACGACGAGGAACGGGCGCTTCTCATGCGGCAAAGCTTCGTCTTGCCGGTCTCGCTCGGGCCGCGCATCCTGCGCGCCGATACGGCTGCCGTCGCCGCCCTGGCCGTCATGCAGTCGATCATCGGCGATTGGCGATAAGGCCATTGCATTCCGTCCGGCCGGCGCTATGGTCGCCGCCCCGGCCCGCACATTTTTATCGTCCCCCCGCGTCTCAAGGAGCGTTTCCATGTCCATGGCCACTGACGACGGCGACTCGCCGTTGATCGAGTCACGCGCCGACCTCATCGAGGCGCTGTCGCACGGCGCCAAGGCGAAATCCGACTGGCGCATCGGCACTGAGCACGAAAAATTCGTCTTCTACCGCATCGAGAACAAGCCGGTGCCCTATGAGGGCGAGCGCGGCATAAGGGCGATCCTTGAGGCTATCGTCGCCGAGGAGGACTGGATACCGGTGCTCGACGGCGACAATGTCATCGGCCTCAGGTGTTCGGAAACCAAGGCCGCGGTCTCGCTCGAACCGGGTGGCCAGCTCGAACTCAGCGGCGCACCACTCGAGACCATCCATCGCATCTGCCGCGAGACCAACGACCACCTGAAGATATTGCGGCGCATCGCCGACCCGATGCGCATCGCCTTTCTCGGCCTCGGCGTCGCCCCGACCTGGAGCGTTGCCGACATGCCGATGATGCCGAAGTCGCGCTATGCGATCATGAAGCCCTATATGGAGAAAAAGGGGCGTCTTGGCACCTCGATGATGTTCCGCTCCTGCACGGTGCAGGCCAATCTCGATTTCGGCGACGAGGCGGACATGGTCAAGAAGCTGCGCGTCGGCCTCGCCCTGCAGCCGATCGTGACGGCGCTGTTCGCCAACTCGCCGTTCCTCGATGGCAAGCCTAGCGGTTACCGCTCGTTCCGCTCGGAAATCTGGCGCGACACCGATCCGGATCGCACCGGCATGCTGCCCTTCGCCTTCGAAGACGGCATGAGCTTTGAGCGCTATGTCGACTATGCCCTCGACGTGCCGATGTATTTCGTCCGGCGCGAGGGCCGCTATATCGACGTGGCCGGCGAGAGCTTCCGCGCCTTCCTCGATGGCAGACTGCCGCAGCTTCCCGGCGAGAAGCCGACAAGGGCCGACTGGGAAGATCATTTGTCGACCATCTTCCCCGAAGTGAGGCTCAAATCCTTCCTCGAAATGCGCGGCGCCGATGGCAGCCCCTGGCAGGAAATCTGCGCCCTGCCGGCCTTGTGGACCGGCATCTTCTACGACACGACGGCGCTCGACGCCGCCTGGGACCTCGTCAAGGACTGGACCGAAGAGGAGCGCCAGACCCTCAGGGACGCGGTTCCGAGGATGGCGCTCAAGACGCCCTTCCGCGACCGCACCGTCGCCGACATCGCCCGCGAAGTCGTCAACATCTCGCGCATCGGCCTTGTCGCCCGCCACAACACCAATTGGGAAGGCGCCGACGAGTCGGTGTTCCTGCGCCCGCTCGAAAACACATTGAGCCTCGGCAAGACCCGCGCCGACCGCCTGCTCGACCTCTACCACACCGCCTGGGGCGGCGACATTTCACGCGTGTTCACCGACGCGGCATACTAGTCATGTACTGCCAGATACTGGCAGGGTGAAGAAATAGCCTTCAGGCACTCAACACGGGAGTGCCCCATGGCCAAGACGACCTATCACGGCTCCTGCTATTGCAAGGCGGTGCGCTATTCGGCGGAGATCGATTTCGAGACGACGCCGACCGGACGCTGCAATTGCACATCCTGCCGCAAGCGGCGCTGGTGGAGCGCCCAGATCGTGCCCGAGGATTTTCATCTCGAGGCCGGCGAAGATCATGTGCTGAAGATCAAAACCGGCGGCGGTTCGCTGCTTCACCTCTGCCCGAGCTGCGGCGTGCTGGTCTTCAGCACGATGGACAAGCAGGACTGGAACGACGGTCCGCGCGTCAGCATCAGCGTATCGAGCCTTGACGATCTCGACGTCGAGACCCTGCTCGCCGCACCGACAGTTTATTACGACGGGCTGCACGACAACTGGTGGAACGCGCCCGACGAGGTCCGACATCTCTAGGCGGTTTCGGACACGCTGAAGTCCTGTCTCTCGATTCGCCGATGAGACAACGCGCGACACTCGACCGTCTGGGCTGTGAAGTGTGATTCCGTCATAACGCGACGTGGCCAGGCTGTGTCACGCATGCCGAGGCAAAAGGGGGCCCTGTCATGGGATTCATCACGCTCGATCCGCAAAGCATTGCCGGTTCTCACATCTGTTGCGCCATCTCCGACACGAAATGCACTGCCGGCTACGCGGCCAAGAAGGCCTGGCTCACCGATCAACACGCTCTCGGCTTTCGCTTCCATCGGCTCGACGAGCGCGGCAAGGTCTTTGTCGAATACGGGCCGGGTGAGTTCGCCTTCATGCCGGTGCGCGCGCCGGACTGGCTTGTTTTGGGCTGTTTCTGGGTTTCCGGGCGCTTCAAGGGAGAGGGGAACGGAAAGGCTCTGCTCGCCCATGTCCTTGACGAGGCTCATGCCCAGGGGCGAGCCGGTGTCGTTTCGGTGGTCGGCCGCAAGAAGATGCATTTCATGAGCGACGGTGCCTGGCTGCGCCGTCAGGGTTTTCGCGAAGTCGACGCCATCGACAGCGGTTTCGTCCTGCTCGCGCGCGAACTCGACGCCGGTGCAGGCGCCATGCCGGCACGCTTTGCCGACAGCGCCCGCAATCCGCCCGGTAACATGGCAAAGGGCGTGACGGTCTACTACTCGGCGCGCTGTCCGTTCACCGACTATTATGTCGGGCAAATGTTGCCCGAGGCCTGCCGCAATCGCGGTCTCGAACTGACCGTCCACAAGCTCGAGTCCCTGAGCGATGCTCAGGCGGCACCCAGTCCGGCCACGGTGTTCAGCCTGTTCCTCGATGGCAGGTTCGTCACCACCGATCTGAGCGCCTGCATCGACACCCGTTTCGACAAGGTGGTCGGCAAGGCACTCGTTTAGCCCGTCGGCGGGCGCTGACGCCTACTTCGTCTGCCGCTCAAAGACCCGCGTGCCGACCCAGGCCGACAGCACCAGCAGCGCCACCGCCAGCCCGAAGCCCAAGAGCACCGTCCCGTTCCAGATCTCGTCGCGGAAGACGAAGCGCAGCGCCGTCACCATGTGCTTGAACGGATTGAGGTCCGAAAGCACCTGCAGCCAGCCCGGCGCCAGGCTCATCGGCAACAGGATGCCGGAGAGCAAAAGGATCGGCAGGGCGAAGGTGTTGACGATCGGGGCGAAGCTGTCCTCGGACTTGAGCGCCAGCCCGGCGGCATAGCTCAGGGCCGAAAACGAGGCGCCGAGCAGCACCATGAGCAACAGGCCGAGCGCCAGGGCATGCAGTGGCACCGCGAGCCCGAACAGGAAGGCCGCGCCGCTCAACAGGCAGCCCTGGATGAACAAGACGACGATGTCGCGCATCACCCGCCCGACAATCAGCGCCGCCCGGCTGGCCGGCGACACCATCTGCCGGTCGATGACGCCCGAACGCCATTCGTAGATGATGGCGAAGCCGACAAAGGCGCCGCCGAAAATGCCGAGCTGGACGAGAAGGCCGGGCACGAAGACCAGCCAGGCATTACCCGGCGGAAAGCCCGGCATGCCGGCCATCTGCGTCAGCAGCGGCCCGAACAGGGCGAGATAAAGGATCGGCTGCAACAGCCCGATGACGATCCAGAGCGGGTTTTGCGAGGAGATGATGATGGCGCGTTTGAAAACGATCCAGGAGTCGCGGAAAAAGGTCATCATTGGCACTCCCTGAGGGGCGATGGTGCGACGCATACGTCATTGTGAGGAGCGAAGCGACGAAGCAATCCAGAATGCAGCAAGCGCCTGGGTTCGAGGCATTCTGGATTGCCGCGCGCCCCTTGGGCGCTCGCAATGACGGCGGCTGGTTTCGCTTCATTCGGCATGCGTCAGTCTCTCAGGGTTCTGCCGGTCAGGGTCAAAAAGACGTCATCGAGGGTCGGGCGGGCGATCTCGGCGCCGATGGGCTCGATCCCGGCCTGGGTCAGCTGCCTGAGATAGACGGGCAGCACGATTGCCCCCTTCGGGATCTGATAGTGCAGCACATTGGCTTCGGTGACGATATTGGCGACGCCGGCGAGCGTGTTGGCGATGTCGGCGGCCCTGGCGGCCTGCTCGCCGTCGCGCAGGGTGAAGGTCAGCGAATCGCCCGAAACGCGCGCTTTGAGCGCGGCGGAGGTGCCTTCGCCGACGATGACGCCGTGGTCGATGATCAGCAGCCGGTCGGAAAGCGAATCCGCCTCATCCATGTAGTGGGTCGTCAGGAACACCGTCGTGCCGAACTGGTCCCTGAGTTTTCTGATGTGGTGCCACAGATTGGCGCGCGACTGCGGGTCGAGACCGGTCGAGGGCTCGTCGAGAAAGACAAGCTGCGGCCGGTGGATCAGGCCCATGACGATGTCGAGCCGCCGGCGCTGTCCACCCGACAGCGATTCGCATTTGCGGTCCCATACGTCTTCGAGATCGAGCGCCGACAGGAGCTCCTCGCCGCGTTGGCGCGCCTGTTTCGGGGTAAGGCCGAACAGCTCGGCCTGCGAAGTGATTTCAAGGCCGGCCCTGGCGATGCCGGCGGTGGTGCCGCCCTGGGCGACATAGCCGATGCGCCGCCGCACGCCGCGCGGGTCGCGCCGCAGATCGCAGCCGGCGACAATTGCTTCGCCATCGCTCGGTTCCAGAAGCGTCGTCAGCATCTTGAGCGTCGTCGTCTTGCCAGCGCCATTCGGGCCGAGGAAGCCGACGATCTCGCCGGCTGCAACCGTCAGGTCGATGCCGCGAACGGCCTCGATGTTCTTGCCACGGGCCCGGAATGTGCGCTTGAGGCCATGCGCCTCGATCATGTTCTGAGAAAGCGTCTCAATCATCTTGCGTTGCGCCATTATTTCAGTATGCTGATATCTTATGAGTCAAGATATTCACATGTCAAGAGAAAAACGGGAAGCCCTTGATCGGCTGGTCGCGGCGATCCGGCAATCGCAGACGGCCAACGACAGGATGGACGAGGCCTTTGCCGACCTGCTCGGCATCAACCGCACCGACGGGCGGTGTCTGGATATTGTCCAAAGGCTCGGTCAGATAACGGCAGGAGAACTGGCGCGGCAATCAGGGCTGACGACCGGTGCCGTCACCGCCGTGATCGACCGGCTGGAGATGGCCGGCTATCTCCGTCGCATCCGCGATGCGGCGGACCGCCGCAAGGTCTTTGTCGAGCTGACCGAACTGGCCGAGGCGATCACCGACGCAGTTTATCGCCGGATTGACGAAATCAGCGACGCCGGCATGGGTGCGCTCGCCATCGAGCAGCTGGAACTGATCGCCAGGTTCCTGCACACCGGCGCCCGTCTCAACGCCGTGCTGGCGGACTTCTTGCGCGACTATGTTGACCCCCAGGCTCGTGATCCCGTCGAACGGCTGCGCGCGGCCAAGAACTTCGCCGCCCGCGTCGGCCGCGAACGCGGCGCGATCATGGCCGAGATGGCCGCCGCCTGGAACGAACCGCCGCCGGACATTCCCTCGGGCAGGCGCTAGAGCCGGTTATTTTCTCATGGAATCGCCACACGCTTCCCTCCCCTTTGACGGGGAGGGCAATCGCATATGGCAACGGTGTGCCGTGTGGCTCCACCCTCACCCGCCCTTCGGGCACCCTCTCCCGTCAAGGGAGAGGGGGACTACGGCAGACCTTGCCGCATTCTTTCCTTCTCCCC
>Ga0180009_10002394_pt1 | contig 22079 bp, 18 predicted proteins | sample OS_PC_MetaG_FD_123537 | JGI IMG/M metagenome (GOLD analysis project Ga0180009, IMG submission 123537) | Groundwater microbial communities from the Aspo Hard Rock Laboratory (HRL) deep subsurface site, Sweden - OS_PC_MetaG | ecosystem: Environmental > Aquatic > Deep subsurface > Groundwater...
ATCGTTCCCACGCTCTGCGTGGGAATGCCTGAGTACCGCTCCAGCGGTACGAGACGCTAGAGCGTCTCGGGCGGCATTCCCACGCTGGAGCGTTGGAACGATAGGGGGTGTGAATAATTACTTGGAGATTGGTGTAGTATTCACTTCAACTATTAACGCGAACATAGCTTTTGAAAAAGGGGGATTGAGGGGGATTTATTTAAATAATCTCCACCTATTCCCTTTTTTTTCATCGTTCCTACGCTCTGCGTGGGAATGCATCCCGGGACGCTCTGCGTCCCGATAGGTCGATAATCCCAGCAACCAGACATTCTCTACAGTTTCTTAATACAATTGCCCGAGGCAGTCGACGCAGAGCGTCTAAAGCAGCATTCCCACGCTGAGCACTCATCGTTATACATAAATTGTAGGGTACGCTGCGCGTACCAAAGCCGTGCCCTGGCGACTCGGTTGGCACATGAACATTGCGGGGTTACCATGGTACGCACAGCGTACCCTACGCGGATCGCCTAGCGCTAGGCGATCCGCGAGTGTTAAGTGACAATAAATGGTATTGAGGTCTCGATGGTTAAGATTGCGAAAAGGTAATTTTTGACTTATGTATAACGATGAGAGCTCTGCTTGGGCAAGAAGTCTTGGAAGCTCCAGCTTCCCGAAGCCGGCAAGCAGAGCTTGCGAGACGGGTTTCCCAAACAGAGTTTGGGAAACAGCGGAAGATGTGTATAACGATGAGCGCGCAGAGCATGGGAACGAGCGTTTTGTGAGGATACCTTAGGGATCGAGGGGGATTTATTTAAATAATCTCCACCCAACCCCTTTTTTTTCAAAGAGGAAGACTAAATATTTACGTGTCGTTAGATTTCATACCCTATCATTTACCAGCCACGCCTTAGGATATCGGCAATGACTAGAGTTATCGCGCTTTAGTTGAGGCAACTTGCTAAACAAGTGCATCATACTTTATTAAAACAATAAATCCGACAGCCCGCCGACCCATTTGCCTTTTGTGACTAATCTGTCGGCAGCCATGTCAAAAATGTCAGCTCCTTTGGCCACATCCAAGTTTAGGAACGAGCATGAAATAACTTCGACAACTTCTGGGAGGGGGTCGGCGGCAGGGAAAGCCGCCGTCAAGCCTGCATGGAAGTATTTACCCAGCACCTAAATACCATAACCCGTTGGCTACGGTTAATTAACTTGGATAATTTAGGTGCTGGGTTTACGGCGTCCTGTCAAGCGAGTCACCGAATCGCCGCAAAGCCTAATACTTGTAGCAGTTATTTTGTGCATATTCCTTAGGACTTAATCGTAAATCAAAAAAACCGGCACCGGAGCCTCCTTAAGCATCGTCGAAATTTGAAGTACGAAAGGCATAATACTTGGGCATGAATAATGCTTAAATATATTATTTAGAGCATTATGCTAATTTTTTGACATCTGCGTGTAATAATATTCGAAGATACTTTTATCAGTTTTCGACACAACACGCCGATCTTTGTATAGTCATCGTAGATCAAAATTCGGCACCGGGTGCCTTTTCGGACACTACTGAAATTTGAAGTACGAAAGGTATACTATTTTATTTAATTTAACCGGATAGGAATTTTATAATGACGCAAAAAGCCCGAGTTCTTCTTGCTCTAGCACTATCGACAGCCTCATTTCATTCTCATGCTGTGACTTTGAACCCTGAAAACGGACATTATTATTTATTGGTCGACTTCACCGACGACTGGCGCCTCGACTGGAATGATGCAAAATCCCACGCCGAAACGTTGACGCATAACGGTGTATCGGGGCACTTGGCCACAATAACTAATCAGCAAGAAGACGATTTTATTTGGCAACTGGGCGGCGAAGGCCGTTTCCTGGGCGGATTCAATAACAGCACGCTCAACGAAGCAGGCGAATGGGTTCATAATGATTGGCAATGGGTAACCGGCGAGACATTTGGTTTTTACAACTGGGTCGAGGGAGAGCCGAATCACTGGAACGATGGAACCGGCCAAACACCTGCTAATGAAGACTATTTGATGTACTGGTGGTCGGACGCCAATTTAATAGGACGGTGGAACGACACGAATGTCGACTCTTCTTGGTTCGACGGTAACAGCATTGTTTTTACCACGCAAGGATTCATTGTTGAATTTTCAACAAGCAATACTTCTCCTGTTCCCCTACCTGGCGCGTTTTGGCTTTTTTCGAGCGGATTATTGCTTGCCGGCTACTTGCGACGAAACCGTATTATACCCATCGCAGATCAAAATTCGGCGTCGGGGTGTCCGTCAAAGGACGCCGTGAATACATCCCTGTAGGCTCTATGCCAGCTCCATGCTGGCAAAGCCTTTGCCGCAAACCCCGGCGCCTCCTCAGGCACTGCCGAAATTTGAAGTGCGAAAGGTATAGTTAAGAATTAATACTTGGCGGGTTTCCATAACGCCAGGGATGGTGTGTAAGCAGAACTGTTGTTAATCACAACCCCTAGCCGCCTGACGATTAAACCTACTATGTGCGTTAAGCCGGCCACTACGATTTTATTATTAAAGCGTACAAACAACCGAAATTCAGGAGCTCACGCAACAACATCCTTCTCATCTCTACAAACCAAACGGCCTGGGAAAATGCAACTAAAACAACTTCCCTTCCCGACTTCGCTATTTATTTCTAATTTGGCTTCATGATTTTGCAGCGCATGCTTGACGATTGCTAGCCCCAAACCGGTCCCGCTTTGTTTTTTACTGAGATTGGTATCGACCCTGTAAAAGCGTTCGGTGACTCTTGGAATCTCGGATGCCGCTATGCCCTCGCCATGATCTTCCACATCCAGTCTCGGGCAACCCTGATGCTCATACCAGCGCACATTGACAATGGAGTCTTCGGACGAATATTTCAAGGCATTGACTAACAAATTGGTAAAGGCGCTACGTAAATCCTCTTCCACACCGATTATTTTGGCTTGGCTATCCAGTTTGAGATCGATACGTCCTGACGACTTTTTCAGACTAGCGCCTTCGCTGCATATTTTACTTAGCAAACCTGGAATATCGACGCATTGCGCCTTCTTTTTTTGAGTTTCCAGTCGCGTCAACAACAATAAATCGTCGACTAGATGCTCCATGCGCTCGGTTTGACTCTGCATTTGCGTGATCGAATTGCTTAACAATCCCGATTCGCCGTCATCCATATCTTTGATCGTCTCCAAATATCCTTTCAGTACCGTTAGCGGCGTTCTTAGCTCATGAGAAACATTCGCGACAAAATCCTTGCGCATGATTTCCATTTTTTTCAGCTGAGTAACGTCTTGCGCCAAAAGCAATCGCAAGCCGACTCCATAAGGAACGACTCGGACTGAGAGCATCACATTTGCATCGACTGGAGAAGGGAGCACGATCACATCGTCGTATTTGCGATTATCCAAGTAGCGGGTGAACTCGGGAAAACGAATCAAGTTAGGTATCCGCTGACCTTTGTCGGATTTGTCGAGACCCAGCACTTTCATCGCCGCTTTGTTGGTCCATTCGATTTCATCGCTAGGACCAAGCACAACAGCAGCATCCGGCAAAGCCTCGGTCGATTTGCGAAATTGATCGACCATTTTTCCGAGCTTTTTTTTGCGCTTTTTTTCGCGCTTTTTCATGCGATAAACGTGGTAGTAAATAGCCTCCCAAATACCGGTCGACTTCGGATATTTTCCACTACCGCCGTTGTCTATCCATTTTTCGAATCGATAAATCTGATAGAACTGCCGAATCAAAATGCTCACTAAGAGTACAAACAGCATCGGCACAAGAATTTTGCCCAAAACCCCGACAACGATTGCGGCAAGCAACAGTAGCGATAATGTTGCAACTTCCCTAATCCATGGATTCATTGGGTTTTAGCTAATCAGCGAAAATCGGTATCCGAATCCGCGTACGGTTTGCACCAGTTCTTCCCGCCCGTATTCGGCCAATATTTTTCTTAATCGTCTAATATGCACGTCGACGGTCCTCTCTTCGATATAAACACTACGCCCCCAAACTTGATCGAGCAATTGCGTGCGGCTATAGACTTTATCCGGATGCGTCATAAAAAACTGCATCAATCTGAATTCGGTCGGGCTGACATCCAGTTGTTTGTCGCCTATCGTCAACCGGTGCTGCTCGCTGTCAAGAATCATGTCGCCAAGCGTAATCTGTGCCAAGTCTTGGATTTTACCGGTTCTACGCAGTACGGCGCGTATTCTTGCGACCAGTTCCTTCGGCGAAAAGGGTTTAGTCATGTAATCGTCGGCACCAATTTCGAGCCCGCGCACTTTGTCTTCTTCCTCGCCTCGAGCGGTCAATAAAATAATCGGGATTTCCCGGTAAAATTGGTCTTTCTTAAGACGCCTAGCCCATTCGATACCGCTAATGCCGGGCAACATCCAGTCCAACACGATCAAATCCGGCATGCGTTCCTGAAGAATCAAATTAGCCACTTCGGCATCGGCGCATTGACTCGCTTCGAAACCGGACTGCTCCAATACCATCGCCAGCATTTCTCGGATAGCATCCTCATCTTCGACGACTAAAACGCTCAATCTACTCATATGCTTCTACAGGTCAATAAAATTTCGATTTTAGCAGGAGCTATGTTACGTTTTTATGACAATTATGTGATCATGCCGATATTGTATACCTTTCGCACTTCAAATTTCGTCAGTGCCGGAGGAGGCCTCGGGGTGCTAGGTCGATTTTTGCTCCTGCAAAATCGACATTCACGCCATCCATGGCGCTCGCAAAGGCTTTGCCAGCATGGAGCTGGCATAGAGCCTACATGGACGTATTCACGGCGTCCTTTGACGGGCACCCCGAGGCCGAATTTTCATCTACGATGAGTATAAGATTTCCGACTCTTTCAATAGCCGTATTGCCATCCATATCGACTATGGATGGCAATAACTGTCCTAAGCTAAAACCTCTCCTCAGCCCTTCACTGAGAGAGATCTGAGGAAGCGCCAAGGGCTTCGAGAAATCAAGCCGCTTTCGAAAACGCCAATGTACCGCCTTCGACATCGACAACAATTTTGTCGCCCGGACAGAATTTTCCACCAAGAATCTCTTGAGCGAGCGGGTTTTCCAATTGATGCTGTATCGCGCGTTTCAGCGGTCTTGCGCCGTAAACCGGATCGAAACCGGCTTCGCCGAGTTTATCCAGAGCCGCCTCGCTCAACTCCAAATCGATGTCGTGATCGAGCAGGCGTTTACGCAAATAGCGAATCTGAATATCGGTAATCGCACGAATTTGATCGCGGCCCAGCGGATGAAATACGACAACATCGTCGATACGGTTGATGAACTCGGGACGGAAATGATAGCCAACCACTTCCATCACGGCCGCTTTCATTGCCGCGTAATTTTCCTCGCCGGCAAGCTCTTGTATTCGATCCGAACCCAGATTCGACGTCATCACGACAACGCTATTGCGGAAATCGACCGTCCGTCCCTGCCCGTCGGTCAACCGGCCGTCGTCGAGCACCTGCAGCAGCACGTTGAACACATCTGGATGCGCCTTTTCGACCTCGTCGAGCAAAATCACCGAATAAGGCTTGCGCCGCACCGCTTCTGTCAAATATCCTCCTTCTTCGTAACCCACATAGCCCGGAGGCGCGCCGATCAGACGCGCGACCGAATGTTTCTCCATAAACTCGGACATATCGATGCGCACCATCGCATCCTCGGTATCGAACAAGAATTCGGCCAGTGCCTTGCACAGTTCGGTTTTACCGACGCCGGTTGGTCCCAAGAACAGGAAAGAACCGTTCGGACGATTAGGATCGGAAAGCCCCGCCCGCGAACGACGGATCGCGTTGCTGACCGAAATCAGCGCTTCGGTTTGTCCGACCACGCGCTTTTGGATCTGCTCTTCCATGCGCAATAATTTGTCGCGCTCGCCTTCCATCATTTTCGAAACCGGAATACCGGTCCATTTCGAAACAACTTCGGCGATTTCCTCATCGGTTACCTTATTGCGAAGCAGTTTCATTTCCTGCATCTCGGCTTGCGACGCCAAATCCAACTCCTTGACCAGCGAAGGAATCACGCCGTATTGCAATTCGGACATGCGGCTCAAATCGTTCGCGCGACTGGCGACTTCCAATTCCAACCTGGCTTGTTCCAGTCTTTCCTTTATCGCAGTAGTACCTTGCAGCGCAGCCTTTTCAGCCTTCCAGATTTCGTCAAACTCGGAATATTCTTTTTCCAGATTCTCGATCGCTTCCTCGAGGCTTTCCAAGCGTTTCTTAGAGGCATCGTCGGTTTCGTTTTTCAGCGCTTCGCGTTCGATCTTCAATTGAATCAAGCGCCGTTCGAGTCTATCCATCGCTTCCGGTTTTGAATCGATTTCCATGCGGATGCGACTGGCCGCCTCGTCGACCAAATCGATCGCCTTGTCCGGCAATTGCCGATCGGAAATGTAACGATGCGACAGCGTTGCAGCAGCGACGATCGCGGGGTCTGTAATTTCGACGCCATGATGCACTTCGTATTTTTCCTTGAGGCCACGCAATATTGCGATCGTATCCTCGACGTTCGGCTCATCGACCAGGACTTTTTGGAAACGGCGCTCCAAGGCCGCGTCCTTTTCGATGTATTTGCGGTATTCGTCTAGGGTGGTCGCACCGACGCAATGCAATTCGCCGCGCGCCAAAGCGGGCTTAAGCATATTGCCGGCATCCATCGCGCCTTCCGCCTTACCCGCACCAACCATCGTATGCAATTCATCGACGAATAAAATGATTTGTCCGTGTTGCTTGGCAATGTCGTTAAGCACCGCTTTCAGGCGCTCCTCGAATTCACCGCGGAATTTGGCGCCGGCGATGAGCGCGGCCATATCAAGTGACAACAATTGTTTGCCCTTGATACCTTCGGGAACCTCGCCATTGACGATGCGTTGCGCCAAGCCTTCGACGATCGCGGTCTTGCCGACGCCGGGCTCGCCGATTAGCACTGGATTGTTTTTGGTACGACGCTGCAAGACTTGAATCGTGCGTCGGATTTCGTCGTCCCGGCCGATCACCGGATCGAGCTTGCCTTGTTCGGCTTGCTCGGTAAGATTGATCGTATATTTGCTCAAGGCTTGACGTTGCTCCTCGGCGTTGGCATCGTCGATGTTTTGTCCGCCGCGGACATTGTCTATGGCTTTTTCGGCTGCCTCTTTCGTAACGCCGGCTTTTTTTAGAATATCTTGTAGAGCGCCCGATGTTTCGGAGGCGGCCAATAAGAATAATTCGCTCGAGATGAATTTATCGCCGTGTTTTTGCGCGAGCTTGTCGGTCACATTCAACAAGCGCGACAATTCGTTGGAAATCTGCACGTCGCCACCGATGCCGGAAACGGTCGGCGTGCGTTCAAGTACCTTGGTCAATTCAGCCTGCACGATATTCGGGTTTGCGCCGATTTGCGACAACAGCGGACGAATACTGCCGCCGTCCTGGTTCAATAACGCCAGCATCACATGGGCCGGTTCGATGAATTGATGATCCTTACCCAAAGCCAGGCTTTGCGCATCGGCCAATGCCATCTGAAACTTGCTGGTCAATTTGTCCATTCTCATGTTGTTTACCTCATCGGTGAATTTGTATATTACTCCTAACATGGAGGGGAACCAGCCGTTTTTCAAGCGCATCGAGAAAAATCACCTTTATTCCGGCCATGTTCGCGTTAATCCGAGAAAAAGCATTTCAGCTCGTTTCTATCGTTACTGGACGCTGGAGCGTCCAGGGCTGCATTCCCACGCTGGAGCGTGGGGAACGATAATCTTTCCCCTTTCCCCTTTCCCCTTTCCCCTTTCCCCTTTCACCTTTAATCTTCCCCCAAACTAGCCTTACCCGCATCCATTACGATAGAATCTTAATGGCCTACAAGGAGTAATCATGTTTTTGCGCAATAATCGTTTTGTCAGACAGATCTTCAGCAGTTTTTTGGATTTAGCCCCTATTTTGGTCGTGGTATTGGTTTTTCAAATCGCGGTCATACAACAACCCATTCCCGATGTACTCAACTTGATCGTTGGCTCCTTATTTGTTGTATTGGGCTTGACTTTTTTTATGCTCGGCCTTGAACAAAGTCTGTTTCCGATCGGCGAGTCGATGGCTTATGCGTTTGCTAAAAAAGGCAGCTTGTTTTGGCTGTTGTTTTTTTCGTTCTGCCTCGGCTTCGGCACGACCGTCGCCGAACCGGCGTTGATTGCCGTAGCGAGCGAAGCGGCCAATATCGCAGGCAAAGGCAATATCATCGAAAATACCACCGAGGCCAAAGACAGTTATGCATTCGCACTTCGTTTAACCGTTGCCGTTTCGGTCGGTTTTGCGATCCTAATAGGCGTACTCAGAATCATCCGCGGCTGGCCGCTGCATTATTTGATCATCAGCGGGTATTGCATCGTTATTGTCATGACGCCTTTTGCACCCGCGCAAATCATAGGCGTTGCTTACGATTCGGGAGGCGTCGCAACCTCGACGATTACGGTTCCTTTAGTGACCGCCTTAGGTGTCGGTTTGGCTAGTTCGATCAAAGGCCGAAATCCGATGACCGACGGTTTCGGCTTGATCTCGTTTGCGTCGTTAAGCCCGATCATATTCGTTTTGGCTTTTGGAATAGTGTCATGATCGATTGGCTCATTCATTTCAGTGAAGATTTACTGAAGACTTGCCGTGATGTGGCCCCGATTACAGCTATCATTATCGGCTTTCAAGTTTTAGTGATTCGCAAACCCATCCTACATCCGATGAAGACCTTGCTCGGTTTCGTGAATGTATTGATCGGGATTACTTTCTTCATGGACGGTTTAAAAATGGCTTTATTTCCGTTGGGCGAATTAATGTCCACGCAATTGACCGCGCCGGAATTTCTCGGCATTCCACCTGATACAACGGTTGCCGATTGGCGGAATTATTTTTGGGTCTATCTCTTTGCCGGAAGCATCGGGTTTGCAACAACATTAGCCGAACCTTCACTGTTGGCAGTCGCGGTTAAAGCCGAGGAAATTTCCGGCGGCGCGATCCGTGCCTGTGGCTTACGCATTGCCGTTTCATTAGGTGTTTCCTTCGGTATCTCCTTGGGAGCCTTTCGAATTGTCAATGGTACGGAACTCTATTTTTTTATAATCGGAGCCTATATCATTGTTATTATTCAAACAATTTTGACTCCTAAATTAATAGTCGGATTGGCTTACGATTCCGGCGGCGTCACAACGTCAACCGTTACCGTGCCGCTCGTCACGGCGCTTGGCATTGGCTTGGCGACAACGGTTCCGGGCCGCAACCCGTTACTTGACGGTTTCGGCTTAATTGCATTCGCCAGTCTGTTCGCGGTAATTGCCGTACTGACTTATGCACAGCTCGCCGAATGGCGCAATAAAAAACGAAATTCATCCAATCAAAGCCCATCCAAATAACCGAGGAAAGCCATGCGTTTCAAATTAATCATCGCCTTTGTTGAAGACTCGAAAACCGATCTCGTACTCGATACCGCACGAAAAAGCGGCGCCAAGGGTGCAACCGTGATCAACCATGCCCGCGGTGAAGGCATGAAGCAATCCAAGACCTTTTTCGGTCTGACCCTGGAAACTCAACGGGATGTATTGATGTTTCTGGTTGAGGAACATTTGAGCCGCTATATCCTCGAAAAAATCGCCAAAGCAGCCGAATTCGATGCCACATCAGGCACCGGCATCGCTTTTAAAATCGATGTTGAAGATGCGATCGGGGTGATGCATCAAGTCGAACAATTAACCCAAGAACTGGAAGATGAAATATGATCGATAAAACTAAAATCATTCATGTCAGAGACGTCATGAAAACCGACTTTTCGATGATCGAAGGCTCGGCCTCGGTCAGCGACGCATTGAAACTGATGAAGTCGCAAAAAACCTCGGTATTGGTTGTCAATAAACGCCATGAATTCGACGAATACGGCCTGGTCACCTCCGGCGATATCGCCCGCTACGTTCTAGCCAAGGATAAGGCTCCGGACCGCGTCAATGTCTACGAGATCATGGCCTGCCCGGTGATTCAGGTTTCTCCCGAAATGGACATCCGCCTTTGTTCACGACTGTTCGCAAACTATAACCTGGTCCGCGCGCCGGTCATCGAAAACGGTAAAGTCATCGGCATGATCAGCCCGAATGCGCTGGTGCTGGACGGCATGTACCGAAACCTTTAATGGCATTAGGCTTTAAAAAAAGCTACAATTTTGCCCGATCAGAAAACCGATCTTGAGTGAACGCCTACCTGTTTTACTCCCTTTATACTCAAAAATTAGTTAACTTTATGAAGGTATGGGGTGTGGCTAGCGAGGATGTCGGCAGCAGGGAGCTGCCGCCAAGCCCCCATGGATGGGTTCACCCAGCACCTAAATTTCATAGTTCATTGGTTATGATTAACTATCTAGGATAATTTAGGTGCTGGGTGAACGGCGGTCCTCGATTGACACATCCCATACCTTTTTATTCTTAGACGGTTTTTCGACCAAAAGGGAGTAGGTTGATGTCCGGCAATCAATCAGGTCGTTCTGCGTCACACAGTAAGTTAATATTAGTAGGAGTTTTAAAAAAATGGCAACAGGCACTGTAAAGTGGTTTAACAACACGAAAGGCTTCGGCTTTATTGAACCGTCGGAAGGTACGGAAGACGTCTTCGTTCACCATTCAGTCATCCAGGGAGAAGGTTTTAAAACATTGAGCCCCGGACAATCGGTACAATTCGAAATCGAATCGGGCCCTAAAGGCCTGACAGCCGCGAACGTTATTCCAGGCTAACGGACGCTTCGCTCAACGAAAAAGGCCCTTATCGGGATGGTAAGGGCCTTTTTTTATGATCGGATGAATCAACTCAGCCGAGCACAATATCCGGGTTCTTCTGTCGAATCATGGAATCGATACGAATCCGAATCTTTGGACTCTATTTGATAGTCCGGACCGAAAACGGGTAAGGCTGTTTTCCAACCCTAGGCTATGAACGGCGCAACAAGCGGCCGCCACTCATCAGCCCCAGCGCGCCGAGGAACAGAAAAAACGCTGCCGGAATCGGGACTTCGGCTAAACTCGGTCCCAGTACACGCATTGACACAGCGCGTTGGAAATCACTCATCCCCTCCCCGTTCTTCACATCCACATCCACGTCCAGTTGATTATTGAACAGAATATAAAACGAATCGGATCGTGTAGGACGTTTATCCGAAAACAGACTCATTTCCACTAAATAAGCTCCAGCAGGACCGCCATTCGCTGTTCCAGGGTTGGTTTCCAGAAACCAATTCAAATGCGTATGCAATGAGCCATTGGCGGCAGCCGAACCTACTATCAGAGATTCCGCACCGGACACGCCTTTTCCTGAATAGTTCGTAGAGCCCTCGGTTTTGGGCGGACAGATAAGACGGCCGCAGCTTTGATCAATAACCGGATCTAACAGTCTTCCACCGGCTAGCCTAATCTGAACATTATCCGGTGCAATATTCCAGGCACCTGTTGCGGGATTCCAGAACTCCATCACACCGAGTGCCTGATAAAAAACCACCTCGTTTCCAGCAAGCGCACCGGCGGCAGACTGAAACCCGGGATTGTCAGTTGCATGCTGCCCGGAAAATACAAAATGTGTAAAAGTGGTGACATAAATATCTTTACCGGTTTCAAAATCGGTCGGCAGAGTATTGGGCGGAAGCCCCAAACTTTCGACGCCGGCAATATCGCAGCCAAGCTCGGGACGTGAACAAAAACCGGCTTGGATACTCGAGCCTACACGAGACACCTCAATATCTTGATGAAATGACGCCAACGCCTGAGTAGATGGTATAAAAAAAACCGCAGCCAGCAACAAGCTTGGCCAAACGATGGGTTTAATCGACACACTCATTGTATTCTCCCGCCCCTTGAAGGCCTTATAGTCAAAAAGTTAATACTATACCTTTCGCACTTCAAATTTCGGCAGTGCCTAACTAGGCACCGGGGTGATCGGTCCCTCACCTAACGCTAGGTAAGGGACCGATCACCCCAGTACCGAATTTTGATCTACGATGGGTATAAAAAAATTTAAACGGTTTACCTATTGCCTGAGACTTCGGGCAAATATCCGTTTTGATTTTGAGCTCTACAAACTCACAATATAATTATTGCAATAATATAACATTACTTATAATGTTTTTACCCAGACTTATTTGTAAAAAACTGGCATAATTTCTAACCCATATTATTCAATATCTTAGGCCATAGGTACGGAATTTGTTAAGACTGGATAGCTTTCACTTCCCTCGCTCATTCGTCTGTTTCGTGGCTAAAAATAGGCCCGGAAACCTATTTCCAAACTCATTCCGGGCTCCGGTGCAATGTTGCGTAAAAAAGATGTGGAATTGCGGATCGGCGAATCGCTTAAATTCGAGGCCTTTCCAAACAGAAGGACTCTTTGCCCCGACTCCGCATGCCAGTCATATGAAACGTCGAGATCGAAACGGTGATAAGAAGGCGTCTCGGTTTCATCGATTCCTGGCCTGTCTTGCGCCAAGGCCTGGGTAAAACGTAGCGCACCCTGCCAAGCGTTTTTCTGCAAACCGACTTCGAATCCGTAACGTTGCGGCGGCAAGCGCGGCACGTCGCCCAGCGTCCTATCCTTAAAACGCCCGCGAACGTAATCGGAGAATAAGGTCAGATGCGGCATACCCCAATCGAACGACGGGTGAATTTTAATTTCCACTTCGTAACCGTAAAATTCCGCATCGTCGCCGCGAAAACCAAAGACAGGAAAACACCCTTCCAACTTGACACAAGCAGCTACTAATCTATTGCCTTCCAATTCGAAAAAGCCGAATTCAGAAGTTAAATTCTCCTGATAAATGAAATCTTTGACATCCTTTTGATAAACATTGCCTTGTAATGAAATCAAGGCATCATCGTAACGAATCCCGAGTTCGCGGTTACTTGCCCGCTCAACCGACAAATCCAAGGTACCGATATCAAAAGTGCGATTGGCCGGGTGCGGCCCTAGCGAATACAATTCATGGATATCCGGCGCGCGCTCCGAGTTTTGCCATGCCAAATAAATCGAACCGCCTTCGAAAGGTCTGTATGTAATACTCGCGGCCAACGAACTGGGTTTATGCGTCAATTTGCGAGTCGGCACCTCAAGCGCCTGCCCGAAAACCGTCCCTTTCAATAGTTTTGCATTGGGCTCGGTCACCTGCCGTTCATAACGGCCGCCGAACTCCAAGGTTAACTCATCGAAAAGATCCAGTTTTTCGGTAAAAAACAAACCCAAAGAATCGATTTGCGACTGAGGAACAAGATCGATTAGCTTTTCCCCTTCAATTTTCGGACTTTTAGCCAAAAACTCGCGTTCTTGCCATTGCAAACCCAAAAAACCGGACCACTGATCGATCAATCGATGCTCTAGTTCAAAACGAGTTTCCAAAACCTCATTGGTAAATAAGACCGAAAATTCAGACTCGCCTTCTTCATGTTCGTAATCGACAAAACCGGTCTTGACCGAGACCGACTCGATGTAGGGAATTGGATTGAACAACATGGCCTCGACATCGTAACGTCGCTGCTCCATCGCAAAACGCACCGCCTCGCCCTGATCGCTCCCCCCCGGTGCCACTCCGACATGACTATGGCCGCCCGGGTCGCCCGGCGGCAAACCGTAAGCCTTATAGGTATGGTTGTAACTGGTTCCTATATAGCCGAGATCGCCGATCAAGGAGATCCCGGCCGAACTGCCCCGGCTTTCCCCATCAGTATTTTTGATTTCGCCTTTGCTGTTGTTCAAAGGCGCATCGGTTTTCAGTTGTTTACGAAGCGCCGCTTCATCTAATGCGAAGCCCGGAATCCGGGTATTTTCGTTGCCGCGTTGAAAATAATCGAGATGGACGGCAACGTTACCTTTGCCGGCGTCGATGCCGACCATGCCGGCATTTTCTTTGGGATTGTGGTCATAGCGGTACTCGGCAGTGCCTTCGATCGGTTTTAACGGTACGCTATCGGGAATGCGCTTATGCTTGACATCGACGACGCCGCCGATTGCCCCGCTGCCGTAGCGCAAGGTAGCCGGCCCCCGGTGTATCGTAATACTATCGGCCAGTAACGACTCGGCCGCGACCGCATGATCCTGGCTCATCGCCGACGCATCGTGCGAGCCGATCCCGTCATGCATTACTCGCACCCGAGGACCGCCCATACCGCGAATGATCGGCTGGCCGACTCCTGGGCCGAACGAAGCATTGTAAACCCCCAATTCGCGTTCCAAGGTTTTGCCCAAAGTACTCGCCGACTTAAGGCGTAAATCGATATCGGATAATTCGGATGTCGAATACGCCGTCGGCGCGATGCCTTCGATGACCATTTTTTCGAGTTCCACATCGAATTCGCCGGTTTCGGGCTCGGCGCTTTCGGTTGTTTCCATCGAGTCCCTCTCAGCACTTTCTAAAACAATCTCGCCGTTTTCAGAATCACCCGCTTCGGATGCCCAAAGCATGCCGCTCGCCGTTAAAATGCTCAACGTTAACGCTATCCAATTAATGACGGTGGGGATTTTCATGGTTCAGAGACCCGGCAAACGGTAAAGCACATCTCTTGCGCCTGGAGTTTCAGGGCGAATCTCAATCAGTTTTTCCAGCCATTGACGCGCGGTTTCAGGTTCTTTTTGGGCTTTGCCGATCGCCATGCTGACAATTTGAGCATAAGCCAGCGTGAAATCGGGACTGGTTTCAACCGATTGCAAATAGCCGCTCAATGCTCTGGCTTCGTCCTCGTTGTGGTCGATCATCGTCGCAAAATAAAGATTACGCGCCTTGACGAAGGCATCAACCCTTTCGGTAAATTCGGCATTGGCGTCACTGCTCAAGGACGACAAGGCGCTTGCTTGTTTAAACTGTAACGAGTTTAACAACGCTGCGAAGGAGGCATAAGACGCAACGCCGCGTTTAAGAGTAAACTTCGGCGCATCGAATAAAATAACGGGGTGATCATCGGTATTGATTGGAGCACCTTCGGCATAATCGGCCAACATGCGATGATCGGCCAGAAAATGCCCCGCCAATTGCACGGAACTTCGCACCGCCGCCAAATGCAGGTGTTGTTTTAAAGGTTGATTGAAGCCGATCGTGCTTTCGATTGCTTCGGGACGGGCCGTATCCCCGGACAATGCAATCAAAGCCAGCGAGGGATAGCCCAAATCGAAACCCGCCAACCAAGCTTCGGTCTTACCGAACACCGATTGAAAGGTTTTGATCACCGAACGCAGCATCGCTTCATCCATTTGATATAGAGGCAGCCATTGGCAATAGAGCCCTCCCTGCATCAATCGCTCTGCAATCGCTTGGAAATGTTCTTTGGTATAGAGCAGACCGCCGCCATCGCGGCCTGGATGAAATAGATCCCCTATCACTACATCATATTGCTGAGATGACGTTCGAACATAACGTCTGGCATCGGACGTATAAAGACGAACACGAGGGTTCTTGTGTAATTCGGCATTGTACGGCGAAAAATAAGGCAATAACGCCAAGGATTCCGGCACTAATTCGACCGCATCGATCCGGGATGCTCGATGAGTCAGCGCGGCGCCGGCGGTTACGCCTGTTGCTACGCCGAGATACAGAACATCGGACGGCTTCGGGTGTAACAACATCGGCACATGAGTTTGCATGCGTTGCAGACGCAGTGCGCGAACGCCTGTTCCGCCCATTTGGAAACGATTGTTGACACGAAGATTGCGTTCGTTCTGCTGTTCGATTACAGCCACCGAGGCCATCGCGCCTTCCCGGTACTCCAATACCGACTCGCCGGGCCTAAGGGTAACGATCTGCAAACGACCGGGTAACAGCAATACCAGGATTGCCGGTAGCGCATAAGCCCAGCGGGGTAAAATCGAAAACTTAGGCAATAGCAGCCAATAAGCCAATGCAATGCCGATCAATGTCCATTGGACACCGAGCAGCGGCACCAAAACGACACCCGCGACCAAAGGGGCTGCCAAGCCGCCGGCCATATTGACACCTAAGGCCCAACCGACGCCACCCGTAGCATGCCGGGCCGATTGTGCAAGATGACTAAATAAGGCACCCATGATTAAAGTCGGCGGCAACAGCACCGGTAAGGCCACGGTCAATTCGGCTAACAGCACAGCATCTAAACTATCGCCGAGACCGGTTCTTACCCACCAATATAAACCATGCGTTAGATAAAGCACCGAAAGTCCGGTGAGACAAAACAAACTCAAAGAGAACAACAAGCTCGTCAACAAACGATCGCCATCGCGGTTGCGACCGAAGCGGTGATAAAGCCCTGCGCCGATTGCTGTGCCGGTCAAATAAACGGCCAGCACCGCTGCAAAACTGTAAACGGTGCCTTCTAGCACCTGAGCCATCACCCTTACCGTAACGACTTCATAGGCGATACCCAAAAACCCTGTGATCGACAAGCGCCAAAACAGCGGCAACGGTTGCTTATGCGCCTTTTTGACTCTCGTTTTTTCGGGAAGCGATAATTCAGACTTTAGAAAGTAAAACAATCCGGCGGATAATGCGACCAAAGCATTGATAAATGCCAATGCAAACAGTGTTTGACGGTACCCTAATAGCGGCATCAGAGCATAGCTTGCAACCAGCACGCCCAGCACTGCACCGGCCGTGTTGACCGAATACGCCAGCGCTATTTGACGCGGATCGGCTTTGATTTGCGCTAACCAGCGATCGGCTGCCGGCAGCGTTGCGCCCATCGCCAGTGTAGCCGGTAACAATGCGAAAAACGGTACGAGAAAGGCGACAGACCAAAAATGCAGTAAGCCCGGCTCGACGCCAAGCCAAGCTCGCGCCCAATCATTGGCGGCTGGAATGACAAACGCGCTAACCAACGCCCAAAGGCCGATGATCAACTCCAGACCGGCGTACCATAGGGCAGGACGCCGGCTCACGCTGACCCACTTGTCCAGCACAAAAGCACCTAAAGTAAGCCCTCCGAAGAAAGCCGCAACCACTGCCAACATCGCGGTGAGTTCGTGTCCCAGTCCGACCGCAAACATGCGCGTCCAGACCAGTTGATAGCCCAGACCCGCAACGCCGGATAAAAAAAGTAACACTACCGCGACGAATGAAGCCATTGTTAATAAAACCTATAAATCACAAAAACGTTTCGACGCCATTTAAGGCGACGAAACGTCATTAACTAAAACGGATGGAGTGAGGAAAACTTAAGCTCAAGCAATCATGACTTTCCGTCGACCAAATCCCAACAATGCCAATGCCGATCCGAATAGCCAAACCGCCGCGGGGACTGGAACGGCGGCGATCGCTTGCTCGAATGCCTCGTGTCCGAAGGTCCCGCCTTCATTCAGGTGAAACGCCAAAAAGAATTTATCGGAAACATTACCGATAGGTGTCAATCCAGTATCATTAAGCGTATCGAACACAGACAATTCCAACAAATAAGCGCCATCGTCCGGATTAACGCCGCCGGCTTTGCCGATTTGGAATTCGACATGAGTATGCAGACCGCCGCTGCTACTTACAGACCCGATAAAACCCTGATCACCAAGGCCATTGGTTGCAGAAACAATGTTGGTTATCGAAGCTTTCTCAATCTCAATTTGTTCATTAAAACCTGTGGAAAGCCAGCTCGAAGAAAGTACATCCCATTTTTTCAAAGTGTTTTCGACTTGGTACCAAATTAGACTATTGCTAACTAAACCGAAACCATTGAACCCCGGATCGTCGGTTCCGTAAGGATTGCCGAATTCACCGAAATCGGCTTCAAATAATTTATAACCGCCGGCTAGCATCGCTTCATTGTGCGGATCGACAATGATTTTATTGTTCTGCAAGGTCAGTTCGATATCCGAATGCGCCAATGCATTCGAACTCATAAAAACGGCCAAAAGGCCGATCGAAAAGAGTTTTAAGCTTTTCATGTTTAAAGACTCCCAATAAAAATAAGAATGAAGAATTGCTGCAGCAATATTAAATCGCCAATGAAATGTTATAATGTAACATTCAAAATTGCAAGCCACTTCTCATTTTCTCCATTCATACCGTTCGCACTTCAAATTCCAGCCAATTTCTGCAAGTTGATTTCTTAACCCAATAGTACAGTTGATAATAATTTGTCACGTAGACTGAAATTTAAATTGCTTTCCTGATAAGCCGGCTATATTATAAGAACCGTTTATTTCAACGCCATCCTGGTATGGCACATTACAAGTAAAAGAGAGTGTTATGTCCGAGTTAGTTACAGGTACCGTTAAGTGGTTCAATGATGAAAAAGGTTTTGGATTTATTGAACAAGAAGGCGGCAAAGATGTCTTCGTTCACCATAGCGCAATTAACGGCACCGGCCGGAAAACTTTGCGTGAAGGCCAAAAGGTCACGATGGAAGTGAGCCAAGGTCAAAAAGGCCCTCAAGCAGAGAACGTAACACCTGCTTAAGTCCGATTAAAAAAAACGCCCGTTTCTAACGGGCGTTTTTGTATCGAACGATTGATACAATCGTTGTCATAGTCTTTCAAATCGGCTTCGTGACGTTTTTTGTTCGCGACAAAAAGTCAGCTAAACGAATTGACTCTTTGAAAATGCCTGTCTTTCGCGATCGCAAGTATTGCCACCGCAATTACATTCGTTTAATTTACTTCTATCGGTTCTTAGCTGCATTTTTGATCCCGCTTGACGGCAATTGATTGCCTAGCAGTACGCATGATATAACATAACCTCCTAGAGTAAGCCGAGCGAAGCGCGTATCCGATTAAACCATCTCGTTTATCCCAAAACAGTATTGACTATGAAAAGCCGATTCTTAATCCCATTCCTGTCGCTTTACCTATTTTCCGACCCTACCTTGTCGGAAAAACGCCATCATGATGCTCATATTCATGGCGTCGCCGAACTGAATATTGTCATCGAGAACGATAGTGTATTAATCGAATTCGAGTCCCCTGCGATCAATCTGATCGGCTTTGAGCACAAGCCTAGAACCGATGCACAGCAACTCGAATTGCATAATGCTTTGGCGTTATTGAATGACGTCGACATCATTGCATCGTTCGAAAAAGGCGAATGCCGCGCAGCCGAAACGCATATCAGCGGACCTTTCGACGATGACGATCAAGAAGGATCGGAACACGGCGAACCGGAAGAACATTCCGAATTTCATGCTACTTATACCCTATCGTGCCAAAACGCATCGACCATCGACTCTGTCCGCACTCAACTATTCGACCGTTTTCCCGGCTTTGAAGCCATTCGAGTTCGCTGGATCGGTAGCAAAGGGCAAGGCACGGCACTCTTGAACAATCAATCGTCGATTTTTTCGATCGAATAAAACCTATTCTTCCTCGTAATCTTCGATCGTTGCGACTTGCATCGAATAGGCGGATACGGCCTTGCCGGTGCCGACATCCTTACTAAATAGCGAGGTATTCAATACCCCTTGAAACCAAAACGGCATATAAAGATCTTCCAGCTTAAAGCCTTTCGGGTAGGCGACATGAATCAACTGATTGGGCGGCGGCGGCGGAACATGGATACAAGCCCCGAAATACGGCACCACGAAAAACTCGGTAACCTGCTGTTTGTCGTTAAACTCCAAAGGCACCATAAAACCCGGAATTCGAACTTTAGTTTCGTTTAATTCCGGCCTCACGTCGGTCGAAACCAAAGCCTTTTGATAGGCACTGTCCGCCGCCTGCTCGATGGCTTGACGCACTTGATTCGAAATCTGCGAATCGAGCGGGATTTCTGGCGTGTCGTGCGTGATCTCCGGCCCGTTCATTAGAGCATCCAAATCGCTTTGCGGCATCAAGTCGGTCCACTCGAGGGTCTTATAATTATCCGCCGACACCGACAAAACCGGCATCGCCAACGCCAAGCACAAGATGAGTTTTAACAAGGTATGAACTATTTTCATCGGAAAGTAACCTATAGTGATTTAGTGTAACATTATAGCTTTTAGCAACACACTCTCGCACCCGCATGACAGATTTCGACTATGCACTCGATCTACAAAACGTCTCTTTCAGTTGGCATAAACGCCATGCGCCGGTATTGAAGATTACCGAGTGGCGAGTCGAACCGGGCCGGCGTATTTTTTTGCACGGCGCATCCGGCTCCGGCAAATCAACCTTACTGAGCTTAATCAGCGGGATACTCGTTCCGACAAGCGGACACATCAAAGTGCTCGACACCGACTTAACAAAAATCGGCGGCATGGCCCGCGACCGTTTCCGTGCCCGCCATATCGGCGTTATTTTTCAGCAGTTTAATCTATTGCCCTATCTTTCTGTTGAGGCAAACATCAATCTAGCCGTCAAGTTCGGCAACCGTCATGACGCCAATAATAATGAAATTAGCGCCTTGACCCAACGCTTGGGCCTCGATCGATCTATTCTTACCCGCAAAGCAGGTCAACTGAGTGTCGGCCAACAGCAGCGCGTCGCTGTTGCTAGAGCCTTGATCAACCATCCCGAATTGATTATCGCGGACGAACCGACTTCTTCTTTGGACAGCGATACGCGCGATGAATTCATGCGCGTTTTACTCGAATCGGCCGCTCTGAATCGAACCACGGTTATTTTTGTCAGTCATGATAAATCGCTGGGGCACTATTTCGACCAAGAAATCAGCCTACATGATCTGATGCAAGCCGGAGAATCGAAAGTATGATGTTAAAACTGGCCATTGCCAGCCTTTGGAACCGAAAACTTACCGTAACGCTGACCGTGTTATCGATCGCGGTCGGCGTTTTTCTATTACTTGGCGTCGAACATATTCGTAGCGAAGCCAAGAACAGCTTCAGTAAAACGGTCTCGGGCGTGGACCTAATCGTCGGCGCCCGCACCGGCCCTTTGAACTTGCTGCTTTACTCGGTATTTCATATCGGCAATGCTTCGAACAATATCTCTTGGCAAAGCTACCGGGAATTCTCGCAAAAACCCGAAGTGGCCTGGAGTATTCCGATTTCGCTCGGCGACTCGCATAAAGGCTATCGCGTGGTAGGCACCAGCCGAGATTTTTTCGAACATTTTCATTATGGGCAAAAGCAAAACCTAGCATTTAAATCGGGCCGCGCCTTCGATGGCGTCTACGAAGCGGTAGTCGGTGCACAAGTCGCCAAAACGCTAGACTACCAACCCGGCCAATCGATAACGCTGGCGCATGGCATCGCTAAAGTCGGCTTCAGCAAACACGACGACAAACCGTTTATTGTGACCGGCATTCTCGCCCCGACCGGGACGCCGGTCGACCAAGCCGTTTATGTTAGCTTGGCGGGCATCGAAGCGATACATATCGATTGGCAAGGCGGTGTGCACATACCGGGCCGTTCGATTGGCGCCGAAGACGCGCTCAAACATGACTTAACGCCGAAATCAATAACCGCCTTCATGGTCGGTTTAAACTCGAAAATCTCATTGTTTTCACTGCAACGGGAAATCAATAACTACCGAGACGAGGCCTTAGTCGGCATCATGCCGGGCATCACGTTGATGGAACTGTGGCAAATGATAGGAGCGCTCGAAAACATTCTGCAATTAATTTCAATACTGGTATTGTTTGCAACGCTTATGGGACTGTCGACGATGCTGTTGGCCTCGATGAAAGAACGCGAACGCGAAATGGCGGTGTTACGCGCAATCGGCGCGCATGCCGGATCATTGTTTTTCTTAATCGAAATCGAAGCCTTGGTTGTCACAGTAACCGGAATCCTAGTCGGCAGTACGGCCCTTTGCATTGCTCTATTGACTGCGCGGACAGAACTCAGCGAACAATACGGCCTATTTATCGGCATCAATCCGTTTACGCCGCTTACATTCCAATATTTACTTGGAATTTTAGCGGTCTCTTTTGTACTGGCACTGCTACCGTCGGTTTCAGCGTATCGCAATTCGCTGGGCAGCGGTTTGGTTGTCAGAACTTAGCTAAGCGGTGAACGGTGAACGGTGAACGGTGAACGGTGAACGGTGAACGGTGAAATAATGCGGCATTTAATCCATTTGTCAAGCCCTAATTTCCCCTCCCCTTTCCCCTTTCCCCTTTCCCCTTTCCCCTTTCCCCTTTCCCCTTTCCCCTTTCCCCTTTCCCCTTTCC
>Ga0180009_10002395_pt1 | contig 22073 bp, 19 predicted proteins | sample OS_PC_MetaG_FD_123537 | JGI IMG/M metagenome (GOLD analysis project Ga0180009, IMG submission 123537) | Groundwater microbial communities from the Aspo Hard Rock Laboratory (HRL) deep subsurface site, Sweden - OS_PC_MetaG | ecosystem: Environmental > Aquatic > Deep subsurface > Groundwater...
AAAAAATTGGTGAAATAAAAGAATATGCATATGCCAATAATAATCCTGCTCTGGCCATGCGGCTGGATCTTAGAACAATGAAAGAAAATTATGCAAATACTTATAGAAATGTTTTAAAAAAGAATAATTTATATCATTTCTTTTTTACTGCAAAATCAAATTCTATTATTTTGGAAGATCAGTCTTTTAGTATTGAAAAAAGGCTATTGGAAAACCTTAAATATTTATATGGCTTCAGGACTTAAAAAAGGGAGGATGATAATCATTCTCAAGACCTGTCAACATTATTTTTAGCATGTCTGGATTGTTTTTAACCAAATCTTTTTCAAGTTCATCAATAATGCCAAGATAGGGGGTTCTCTCACCATGATATTCAACAGGACTTCCAATCTGATGGAATATAAATCCATATTTTTTAAGTGCGTAAAATAATTTTTTATCAGTAATCATGTACCAGTGAGTTATCCCTCTTCTTTTGCTTTCATGATACATAACCTGGTAAAGTCCTAATACAATAATGGGATTTTTTCTTCCTTTCATTTCTTCCGGAATGGACCCGTCATCCGGCAATATGCCCCCTTCTTTTTTTTTAAGATAGGATTCAATGCCATACATCCCGTCTTCTTTTCTTCTTCGAAGATCTTTGCTAACCGTCAGCCTTGAAATTTCACCAATTTTTGATTTATCGGGTTTCTCACCGACAAAGGTTGTTTCAACAGCATGCTCAATGGGAAAACCTTTGTCTGAACCCAATACCAGCCTAATGGTTCCAACAACCGAATCATTTTCATTTAAACAGGCAAAATGAATTGAATCATTTTCATATTGATCTGTTTCCAATCCATTTGAATGGTCTTCTTTTTTTTCAAATCCAAATTCTTCCACATAGACTTCATGCCGCATTCGAAAAGTATCTTTAAGCACATCTTTGTTTTCTACCAAGCCAAATCTGAATTTTCCATAAGTGATACTTTTACTAATCATTAAAATTAGTCCTGTTTAGAATTGACTGCATTTGATATATTCGTTAAAAGGTTATGGTCTATAATTTATTTTTGTAACCCATTTGTCAAGATGTTTTAAGGGATTGAACCCTATTTCTAATATGGATAGAATTACACAACATAAGTTGTTTTTTTTAATAATTTCACTTTTGATTTCACTCCCCTTTGCTGTTCAACTGCCCAATATTAAAACCGTAGACAATGTTGATTATTTTACCCTGGAAAATGACCCTGATATAAAATTTTATGACCAAGTCAAGGAAATTTTCGGTAATGATGAATTCTTTATTATCGCATTTAAAAAAGACAGTATCTTTACACATGACAATCTGATGCTTTTAAAAGAAATCACAGATGAACTTGATCAGGTAGAAGAAATCAGAGAGGTCAAAAGCCTTGGCAATGTGAACGATACAATCGGAGAGAACGATTTTTTTATTGTTCAAAAATTTCTTGAAACAATACCTGCTCAAGAAAATGACCTTGCAAAGCTAAAAACAAGTGCATTATCAAATCCTCTATATGTTAATAATTTTATTTCGTCTGATGGGACAACAACCGCAATCGCTGTGTCGGTTTTTGATAAACCGGATGATCCGGGTTACCGGAAAAGACTTATCGGGAAATGTGAAAAGATTCTTGATAAATATAAGGATCGTACAGGCAAAGTTTTTATGGCCGGCTGGACGATAACAAATTTCTATTTAAGCCAGTACATGAAAAAGGATATATCAACTTTTATTCCAGTTACATATATCTTTATTACTTTAGCAATCTTTCTTTTTTTCCGTAATGGATGGCTTACTATTATTGCTGTGCTTAATATATCGATATGCATGGGGTCCACCATGGGACTGTTTCCTCTTTTTGATATTACCTTAAATAATATCACAACAATAGTCCCGCCTGTTGTCATGGCTTTAGCCCTTTGTGATACGGTTCATATTTTTTCTCATTTAAACAAAGATCTTCTGGTGAAGTTTGGGACAAAAGAAAAAGCAGTGTCTCATATTCTCAAAAAAGTATTCATGCCTTGTTTTTTAACTACGCTGACAACTGCTGTCGGCTTTTTGTCCCTTTCATTGAGCGATATTACACCCATTAGGGAATTTGCCATTATAGCATCTGCCGGTATGGTATTTGAGTTTATATTTTCGTTTTTATTTCTTCCATCATTGTTATTGTCCATTGATTCAAAAAAAATATTTACAAAAGAGAGTTCTATTGACAAAACAAACAAAAAATTTCTTGGCTTTCTTAGCAGACTCTCAATAGAACAAAATAAAATAATTGTTCTCATGACATTACTGGTAATAGCTGTATCGCTTACCTTTGCCTCTAAAATCAAAGTTGAAACCAATCTTCTTGACTATTTTAAAAAAAACAGCCCTGTAAAAATTGCTACAACCTTTATTGAAGATAATCTGGCAGGAGTCAGGACATTAGATGTTTCCCTTTTTTCAACCAAAGCCAATGCTTTTAAAAATCCAGACAACCTAAGGGTTATTGAAAAGATTGAAACTTATGTTAAAACAATTGATGGCGTGGATTCAGTTCTTTCATTTTTGGAATTTATTAAGGATATGAATGAATCCTTTAACAATGATAATAAAAAATACTATTCAATTCCAGATTCTGAAAACATGGTTGCCCAATACCTTCTACTTTATAATTTTGAAGACATAGATGAGTTTGTAAATGAAACATTTGATCATGCAAAGATTTCAATAAGAACCTCTGCACATCTGACATCTGAACAAGCCAGGATTATTAAACAGATAAAAGGTTTTGTTAAAGAGCTTAATAATAAAAATCTTGATATTAGAGTCACTGGCCGGGCTGTATTACATGTTAATACGATTGAAGCTCTTGTAAGCGGTCAAATTCAAAGCCTATGTATGGCAGCTTCTGTTATTGCGCTTATTCTCTTTATTGTTCTAAAATCATTTAAACTTGGTATGTTAAGCCTTGTTCCAAATCTTTTTCCGATTTTATTGAATTTTGGGATCATGGGCGCTTTTTCAATCCCTTTAAATACAGCAACTGCCCTAATTGCAGCCGTGGCGATTGGTGTAGCTGTAGATGACACCATACATTTTCTTATTGAATATATAAATAAAACCAAGGATGGCTATGAAATCCCTGAAACAATCGAACTTGTTATTGCTGAAAAAGGAAAGGCTATTTTGCTCTCATCTCTAATACTTTGCATCGGGTTTGGAACAATGATAACCAGCAAATTCGTTCCAACCATACATTTTGGGACATTAAGTGCAATAATTATGATTACAGCTGTAATAGGTGATCTAATTGTACTCCCTTCAATATTATGCTTTTATTCTTCCTTTTTAAAAAATAGGTGAAGTTTATTTATGGATACTATAAATCTGATTAACAGTCTTAAAAAATGGAATCTAAATTCAGAAAAAGAATACTATGAGGAGGCCTTTTCAAGAAACATAGGCCTGCTAACTGAATTTGAACAAAAAAGTCTTGCAAACGCGAGGATTGCCATTCCGGGAATGGGCGGGGTTGGCGGTGTACATCTTATTACCATGACAAGATCAGGTGTTGGAAAATTTAATATTTCTGATTTTGATATATTTGAAGCAGCAAACATCAACAGGCAGTATGGAGCAAAAGTCAGTGATTTTGGAAGATTAAAACTTCAAGTAATGAAAGAACAGGCTCTTTTGATCAACCCTTTTCTTGAAATAAATGAATTTCCTGAAGGTATTAATAAATCAAATGTAGATCTTTTCCTTAAAGATGTCGATGTTGTGCTTGACGGACTTGATTTTTTTAATTTTGATATCCGAAGGCTTCTTTTTAAAAAGGCAAGAGAAAAAGGCATATATGTAATCACTGCCGCGCCCTTGGGATTCAGTTCTGCCCTTCTTGTTTTTGCCCCGGATAAGGGGATGGGCTTTGATGAATATTTTAATATTACAAAGGGGATGAAGTCTGAAGAACAATATCTTGCTTTTGCCATGGGCCTTGCTCCCAGACCGACCCATGCCAAATATATGGATTTCTCAAAAGTTGATTTTAAATTAAAAAAGGGACCTTCTCTCAATGTGTCGTGTCAGATTTGCTCTGGAATAGCAGGAACTGAGGCAATACGCATCATACTGAAAAGAGGTGGTATAAAACCTGTTCCCTATTATTTTCAGTTTGATCCATATTTAATGAAACTAAGAAAAGGAAAGCTCTTCCTGGGCAATAAAAATCCTGTTCAAAGGCTGAAAACAAGGATTGTAAAGTATCTTTTAGAGAAGAATAAAAAAAAGTTTACGTGTATTATGCCTGAACTGCCGGAAATTTCTTCAAATTCCGGAATTATTTCTGGTAAGATTATTGAGTTTCTATTAAAGGCCGGCATACAGGCACCGTCAGGAGATAATGCTCAGCCGTGGAAATTTTCCATATTAGAAAACAGCATTCTTATTTATCTTGATAAAGAAGCTGATGAATCATTTTTCAATATTAATCAAATCGCTTCAATAATTTCCTGTGGCGCTGTTATTGAAAACATTAAAATTGCAGCATCAACTTTTGGTATTAAAACCAATATTAATTATGTGTCGGATAAGAAGAGTGAAAACCTAATGGCAAAATTAGATTTTTATTTTATGGAAGACAATCAAAAGATTAAAAAACATATTCTGTTTGATTCCATCTGGAAGAGAAAGACGAACAGAAAATTTTACGATAATTACTCTGTCTCTTCCGCCATTCTTAATGATATTAAACAGTCAATATCATCTTTGTCAGGAACAAATATTCAGTTTTTGACAGAAAGGGGAAAATTAAAGCATCTGGCACGCATGGTTTATAAAGTTGATCAAATCCGTACTCAAAACCGATCCTTGCATGAGCATCTCAATAAAATGATCCGGTTTTCCGACCAGGAAGCATTGATAAAACGAGATGGATTTCCTTTGAAAAACCTTGAGGCAGGGATTGCCGGTGAACTATTCTTAAAAGCAACTAAATCATGGCAGGTAATGAATGCGTTAAACAAAACAGGGATATCAAAAATCGCTGCTTTCCATTCGTATAAAGGAATTCTCAGCTCTTCGGGAGTCGCGCTGGTAACTGTTGACGGATTTGACCAGGCGTCATTTTTAACAGGTGGGAGGGCTCTTGAACGAACATGGCTTGCCTTGATCCGGCAAGGTTTTTGTGTGCAGCCCATGACAGCGATCACACTTTTCTGGCTAAGATGGTTGATCAAGGGGAAGAATGAGTTCCCTGGAAGTCAGCAACGGTTGCTGGCTGGTGTATGGAAAGATTTTCAAAAAATGTATCCTGATATAGATTTTAATTCAAAAGGACCTGTCATGCTTTTCAGGTTTGGAAAAAGTGATGATATCTCATGTGGAACATTACGAAAAGATTTAAAATTTTTTGTTTCAAATGTTTAGATACAATAATGGAGAAAACAGTATGAAAATTTTATTAATCAATGCAAACAGATTTAAACATCCATGGCCGGTCATTCCGTTTGGTCTTTCCTGTGTTGCAGCGGCTCTTGAAAGTAAAGGATATGAATTACAAGTTCTGGATCTGTGTTTTTCAAAAGATTGTGCAAAAGATTTAAAAAGACAGGTTTTATTATTTCAGCCAATGATAATTGGTTTATCCATACGAAATATTGATAATTCTGCTGGTTACAACACGCTTTTTCTTCTTGAAGCAACTAAAAATGAAATAATCAAGCCGTTGAAATCTTTGTTTGCCGGCCCGATTGTTATCGGTGGGCCGTCGGTTGGAATAAATGGTGCTGAGATGCTTTCATATTTGGATTTGAATTATGCCATTCGAGGAGATGGTGAGGATGCAATTGTTGAATTTGTTCGCAGAATTGATACGGATACGCCACTTGAGGGTTTAGAAGGTCTTGTAATTAGAAAAGATGAAAAAATTATTCAAGATAATCCGCCATTGCTTGTAAAAGATCTAAATACACTGCCATATGTAAACCCAGGAAAGTACATTGATTTGACCCAGTATCGAAAGTATAATTCTCCGCTGCAGATTCAAACCAAAAGAGGGTGTGCTCTTGAATGTTCCTATTGTACTTATAATAGAATTGAGGGGCTAAAATACCGGTTGCGAGATGCCCAAAAAGTTGCCGATCAGATTGAAAAGTTATATATAGACACGGGCATATCGCATCTTGAATTTACTGACAGTACCTTTAATATTCCTTTAGCTCATTGTAAAAAAGTTCTAAAAGCGTTGAAAAAAAAGAACCTGAAGCTGAATTTGCGGACAATGGGCTTAAACCCGGGATCAGTGGATGAAGAACTTGTTGATCTCATGAAACAAAATGGATTCAGAGACGTTGATCTGGGAGCTGAGGCCGGTTGTGATGAAATGTTAAAAAGCCTTGGAAAAAATTATTCAAAAAAAGAGGTCATTCATGCCGGCAAGCTGTTGCAGGAAAAAGGCATACCGGTAACATGGTATTTGCTTGTTGGGGCCCCGGGAGAGACAAAGGAGACGCTTATAGAAACGTTTAATACCATAAATCAAGCTGCATCAAAATGGGATCTTATAAATATAGGCGTGGGACTCAGAGTTTATAAGGGGTCACCCATTGCAATTGGAATGAAAAATGACAACCCCTCCTGCACTAAAGATGAGTTTTTAAAACCTGTTGCCTTTATACCGGAAGCACTTTCTCTGGAACAGGTGAAAAGGATCACAAAACAATTTGCCTTAAAGAACCCGAATTATTTCATGTTTGACGAGGATGAAACAACCCCTTTATTTGTGTTAAGGCTTGGCACGTTAATCCTTAAGATATTTGCACCAGACCAGCCTGTCTGGAGATTGCATATTCTAATTCGAATGATTCAAAAGGTCACTGGAATTGGTCTGCTCAAAAGAATGCTTTACCATCTTTTTGAAAGATCTTAAAAAAAAAGCCGGAGAAAATACTTGATAATATTTTCTCCGGCTTTTAAAACAGACTGATTCGAAAATCAGTACAAAGTCATCTTTTAGGTGATTTAAGCAACTTTCTTTCTGCTGATACCTGCAAGACCTAACAGACCAAACCCAAGAAGTAACATTGTGGTAGGTTCCGGAACAACCTCAAATCTAACACGAACTCCGTCCGTAGTAGTTTCATATATAACCTGGGAGTCGTCTTTATTCCAGGTAGCGCTGTTAACGGTAAAGTTTCCTTCAGCAAAAGCCAATACAAAGCGAGAACCTACTAGATCATCAATAGTCGGATCAGCTGTGAGGGTAGAAAAGTAAGTATTGTCAACACCCGTGATTTCAAACCCCAGGCTGATATTTGAATGAATGCCGATTGGAGAATAAATGGAACCTGAGAAAGTAGACGGAGAGGCAGAGACAAGTTTAAAATCCATTATGCTGACGCCATTATCCATCATTGAACCCATACCACTGGAAAAGTATGTTGTAGGAATAAAACTAGGGCCAATGTTAACATATCCAGCTAAATTCATTGAAACTTTAAATTGGCCATCATTACCGGGAAAAGGTACATAGCTGGGCGCAAATCCAGTACCGTTCATATCTAAAGGATTTGCAACTGTTAATAAGATGTTTTCCGTGAAAGTATCCCCACTATTGAAAAATTGACCAGGGGCTGTCGAGTTTTGATAAACAGTAGCATAATCATTGTAACTGTTAACAAGTTGAAATCCACCAAGTGTGTATCCTTGTGGGTTGCCGGCAATACCATCTGTAAACTTTAGCTCAAGAGGTGCAGCAAAAGTGGTTGCGGCTGATAAAAAGAAGCCGACCATTGAAATTAATAAAAATTTGTAAAGTTTTTTTGATAACATAATTATTCTCCATTTTTGTTATTGGACCAACTTGATAATAAAATATTCAAGCTTGCTCCCAAGTTAATATACAGTCTAATACCATTTGTTATTTCTGTAATCACCTCCTAAATTATTTTTTTTAAATTTATGTTTTTAAACTATCCATCAGTGAAAGGTTATCATGCAATGATGATGCCATATCGCATTTTTTTTAAAATTCGATTAATAATTTTTGCCATATAAATTGAAATATGCTTAAAATTTAGATAGTTATTAAAGTATTTGATCTTAACTTTTTATGGTAATAAATTAAATTAATAAAAGAATTTTTGAAAAATAAAAGATAATGTAAAATAGTTCATAATTATTGTGTAAAATAGTTCACAATTTATAACAATCTTTTCATTTTTAGATAAATAAGTGCTAATAGTAGGTATAGTATATTGGGTTAAAAAAAATGATCAAAAACTATTGATCCCTTATCCTCTTGATGTTATTGATTACATCAAGGTTTTGATTTGTGATTTGATCAATCCTATTAATCAGGTTGGGAAAAGTTGTATGAATATAAAAAGTAAGGAGTATAAATGGGAGAAGCGACAAATAAACCAACTCCACCGGTAATGAGCCCATATGTTTTCACAATTTTACTGATCGGGTTTGGTTTATGGTGTTTCTGGGATGGCTGGTTGACGACTGATCCTGATATGCTTGAACATGCAACCTTTAATAAGGTTTTAAGCGTTGTTTTGCTCCCCTGGGGTATTTATGATTTTTTTAAAATAAGAAAGCGGCAGAAAAATAAGAAACAATCTGAAGATTAACCGTCTCTGAACAGGACTGATTGCGGAAAACATAAATCTAATATTCTCTTCTAATAATCTGAAATCATTAAAAATCTGTTACGATAAACTATTTTTTTGTTGATAAATAGATAAAACACTGTTAGATTTCCACCCTTTACTTTGAAATATAAGGAATTCTTTGGTCAATGGATTCAAAAAATAGTGATAACCTGAAAGTTACACGTAAAACCCTTTTAAAAGAAATTAATAAACGCAGAACATTTGCCATTATCAGTCATCCCGATGCCGGCAAAACAACTTTGACGGAAAAATTATTGCTGTTTGGCGGTGCCATACAGCAGGCCGGTGCGGTTAAATCAAGAAAAATTGCAAGAGCTGCCACCAGTGATTTTCTGTCCATTGAGCAGGAGAGAGGCATCAGTGTGTCTTCTTCTGTTATGAAGTTTAACTATAAAGACTATGAAATCAATCTTCTGGACACACCCGGACACAAAGATTTCTCCGAAGACACCTACAGGGTTTTAACTGCAGTGGACTGTGCCGTCATGATCATTGACAGCGGCAAGGGGGTGGAACCCCAGACCCAGAAATTGATGGAAGTCTGCAGGATGCGGAATACCCCGATTATTACCTTTATTAACAAGCTGGATCGAGAAGGTCTGGAGCCCCTGGATCTTTTTGAAGATATAGAAGACAAACTCCAGATAGAGTGTGTCCCCTTGACCTGGCCCATTGGCATGGGCAAGAGATTTAAAGGGGTTTATAACCTTGAGAAAAAGGAATTGGGTATTTTTTCTCCCGGTTATACACCCAGGGATGATGGCGGCATTTTAATCAATGATCTTGATGATTCAAGACTTAATGACCTTATTTCCGAAAGCCAGGCAGACCAGCTTAGAGAAGATGTGGATTTGATTTCTGGTGCATCGGACCCCTTTGATCTGGGTTTATATTTAAACGGCACCCAGACCCCGGTTTTTTTCGGGTCTGCCATTAACAACTTTGGGGTTAAAGAGATGCTGGATGCCTTTGTAAAAATAGCACCGCCCCCTGGAACGCGGCATACGGCTACACGGGATGTTGAACCCCATGAAGATGCTTTTTCAGGGTTTACATTTAAAATTCAGGCCAATATGGACCCGGAACACAGGGATCGGATTGCATTTTTCAGGATCTGCTCCGGGAAATTTACCAAGGGCATGAAGGTAATGCACCATAGAATCGGAAAAGAAATTAAAATTTCCAATGCCACTATTTTCATGGCCCAGGAAAGAAATAATGTGGAAGAAGCTTATCCCGGTGATATCATAGGGATACACAATCACGGAACCATTAAGATCGGTGATACCTTCACATCCAGGGAACCTTTAAAGTTTTTGGGTATTCCCAATTTTGCTCCTGAGCATTTCAGGCGGGTAATTTTAAAAGATCCCTTAAAGGCAAAGGCCTTGCAGAAGGGTCTGGTCCAGCTGTCAGAAGAAGGCACCATTCAGGTGTTCCGGCCGATGCTTGGGAATATGCATATTATCGGTGCCGTGGGGGTGCTTCAGTTTGAAGTAACCATGGCACGGCTCAAGGCGGAATATAATGTGAATGCAACCTATGAAACCATTGATCTGTCTGTTGCAAGATGGGTGACCTGTGAGGATGAAAAAATATTAAACGAATTTAAAAAGAAAAATGAATCCAGGCTGACACTAGATTCTGAAGGATGTCTGACCTTTTTAACGACCAGTGAGTATCAGCTGGGATTTGCCATGGAGGCATGGCCGAAGATAAAATTTTACAAAACCAGGGAACATCATTGATAAAGTCGGCAATTTTTCATAGGAGTTAAGAATACATTATGGCCAATAATATTGAAGATATTCGGTGGAAGCAGCGCTTTGAAAATTTTAAAAATGCATATAAGCAATTTTCTGATGCTGTATCTTGTGTTGATCAACTTTCTGTTTTGGAAAAAGAAGGGATGATTCAGCGGTTTGAATATACGTTTGAGCTGGCCTGGAAAACGCTGAAGGATTTTCTTGAAGCTCAAAATGTGGATGCAGCATATCCACGGCAGGTTATTAAAAAAGCCTTTGAGTACGAAATAATTGAGGATGGAGAGACCTGGCTTGAAATGCTGGAACAAAGAAATTTGATGGCACATACCTATAGTGAAGAAATTTTTATCAAAGCGGTTCAATTGATTTGCGGGAAATATTTTCAGGCCATTGAGCAGGTTTATCGGTTTTTATTAAAAGAATAATGTTTGGCATACAAAAACATATCATTAAAATGATCCTTTCGGAAATATCAAGTCACAAAGAAGTCTGTGATGTCATCATCTTTGGGTCCCGGGCAAAGGGAAATTTTAAAAAAGGGTCTGATATAGATCTTGCCATAAAAGGAAAAAATGTTTCATTTGAATTGGTTGCCGGGTTAAAAACCAGATTCAACCAAAAACTGTTGATTCCTTATCATGTTGATCTTGTCCATTATGAATCGATTTCAAATACTGATCTGATTGATCATATTGACCGGGTTGGAATCAGTATCATGGACAGGGAGCTTGACATATAAAAGAAGGTTGGATGGGTGTTCCTTTAATTAGTAAGGAGAAATCTGAAGATAATTCATTAATCACCACTTTTAATTGCGGAAAAACTAAATCGAATGATAGCTTCTAATGGTCTGAAATTATTAAAAAAATGATAAAAAAATAGTTTTTTTATTGATTAATGAAAAAAATACTGTTAATTTTCCTCACTTAAAATATATGGAAAACTGTCTACAGATCGAATTTCATAAAACAAGAGTGCATAACTGAACAACCTAAAGAATAAAGGAAAACCAAATGACAGATCAACGAATTCATAATTTTAATGCCGGGCCTGCAGCTTTGCCGCTAACGGTTTTAGAAGAAATACAATCCTCTTTTTTAAATTTTGCCCAGTCGGGTATGTCCATAACAGAGATCAGTCACCGATCCTCTTATTTTGACAATGTGATCAATGGCGCGGTGGCGCGGGCTAAAAGACTTTTAAAACTGGATGAACGGTTTCATGTGCTTTTCCTGCAAGGCGGGGCATCACTTCAATTTGCCATGATCCCCATGAACTTTCTTTCGGAAGATGATACGGCTGATTATGTTAACACCGGAACCTGGTCAACCAAAGCAATCAAAGAAGCACAGATTTTAAAAAAGAATCACAGGGTTGTCGCCTCTTCTGAAGACAAGGATTTTTCCTATATTCCCACGAACATTTCATTTTCTAAAGATGCCAAATATGTTCATTTGACCTCCAATAATACGATTAAAGGGACTCAGTATAATAAATTCCCGGATACAAACGGCGTTCCAATTGTTTGTGATATGTCGTCGGATATTTTTTCACGGCCCCTTGATATGGAAAAATTCGGTATGATCTATGCCGGAGCCCAGAAGAACCTGGGGCCATCCGGCACCTGTATGGTGATCCTGCGCCAGGACATGCTGGATACGGCAAATGAGAACCTGCCTTCCATGTTGAAATATTCTACCTTTGCGTCAAAAAATTCCATGTATAACACTCCCCCCTGTTTTGGTATTTATACCATTGATCTTGTATTGAAATGGATAGAAGAAGAGATGGGAGGACTTGAAAAAATGGAAGAATACAATATTCAAAAAGCAGATCTTTTGTATGATTTCATTGATTCAGGTTCCTTTTACAGAACAACGGCAGAAAAATTTTCACGGTCGTTAATGAATGTCACTTTCCGGCTGCCGAGTGAAGAGCTGGAAAAACAATTTGTAGCCGAGGCGACTAAAAAAGGGTTTGGCGGACTCAAGGGTCACAGATCGGTCGGAGGGTGCAGGGCTTCAATTTACAATGCAGCAACCATGGAAAGCATTCATGCATTAATTCAATTTATGGAATCCTTTGAAAAGGAGAATAAATAATGAAAGTTCTTGTCAGTGATAAAATGGGGGACGAAGGTATTGAGATTTTTAAAAACCAGGAAGGGATTGAAGTTGATGTGAAAACAGGGCTTACCCCTGAAGCATTAAAAGAAATTATCGGTCAATACGATGCTTTGGCCATCAGGAGTGCCACAAAAGTGACCAAAGAGATTCTTGAGGCTGCTAGCAACCTTAAGGTCATTGCAAGGGCTGGGATCGGCCTTGATAATGTCGATATTGGTGAAGCCACAAAAAAAGGCGTAGCCGTCATGAATACACCGGGTGGGAATACGGTTACAACAGCAGAGCATGCCATTGCCATGATGATGGCAATGACCCGAAATATCCCGAGGGGCACCCAATCCATGAAAGAAGCAAAATGGGAGAAAAAACTGCTCCAGGGAAGGGAAATCTGCAATAAGACATTTGGTGTGATCGGGTTTGGGAATATCGGCTCCATTGCGGCAGGCCTTGCAAAAGGGCTGAGAATGAAAGTCATTGTATTTGATCCCAATATTTCTTCCGAGCACATTGAAAAAGCCGGGTTTGAATACGTTTCTTTGGATGAATTGTATGAACGATCTGATTACATCACCATTCATGTCCCTAAAATGGATGCCACCATTGATCTTCTGGATGCACAAGCCTTTGCTAAAATGAAAAACGGTGTCATGGTCATCAATTGCGCAAGGGGTGGAATAATCAACGAGGCAGCGCTTTATGATGCCATTAAGTCCGGCAAGGTTGCCGGCGCCGCCCTTGATGTATTCTCCACCGAACCTCCGGGAGAGCATCCATTATTGACCCTTGATCAGGTGATTGCAACACCGCATCTGGGTGCATCAACCAAGGAAGCCCAGACAAACGTTGCCGTAGCAGCAGCAAATCAGATTATCGCTTACCTGCTGCATGATACCGTGATCAATGCTGTCAATGTTCCTTCAGTTACAGGAGAAGTGTTAAAACAGCTCAAACCCTTTTTATATCTTGCTGAAAAAATGGGTATCATGCAGGCGCAGATCACAAAGGGCGGAATCAAGGAAGTTGATATTGAATATATTGGCAAATTTCCTGATCTTGATTTAAAACCCGTTACCATTGCTGCAATTAAAGGCTTGCTGACACAATTTGTTCAACATGACGTCAATTCGGTGAATGCCATATCCCTTGCCAATGAGATGGGAATGAAAATTTCAGAATCTACTTCAAAGGAAGCCGGGAATTTTTTGAATCTTATACGGATAACAATTGTTTCGGAAGAACAGACAAATATCCTTGAAGGAACAATTTTTGGCAAGGATGATGCCAGGATTGTCAGGATTAACAAATTCCGTCTTGAAGTAATTCCTGAAGGATATTTGGGTTTGATTCACAACGTTGATAAACCAGGATCAATCGGTTCCATGGGTGTAACACTGGGAAAACATAATATTAATATCTCCCGCATGATGGTGGGAAGAGAGGATGACGGGGACAGAAACATCATTTTCCTGCAGACAGATACACCGGTTCCAGCCGAGGTTGTAAAAGAGATTGAAGACCTGGAACTTGTCATCAGTATGACAACCTTTGAACTGTAGCTGTTATCATTATATGACGCCGCTCAGGGCTGACCATGACCGGCGTCGTGTCATCTCAATACATGTAAGTTTCCAAGAATGAATCTTGTCCTTTTAGAAAATAAAGATTTTACTGAGCCGGAGCATGTCCGCTTAAACGGCAGGAGATTCCAGCATTTAACTTCAATAAACAAGGTTGCCGAAAATGATCAACTGGTGTGCGGCCTTTTGAATGGTAAAGTCGGCACTGGGCTTGTTACAAAACTATCCAGTCAGTTTCTTGAAATGAAAATCCATCTGGATAAAGATCCGCCGGAACCATTGCCATTGACCCTTGTTTTAGCGCTTCCAAGGCCGAAAATGCTAAAACGGATTATAGAGAGTATCACAAGCCTTGGGGTAAAAAAAATCTATCTGATAAATTCATGGAGAGTGGAAAAAAGTTTCTGGCAGAGCCCGTTGCTCAACCATGATTCCCTTCGAAAATCAATGCTTCTGGGGCTTGAACAAAGCCGGGATACGGTATTGCCCCAGATTCATCAAAAAAGATTTTTCACCCGGTTTGTAAACCAGGAACTGCCAAAAATTTCAAAAAACAGTCTGTGTATAACCGCCCATCCCAAAGCCCTAAAAATCTGTCCTTTTGGTGGTAATAAAGAGACAACGCTTGCAATAGGACCTGAAGGCGGGTTTATTGATATTGAAGTTGAAACATTGGAAAAACAAGGATTTTTATCCTATAATATCGGGCAAAGGATTTTAAAGGTCGAAACCGCTGTGACCTATTTGATTTCACGGTTGTATTCATAAAAAGGAACCCATATCATGAACGATAAAAAGAAAATCGATAAAGAGCGGCAGATGTCTTATGACAGTTTGCCCCCAAGTATTAAAGAAAATTTGACTGAAGAAGAAAAACAGCTTTTTCTTTATGCAGAGCAATGGCCGGATACATTGTTTGAAAAACTGGAAGAGTTTATTATAAAAGATTAAATTTGACAGAACAGGGCGTAACCCTTAAACTTGTAAGTATCAAAACCAGTTTTAAGGGGTTATGCATGGGCAATATACCTGAAAAAAAAATTCATTTTGAAAAATATGCAAAGTATGCCCAGATACTTGAAAAAACCAGATGGGCCAGTGAATTTTCATGGGATGATATCCGCAAGATCTGTCATTATATTCATCCGGTTAGTGCGAAAAAAGGAGCGGTTATTTTCAAGGAAGGTGCGGACGAAGAAAGCTTGGGGATTATTGTAAAAGGATCGATTGATATCTTAAAGCAAGGAGATGATGGAAACAAAAAGGTAGCAACCCTGAAAAGTTCTCAAACCTTTGGCGAGATGGCCTTGTTGGATGGGGAGCCCAGATCCGCATCCGGTGTTGCAGCAGAAGATACCATTATTTTTTTTATATCAAAACAAAGCTTGATCGATATCGCTTCAGACCATCCAAAGTTAGGGTTTCAGATCTTGTGGAAAATTTCAAAACTGATCAGTCAGCACCTTAGAAAAACCACTGGAAAACTAGTGGATTATATGGAGAAATAGGGTCATCTTTTTTTTGTATCCACTTTTAAAATCAATCCATGTTTTGTAATTTTATTCCACGATATTTTCAGCAGTTCAACAGATTTTGAAGCGGGGATATCAAGACACTTTTTATAATTTTCCGAAATTTCCATTATTTTTTTTCCAATATTGCCGCCGGCCTTTGAAAATTTTATATTGCACAAATCATTTGAGAACGCACAGATATAGCGTTGAAGATCCTCAATGGCCAGCCTTTTCTTTTCATTATCAAAGCGGGCAACAGGTTTCATGGCATAGATAATGGAATCGGGCAGATTCCATTTGGTTGCGATAAACCGTCCCAATTCACTGTAGGAAATACCGATGATGGATTTGGAGGCCTGCTCTCTAGTAAGGCTGTTTTCATCTACACTGATTTCTATTTTAATAAACACTTCAGGTGAAAATAATGCAACCAGATATTCACCAAAATCATACAACATGGCGCTGATTTGAATAGCCTCGGCATCTTTAATACCTTCTTCAATTGCGATTTGCCTGGCAACGATGCTTCTTTGCAGTGATTTGAATGCCATATCCTTTAGGATTTTTATGTTTGCGATATCCTGCATTAATTCATAAATTTTTAAAGAGGCTGCGGCAAGTTTTATTTCTTCTGTGCCTAAGATGATCATTGCTTCTGAGATGGTTGCAACGCCCTTGTTTGAAAATTGTCCATAGAAGGAAGAATTTACAAGCTTCAACAGCTTGGTCGTCAGTGCCACATCCTTTAAGATCACATCAGCGATATCACTGGCAGAAGAATATTTCATTTTCAATATTTCATTCACATCTTGAATCTGTACTGAAAATGATAAAAGAGAATCATTATCAAGAATTTTTTTAAAAATGCCTTTAACAAAAGTTTTATAGTCTATTTTATCTGTATCCAGTTTTGCATGACCTTGAAAAGCAGCGTGTTTGTTCACATTAGATAAATCAATTAAATCCAGTTCAATACCTGCATGTGATGTTGCACAATCCGCCATCATCTCTCCAAATTAAACCGCAAATTGAAATCAAAACTTGAAAAACTTTTGTATTCGGCAATATAATATACAAATAATAGACTTTTTTTAATCCCTTTTCAATGGGTTTGTACAAGAACAAGAGGTCTTGATATCGACAAAACAAAGAACATACTGAACGATCTTCGAATTCAAGTTGAAAAAAACCGATCTGCTTTTTCCAATTACAACATGGTCAGGATGCGAGAGGCTGTTCGTTATTTAACCAAAAAAAAATTGCAGATTTTTATAAAAATACCGTTTTTGTTGCACATAAATTCTCCTGAATATCCAGGTTTTACAGACAAAAATGAGATAGCCCATGGTATTTATAACTTTGAAAACTCAGGTTTTTATAAAGAATCTGTAAAAACAAACATATTCCCAAAATCCATCATTGAAACCAATAAGATCGAAACACCCGCAATTCTAGGATTTTATCATATTGGCAGCCTGGGAACCTTTACCCAGTCCAAGGGCTCAGATTTTGATTATTGGGTCATTATTGATAAAAGAAAGTTTTCTAAAGACCGCTACGACAGTCTTGAAAAAAAACTTGACGCCATATTGAAATACTGCAGGGAAGAATATCAACAGGAAGTTACTTTTTTTGTAATGGATCAAAAGGAAATCTCAAAGGATTGTTATGCACCGTTTAAGGGTGAGGAAACGCTTACTGCACCAAAGATTTTTTTAAAAGAAGAGTTTTACAGAACATATTTAATGATTGCCGGTAAAATTCCAGTCTGGTCTGTTCTCCCTGAATCGAACGATTCACAAATAAATACAGGCATGAACGCAGATGGAATGGCCGCACAGGTTTTATCCATGTATGACGATCTGATTGATCTTGGGCAGATAAGAACCATCCCTGTTGAAGATGTTTTAAAAGGATTGTTGTGGCACATTTGTAAATCCGTATCAGATCCGGTTAAAGCCGTTATCAAGGCCACAATGGTGTTCAGCTATGGATTTGGCAAGCCAACTTCGCAACTTTTATTGTGCGAAAAGATAAAACAAGGATATTCAAAGGCCGGGATCGACGATTATGCCGTAGACCCCTATAAAGCTGTGTTTGATAGAATTCTTGAATTTCATGAAGCCGAAGATCCAAAAGGAATAAATCTGATAAAAAATGCCATATTCTTCAGATTATGCGGGTATCCGGATGTAAAAATGCCGGATGAAAATACACCCAAACGGTTTCTTTTGGACAAGTATATTCGCATCTGGAACTTGAATAAAAACCAAGTGGGAAAACTTGCATCCTTTTCGAACTGGTCAGAGTCTGAAAAATTGCTGCTGGAGAAATCTTTTGTTCAACGGCTTGCCCAAATGTATAATCATGCCATTGAAAAATCCGGTATCATAAAAACGCTTCCGGAAAAGGGAACTGAAAAAAGAAACTGGACCATATTAAGAAACAAAACAATGGCAAGGCTGCGAAAAAGTCCCAACAAAATTTGTGAATGTTCAACCTATTTAAAGCGAAGAAAAATCAAAACTTTGGATATAATTGAAAAATCAAACTTATGGGAGCTGAATATTTTTACTGAAACCGGCCAAAGAATCGAGCGACTCTACACGCATTCACATTTTCTGGGCGTTTGGGGGTGGGTTCTGGAAAATCAGCTTTATCTAAGACAAAGGGCCTCCATAAATCTTCATATGGATTTTAAGCTGTTTGAGTCTGTTGATACCGCCATCCATGCGGACAAGCTATATATGGCATTCCAACCGTTAAAGCCCTTGTCAGACAGCAGCTATGAACAAGATGCATTCTGGTCAAAGATGATGATCCTTTTCTTGTATGACAAACAGATAAGAAAGGACAGACTATACAAGGCTGAATTTTTGATTTCCAACACCTGGGGAGAGCTGTTTCTTGAAACAATAGAGTTTGCCCCCCAAATTCAACGGCAGGAGCAATGCCGGCAAATGGCAGAACTAATGGGAAAGTACTCAGATCAAAACCTAAGATTTTTTATGTATCAATTTTCTGATATCCATGATCCAAAGATTGTTTATCAGCTGAAAAAAGCATATAGTGATCTGGATAATCCTGAGCGAAAAGCCGTACACATAAATAAAAAACCATATTTAGACAGACTATAGGTAATATGATGACTGATAGACAGATCCTGTTGGTTGATGATGACAAGGCCACTTTAAATCATTTGGAAAAAACCGTTAGAACATTGGGGTTTAACCAGGTGCTGCTGGCTCATGGCGCAGATAATGCCTGGGTGGCAATGAAAAATATGAAAATTGATTGCATTATCTGTGCTTATGAAATGAAAGAAATGACCGGCCTTGCCTTGCTCAGGATTATCAGGCGGGAACCTTCTTCTTCTGACACCCCATTTTTCCTGACAGACAAAGCGTTTACAAAAATAAAGGTCATAAAAGCGGGACAAATCGGTGTGACCGGTCTTTTTGTGATTCCATATGATGAAAAAGTGTTGAGCAAAAAAATACGGTCTGCTCTTGATAAAATAAAAGAGCCGGTGATCCAAAAAGCCCATGAAACATTTGAGCATGGACTGGAATTGATAGAGAAAAAAGAGTATGACAAAGCCATTCAGGTCTTTACACAGCTTGTCAGCCAAAAAGAAAACCCTGAATACTATTTTAATATCGGATATATTAAAACATCCCAGGGAAAGCATGGTGAAGCCATTGAGGCTTTTTCAATGGCAACCCGTTTGGATAGGCTCTTTGCCAAGGCGTATGAAGAAATGGGCCGGGTGTATAAACTAATGGGAGATCTTGCAAAGGCAGAGGAGTATATGCAGCTGGCAGCAGAAATTTATATGGACACGGATAAAATCGGCGCTGCAGAAGATATTCTCAATGAAATTCTTGAATCCGGAACAGACTCGCTGAATGTTTTTAATACCCTTGGTGTTTTGTATCGAAAAAAAGGGGATACACAATTGGCACTTACCCAATACAAAAAGGCCTTAAAAGTACATCCTGACGAACCGTATATCTATTACAATATCGGAAGGCTTTATCTTGATTTAAAAGACACGTCCCAGGCAAAACAGTTTTTCCAGGCAGCACTTGAAAAGGATGCCGGATTCGAAGAGGCCAAGCAGGTTATTAAAGCCATTGATCTTGGCATTGTATAATAATTGACTCAAACTTCTGTGTATCCTTTTTTTTGTTCAAGATATTCCCATCTTTCATAAAGAGCATGGACCTGTTCTTGTGCCTCTTTTAGAAGGGAACAATGGTGTCTCATGTTTTCAGGGCTGTTTATGATTTCAGGTTGTTGAATTTTACCAGACAGGGCTTCAACCTCATTTTCTGCTGATAGAATTTTTTCTTCTATATGATCCAATTCATATTTATCCTTATAAGAAAAAGAAATGGCTGCATGGGTTTTGTTTTCTTCTGCTTTTTTTATCTTTTTGGGTTTTTCAATAAGGGCTTGCCGGTGGTTAAGGATCTGATTAAAATCTTTGAAAAACAATGCTTCAAAGCCGGGATCAAGATATAAAATTTTATGACAGACGTTATCCATAAGATAACGGTCATGGGAAACAATGATAACCGCTCCTGGAAATTGCCGAATGCTGTCCTCAAGGACTTCTAAAGACAGGATATCCAGATCATTGGTGGGTTCATCCAATAGAAGAATATCACAAGGGGTGAGCATGATATTGGCAAGAATGATTCTTGCCTTTTCGCCGCCCGAGAGCCTTTTTACCGGCATATCAAGCTGATCCGGCATAAAAAGGAATCGTTTTGCCCATGTGACGACATGAATGGGTCTGCCTTTATAATTGACACTGTCCCCGCCGCCGGGATTGAGCGCCTCTTTTAACGTTAATTCAGGATTCAGTTTTGAGCGGGTTTGGTCAAATACAGCTATTTTTAAGTCTTGTGCCCATTCTATCTTGCCGTCATCAGGCAGAATCTTTTTTTCAAGGATGGATAGAAAAGTGGACTTGCCACTGCCATTTTCTCCAACAACACCCAGACAGAATCCAGGGCCCAGTTCAAAGGTAATATTGGAGAATAATTTTTTTGCCCCCATGCTTTTTTCAAGTTGATAAGCGGTCAACAGTCTTTTGGTCTGTCTGCCGGTTGCGTGAAAGTCTATATCCAAAGTGGTTGTGGTTTTATTTCGATTTTTTAAGGCAGATAATTCCGTCCTCAGGGTTTGAGCCTGTTCAATGCGATATTTGGCCTTGGTACTTCTGGCTTTGGCGCCTTGTTTCAGCCATTCATCCTCTCTTCTCATCTTGCTGGATAAAGAGGTCTGTTTTTTTTGCTGGGCGCTTAATAATTTTTCTCGTTCCTTTTCAAATTTTTTGTACTGGCCACAAATTTTAAAATATCCGTCAGCATAGTATCTGCCGATCTCCATCACATTTAAGCAGACGTTTTCAAGAAAGGCACGATCATGACTGACAACAATAAATGAAAAATTTGCTGTTTTCAAGATGTCTTCCAGCCATAAAATACCATTAATATCAAGATGATTGGTTGGTTCGTCCAACAAAAGAATATCCGGTTTAAGGCAAAGCGCTCGGGTTATGGCTAATTTTTTTTTCCACCCCCCGGATAAATTTTTTGACAACACGGTTGCATCCGTAAATCCGCCTTTTCCCAATGATGTTTGAACGATCTTATGGCAGTGTTTATCATCAAAAGAACTGTCTTTTATGCTGTCATACAACAGCTGTTCCACTGTTTGATCCGGATCAAGAATGTCTTCTTGAGCAAGATATATAAATCTTAAGCCTGTCTTGGTAATCAATTCACCGGTATCCGGCAGGATTTTACCTGCTATGAGTTTTAACAAAGTGGATTTACCCGAGCCATTCATTCCGATAAGCCCAAGCTGCTCATTTAATTTAAAATCAATGGAAAGATCCTGGAAAAGGGTATCATCCCCATAGGTTTTGGACACATTTTTAAGACTGAAAATAAGACTCATGACTCTCGTTTGTAGTCTGGTTTGTTAAGTTGTCGATAGACCCGGATCATTTTAATGGGAAAACTGATCATCAACGTTAAACTGATCAGTATGACAAAACTGGCTGCAAAAAACGTCATAATAAAACTGAAAGGGTCATTCAAAGAATAGGAACCCATGATCATATCGAATCCGAACAGGAGGAAAAAAGCAGATACGAGCGTCATGATAACCTGGAGAAGCCACCACGTATATTTCATAAAGAGAAACTTTCCTTTTAAAAAATCAAAATAGTTGTAAAAATCAGAGTAAGTCTACAGTGTTGGCTTTAAAAAATCAAATCCATTTATAAACCAGTTGATTTGTATTACCAAGGCATTATAATGCAGTTTGATTGAAAATAAATAAACAGGAGCAATATTTTGAAAATAATTGGAGAATAGCCTCACATGAGAA
>Ga0180009_10002396_pt1 | contig 22073 bp, 11 predicted proteins | sample OS_PC_MetaG_FD_123537 | JGI IMG/M metagenome (GOLD analysis project Ga0180009, IMG submission 123537) | Groundwater microbial communities from the Aspo Hard Rock Laboratory (HRL) deep subsurface site, Sweden - OS_PC_MetaG | ecosystem: Environmental > Aquatic > Deep subsurface > Groundwater...
GAAGAATCCCATGATCGTGAAGTACAGCACCCCGGCAGCGATGGCGATCTCCGGGCGCTGTTCCCACTCGCCGCTTCCGCGTCCGGGATACACCGCGTCCAGGATCGAGGGATCCAGGCCGCCCCTTGGTACGGGAATGAACAGGGTCAGGAACACCGACACGAGGTAGGCCACCACCCCCACTCCCGACCGCACCAGCAGCATGACCTTACCCTCCTGCGAGGCCGCCATGACGGTCATGAACCTGCCGGCCATCAGGACCCCGTAGATCTTCATGACCGCCCACGACCCCACCGCGACCGAGAAACCCAGGGCGAACAGACCGTACATCACGACCAGCCCCAGGAAGATGAGGACCTTGCGAACCACGGGAACGTCTCCCACGGCAAGCGCGCCCATGAATCCACCCGAATGCAGGACCACGAACTCCAGGACCATGATCCCCACGGCCATGGGAACCCAGGCCCCGTCATCCACGGAGATCGGATCCACCCACACCCTCACCAGGGTGACCACCAGCAGGAAGGAAGGGACGGCCGAAGCCAGGCAGGCCATCCGGGACCAGGTCGTGCGTAGACCGGGCCAGGGGGGTGACGCCGAATCGGAGGGCATGCGGGAACTCCGGGATCAGGGGTGAATTCCGTTCATCATCCCGACATTGAAGCATCCCTGCCCCTGGTCAGGCAAGATCCGGCTGTTGGATTGACTCGATGGAGACCGACAGTTGACGCCCGCATCCTGGTCAGCACCGGATACGGGCGCCATGCCTGCCAGGGAATTCCGGTGTCCGGACCGGACCTACCGGAACAACCCCTTCACGTTTCCCCATGACGTTTTCAAATCGGGTATCGCGGGATCATCGGTCACCGTCAGGGTGAAACCGGCCGATTCGCTGACCGATCCCTCCTCCTCGAGGGCGACGCCCAAGGCCGCGTAGACCTCGAGAACGTAATACACACCGGGCTCGATGGATCCCGCCAGGTCGAAAGGCCCAGGGGTCACGATATCCAGGAACGACCCGGACCGGCGGAGGTACAGGGTGGCCCCGCCCGCAAGGGATCCCCGAAGGGAATAGAACGACGGTTCGGTGACGGTGAAGTGGACAGCCAGGTAAGAAGATGTCTCGATGAACGGTCCGGTGCCCTGACCGACCAGTTCCACCAGGGCGCTGAGATCCCCTTCCACCACCAGGGTGTTCCCCGCCGCCTGGATGGCACTGTTCTGATGGGCGTAGCCGGTCGCGATCTGGGTCACGCTGACATCGCTGACCCAGGGACCGGTTTCGAAGAATTCTCCGTGGTCATACCCACCTAGCGACGTGTCCAGGCATTCGGTGAACCGCTGCGTGAATTCCAGGGATACCTGGGCCGATGTCGTGGCAGCCGACAGGGCCAGGCTCAGGATGCAGAGAACGACCATTATCGAGCGAGTCATGAGGGTCCCCCTTCCGAGATGCTGGTGAGGCGAATGTATGAGGTTAAGTAATTGACAACCAGCAGTCAACGATCCCGCCTGCGCCCGCTCGATCCCCTACGGAACCGGCCGCCGCACCCGCAGGTCCGGCGGCCGGAATCGTGGCATCGCTGCAGTTACTTGACGAGGGTCATGCGCCGCACCGACTCGAAGTCGTCCGCCCGCATGCGGTAGAAGTAGACGCCGCCGGCCACGGGCCGGCCGGCCTGGTCGTCGCCGCGCCAGACGGCCTCGTGCCGTCCGGCTTCCATCCGGACACCGTCCAGCAGGGTGCGCACCAGCTTGCCGCGCATGTCGTAGACTTCGAGCCGGACCGCCGCGGTGCGGGGCAGATCGAAGGCCAGGGTCGTCATGGGGTTGAAGGGGTTGGGCACCGCGCCCGACAGGGCGAAGGCCGCCGGGGTCCGGTCACCGTCCTGCCTGGCGGGGTCGCCGAGCAGGTCCCATCCCTTCAGATCCCAGCCCGAGACGGGGGCGCCGGCCGACTTGGCCACCAGCTTCATGAATCCGAACCCGTCGGCGTCGATGACCTGGGCCTGGGAATACCCCACGCCCACCTGGTAGGTGTAGTCGCCCGCCGGTGCGGCCGCGGGAACCGCCTGGGTCAGACCCGACCGACCGACCGTCCCGCCGGCCGGGAAGAGCTGGTTGTCCAGGCGGGTGAGCAGCATGGTCGTGCCGTTGGGCAGGACCGCCTGCACACCCACGCTGGCGGTGATGTCGGCTGCGGTGGTGTTGGTGATCTCCACATCGTAGGTGAACGTCCCCCCCGTGGCCGGAATGGTGACCGGCGCGCCCTGCGGAGTCACGGTGACCACCAGGGCGGTCGAGCCGGTCAGATCCAGGTGGGCGGGGATCACGACCTGCGGGCTGCCCGCATCGTTGCTGAAGACGACGATCTCGGCGTCGTAGGCCGGAGCTTCGAGGTCCGCCGCGGAGAACGAAGCAATCAGATCCATGGATTCGCCGGCGGCGAGGCTGCCCGCTGCCGGGCTGACCGTGATCCACTGGGGCACGGCCTGGATCTTGATCGCCAGGCCATCGTGGACGTAGGCCGTGTTGAAGGCGACCTGCAGGCCGTCCGTCCCGTCGGCGTTCTGGATGCCCACGGTGCAACCGTCCGAGGGCGTGCCCATGGTCAGGTACTGGTAGACGATCTTGCCGCTGGGATACAGCAGGGCCTGGAAGGTGTAAGGACCGCCCCCTCCGTAGTGGGGCACGGCGTCGTACTGGACGATCACCCGGCCGCCGTCGTTGTGGGCCAGGATCCGGGCGCCGGTCACGGTGAGGTCGTCCCAGAAGGGGGCGATGAGGTTGCCCGGAGCCCCCGCGTTGGGGATCGCCTGGTTGGAGTATGCCGTCGAAGAGCTGGTGAAGCTCAGCCAGCCGTTGCTGCAGACCCTGAACTGGTCGAAGACGTTCCCGTAGAAGGGGAAGTCGAAGCCCAGGGGGAAGGGGCCGGCGTTGACGTCGTCGCCGGAGGTGATCACCGGCGTGCCCACGGCCGAGATGTCCACCCAGTCGAACACGGGGCCGCCGGGTTCGTCGCTGTCGGTCCAGCGGTAGCCGAACAGGTCCGGTCCGCCCGAACCGGTGATCACGGCCTCGCCCCGGCGGGCGTCCTTCTGACCCTTGGCCAGGTAGACGAAGTCGTGGACGACCGGCGCGGCCGACTTGTCCAGCAGCAAGGGGTCGGGGATGGCGAAGTCGAGGACGCCCTCGCCCGTGTTGGTGATGGTGAGGGTCTGCTGGGAGCTGCCGCCGAGGGGCAGGGTCTCGCTCAGGGATCCCGGGGAAACGGCGATGGCCGGAGGGCCGAGGGTCTCGACCATGGCCAGGTTGGACACCGGGCCCATGTTGCCGTAGTCGTCCAGCGCGCGGACCGCCACGTAATAGGTGCTGCTGAAGTCCAGGCCGCCCAGGCGCAGGGACTCCGCGCCGCCGGCCGGCTGGGGCGCGGGCTCGCCGTCCACCGGCAGGGCCAGATCCCAGGGAACCATCGAGGAGGAGTAGCGCATCTCGTAGGACGCGGCCGTGCCCGTGTCGCCGTCGTCGCCGGTGGCGGTCCAGGTCAGTTCGGCCCAGCTGCTCCCCTGCGCCCCGGCCGCCAGGTCGGTGATCATCCCGGGAGCCGTGGTGTCGGGATCGGAGATGGCCATGTGCAGGTTGAGCCGGCCACCGGTGAGGCAGCGGTTCTGGAGCTGAGGCAGGACGTCCACCGAACTGTAGATGATGTTGATGGCGTCCTCCACGCCCAGGTTGGGGAACCGCCCCTTCAGCATGGCGAAGGCGCCGGCCACGTGCGGGGTGGCCATGGAGGTGCCCGAGTAGACGGAGTAGGTGTTGCCCGGGGTGGTGCTGAGGATCTCGACGCCGGGAGCGGCCAGGTCGACCGAGGTCACCCCGTAGTTGGAGAAGGAAGCCAGCTGGTCGTTGTGGTCGGTGGCGGCCACCGAGACCACGTTGGGCACGTCGTAGCCCTGGGGATAGTAAGTGTTGAGATCGGTGTTGCTGCCGTTGTTGCCGGCCGCCGCCACGAAGATGATCCCGTTGTCGTAGGCTTCCTGGATGGCCAGCTCGAGGGCTTCCGAGTAGCCGCCCCCGCCCCAGCTGTTGCTCATGACGTCGGCGCCCATCTGAGTGGCGTACTGGATGCAGGAGATCGCGTCCGCCGTCGAACCGGACCCGAACGAGGACAGGAACTTCAGGGCCATGATCGACACGGTCCAGTTGACTCCCGCGACGCCGACGCCGTTGTCGCCGACCCCTCCGATGGTCCCGGAGCAGTGGGTCCCGTGGCCGTTGTCGTCCATGGGGTTGGCGTCGCCGTTGACGTAGTCGTAGCCGACGATGTCGTCCACCCAGCCGTTGCCGTCGTCGTCGATGCCGTTGCCGACGATCTCGCCCTGGTTGATCCACATGTTGGCTGTCAGGTCGGGATGGTTGTAGTCCACACCCGTGTCGATCACGGCCACGATCACGTCGCTCGATCCCGTGAAGGTCGACCAGGCCTCGACGGCACTGATGTCCGCCCCCGGCGTCCCCCCGGTCTGTCCGGTGTTCTGCAGGCCGTAGAGCTCGGGAAAGCGCGGATCGTTCGGAACGGTGAACATGGTGAGCTCGTAATTCGGCTCGATGAAATCGAGGGCGGGATGCCCGGCGAATCGGCCGACCGCCTCCTCGACCGTGATCCCATCCAACCGGACGAGCTCGACGCCCAGACCCTGGTAGGTGCGGGCGACCGATCCGCCCAGATCGCCCATGACCTGGGACCGGGAAACCGCCGCGGTCCCGGGCTTGAACTTGAGCAGGACTTCTCCGCCCTTGTACGGGTGATCGATCGCCTGGGCGGAGGCGATCGAGGCGAAGGCCACCAGGACCAGGGATATGGCAACGAGACGACGGGCCAAGGCGTGCATGGCGGACCTCCGATATGGTCGGATGAAAGGGCGTTGGGCAAGGGAAACGGGTCAGGAAGACCCTATCATGTTCCACAATCATTCGTCAAAAGAAAACCCATGAACTTGATGTTTAAAATTCGTAGTTATTTGATCTGAAATTTTTTGATAAAAAATTATGACCATATTTCCATTTGACCCTCCGAATCCGATGCGCTAGCCTACCAGGGGCCAATCGCGGGGGGAACATTCTCTTTATCATTTTCCATCCGGAGTCATACATGCGCCTCGGAATCGTCGTCACCGAATTCCCCAAGACCACCGAGACCTTCATCCTCCGTGACATCATGGAATTCTCCCGCAACGGACACGAACTGCGGGTCTACCACATGTCGCCGTTCCGCAAGAAGGAGGTGCTGCACGAGTTCGCCCGGCCCATCCTCCAGTGGACCCGTTCCTTCCCCTTCCTGCTCGGCCGCAAGCCCTTCGGCGCCCTGATGCGGGCGGTGTTCCTGCACCCGGTGAAGTTCTTCACCATCCTGGGGCAGATCCTGTGGGGGTTCCGGACCAGCCCCGTCTACCTGGCCAAGTCCATCGCCTTCCTGCCCAAGTTCCTGGCCTGCGCCGAGGACCTGAAGGAATGGGGAGCCGAGCACGTCCACGGGGAGTTCGCCACCCACCCCGGGACCTGCTGCTGGATCGCCGGGCGCATGACCGGGTTGCCTTACAGCGTCAGTTGCCGCGCCCACGACATCTTCATCACGCAGGCCATGCTGGACCGGAAGCTGGGCGAGGCCGCCTTCATCCGCACCATCAGCGAGTTCAACGTGAAGTTCCTGAAGGAGCGCGTGCCGGCCCTGGCCGGGCGGGACATGGCGGTCATCCATTCCAGCCTGCACATCGAACGCATCGTCCCTGAGGCTTATCCCCCCGCGGGGCCCTTCACCGTGCTGTACGTGGGGTCGCTGGAGTTCCGCAAGGGGATCAACTTCCTGCTGGAGGCGCTGCACGAGGTCGGGCCCGAACTGGGCGACTGGCGGGCCATCGTCATCGGGGAGGGGCCGGAACACGCGAGGATGGAGGCCCTGTCCGCCCGCCTGGGCCTGACCGACCGGGTCGGCTTCATCGGAGCCCAGTCCCACGAGTCGGTCGCCCGGCACTACGCGGGCGCCCACGTGGTGGTCACGCCCAGCATCATCGGCCCCGGCGGCCGCACCGAGGGCATCCCCAACGTGGTCATCGAGACCCTGGCCCACGAGCGTCCCAGCATCACCACCCGGGTCTCGGGAATCCCCGAACTGGTCGAAAACGGGGTCACCGGGTATCTTGTCGAACCCGAGGACTCGGGCGCCATCGCCGCGGCCCTGCGCGACATCCACCGCGACCCCGCCGCCGCCCACGCCCTGGCCCGCAACGGCCGCCGCCGGGTGGAGGCCGAGTTCGACATCGTCAAGAACGCCAAGAGGCAGCTGGAGCTCTTCGCCGCGCACAGCACGAACCGTCAAGGGTGATGCATGGTCTTTCCGGTCGTTTTCTGGGTGTGCCTGGCGGTGGGTTTCTACTGCTACGCGGGGTATCCCCTGCTCCTGGCCGCCATCGCCGCGATGAAGCGGCCAGACCGTGAGCCCGGGGACGCCGGGACCGCCCCCACCGTCACCCTGCTCATCTCCGCCCTCAACGAAGAGGACGTCATCGCCCGCAAGCTGGAGAACAGCCTGCAACTGGCCGTCCCCGGACCCTTGCTGCAGATCCTGGTCGCCACCGACGGTTCGGACGACCGCACGGCCGCCATCGTCGAGTCCTTCGCCGACAGGGGGATCGAGCTCTCCCACCACCCGGAGCGCCGGGGCAAGATGGCTGCCATCAACCGGGCCATGCCCCAGGTCCGTGGGGAGATCGTCGTCTTCTCCGACGCCAACAACATGTTCGAGCCCGACGCCCTGGTGGAGCTGGTGAAGCCGTTCGCCGATGCGACCGTCGGCGCCGCCACCGGCTCCAAGCGGATCATCGTCGGGGACGGTCCCCTGGGCGAATCGGAAGGGCTGTACTGGCGCTACGAGGCGGCCATCATGAAGAACGAGACCAGGCTGGGATCGTGCACCGCCGCCATCGGCGAGATGCTGGCCGTGCGCCGCGACCTCTACGAGGCCCCGCCCGACCGCATCATCAACGACGACTTCTTCATGATCATGCGGATGCTCCGGCGGGGACACCGGGTCGTCCACGTCCATTCGGCCCGGTCCTTCGAGCGGGTGTCCGCCTCGGCCCAGGCCGAGATCGCACGGCGCATCAGGATGGCGGCCGGGCGCTACCAGGCCCTGAGCCTGTCGCCCCACCTGCTCTCCTGGAAGCAACCGCTGATCGCCTGGCAGGTGATCTCCCACAAGTTCCTGCGCCTGTTCATCCCCTTCGCCATGCTGGGCGCCCTGGTTTCGGTCGTGGCCGCCGCCGTCCTTCCCCAGGTCCGGGGTGGATCCCCCTTCTGGGGATTGAATCCGCCCTGGGTATGGGCCTTCCTGATCCTGCACGTGGGATTCTACGGGGCCGCCCTGCTGGGGCGGGTCCTGCCCGGGAAGGGCAAGCTGGGCAAGCTGCTCTACCTGCCCACCTTCCTGGTGAACAGCAACACCGCCATCCTCCTGGGCTTCTTCCGCTTCGCCTCGGGCAAGCAGACCGTGATCTGGGACCGGGTGGAGCGTCAGGCGCCGTGAAGCGGCGGAGGATACGGCATGGCTGACCGGCCCACACCCATCTTCGTCGTGGGATTGCAACGGTCGGGCACCACCTGGGTGGCCAACTGCCTCGGCGGCCATCCGGACATCGCCGTGGTCGAGGCCGAGGACCATCACGGCATCCACGAGAGCATCTTCTTCTCCCATTTCGCCCGCGCTTACGGCGACCTCGCGAATGATGCGGCCTACGCCCGGTTCCTCGAGGGTTTCCTGACCTCCGACTACTTCCTGCTGTCGGGCGTCGACCGGGGGGATTTCGAGGCCGTCCGGCACCGCAGCTACGCCGAGGCCTTCGGCTACCTCATGGATCGCGTGGCCCGGGACCGGGGCTGCCGCTACTGGCTGGAGAAGAGCCCCGACCACACCCCCTTCGTGGCGGACATCCGCCGCGCCTTCCCCGCCGCGCGCTTCGTCTGCGTCGTGAGGAACCCGCGGGGACTCGTGCGGTCGCGTCTGCACGCCTACGGCCGACGTCCAGCCCGGGGCCTCAAGCGCATGGCCCAGGTGGTCAAGGGCGGGGTCGCGGTCTCCTTCTACCAGAGATTGCTGGCCGATTTCTGCCGGAAGGACGATCTTGCCCTGCTGGTCCGGTACGACGACCTGGTCGCCGGCACCGAGCAGGGACTGCGCGGGATCACCGGATTCATCGGGTGCGGGTTCGACGAGGGGGTCCTCCAGGAGCGGTTTTCGCCCAACACCAGCTTCTCCGGCCCCGGCAAGAGCGCCAGGCCCGGTCTCGGGGCGGCCGACCGGTTCCTGCTCGCCCTGGCGCTGGGTCTGACCGGCCTGGTTCCCCTGGCCCTTCTGAGGCGTATCCAAGCCTGGAAGGCCGGACGCACCGGCGTGCGCTGGCCCGACTGGTGCTGGAAGCGGCGGGACGGATTCAACCCCGATTGAAAGCGGAGGACATGGCGGCGAAAAGGTCCCAGCGCAAGAACGTGATCGCCATCCTGGGGGTGGCACTCACCAGGAGCATGGGCATGATCCTCGCCATGGGTGTCTCGGCCCTGATGGCCAATCGCTTCGGCGCGGGCCTGACGACCGACGGGTTCTTCTTCGCCCGCCGCCTGGCCATGGGGTTCTCCGAATCGGCCCAGCGGGTGACCAACACGGTCCTGATCCCCGGTCTGGCCGCCAAGCTGAACGACCTCGACACGTCCCAGGCTCCGCAGGCCTGGAGGCGGTACCTGGGACGGGTCCTGCTGTTCGGACTGCCTGCCACCGCCCTGGCGGCCGTGCTGGCGCCGCAGATCGTGGGCATCACCGGCCCAGGGTTCACTCCCGAGGGCACCGAACTGGCCTCCCATCTGCTGCGGATCCTCCTGTTCATCATCCCCTTGACGATCTTCAAGGCCGTCAGCGGCAGCCTGCTCAATGCCGGCCGGGTCTTCGCCGCACCGGCCACCCTGGCCCTGCTCTCGCGCTTCCTGGTGGTCATCGCCCTGCTGTTCTTCGTGCCGCCCTGGAGCGTGGACCACCTGGCCTGGACCATGCTCACGGGTGCGGCCATCGCCGCCATCATCCTGACGGCCATCGCCCGCGACCAACTCCCGCTGATGCTGGCCGCCGAGAAGAAGATCGAGACCGAGGTCAAGGGCGAGCCGGCCCGCCTGTTCTGGCCCGGCTTCCTCATCTTCTTCACCAGCCAGGCCTTCATCTGGCTCGAGTTCGGGTACGCCTCGACCCTGGGCAGCGGCGCGATCTCGGAGATGGAGTACGGGTACCGCATCCTGGCCATCCTGCCGGGGGTCGTCTCGGCCAGCATGACCACCGTCATGTACACCGAGTTCTCCCACCTGGCGGCCCAGGGCCAGAAGCAGGAGATGTACCGGACCCTGGCCCAGGTCACCCGCGGCGGGCTGTTCTTCATCACGCCGCTGATCGCGTTCCTGGCCTTCCAGGGGGAGAACATCGCCGGCGTCCTGCTCAACCACGGAGCGTTCCAGGATTCTTCGACCGGAGTCATCGGGGACGTGATGATGATGATGGCCTTCTCGGCGGTGGGTCTCTACTTCTCCCGGATCTACGTGTTCGGGCTCTACGCCGACGAGTCGGCGCCCGTCCTGCGCATGGTCCTGATCATCGTGGGAGTGACCCTGGCCACCCGGCTGCTGTTCATCAACCTGCTCATCGGGTCCATGGGTGTGGCCGGCATCGCCCTGGCCCGCAGCATCTCGACCCTTTGCCGCGTCCTGACGGTCTACCTGCTGCTGTACCTGCACTGGGGGAAGTTCATCCAGCGCCGGGACCTGGCGGCCATGGCCGGCATCCTGCTGTTCTCCGCGGCGGCCATGGGTTCGACCGCCCTGCTGGACGATTGGCTGGGGTTCACCCCGGACAAGAGCTTCATCGTCCGGCTGATCGGGCTCGGCGTGGTCGGGGTCGTGGGATTCGTCATCTACTTCGGGCTGGCGTACGCGTTCCGCCTCCCGGAAATCAAGCAGGTCCGCCGGTTCCTCCGCAAGAAGGTGCCCGGCCTGGGCTGACCGGACCGGTCATTTCTCCTGCTCGCCGGGCAGGGCTTGGACGGCAGGATCGCTCTGCGGGGGGTCGCCGGGCCTGAAATCGCCCGCCGGCAGGATTTCGCTGACGATCACCGGCAGGCCGGTCAGGGCGACGACCCCATCGTCGGGGATCCGCTCGAAGACGAAGGCGCCCCGAGCCGCGTCGACCACCCTCATCAGCAGGTCCGGGTGCTCCAGCGGCGAAAGTTCCAGCACCCCCGAACCTCCCGGGGCCCAGGCGACGATGATGTCCGGCCGGCCGTGGGACTCGATGAGGTAAGTCCCCTCCTCCAGCTTCACCACCCCCTTCAGGTCGGCAAGGATCGATCCCAGCAGGCAGTAGGCCCAGTAACCGCCCTTGGGCTGGAACTCCTGGTCGAAGAGAGGGACCTCGGTGTTGCCGTAAGTCGTACCCCCTCCCACCACGAACTCCCGCTCCACCATCCCGAACCAGAGGATGAAACGCACCCCCCTGGCCAGGGCGTCGAGATTCATGTCCAGGGCCGCCAGGAAGTGGCTGTCCGGGGTGACGCTGTCCTCGTAGGCCAGGTTCGGTCCCCCGCATTCCGCCGACACCAGCCCGGCCCCGGGCGCCGCCAGACGCACGCGTTCGATCCGGTGCTGGTTGAATTCCACAGGGCCGTAGAGGTGCATGTCGGCGACGTCGTAGCGGGCCTCGGCCAGCACCCGCTCCCGGACGGCCACGCTTTCCAGGATCGTGGGCGACTGGGCGCGCAGGCTGTCGAGGAAGACGATGTTGTCCGGAGAATAGGCGATCCGGGCGACGTAACTTGCCATGCCGGAACTGAGAACCATGGCGTCCAGGGCGCCGGCGGGAATACCCCCGAGGATGACCGTCGCCCCGGGCCAGGCGGCCTTGGTCGCGGCATGGGAGGCGTTGAGGGTAGCGATCAGCTGGTCGATGTCCCCCGCCCATCCCCCGGTGGTGTGGTTCAGGGAGGGCCACTCGTTGATGAACTGGTAATAGTCCACCGGGCGCAGCATTCCCGGAGCGTCCCCGACGCCGTCATGGTCGTACCGTTCGACGCAGGCGGAGACGAAATCCGCCCAGTCGGCCATGTCGGCGGGCACCCGGTTGGGCGAGGTGAACTCCGAGGGGAGGGTGCCCCATTCGGCATCGGTGGCGAAGGTCAGGAAGGCGTTCGCCCCTGATTCCTGGAGGTGCTGGATCTTGTTGTCCAGCCCGTCCCAGGCGAACTGGCCCCGGACGGGTTCCCGCTCGGCCCAGCTGACGTCCATGCGGACGATCCCCATCCCGCACTCCAGCACGGCATCGGCGACGGCGGGATCCGGCGCCGGGAAAGCCACCCCGAGTCGCGGATTGGGAACGATGTGGAGATTGCCCAGCAGCAGCCGACCATCCACCTGGGCGGATTGCGGCAGCCATTCCAGGTGGATGGTTTTCCGGGGAGGTTCGTCGGCGAGGATGTCGGCGTTCCCCAAGGGGCCCGCGGACCACACCGCCGACCCGGGACAGCAGACCAGGAACAGACTCAACAGAAAGGGTACGACCCCGGGCAGGCCCTGGAATGGATGACGGTGGTCCATGTTCTCCCCGGTTTCTCTGGTGTCTGCCGTTCAAGCTATGCCCAATCCCGCAATAGCCAAGGGTGATCCCTGGAGATTCATCCCGAAAAAGATCCTTCGATTCGATAAATCGATGGCATCCAACGGGCTGCTCGATGATGGATCAGGACCTTAAAAAACGGGACGGGGATGCGCTCCCCGCCCCGACCCTTTCCGGACAGCCCGCTCAGAACAGGATGGGATGCTCGAAGTCGTCCAGGTGCGGCTGCAGCTGGGCTCCGAAATTCCCGGCCGGCAGCTCCTCGCTGACGATCACCGGCAGCGGTCCCAGCTCGATGACGCCGTTCCCCGGGACCACCTCGACGTCGAAGGTCCCGTACTGGGCGTCCACCACGCGCATGAACATGTCGGGGTGGATGGTGTCGGGCAGCTGGAGCAGCTGGGTGTCGTTCTTCGACCAGGCCACGTAGACGTCCGGCCGGCCGGCCCGTTCGACCCTGAAGATGCCTTCACGCACCTTGGTGACGGTTTCCATGTCCGACAACACCGAGGCGAGCAGATAGTAGGCCCAGTAGCCTCCCTTGGGCTGGCGGTTCACGTCGAACAGCTGCAGCTGGGAGTTGCCGTAGGTCATGGTGCCCTCGCCCTCGATGTATTCACGCTCGAGCATCATGTACCACAGGATGAAGTCCACGCCGCGCGACAGGGCGTGGAGGTTCATCTCCAGCGCGGCCAGGAAGTGGTCCTCGTGGGTGATGTCGGCGTCGTAGGCCAGGTTCGGCCCGCCGCATTCGCCCGAGATCATCCCTGCCGACCCGATCAGCGGCTGCAGGCGATTGATCCTGTACTCGTTGAACTGGACCGGCCCGTAAAGGTGCATGTCGACGACGTCGTAACGGGTCTGGGTCAGCACCCGCTCCCGCAACGCGACGCTCTCGAGGACCGAGGGATCCTGGGCGGATTGGAGGTCCAGGGTGAAGGAGGTGGTCGGTGTCCAGGCCGCGCGGGCGATGTAGTCGGCGATGCCCGAACTGAGGACCATGGAGTCCAGTCCGCCCACGGGGATGCCTCCGAGGACCACCTTGGCCTCCGGAAAGGCGCTCTTGACCGCATCATGGGATGCGTTGAGCGTGGCGATCAACTGGGCCTCGTCGCCGCACCAGCCGCCGGCCTTGTTGTTCTCCGAGGGCCATTCGTTTATGAACTGGTAGTGGACCACCGGACGTTCGAGACCGTTGAGGTCGTCCACACCGTCTCCGTCGTAGCGCTCGGCGCAGGACCGCACGAAATCCTCCCAGTCCGCCAGGTTTGCCGGGACCCTGTTGGCGGCCGTCAGGCCGGAAGGCAGGGTGGCCCATGCCGCGTCGGTGGCGAAGGTCAGGAAGACGTCGATGCCCCGCCCCTGAAGGTGGCGGATCTTGTAATCCAGCCCGCCCCACTCGAACTGGTCCTGGGCGGGTTCCCGTTCGCTCCAGTTGACGTCGATCCGCGCCATGCCCATGCCGCAGGCGCTCATGGCGTCGTAGATCTCCAGGTGGGATCCGGGGAACGCCAACCCCAGGTGGGGGTTGGGCGCGATGATCAGGTCGCTCAGGTAGAGGCCGGCCTCCAGGACCTGGGCCTGGACTCCCCAGTCAAGGCGGACCACCTGAAGAGGGGTGGAATCCCCGGATCCGGCGTACTGTGCCCCGGCAGTGAGGGGAAGGAAGCCGACCAGGACCGACACGAGCCCCGCGAAGACCAGGGATCCTGGCAGTTTGTTCGGGATTTGTATGCGTCGAGGCATGGTTCATCCTTGGTTCAAGGGTGGAAAACGGCAGAACCATGGAAATTTTTGCAAATCATGAGCCATTTTTTCCCACAAGGGGGGGCGGGATCGGGCAGATTGCCTAACAACCAGTTTCCCAGGCAACTGCGGCCTCATACCAGACCAGGGGCTCCCGGATCCTGATAATCCCTCTCAATGGGACTTCATGACACCGGGCAGAAATATGGAGTTGACCACCTTCCTGAGGGTTTTTTGCACGGTGGTGCGGCGGATCGGCTGTGCGGCGCCTGAACCTTTCCTGCTCGGGGATTCGAACGACCGGCGTGAGGCCCGCCGGGGGGCAAGGCTGCTGGCGACGACCAGGTTTTGATTTTATTATTTCGTTCCGCCCGCTCATCAGGACCCCGGACATCCCTCCGCCGGGCGGACCATTCAGGGAAGGGAGGGTTCCCATGAAATTCTTCGTCACAGCCGTCACGTTCCTCTGCCTCGCCGCCCCGCCCGCCGCCGCCGATCTGGTCCTGAACCAGGAGGATGTCACCTGGACCACCGAGGCGGGCATCGTCACCTTCCTGATGCATTTCCAGAACACCGGGACCGAACCCAGCGAACCCGCTTCGGGCGAGATCCATGCCCAGCCCTTTGGGGCCTTCGTCCCCAGCATCCAGCCCATCGGCACCTTCGACATCCCGCCCATTCCGCCCGACAGCTTCTTCGACGTCACCTTCGAGATCCCCTACGACGCGCTGCCGCCGAGCGCCACCGAACTCCTGCCCTGGGCCAAGGGAGAGATGGACGAGTACTGCTCCAGGGACTGGCACTGGGACGGCAACGTCGACGTCTTCTGGTTCCTGCCTGTCGGCGGGGGCAACACCCAGGCCCACCACGGCACCCTGCAGGTCTGTCCGGGATCTGGAGGATCCTTCATTCACGTTGTCACCAATTGCGCCGGCTGGGCGACCTGGACCATCACCGGCATCTGCCAGGGCTTCACCTACATGCTGGTGAACGAGGACCTGACCCCCGCTCCCAACCCGGTTCCGCCGGGGTGGACGGGGCACATCGGCGTCTCCGCCCTGAACGGATCCTCGCTGGGGGTCACCTGTTGCTTCCGGGTGAACTTCAACTGCGGCGGGATCGTGGTGCCGGTGAACCTCTGTGTGGCGACCTGTGATTGCGGGCCCATTCCCAACGACATCCGGCCATGGGGCACCATCAAGGCCCTGTTCAAGTAGAACGGATTGCGCATTTCTGGTGGAAAGGGCGGTCGAACCGGGGTCGGCCGCCCGTTCACTGCTGTCCAAAACCTGAAACCCCAAAGACATCTGCTCCCAGGGTGGCCCACCGGGCGGGGTCTGGAACGGATCGTTCACCCATTCCCCCAAATCCCGGTAGCGAACGTGGGGTCGGAACCCTGAAGCGGAGTGGCTCGATCATGTGATCGTCTTCAACCAGGATCACCTGCGCCGCAGCCTGACGGAGAACCCCCGGCTGCCGGCGACCGGGCCAAGATCACGCCCTTTCGGCGCAGATGGGGTTTTGACCTGGGACACCTCAATCTGAAAACCTATTTGGGACAGGTCTGGCCGCCGGTTTTGATAATCAATTCCCAAATCCAATTGAAAAAGTTGTAATATTTTCAAGTTGGCCCAAATGGATGCTGCGTTGGCAAGGATCACCACAGGGCTCAGCCATTCCGGGGGGAATCATCATGAAAACCACGAAATTCTGCAGCAGGGGCGCGCTCATCCTTGCTGCTGCGGTCTGCGGCCTCCTCGCCTGGACCACCGCCGTCGCCGCCGAATTCCACGACTACCCTTGCGAACCCGATCTTATCGAGATCATGTTCATCCAGGAATCCATGGTGCGTCTGATCGGCGGCTGGCCCGAGGACTTCTCCGGTTTGAACGCCACCGAAGGCGTCGACGTGGTCCTGGCCGCCGCCGGCGGCGGCGAGTGGATGCGCCTGACGGACGTGCCCGAGGCCGTCCTGGACGACCTGGCCTTCAATGCCGAGCTGAACCTCGGCGAGCCGGTCTACAACCTGAACAACATCTACCGCATCCGGCTGTTCAGCGGCATCGATCCGCGGCTGGTCGCTTTCGATCTGGAGAACCTGCCAGGGGTCCACCTGGCCTATCCGGTGTCCCTGCCGCCCGAACTTCCGGTGCCCGGCGATTTCTCGTCCAGCCAGAACTACCTCGACCCTGCTGCAAGCACTCCGACCGGTGTCGACGCCCGGTATGCCTGGACCCAGACCGGCGGCACGGGCTCAGGGGTGACCATCTGCGATCTGGAATACAGCTGGAACTACAATCACAGCGACCTGACCAAGGCCGCAGGTTCCCAGATCAACCTGAATACGGCCGACCCGTTCAGCAACACGGATCACGGCACGGCCGTGATCGGCGAGCTCGTTTCCGACAGCAACGGCTGGGGGACGACCGGAGTATCCCACGGCGCCAACCTCATGACCTGCGGCACCTATTACGGGCTCCCCTCACCCACCTGGAACATCGCCGGGGCCATCGCCATCGCAGCCACGAACCTGACTTACGGCGACGTGATGCTCCTGGAGCAGCAATGGGACTACACGGGCAACAGCGGTTACGTGCCGGTGGAATGGTATCCTCATACGACGCCGGCATCCCAGAGCCTCACGGCCGTCTATGCCGCCATTCAGAACGCCGTCGGGAACGGCATCAGCGTGGTCGAAGCCGGAGGTAACGGGGGCATCGACACCGATACGATGACCTGGTACGGCGACTCGGGCGCCGTGATCGTCGGAGCGGGCGGCGCCTATGCCGGAGGCACCTACCCCAACGGTGACCTGCAGAAGCTCTGGTTCTCGAGTTACGGGTCCCGGTTCGACGTCCACGCCTGGGGCGAGAACGTGGTGACCACCGGCTACGGTGATTATTACAGTGCCGAGGGCACCAATCTCTGGTACACGAGCACCTTCAGCGGCACGTCCAGCGCCTCCCCCATCGTCGCCGGCGCCATCGCCTGCCTCAACGGGTGGTACGCGGCCAACGTTTCCAGCACGCCTCTTGCGCCGGGGACCATCCGGACCACACTCAAGGCCACCGGGACGGCGCAGGTCACGCCCCCGGCCGGGAACATCGGCCCGCGGCCCGATCTGTACGCCGCCATCCAGTCCCTGATCGTCGTCCCGCCAGCCAGCTGGACCGACGTGACCGCCGGCCCCCTGGGCGACACCGGGTTCGGCAAGAGCGTCGCCTGGGGCGATTACGACAACGACGGGGATGACGACCTTTACATCACCAACACCCAGAGCCAGAACCGCGTCCTGCGCAACGACGGGCCGCTGGGCTTCGCCGACGTCACCACCCCCATCGAGGCCAACTTCCTGTTCGCCGGCGCGGCCGAGTGGGGCGACTTCGACAACGACGGCGATCTGGACCTCTACTGCGGCAACTGGGGAGCGATGAATCGCCTGTACCGCAACGACGGCCCGCTGGGTTTCTTCAACGCCACCATGCCGCCGGTGGACGACATCCAGGACGGCTCCGGCGTCGCCTGGGTCGACTTCGACAACGACGCCTTCCTCGACCTCCACGTCTCGACCATGCACCTGGCCACCGACCGGCTGTTCCAGCAGCTGCCCGGCGGCATGGGGACGTTCATCGACGCCACCATCCCCCCCATCGACAACCCCCTGGACTCGCACGACGCGGCCTGGAGCGACTTCGACAACGACGGCGACCTGGACTGCTACGCGGTGAACCTGAACGGCCCGAACGAGATGTTCATGAACTTCGGCAACGGGGTGTTCATGCCGTTCGCCGACCCCGCCATCAGGGATCCCGGCCAGGGCAGCGGGGCCTGCTGGGGCGACTTCGACAATGACGGGCGGCAGGACCTCTACCTGACCAACCAGACTTCCGGGAACCGACTGTATCGCAATACGGGACTGCTCTTCGTCGACGTGACCAACGGTCCCCTGGCTGACCCGATGGGCATGGGGATGGGAGCCTCCTGGGCCGATTACGACAACGACGGCGACCTCGATCTCTACCTGGCCAACCAGAACGGCGCCAACAAGCTGCTCCGCAACGACGGCAACTTCCTGTTCAGCGACGACACCAACGGCCCCCTCGGCGACATCGGCTCCGGCCAGGGCACCGCCTGGGCGGACTACGACAACGACGGCGATCTGGACATCTACCTGATGAACGCCGGATCGGCCAACAAGCTGTTCCGCAACGACATCAACAACGGAAATCACTGGGTACAGTTCGAATTGCACGGGTTCAACTGCAACGCCGCGGCCATCGGCGCGAAGGTGAAGATCGTCAGCGCCGGACAGGCCCAGCACCGCGAGCTGGGAACCGCGGCCGGTTACTGCTCGCAGAACTCGTTCAGGGTGCACTTCGGGCTGGGACCCAATGTCGTGGTCGATACCCTTGTCATCGACTGGCCAGGCTACGGCAAGGAGACCTTCCTGGCCCTGGCGGGCGACAACCGGTACTCCATCCACCAGAACCCCGCCTCGGCCGCGCCCGGACCGGCGGGGGCGGCGACCACCCGCCTGCATCCCGGATCGCCCAACCCGTTCAATCCGTCCACCACCATCAAGTTCGAACTGCGCGGGACCGGACCGATTAGCCTGGAGATCTACGACGTGGCGGGCCGCTGCCTGAAGACCTTGGCTTCCGGGGAGATGTCCGCCGGCTCCCACAGCGTCGTCTGGCGCGGCGACGACCGGGATGGACGCACCCTGCCCTCGGGCGTCTACTTCGCCCGTCTGCAGGCCGACGGGACGACCCGGACCACCAAGCTGCTGATGATGAAATAGGATCCCCCCTGGATGCGGCCGCCCCTCCCGGGGGGCGGCCGCCTGCGTCGGCAGGTCCGGGGGCCGGCCGGCGTAGCGGGTTCTCCGGAATCCCTTATCATTTAGACGGAAAATCATTCGCAGTTGGCCTTGCGAATACTTGATCAAAATTGTATTATTTTAGGCCAGAGGACGGTGGCCGCGGTCGCCGTCCATTTCCATGGAACCCCACCCGGGACATGACGATGGCCACGGACAAGCCCAGAGATCCCAATACCTTGAGCCTCTACTACGCCGACCGGCTCTACCGGAGCTGGCAGGAGGACCCGGCCAGCGTGCCGGTCCACTGGCGCAGTTTCTTCGCCGCCCAGGAGGCGGCCGGCTCCGCCGTCGACGAGGCGGGCACCCGCAGCCTGGCCGCAGCCAGCGCCACGGACCTGACCAAGCAGAGCCTCGTGGGCCAGCTCATCCGCAACTTCCGGGTGAGGGGTCACCGCATCGCCAGGGTCAATCCCCTGTCCGAACCCGAGGAGACCCCGGTCGAGCTGACCCTCGACTACTACGGGTTCACGGAGGCGGACCTGGACTCCGTCTTCTCTGCGGGGACCTTCAGCCCCGGCGACATGCTGCCGTTGAGGGAGATCCACCAAGGGCTGCTGGACACCTACGCCCGGTCCATCGGCGTGCAGTTCATGCACATCGACGACCTCGGCCGGCGCGAGTGGCTGCAGGAGCGGATGGAAAGCACCCGCAACCGCCTGGACCTGCCGCACCAGGACCAGCAGCGCATCCTGCAGCGCCTGGTCGACGCGGAGATCTTCGAGGATTTCATCCAGAACAAGTACCTCGGCGCCAAGCGGTTCTCCCTCGAGGGCGCCGAGAGCCTCATCCCCCTGCTGGACCTGGCCATCGAGCACGCGGCCACCCAGCGGATCGACAAGATGGTCATCGGCATGGCCCACCGCGGACGCCTGAACGTCCTGGCCAACATCCTGGAAAAGAGCCCGCGGCGCATCTTCCAGGAGTTCGAGGACGCCGACGCCGAGACCTTCCTGGGCCACGGGGACGTCAAGTACCACCTGGGCCACCACTCAGACTGGAAGGCCCAGAACGGCAAGGTCGTCCACCTGTCGCTCTGCTTCAATCCCAGCCACCTGGAGTTCGTCAACCCCGTCGCCCTGGGCCGGGTCCGCGCCCGCCAGGAACGCATCGGCGACGCCGGACACGACCACAGCATGGCCGTGCTCATCCACGGGGACGCCTCCTTCATCGGGCAGGGCGTCATCCAGGAGACCCTGAACCTCTCGGAGCTGAGGGGCTACCGCAGCGGCGGCGCCCTGCACATCGTGATCAACAACCAGGTCGGCTTCACCACCGATCCCCATGACGCCCGCTCCTCGCGATACTGCACCGACGTCGCCAGGATGCTCCAGGTGCCCATCTTCCACGTGAACGGCGAGGATCCCGAGGCGGTGGCCCAGGTGGTCCGCCTGGCGCTCGACTACCGCCGCGAATACCGCCGCGACGTGATCATCGACCTGTACTGTTACCGCCGGCGCGGTCACAACGAGACCGACGAGCCTGCTTTCACGCAGCCGCAGATGTACGCGAAGATCCGCCGGATGTCCTCGGTGAGGCAGGGCTACCTCAAGCGCCTGACGGCCATCGGCAAGGTGACCCCCCAGCTGGCCGAGGACCTGGTGCAGGCCCGCAAGCAACGCCTGCAGGAGATCCTCGACGAGGTCAGGGAAAAGGAACCGGCGATCGCGCTCGAACGCACCCGCGTGCTGGGGCCGGTGTGGAAGGAGTACCAGGGCGGACCCGAGCCCGGCGGCCCCCCGGTCATCACCGGAGTGACCCACGAACAGGCCGTTTCCGTGCTCGAGGGCACGGCGCGGCTGCCCGAGGGCTTCACGCCCCATCCCAAGATCAAGCGTCTGCTGGAGCAGCGGCTGGCCATGGCCCGGGGGGACGAACCCCTGGACTGGGCGGCCGCCGAGGCCCTGGCCTTCGGCACCCTCGCCTGCGAGGGGCACCCCGTCCGCCTGAGCGGCCAGGACAGCCAGCGGGGCACCTTCAGCCACCGGCACAGCGTCCTGCACGACTTCGAGACCGGCGCCGAGCACATGCCGCTGGCTCACCTGCAGGACGGCCAGGCCAAGGTGACGATCCTCAACAGCCCCCTTTCGGAGGTCGGGGTGCTGGCCTTCGAGTACGGTTTCAGCCTGACCTACCCGGAGGCGCTGGTGGCCTGGGAAGCCCAGTTCGGCGACTTCTGCAACGTCGCCCAGCCGATCATCGACCAGTTCATCGCCAGCGGCGAGAGCAAGTGGGGGATGCTGTCCGGGCTGGTGATGGTCCTGCCCCACGGGTTCGAAGGCATGGGCCCCGAGCACAGCAGCGCCCGGCTGGAACGCTTCATGAGCCTTGCGGCCGAGGACAACCTGCAGATCGTCAATCCCACCACTCCGGCCCAGCTCTTCCACGTGCTGCGGCGCCAGGTGTGGCGGCACTGGCGCAAGCCCCTGGTGATCCTGTCGCCCAAGAGCCTGCTGCGCCACAAGGATTGCGTCTCGCCCCTGGGCGAGTTCACCGAGGGTTTCTTCCATCCGCTGCTCGAGGATCCGGCCGCGCCCGATCCGCAGGGCGTCTCGCGCATCCTGGTGTGCAGCGGCAAGATCTACTACGACCTGATCGCCGAGCGCGAACGCCTGGACCGCCGGGACGTCGCCATCCTGCGGCTGGAACAGCCCTATCCCCTGCCCGCCAGCGCCCTGGTGGGCGCCGTGGACCGCTATCCCGACGGCACCCCCCTGCTGTGGGTCCAGGAGGAGCCGGCGAACATGGGCGTCTGGCCCTACCTGCGCTACCGTTTCGGCGAGAAGCTGCTCGGAAGGCCCCTGCTGGGCGCCTGCCGCCCGGAAGCCGCCAGCCCGGCCACCGGATCGGCGGCCAGCCACAAGCTCGAACTCTGCATCCTTCTCGACCGGATCTTCGGGTCGCTGGCCGGCGCCTCCGGCCAGATCACCGGCGCCTGGAGCGCCTACCAAGGAGCGAACAACGCATGTCGGTCGAAGTGACCGTTCCCGCCCTGGGGGAATCCATCACCGAAGTCCAGGTCGCGGCCTGGCTGAAGCAGCCCGGCGACCAGGTGGCCCTCGACGAGCCCCTGGTGGAGATCGAATCGGACAAGGCGACCGTCGAGGTCCCCGCCCCCGTGGCCGGCGTGCTGGGAGAGATCCTCAAGCAGCCGGGCGAGATGGCCGTCGTCGGCGAGATCCTGGCGCGCATCGAGGAGGGCGCCGGGGCGAAACCGGCCGAGTCCACGGACAAACCGAAGGAACCCGCCGCCGCGGACGCCCCGGACGCCCCGGACACCCCGGTCATGCCTGCGGCCAGGCGCGTGCTGGCCGAGAAGGGCGCCGATCCCGCCGACGTGAAGGGCACCGGGCCCGGTGGACGCGTCCTGAAGGAGGACGCCCTGGCCCACGAGTCGGCGGAGCCCAGCGAGCCCGCCGCAGCCGACGCGCCCGCCGCAGCAAAAAACGGGGATTCGTCCCCGTCGCGGCCCGACCCGGCTCCCGCTCCCGCGGCGGCTGCCGGCGGCCGGACTGTGCGCGAGGTGCCCATGAGCATGATCCGGCGGAAGATCGCCGAGCGGCTGGTCCAGTCGCAGCAGCAGGGCGCCCTGCTGACGACCTTCAACGAGATCGACATGTCGCGGGTCATCGCCCTGCGCAAGGAACACCAGGAGGCCTTCACCGCCAGGTACGGCGTGAAGCTGGGATTCATGAGCTTCTTCGTGCGCGCGGCCGTCGAGGCCCTGCAGCTCGTGCCCGAGCTCAACGCCCA
>Ga0180009_10002397_pt1 | contig 22055 bp, 19 predicted proteins | sample OS_PC_MetaG_FD_123537 | JGI IMG/M metagenome (GOLD analysis project Ga0180009, IMG submission 123537) | Groundwater microbial communities from the Aspo Hard Rock Laboratory (HRL) deep subsurface site, Sweden - OS_PC_MetaG | ecosystem: Environmental > Aquatic > Deep subsurface > Groundwater...
TGAAAATTCCCGTAGTTGTCATTCAGCAATATACAGATGCCGTTCGGCAGCAGCTGTATGCACCGATTTATCAGTCCAGTCACGACCAGCAACTTCTGGTCAAACTGGATAATATAAAAGATATGCTGGAAATTTCATGGGTGACACTTGCGCCCTCAAGTCCGCTAATCCGTAAAAGCATAAAAGATGCCGCCATTCGCACTAAAACCGGGGCATCAATTGTAGGGATTATTCATGAAAAAGCATTTCACTCCAATCCCAAAGCTGATTATTTGTTTCACGAGGGCGACCTTGTGGCAGTTGTCGGTAACCCCCAGGAACGCAATGAATTTAAAAAATTGTCCGGTATTTATTAAACCTGCCGAACAGCCATGAGGCGGGCTTAATCAGCGTCTTTTCATCCGGTAGGCAAAATCGGTTTTCCCGATCCTGTATATTTCATGGGAGTGCCGCTTTGAATAACCAATCATGAAGCAATCTTTTTTAATAACATTTAAACTTGTTTCCATCTGGGCTGTCAATATTTCCTGTATTGCTTCATTTACAGAAATTTCTTTGTCATTTAAGTGTTTATCTGTAATGGGCAATGACAATAATCTTTCTTTTTGAATGTCAGAATCTGAAAACCCGATCATGTGGAGAACCGCACCGGCAGAATTATATCCTTCTGATGAAAGCCTGCATAATAGGCTTACGGCATTTGGATTGTTAAATATATGGGGTTTTAAAAATGATTTTTCCCTTGCAAATACTGAAAGGGAAATAATAACAGCCCGGAGCAATTTTTTTTTTATCTGAACATCGGTTTCCTTGATTTCAACAGACTCACCAAGTTCAACAAGGATATCCAGTGCTTCAGGCCCTAATTTGAAAATTAAAAGGGCTTTCTCTTCAGCATCTGCTTTATCCTGTTTTACATCCATGGATTTAATAATTTTTTTTATTTCTGTTTGCATTTTTTACACCAAATAATAAATGGGGTTTCAATCACTGGTTTCGGCTGAATCCTGAGCATTGCTTTTTGATTTTACCATTGTTGGATTTCCTAAAATATGAACGTCTCGCTGGGGAAATGGAATTGTCACTTTATTCTCCTTGAAAATTTGGTCGATTTCAAATCTTAATTTACTTTCAGCTTCAATAAAGTTATCAATGTCTGACCAGAATCGCAATCGAAAATCAAGAGAACTGTCCCCGAAATTGATGAATTGCACCTTGGGTTTTTGTGGATAATCATAAACCTGTGCAACTGAATCTGCCGTTTGTAACAGCAGGTTTTTAACAAGTGCAGTATCTGATCCGTATGCCACCCCCACTAAAAGGTCTCTTCTGATGAATGGATCCTTATGACTCCAATTGGTCACCTTGGCACTGATGAATTCGGAATTTGGAATAATCAAGGATGAGTTTGTATATGTCTGAACCAGAGTAGACCGGACATTAATTTTTTTTACTTCTCCCCATTCACCGGCTACTTCAACAATATCACCCACTTGAATGGGGCGTTCAAACAGCAGGATCAGCCCGCTGATAAAATTATTGAAAATGTTTTGCAGGCCGAATCCAAGCCCGATACCCAGTGCACCGAAGACAACCGTCAAAGATGTTGTATCAATCCCAAAAACACTCAGACTGACCAGGATGCCGGCAGTCCAGGCGATATAGACAAAAATACTGATAACAGAATCTTTTGCTCCTGAAGAAAGGCCGCTGCCTTTGAGAACATGTCCGGCCATGATTTTTTTTATCAGATGGGTGAAAAGATAGGTCAAAAGGATGGTGAAAAATGAATACACAAAGCCTGCAAGGCTTAATTCAATTTTTCCGATGGCAAACTTCTGGTTGAATATTTCCCAAAGCCATGCAAGAAAAGCCGTGTTTGTACTCCATGAAAAGGCAAGTCCTGTCACTGCAGACAGAACAAGAAAAAAGATCAGCCCATTGGATAAAATCCAATAAAATGGATAAGATATGCCATAGGGGCTGCTGGATTCCGGTTCAAATTTTTCCTTGAATTTTTGATCAATATCTTTCAGGGAATATAAAAGCAGACTTAAGACACAGGCAATCACAATGGAAACTGACCAGGATATGTACCACCAGGATGCAAAATGGCTATATCCTGATATGTCGGCAAAAAGACCTGAAAGAACAACGGCTTTTGACCACAGGGTTAACAATTTCATCCCTATGTCATTGATTGGGTTTTCTATTCTTTGATAGGCTTTCCAGAATAAAAACACACAGATAACCAGGGCTGCTTCTGAAAAAATCCGGAAAAATATAAGAAATTCGGTATCCAAGGACAAGAACCGGTACATTAAAAGATACAAAAAAGAATATAGCCGGATTCCCCAGACAAATGCATTTCTCCATTTATAAAGGGTCTTAAAGACATTGGGACTTTTTTCGTTGACGATCAGACGGATGGAATCAGATACAATTTTCGTCAAAAGAATGACCGATAAAAATGTTTTGAAAAACTTGATAAAATCGGGAAAGATCAAATATATCTGGGTTTTTGAAATAACAATAGTCAGAAGTATCCAGAAAATAAGAAACCGGGACTTTTCAAACACGACCAGAGGATATCCGACACGCTTTTTGAGAAGGCCCTGAAAGGATTCATTCTGTCTTAAATAAGACAGGCCCTGAAAAAAGAAAAAGCTGAACACCATAAAAGCGGAAACGATCAGTATTCCTTTAAGATTTATGTGTTCCCTTGACTGGGACCATTTCTGCGATATGAGATCAGAGGTAAACCATTGTCTGGAGTTTGCAACGGAATTGAGCAGTTCTGATATAAAATTCTGGGGCCAGATATCTTTTAACTCGATTTCATTCCTTTGGAATAAAAGAGTTCCTTTTTTATCTTTGATCTCCTTTTTCAGGATCAGCCGTATATCTTCAAAGGATCTTAGCAAATCAATGTTGTCTTTTGTCTCCACGGACTGGATATCCATGATGCTCAGAAGACCTTGGTGTTGTTTCTCCAGAATAGATCGATAGGATCTGAATTCCTTAATACCAGGGATCCTATTGCTGGCTTTGTCCGTCAAAGAATCAGATTCAATGATCCTTTGATCAATTAGATGTATTTTTTCTTTTACCGCAACAATATTTAGTTCGGTTTTGTTTGCTTTTTCATTATTTTTTTGAATCTTTGACTTGATTAAGGAGATAGAAATGTCAACCTCTTCTACACCTTTTTCAAGCACAAGAATGCTGATTTCCGGAACAAGCAGAAAGTTTCTGAGGGAATTTGCCTGGGTCTTGTAAATCTGCAGCCGGCTTACGTCTTCTTTTTGCTGTTGCTTTTCTACAGCCAGTTCAGTTTCCAGGGCATCAAGGGTTTTTCTTGCAGCGTCAACGGTTAGTTCAAACTGGACCTGAAAATTTTTATCCTCTATTGCAGGTTGGGCATTGGCTTGTCCCCATAAGAGCAAGGAAAGGTGTATCAATATAAACACCCGCAGTAAAATTGGGTTCCATTTTTTGGTCAGCACAGGCAGTTATTCTCCTTGTAAAATGCATCAACCATCTTGGGATTTTTTCAACAGATAGGCTGATGGTCTATTTATAGGGGTATTGTCATACTCCGTCAAGGGGCACGGGTGATATCTTTAAAGGTGGCTTTAGCTGGATTTTTTTCCCACAATTATTTTTGCGGTTAAAATTTTATGGGATCGCCTTGTCAGGAGACAAGGATTTCTCCTTGACAGGGAAATTAATTTAATGGATGAATAAACCTTTGACCCAAAGAATTAGAATGATCAGTTTAAGGATAAAGAAAATGGATATTCAGGCAATTGCTTCTCAATGCAAAACAGCTGCAATTTTTATGTCAGCATTGTCAAGTCAAGTAAAAGAGGCGGCTTTACAGGGTATTATAAAGGATTTAAAAGACAATACAGATCTCATTATTGCGGCAAATGCCGGGGATTTGGAAGCGGCAGAAAAACAGAACCTTGAAGCTCCGCTGCTCAAGCGGTTGAAATTTGATAACGCCAAACTGCTGGAAGTCTGTGATGGTATTGCAAGCCTGATAAAACTGGAAGACCCGGTGGGAAAAACATTGCAGGCCACCGAACTTGACAAAGGGCTGACACTTTTCAAGGTGAGCCGACCCATTGGGGTGATCGGCGTCATCTTTGAATCCCGTCCCGATGCCCTGGTGCAGATTGCAGCATTGTGCCTGAAAAGTGGAAATGCCGTATTGCTTAAAGGGGGCAGTGAAGCCTCGGCTACCAACCAGGTCTTGGCATCTATTATTTCCCGGGCCGGTGTTGAGGCAGGGTGTCCCAAAGGGTGGCTGGGATTGCTTGAGACCCGAAGTGATGTGGACCATATGTTAAAGCTGGAACGGTTTGTTGATTTGATTATCCCCAGGGGCAGCAATGAATTTGTCCGGTATATCATGGACAATACGGTTATTCCTGTTTTAGGGCATGCTGATGGAATCTGTCATCTCTATATCGACCGGTTTGCTGATCTGAAAATGGCAATTGATCTGTCGGTCGACAGCAAATGCCAGTATGTGGCAGTGTGTAATGCAACAGAAACCATTCTGGTTCATGAAGCCCTTGCCATGGAAATATTGCCGATATTAAAAATCCGGCTGGAAGAGCAGGGGGTAAAAATTTACGGGTGTGAACGAACCTGTGCCATCATAGATGTTGAAGCGGCTACTGAAAAGGACTGGCAAACCGAATATCTTGATCTGATTGTCTCCATTAAAGTCGTCTTTTCCTTGAATGATGCAGTGGAGCATATTAACCGATATGGTTCCGGCCATACCGATGTGATTGTCACCGGTGATAAAAAAAGAGCGCTGTATTTTATGGATCATGCAGATACCGCCGATGCGTTCTGGAATTGCAGCAGCAGATTCAGTGACGGCTTCAGGTTCGGTCTGGGTGCAGAAGTGGGTATCAGTACAAATAAAATCCATGCAAGGGGACCGGTGGGGCTTGAAGGCCTTATGATTTACCAGTGGCGGCTCATGGGTGATGGTCATATGGTAAAGAATTATACAGGAAAAACAGCAAAACCGTTTACTCATAAACCCTTAACAAAAAAATTCAGTTAGAGATACAAAATGCCAAAACAACGATTGATCAATGCCAAACGGGTTGTTGTAAAACTGGGCAGTAATGTGATCACAGCAAAGAACAGTTTAAATCTGGAGGTGATTGAATCCATTTCCAACCAGATCAGCATCCTCATGGACAAAGGGATTGAAGTTATTCTGGTATCCTCGGGGGCCATGGCAGCCGGACTGCGGAAGATGGGAATGGAACGCCGTCCGGATGAGATACCGAAACGACAGGCAATTTCTGCCATCGGCCAGAGCGGTTTGATGAATGCCTATGAAAAAAGTTTTGCTCAAAATGATAAAAAAGTGGCCCAGATCCTTTTGACCGGCGAAGATTTGAATAACAGAAAAAGGTATCTGAATGCCCGAAATACTTTGCACACGCTTATTGAATGGAAAGTTGTTCCCATTATAAATGAGAATGATACCATCATGGTTGAAGAAATAAAATTAGGAGATAATGATAATCTTGCCGCCATGATTACTTTATTGATGGATGCTGATTTTTTGTTTATCCTAACCGATATTGATGGGCTGTATAATAAAGATCCAAGGCAATTTCCAGATGCCAGGCTGATTCCAAGGGTAACTGCTTTTAAAAAAGAAATTGAAGAATTTGCAAGCCATATTCCCGGAACACTGGGAACCGGAGGAATGCTCAGTAAAATTCAGGCTGCCAAGAAAGTCACGTCTGCCGGAATTCCCATGATCGTGGCCAGAGGAAATACTAAAAATGCGTTGTTAAGGCTTTTTGACGGTGAAGATCACGGCACCTATTTTGTTCCCAAAAAAGAAAAAATGGCCAGCCGAAAATGCTGGATTGCTTATACCCTTGCACCTAAAGGAAGCATTGTGATTGATGACGGGGCTGTTCTTGCTGTCCGGCAGAATGGAAAAAGCCTCTTACCCATCGGCATTATTTCAGTAGAAGGAGAGTTTGAAGAAGGGGCTGCTGTCTCTTTTAAGACATCTGCCAATGAAATTATCGGAATCGGCCTTGTCAATTACAGGTCTTCTGATATCAACCTGATAAAGGGGCTAAAAACATTTCAGATTAAATCCTGTCTTGGCGGGAAACACTATGATGAAATTATTCATCGAAACAATCTTGTGCTCAAGGACTGCTGCTGATAATTGATGGTGTTTGTTGACATGGCAAGCATCAGATCTGTTGAGCCGGGAGCAAAGGGGTTGCACTTCCAAAGGTTATGACAAATGGGATGGGTTTAATCATCACAAAATGCTTTTTAAGAAATAAAAATTATAAATGTATTTTATTGACAAAAAGAAATTCTGAATTTATTTTCAGACTTGGTTGAGTAAAAATTTTGGTGTTGAGGTAGGATAAATGGCAAAAAAATTGACAATACAGCATGCAGTTGAAGAGTTTGAACTCTATGGTCTTTATAATGATATTATAGAATCCTATGGAGAAGACCTGGAAGATCCAAGTCTTGTCTCAGATCTATATGATTTGATTGATGAATATGATGAAGAATTTGAATTTTGGTCAGATCCGGAAGGAGATTTTTCAGAGAGCTTTGAAAGAAATTTAAGAGATGCTATCACAACAATTGTTGAGGAGAACGAGGACCTTTCATTTGTTGATGATGACTATCCGGTGGATGATGACATCCCAGAGGTATATGACAGCGAATTTGAAGAAAGTACCAAAGATTTTGGTGTTGACCTTGATGACTCGGAAGAGCCGGAAGAGGAGGAAGATTTCTAAGCGTGGCCTGTGGCCCTGTCAGGGGAAGAGTTAAACAAAATAATAAATTATTTTTTTACGCAGATCGGCAAAGATTTTATAAAGTTCTGGCAAAGACTGTAGGTATAGGCTCCCTGACAAGGGATCATTAAAAGATCTCCTATTTTTATATCATCTCCGAAATAGGTGTACCCCCAGACATCATGGGGGGTGCACAAAGACCCCAAAATATGACAAGGATTTTCCTGCAAAGAAGGCCTGCTTAAATTAAGGATTGGGAAATAATCGGTTTCAAAGCGCTCCCAGCCAATGGCATTGGTGCCGGCATCGGTAATAACCAGGTCGTTGGCCTTTTTGTCTGTTACCATAAACAGGATCTGCATGGCGCTATGGCAGATCCATCTTCCGGGTTCAAAACATATCCTGCAGTTTACAAAAGGAAACAGATGGGATTGTATGGCCTTAAAAAGGGTTTGAGCAAAGGTTTTAATTGGGGTTCCGGGTATTCTGTAATGGACATCCAAGGGACCTGGATCTTTGCCAATTGCCGCATTGTAAATCCCTTCCGGTGTCCCGGCAGACTGAAGCCATTCTCCTTCTTCCGGCCAGTATCCGCCACCTATATCAATAAATTCTATACTGTTATTGAAATCTTCGGGCATATTTTTCAAAATAGTTCCAAGCAGGACAATAAATTCAACCTGTCTGTCTGGTGTCAGATTCCAGCTTGAATGAAATTGCAGGCCCTTAAACTGGATATTGGAAAGGTCTTTTACCTGGTTCCAGAATGTGAGCAGTTTTTCCGGAAGAATACCGAATTTTCTCCATAATCCGTTTGGATTTGTTGTCAGCCGAATGCCGACCCTGACCGGATGAGTGAAGTCGGATCGGGATACCAGGGCCTTAAGCTGTTCAAGTTCTGAGAAACTGTCTAACAAAATAATGGTCCTGTCTTTATGCTGAACCGCTAAACTCAATTCCTTATTAGTTTTACCAGGACCGCTGAAAATAATATCATTGGCATTTAATGCTAAAGCGGTTTTCAATTCTTCACCACTGGAAACATCAAGACCGAATCCATACTCAAGAAGTGTTGCAGAGACATCTGGATGATTATTACTTTTCATTGCAAAATAAAAAGAGGTTTTATTAAAATATTGATTAAACGCATTGGAAAATTGTCCGGCCTTTTCTTTTAATACAGATGACTCAAGAATCCAGAGCGGTGATCCATGTTTTTCAACAGCAGCTTGATACGTGTGTTTGCGGTTAAAATAGTCTGAAACAAACTTATGCAGCACTTCTTTTGGCAGAAGCGGTATTTTTTGAAGATGGGTCTCAGACATTGCAGGTCATGATCCCTTGGTTTGATTTTCGTCAATGAAAATTTCTATCTTTTTTGAAATGGCAAGGGCCTGTGATTCAGGAAATTTATGAACCGAAGGCTCAATAATAATATGCCCCAAAAGCCATGAATCGTAATCCTCGGGTGGCAGTTTAATTTTATGACCCGGTTTTTTGGTCAGAAAGATATCTTTAACCCGTTTGTCTTCCAGTAAGTGGCGGTATTCAATTCTTCTTAAGACACCTGCCTGCTCTGCATGGAGCCTGATCGCCACACAGGGGGAGCAGGATTTAGTGTCCGGGAGTGTCACAGGATGTTTTTGAGCAAAATCAAGACTGATTTTAAGGATGTCCAGATGGGTGCAGACTCTTAACAGATGAGGCAGACAATCCCCTCCCGGTCTTGGGGTCAGCTCAATGAGCACAACCTGGTCGTCAGAGACAATAAAATCGACCATGCAAAGACCTCTGTTGATTCCCAGGGTGTTTGAACTTTTCAAAAGGATGTGGTGAAGATCGGCTATGTCTATTAATTGAGGTAAAACCGCAGGAAGAACATATCCCAGGATGGTTCCGAAGGGCTTGAAGGGAGATTTGATCTTTCTTGCCAGCCGGATAATACGGATGGTGTTATTTTCAACAATAAAATCACAACTGTATTCAGTTCCTGAAATGTGTTCTTCTGCAAGCATCAGGTATTCTGTTGAAGATGTCCTCTGAAAAAGGGGATTTTTATTCCTTTTTTTTAATTCTTTATGGATGGTGGAAAAGGCTGAGCGACAGTCAGAAGCACTGGTGCATTTAAAAACAAGTTCACTCCCGCTACCGGTAAACGGTTTTAAAACGCAGCCGGAAGAGGTGGTCTTGAAAAAATCGACAGCCTGAGACGCAGAAATTACCGGTGCTGTTCGTGGACATTTGATGTTGTTATGCTGCCAGATCTGTTTTGACACATATTTATCCCGGCAGTTCTGGATGGCTATTATTGACGGATAATCAAGATTGAATTGCCCGGCTATAAAAGCTGCAAGTTCCATTGACTCGCAATCAAAACAAAATATTGCGTCAATGGCCTGTTCCCACTGATTAAGGTGTCTCTTCAATGCCTCAAAAACCTGATCCTGGTCAGACAAATGGATGAGAATTTCTTCATGGGCGGCCGGGTTTTCTTCTTTAGCTGCCTGCCTGATTTCAGGGGCTGTAATAAAAAGAGCCCTGTCCGGACAGGAAAGCCTTATCCATTGGACATAATCGGGCGTGGTGCCGATCACTAATATTTTTTTATGCACAGAGTTTATGCCCCTTAGTATCAGATAAAGGATTATCATGGATAATCGGTTTAGTGAGTTTTAACTCATACAAGGGTCTGGGCACAAGGTTAAATTTTTTTTTCCAAATAGTATCATTGCACAGAAAATCCACCAGTTTGAGCTTCTGGGTGCACGCCCAGCTGATATGATGGAGATTGATCAGATTTGCAACCCCTTTAAACTCAGGGTTTGTTCCACTGGCCAGGATGGTATAGGTTTTTTTAAACAGGGCACCAATATCAACAGCTGCAGTTTTTCCACCGATCAAAATGGTGGTGATCCGCATCATGCCGGTTTTTACCATATAGGCGACAAGTCGCTCAAACGCAAGCAAGAAGCGTTTGTCGCTGAAATGGGATTTTTTTTCAGCGGTCTGAGTAACCATTTTAAAAAATAGATCCACATCAGAATGTTTGTTATGCCGGATCGTGACCTTTTGTTCTTCCAGACCAGAAATCTCGGCAGTCATTTTTTTTCTTGTTCTTCCTGAGAATTCACCAAGGTATTGATTAAAAGAGTATTGATACTTTTTGGGCAAAAACAGGTACCCAATATCATCCTGGTGAACAAACCCCCGGGTCTGAAAGAATGAATCATAGGTTAAATACCGAAGATGAACAGATCCTGGAAGCGAGTCAATTAATGCGAATGACAAGTCAGGATGGCATGAAATGATTTTGTTTTGTTCCAGCCAGGGAGTCTTGTTACAGGTTTCTCCTGGAAAATGAACAAATTTTTTTTCTTCTTTTATCCAGCACAACGAAACCATTGCTTTGGGATGATTGTTTTCTTCAAAAACCTGGAAGTGCAGTGGTCTTCCAAACGTCTGGTTGAAAAGGGAGCGAACCGGCCACAGATCGAAAAAGCAATCATCAGGCCAGAGTTTTTCCCAAAGTTGTCGACATTCTTCAGGATCACAATATGTTCTGATCTGAATCATGGCCTAATATTCCACTATTGTGACGGCCAGTCATGGTCTGGATTCTTTTCCCTTTTGGTTTTTTTCCCTAGTTTCTTTTTCCTGTCGTAAAGTTCTCTCTCATCTTCTTCATTAAGGTTTTCATCATAGTAGTCCCGAAATTTAGGACTTTTGTGTTTCTGTCGTTTATTGTTTTCCGAATAATCGGAATCATACTTGCTCATGGATCTTCCTTGTGGATATGATAGTATCAATTTTAGGTTCAAAAATATTATCCGCTTGCATTGAGCGCATTATTGCATTTTCCATACCATGAAATCCCGGCCAGCAGTTTAATTGCAAGATTAAACAGTTCAGGGGGGTAATTTTGCTTTTCAGGGGGTGGTTTGCCATTTTGAAAAGATAATTTTCAGGTGACAGTAAAGAATAGTCTATAAAAACGGAATTTATACATCCTGTTTTTTTTAAACAAGAAATTTGAGTTCCGTTTTATCAGACTGTTGTAATGCCTGTACCACTGACCGCCGCTTTGAATGAGGTTTATCAAAGAAATAATTATTTGAATTGATTTGAGTCTCAATTTAGTCTAATAATAAGAATTATAAATTCCTGTTATGCTCTTCATGTTTAAATGTAACCCGTCAAATGTGGCGGCTCATGGATATTCAGGGGTCATTCAAGGCAAACCGTCATGAAAAAAATCCACTTCATCCTAGAAAATACCGAATTGATCGCTTCTGTCAAAACCAGTCTGAATAAAACCTATTTAATTGATTACAGTACCAATATGATTGAGGCACTTCAGTTTTTAAGTGCCAATAGAAGTGAGTTTGTTTTTATAGATATAAAGGTCTTACAGCAGGCAGCCGGAGACAGCAACTATAAGGCTGTTCTTCAGACATTCGGATTGTTATCCCCAAATATTAATATTGTGGTAATGGTTGAACCCAAAGACTTAAAGGAAGCAATAAAAATTGTGAATGAGGGTGCAGATTCTTATCTGACGTATCCTTTGGTATCCGATGAAATCCAGCTGGTTATCAATAGTATATTAGAGCATACAAGGGCTGAATCAGAACTCGATTATTTCAGAGAACAAATCTGGCAGGAAGTTGAGTTTGATCTCGTGCAGACAAAGAGCCCGGCTATGAAAAATGTTTTTGAAAATATCCGTGCTGTGGCTTCGACAAAGAGTACGGTTCTCTTGCTGGGTGAGACAGGGACTGGAAAAGGATTTACCGCCAGATTTATTCATACGCTTTCATTAAGAAAAAATGAACGATTCATTGAGGTCCATTGCGGGGCAATCCCGGATACACTGGTCGAAAGCGAGATGTTCGGCCATGAAAGAGGTGCCTTTACAGGCGCCATTAAAAGAAAACTGGGCAAGTTTGAAATTGCAAGGGGAGGTACGATTTTTCTTGATGAAATCGGAACCATTACGCCGTCTGCTCAGATCAAGCTGCTGCAGGTCCTGCAGGATGGTATTTTCCAGCGCGTAGGCGGTGAAGAGGAGATCCATGCCGATGTAAGAATTATTACAGCAACCAATATTAATTTGAAACAATTGTGTGAAGATAAACTATTTAGAAATGATCTTTATTATCGGTTGAACGTTTTTCCCATTGAACTGCCGCCATTAAGGGAACGTAAAGAGGATATTCCCAAACTGGTTGAACTTTTTTTAAATAAACTCAATACTTTTCACGTAAAAGGGATACTGGATATACACCCCCAGGTATTGGACGCATTTTTATCTTATTCATGGCCGGGTAATATCCGGGAGCTGGAAAATATTATGGAACGTGCCTATATTCTTGAGAAGTCTTTAGTTCTACGGCCTCAAAGTTTTCCCATAGATCTGTTTTCCCAGAAGGCAGAAGCAACCGCCGGCAACATCAACCCCGATTTGACACTGTCACAAATAAGAAAACAGGAAATTAGAAGGGTTGAGCATACCTATCTTGATCTGCTGCTCAAGCAGCACAAAGGAAAAATTAATGCATCTGCCAAGGCAGCGGGTCTCACAACCAGACAGCTTCATAAGCTTATGGCCAAGCATCTTTTGCACAAGGAAGACTATAAAATCGGACGGTAATCCTATGTTTCCATAAAATATCTATTTCAAAATGATAATAACGCTTTCAATTTTATGAGAAATCCTGTAAAAAGCATGTTCAAAATTAAATAGGATTTTTATTAAAAATTTGGTTTTTTATAGTTTGACGTAAGGTTGCATGGATTTATTGATTTAAGGTTAGGGTTATTATGTTTATAAAACAGTTTAGATATTCAACCGATAACCTGGGATATCTGGTGTATTCAACAAGTGAGGGGATTGCCATTGATGCAGGGGGGGTAGATGACATATTGGCTTTTGCCAAAAAGAACCATATTCATATCAAATATATCTCCAATACCCATTCCCATCATGATCATACCTGTGGCAATGAGACATTGCTCAAGAAAACAAGTGCTCAATTTATTGACTGCCGGCAGATTAAATCAGATCAGACGCTATACCTTGACAAGGAAAATCTGGAGGTTTTTCACACTCCCGGTCATACAGAGGATTCCATAACCTTTATGGCAGATGATTTTGCAGTAACTGGGGATACCTTGTTTAACGGGACGATAGGCAATTGTTTTACCGGAAATCTCTCGGTATTTTTCCTTTCCTTAAAACGCCTGATGTCATTTCCCAAAGATACCAAAATTTACGGCGGTCATGATTATGTGATGGAATCCATGGAAATCGCAAAAACCATTGAAAAAAATAACCCATATATAGAAGATTATATTAAAAAATATAATCCAGGGTTAATTGTGTCTACTTTGGATGATGAATTAAGGGCAAACTCTTATATCCGGTTTAATGCCCAGAGTATGATAACCCTTTTACAGAAAAGGAACTTGCCGACAGATACGGAATTTGCCAGATTTAAATCCATAATGGAAACTTATTGATTTAGATTATTTAATAGTTTGCTGTGCTTGATTATTCCTTGTTCAGGTCTTATTCTTGGGCACAGCAATTTTTTATTTTTTTTGGGTGTCCCGCAGTTTTGCAGGATAATAATAGATATTTTTATTCATTATTGGAGACAGCGTTAATGCTTGATAAAAATATTAAGTTTGTTGGTGATTCCCAGGACAATACCTGTTTTGCCCTGGGAAGACAGCTCACCATTGAGTACTATGAATGCGGCGCAACTGTTTTTTTAGACAAAAACCGGGTTGAATCGGCGTTATTAAAAGCTGCAAACAAGAGTGGTGCAACAATTATCAGCTCTTCGTTTCATAAGTTTGAACCCCAGGGTGTCAGTGGTGTTGTCATAATAGCAGAATCACATTTTACAATTCATGCATGGCCGGAACATGATTATGCAGCAGTGGATATCTTCACGTGCGGCGATAAGATTAATCTGGAAATTGCTATCAATTCCATGAAAGATTCTTTTCAATCTGAGAATGTTGTTATTTCTTCCGATCAAAACCGGGGGATTGTTGCCAAGCCTTATGAACAAAAGACGGTAGGTCAGACTGTAAACTATTCAAAAAGTTATCCAATTTCCTGGAAAAAGGCATATGAACTCAAAAACCCTTGGGGGGTTTTAACCTCGGTTGATATTTATCAGAGTGATCACCAGATTATAACAGATGCAAAACAGATTGAACAATTTGTATATGAACTGTGTGATCTGATTGATATGAAACGATTTGGAGAATGCCAGGTAGTTCATTTCGGTAAAGATGAAAGAGTAGAAGGGTTCAGCATGACACAGTTTATTGAAACCTCCTTGATTTCAGGCCATTTTGCCAATGCATTAAATACGGTTTACCTGGATGTGTTTTCCTGTAAATTTTATGAACCCCGTGAAGTTGCAGAATTTGCCATGTCGTTCTTCAAAGGCAACCATTACAAACTGCAGATTGCTTTAAGACAATAATTTAATCAAATGCCAATTGCCGGGAAATTGAACTTTCTTTCAATTTCCCGGCAATTGGGTTATATAGTATAAAAGATGGAAAATTATAAGAAAATAAAAGATGGCTGGTTTTCAGAAACCTGTTACATGTGGCCGGGGGTATCACTTTCTCTTGAGATAGAACAAGTTTTATACAGTAAAAAAAGTAAATTTCAACAGATTGACGTATATCAGACCCGGAATCATGGAAAAATGCTCGTTCTGGATGGGATTATTCAATTGACTGAGTCAGATGAATTTGCGTACCAGGAAATGCTGGCCCATGTTCCTTTGTTTGCCCACCCCACTCCTGAAAATGTTCTGGTCATTGGAGGTGGTGATGGCGGTATTTTAAGGGAAGTCGGCCGTCATGACTGTGTGAAAACCATTGATTTTTGTGAAATCGATGAAGATGTCATAACGGTATCCAAAGAATTTTTGCCTGAGCTTGCCTGTGGATTTGACGATCCCAGGGTAAATATTCGTATTGGTGACGGCAATGCCTATGTCCAGGAACAAAAGAACAAGTATGATGTAATTATTGTGGATTCGTCCGATCCCATAGGGCCGGGTGAGGTTTTATTTAAACGACCGTTTTACGAAGGGTTAAAAGCAGCCCTTAGAAAAAAGGGCATTATTGCCACCCAGGGCGAATCTTTTTTTCTTCATAAGGAATGCGTTACCAACCTTGTAAGGATTACAAAAGAGCTATTTTCAGTTTCCGCATATTCTTATATTTTAGTGCCGACTTATCCGGGAGGCCATATCGGTATTTGCCTGGGATCTCTTGGTTCAAATCTGAAAATGCCGTGCCGGAACATTCCTGAAACCCTGCAGGAACAATTAAAATATTATAGTCCCCAAATACATGAAGCTTCTTTTGTTTTGCCCTATTTTGCCCAGAAGATGTTTGAAACTGTATAAAAAAAGAAAAGTTAAAAAAAATGTCAGACGATTTTTCTGCACAACTTGTTATAAAGACGATTAAATCTGCTCCTTTGGCGCAGCTGATACCGCTCTATAAAGAAGCCGGCTGGTGGGACCCTTCTTATGATCAGGACCCTGAATTTTTAAATCATATTGTAAAAGATTCAGCTTTTTTTGTAGGGGTTTTTTTTAAAAAAAAGCTCATTGGAATGGGGCGTGCCCTTTCCGATCTTGCAAGTGATGCTTATATTCAGGACGTTGCAGTATTAAAAGAGTTCAGGGGAAAAGGAATAGGCAAAAAAATTATTCAATTTCTGATAGAAAAATTAAAGGAAAACGGTGTGGACTGGATCGGTCTTATTGCCGAGCCGGGAACATACTCCTTTTATAAGGAACTTGGATTTGAACCACTTAAAGATCATGTTCCGTTAAAATATAAGGGTCAATAAAATGTATACGTCAGGAGCAATTTTACAGGCACCTAAAAAAACAAGATTCCCAAAATTCAATCGATTCGCATTAGAAGACCGGGAACTGATTCAAACCTATATTGACAGGTTTGAACCCGTGTCCTGTGAATATAATTTTTCAAACCTTTACGCCTGGCAGGATGCGTATAATCTTTTTTGGACTCTGTACCAGGAACGGCTTTTGATTTATGACGGGATATCTCAATGTGCCTTTATGCCGCTGGGTAAAGATTTTTATCCGGAAGAGCTTGTCATTATATCATTAAATTTGAAAAATATAGGCCTGACACCTAATTTCAGCCTTTTGACATCAGATTATTTAAAAAAATTTCCTGACATCGAGAAATATTACATTGTCAAAGAAGAGCCTGATTATGCAGAATACATTTACGATGTCGACAGCCTTTGTGACCTTACCGGAATAAAGCTTCACAAAAAAAAGAATTTGATCTCCCAGTTTAAGCGAACCTATCCTGATTTTGAGGTTCACCGCTTAACCGGTCCATACAAAGACAAAGCCTTGGAATTAGCAAAAGATTTGCTGACCATCCGAAAAAGACGGTCAAAAACCCTTGATCAGGAGTTTTGTGCCATAGAAACCTCTTTTGAAAATTTTGACTCGCTGGGGTTAGAAGGCCTTGTGATAACTATAGCCGGTAAGATGGTTGCCTTTTCTGTTTTCAGTCAATTGTGTCATGCAACCTATGACATCCAGTTTGAGAAATCTGATGCTGATTTTAAGGGGGCAGCTCAGGTGATCAACCATGAGACCGCGCTTTATCTTAAAAATAAATGTCACTATCTGAACCGGGAGCAGGACCTTGGGATTAAAGGCCTTCGACAGGCAAAACTGTCCTATGATCCAGTGAAATTGATCACCCCGTACAGCCTTGTTTTTACTCCGCTGAATTAGGATCACAGCGGTTGCAGTTTTGGGCGAATTCTTTAACTTTTTACGGCCGGGAAATGTTCTGTGTTTTTTGCGAAATTAAAATTTAGAAACAAATTGTTGCTGACATTCTTGTTTGTTTTTATTCCGCTGATCTTAATTGGCAGCTCCATTGCCTATTACCAGGTTAAAAAAATACTCCAAACCAGTATTGAAAAAGAATTACAGGATACAACCGATTCTTTGGTGAACTTGATAAAAACAACTGCCTCGGTTTCCATTAAAAACAGGTTGCACGCCATAGCTGAAAAAAATCTTGATATTGCACAATATTATTATAAAAAGTATCAATCAGGACTTATAAGCAGGACCCAGGCCATTGAAACAATTGAAGAGATCTTTTTAAGCCAGCCTGTGGGGATCAGCGGATATATCTATTGTCTGAACAGTATTGGAATCGTTACGGTTCATCCAAACGATAAAGTAAAGGATTCTGATGTTTCCGAGTTTGATTTTGTAAGACAACAGATGAAAATGAAAGACGGATATCTGGAGTATGACTGGAAAAATCCCGGTGAAGCACAGAAACGACCCAAAGCCCTTTATATGGTTTATTTTAAGCAGTTTGACTGGATTATTTCAGTGTCTTCATATCGTGAAGAATTTAACCACCTGGTGAATATCGATGATTTCAGAGAGAGTATTCTTTCCCATAAAACAGGGAAAACAGGGTATGCCTATGTTCTGGATGAAAAAGGAACGGTCATCGTACATCCAAATATCCAGGGAACAAACCTGTTTGAGCAATCGGAAAATCCCAACGAATCAACCCCCAGAGAAAAAATTGTCATTTTCAGATATCTGCCGGAATATAAATGGATTGTTGCCTCTTCAAGCTATGTAGAGGAAGTCTTCTCCCCATTGAAAACGTTCAGAAATTTTTTGTTTGTTGCATTGATTATAGTTCTTTTATTTTCTATCGGGATTACATATCTTATCAGCACCTTTGTAACAAAACCGCTTGCAGTGTTAATGGATAAGCTTGAAGAGGGTTCCAGGGGTGATTTTTCTGTTCGCATGGCCTATGCCGATCCGGATGAATTCGGCAAATTGTCTCAACACTTTAATTCTTTTATGGACCAGCTTGAAGGAAATCATGAAAAAATTGAAAAGGAAATCCAAAAGAATATTGAAGCCCAGACAGCGCTTGTAGAGAATGATCTGAAACTTCGAGGCTTGTTTAATCAATCCTTTCAGTACACAGGAATCTTATCTCCTTCAGGAATACTTGAAGAGGTAAATCAGAGCGGGCTGGATTTTGCCGGATGTACTGCAGGAGATGTGGTTTATAAACCTTTCTGGCAGGCGCCCTGGTGGCGGCATGATCCAAAAGTCCAGCAGCAGTTGAAACAAGCGGTTCAAAGGGCTGTCCAGGGGAATCTTGTACGGTATGAAACCACAAGTATTTCAAAAGATGAAGAGATCCGAGATATTGATATCTCCATAAAACCTGTTTTCAATCCGTTTGATGAAGTGGTCTTTATTATTACGGAAGGCCGGGATATCACAGAATATAAACTGGCTGCCCAGGAAAGAAAAAATTTAGCCGTGCAATTGGAAAAATCACAGAAAATGGAAGCAATCGGAACACTTGCAGGAGGGATTGCCCATGATTTTAACAATATTCTGTCAGGAATACTTGGATATGCACACTTGGCTGAGTTGAATTTGAACACCCCGATAAAAGCCAAAGGGCATATCGCACAGATTGTCAAAGGGGCCCAGAGAGCTGCCGAGCTTACCCAGCAAATTTTGACATTCAGCCGCCAGACAGAATATGAAAAACATCCAATGAATTTATACCTTGTTGTGAAAGAAGCCCTTAAATTATTGCGGTCTTCAATCCCCGCCACCATTGAAATCAGAGAAAATATTGTGTCAAAGGAAAAGGTTCTGGCTGATCCGACCCAGATGCATCAGGTCATCATGAACCTTTGCACCAATGCATACCATGCCATGGGTGAAACCGGCGGTATTCTGACAGTACAACTGGATGCAATAGAGACTTCAGAAAACAAGGATCTTTTTGATTTTCCTTTGAACAGCGGCAGATATCTTAAACTTGAGATCACTGATACCGGTATGGGCATGGATAAAGAAACCTTATCAAAGGCATTTGACCCGTATTTTACCACCAAGGAGATCGGCAAGGGAACAGGGTTTGGCCTTGCACTGGTTCATGCAATTGTTCAAGAGCATGACGGTTTTATCAATGTCATCAGTTCAAAGGGGCAGGGGGCTAGCTTTTATGTATATCTGCCCGTTGCTCAAGAGGGGTCAGCCCTTTATAGTGATTCCAAAAAAGAAAAATCATTTAAAGGTGGAACTGAAAAGATCATGGTAGTTGATGATGAAGAAGATATCCGTTTGATTATTCAGGAGTTTTTAACCAGTTGCGGATATTCTGTCACCACCTTTGAAAATGGTGCCAAGGCATTTGAAGCCTTTGAAAAAGCACCGAATCATTTCGATCTGGTGGTTACGGATATGACCATGCCCAAGATGACAGGAGATGAGCTGTCTTCTCGAGTGCTTAACCTCCGCAAGGATATGCCGATTATCCTTTGTACCGGTTACAGCGAGGCTGTTTCCGAAGCAAGAGCCCTGGAGCTTGGCATCCGAAAATTTGTCCAAAAACCCATTGCCTATGATAGTCTTGCGGCTTTAATCCGGGATCTGCTGGATCAGGGTGTTTCTTCCTGATTTTTAATATCCTGGGGGATTAAAATTTTCAAAATATCTTCTTTCCCAATAATGCCCACAACTTTGTTTTTATCAACAACAGGAATGGTATGAAAATGTTTTTCAACCATCAGGCTTGCAATTTCGGAAATGGGTGTATCCGGATGGACTGAAACCGGATTTTTTACCATGGCCTGTTCCACTGTTGTGGCTGAAATTTTCTTTAGTTCATCATTCAGTTTTTTAGAGGATGATAACGGGAAAATTCCGTCAAGGAGAATGAAAATAGGGGGGATGGGAATATCTTTCTGGGCAAAAATCAGGTCGCTCTGGCATAAAATTCCCACAAGGGATCCTTTTAAATCAACCACTGGTACGCCGTTGATATGGTTATTCAAAAGAAGTTCAACCGCTTTTGTAATTTCAGTATCAGGGGAAACGGATATAACCTTTTTTTCCATAATATCTTTGGCTTTTATCATGGGAGTTCTCCTTTTTCATCTAAGCATTTCAGGTGATATGGCGGACCGCAAGAACAGGACAGGATGCCTGGCTGATGACACGATCAGTTGTAGAACCAACCAGAAATTGTTCCAAAAGGCTGTGGCCGTGAACGCCAAGCACAATCATATCCACTTGTTTTTTTTGAGCATAGTCGATCAGTTCTTTATGGGGTTGGCCTTCAAGCAGGATGGTAATGGGGGTGCACCAGTTTTTGCTGTCTTCAGGAACCATGTTTGAAAGCTGTCTTTCAAAGTGGTTTAACAAAGAATTTCTTTTTTCCTCCTCCTGATCTGTTGTTTTTTTCTGTAGATCCAGGTACTCTGAACGGGTCCAGCCCAGATAGTCTCCCTCCTGAATCTTTAAATAGTCAGTGGTTGAAAATCCATTTTTTTCTGCCGGCCTCATAACATGGGCCAGATAAAGCTGTGTCTGAAATTCCTGTGCCAGACTCAGGGCATAGTCAAAAGCAAGTTTGGAACCTTCTGAGAAATCACATCCCACAAGAATTTGTTTCAGTTTTATGCTGTTGGTTACAGGAGTATTTAAATGATCTTCAGGTGCATGCAAAACCAGAAGGGGGCAGTGAAGGGTTTTTACCAACCTGCTGGTGACAGAACCGATCAAAAACCGTTTTACTCCTGATCCGCCATAGGTTGCAGCAATGACCATATCAATATTGTTTTCTCGACAAACCTGTTCGATTTCATCCGCAGGATGTCCGGCTGAGACTAGTATTTCGCAGTCAATATCAAACGCCTCTGCTATCTTTTCAAGTTTTCCCCGGGCATATTGGATACGGTCACTCTCAATGCCGGTGTAGTCAAGATATGGTGGCATATGACTTGAAACCATAAGGGTTACCTGTACAATATGGCATAAAATAAGTTTTGAATCAAACTCTGAGGCCAAAGACTTACCATAGGACAATGTCATATTGGTAAAGTCTGAAAAATCAATTGCACACATTATTTTTTTTGGTTCTATTCTCATAATTCTTCTCCTTTCTTGTGGTTGTTATTAAATGAGAGAAAAATGATCTCTGTTTTCCGCAGTGAGGTTGATTCAGGCTGAAAACAATAAACCTGTAACGGGGAAGTACAGAAACAAAGAAAAGAGATGTCAATATCACATCAATGAGACTGCATTATAATATTCTTGCACAAGAGGCGTCAAGGAAAACTTCTATGACCGGACCGGCAGAACCAAAAAGTTTAAACGTTTGAATCGGTTTTGTTGCCGGAAAAAAATTTAATAATGGATTTGTACCGGGTGAGCAGCACCAGAAGAATGATGCCGGCAAAAATGTATTGGATCGCGTGGAATCTTTGTTCTAAAAAATCAAAGCAGAAAAACCAGGCAATGATGGCAGCCAGGGTTCCGGCTCCTGTGGCACTGAAGTTTCTGGCCAGATTGATCCGGAGCATATATCCGATGACAGAGCCTACAACCGGTCCTGTTACCGGAAGGGGCAACATGACAAAAAGAAAAAGCCCGATCCATCCGAAAGACTGGATTTTATCTTTTTGTTCAACAGCTTTGTCGGCAAGTTTCCCCATGAGTTTTGTCAACCAGAGTACCCGGATATAATTGGTAGTGGTTAATGCAAAAATTGAATAGGTAAAACAGACAATTAATACCTCAAGGTAAAAATTGTACACAATTGTAGCTGTTGCACCGAAACCGTTCATGATACAGAGCCCTATCCCTGCTGCCCGGCCGCCGAAAGCATGGGCAAAAAAGGTCAGCCCCAGGGTTTTTGCAGTTTCCATATCAATAAATGCAAAATATCCGATTGCCATTAAAAGCAAAAAGGTCAATATAAAGCCTGTTAAAAGGATCTTACCTTCAGGGGTATGAAATAATTTTTGCTTCATGCCGATGCAGATATTCTTTATCTGATATTAAATATTTATCAATTATTAAAAAAGTATTAGCCGAATTCTTATAGAAGAACTCAATAATAAAGTCAAGAATAGAATCAAGTGTCTATATGAAAGCGGCATAAATTCAGACGGTTAAAGTTTATGTTTTTTTATGTGCAAAAATACGATACCAAAGGGATCCGCATGCCTGGATATTGAAAGCAAAAAAGTTTATGACGGACCTAAAGCTAAGACAGGACAAACTGACATTAAAAGGATCTTTTTGAAAAAAAGAAATTATAATTGACAAAGCA